>WPCK01059692.1_pt1 | contig 49156 bp, 34 predicted proteins | sample 5399851 | NCBI WGS metagenome assembly WPCK01 (sample SAMN12869471, study PRJNA574797) | sludge metagenome | isolation source: wastewater treatment of pH11 | place: China:Beijing | collected 2019-05-20
AGATGCCGGGCGAACGGGCAGTGCAGGGGGTGTTGTCGTTTCAACGGCTTTCTTTTGCCCGGCGATCGTCATGGTTGCCCCGCATGAAGGACATGACACCATCGTCCCGGCCACGGCTGCAGGCACCTGGAAACGATGTTCGCATTTGGGACAACGACACTTGCCGCCCATCAAGTTCCCCGTGCTGAATGCCTGGACCGCGATCAGTTCACCGATTCGCCGTCCTCCAGAATATTCAATCCGGTCGGCGCAGGCAAATTGCCGAAGTTATGGCGCCGGGCCATCAGCGAACCAGAGAATTGCCATCTGCCCGGTTCATTGCCTGCCGGACGGTCTGGACGTAAGGAACCGGGTCTTCCTCGAATTTCTTTCGGGATTCCTCCGAGGACAACAAGACGATCACGCTCGGTTCGTTTTCGCCGCCGTAGAAAACACCCAGGCTTCGGGAGCCATCCACCAGTTCGCCGGTCGTATGGTAGACAACCGGATCGGCTCCCCCCAGCAACGGACTGAACATATCGGGTGTCATCTGGAATCGATCAAGATGAGCCTGCGAGGCAAACAGATACAACTTGCCCCGGTGGATGCAGCCGAATTGCTCGCTCCCTTTCTCCCAGCGCTGGTCTTCCATCAAGGTGACGCCGCAATATCCCTCCAGCCCGATCGGCGGCAAGTCGATGGTATGCGGGCGCGGGGGCTCCAGCGTCGAAGGTGGACCCTGAGGCACAGGTGCCGATGACGCAAGGGACGTTTCTGAATCCGGTGAACCCGTTGCAAATGGATTCCGGATGGCGACTCCGGACCCCGCCGGCCGCGTTTCAAGCCCTGCTATTTCGGGAATGTCCATGGGTTGGTCTTTGACTGTTCCGGCAGCTTCAGACTTCAAGTGCTCATTCGTGATCGTTGCCGGCCCGGCGGCTGCATCGGTGGGCTGTACTGCCGAGGAGAAAGTTATTCCGGCTTGCGGAACCGGAGGTGCATTTGAGCCCGTCGGCAAAAGTGCCATTGCACCCTGGGGGACTGGTCCCGGAGAGCCGGGCGCCGTTGACATTGTCGCGGGCGCCGTTGACATCGTCGCGGGACCTGATTGGACCATCGAGTTTCCGTTGGCCGCTAGTACCGGTGGCCGAAAGGCGCCACCCGATACCGGTTGTTGAGATGCCGGTTGTTGAGATGCCGGCCTTGCGACAGTCGGCGACTGGGTGACGGCATCGCGGATGTCTTGCCGCAAACGGGCTCCCTGAGTTGTCAGACGCCCGGAAGAATTCCTTGCGTGAGAAATCATCTGCAAGTAACCATCCGTCGAACGAGGGCTCGCTTGCTGGGCGATGACCTGTCCTGTCGGCGTGATAATGACGTCGGCGGGAATGTTGTGAATCTTGTACTGTTCGGCAATCGCCTTTTGCTGGTCGACGTCGATTTTTACCGGAACGGTAGAAGTATGAATCATGCGAATGGTCGTCGGATTGACGAACACAAATCGTTCCAGTTCCTTGCACGGCCCGCACCAGGAGGCCGAAAAATGGAGCAGCACAAGCTTGTTTTCCTTTGCCGCCGTCTCTTTCGCGAGTTCAACGTCGGTCATCCACGCCACCTGATCCTGGGCGTCGATTGCCGACTCGCCGAAGATCGCTCCGGTGATTGCCAATACTGCGATGACGAGCCATCGGCGGAAGCCATACTCCACCCCGTTCGCCAGCTGATCGGTATGCAAACTGGTCCGGGCAAATCCTGCTGGTTGCGATTTCATCCGTGAAATCCCCTTTTTTCGTCCTTGAGTGCGAACCGCCGGCGCAGCGCCGATCTGGCGGGCTCCCCTTTGTTAAATCGGGTCGAGGGGCCGGTAACGATTAGGCAAATTCCGAAAACTCTTCCTGTCCTGCCGCGTGGGCCGATTGACTGAAAAATGGATAAATTAAGGGGTTTTCACAAAGATCTGATCCGATTTGTTCTTGACAGCTTGCACCCGGCAGGTAACACTTCGCACAGGGCCTTGCGTTTCACACGTGATTAAAGGTCCTTGATTGATGGTGTCTGACAATGATTTTGTCATGACGGCCTCTTGCATCCTGAGAGTCGTCGCAGGGAATTGCGAACGACCAACGGCAAGAGGCGGCTAACGCCGATTCGGCGCGACCAGACCAAAGGGGAATGAAGCTCTTGGCTCTGGTTTCACGAGGTTTTACAACGACCCTGACAGCATTAGCGGGTTTTCCTGACCCGAATTCCGTAGTCAGTCCGGTGTTTGGTTATTCACCGCACCGGGAACCTGGCAAGGCGCGTAACCCTACCGCCCTTTTACCAGGTTGATTCCGGAAGGGAGTTTTCTCCCGGCTTTCGTTGCAGGTTCTCGATGACCGCGGACGGCGGCTTCAGATGAAGTCACAGCACCATTCGAACTTCCTGTTTTATGCCAGCAACTGGCGGTGTCTGTCTGATTCGCTTACGGTTACTGGTTCCAATGGCGTCCGAATCCTGATGTTCGGTTTCTGTTTCACATCGCAGCCGTCTCTTTTTTGAACGGCTCTCGCAAGAACGCGCGAAAAAGGTTTATTTCTTTCCATGGCCAAAAAACGCCCTCGCTCTCGTGGCCCCGGTAACGGCGGCCGTCCAGGTAGTAACACCAATCGTTCCGGCAGCCCGCATTCAGCAGGCCCCGGCCCAGGTCCCGGCCGTCGTCGACGTCCTTCTGGTCCCGGTGGCGGCGGCGGAGGAGGCGGAGGAGGAGGGGGACCGAATAACGGCTATCGATCTCCGTACAGCAATCGACGCCGCTACACCGGCCCCGCAGAAGACGATGTCGTCGATGTGGATGATTCCGAACTGACATCCTACACCGGCATGCTCGAGATGCATCCGAACGGATACGGCTTCCTCCGTTCCCCTGAAAACAACTATTCCCGTGAACGGACCGACCCGTTCGTTCCCGGAACCATGATCGAGAAATTCGGTCTTCGCGCGGGTTTGATGATTACCGGCAAGGTCCAGGGCGCCCGCCGCCAGCAAGGACCGCGCATCCGGGTCATCGAAGACGTCGACGGAATGCCCCCGGAAGAGTACTGCAACGTCAAGACCTTCGATTCCAAGACTCCGGTCAACCCGAGTTACTGGTTCCAGCTGGAAACCGGCCCGACTCCCCTGACGACCCGCGTCATGGACTTGCTGACGCCGCTTGGCAAAGGCCAGCGCGCTCTCATCGTCGCTCCGCCGCGCAGCGGCAAGACTATCTTGCTGCAGCATATCAGCCATGGCATCTCGACCAACTATCCGGATGTCAAGCTTATTGTCTTGCTGATTGACGAACGTCCGGAAGAAGTCACCGATATGAAGCGGAACGTCAACGGCGAAGTTATCGCCAGCAGCCTTGACGAGGATGTGGAAAGCCACGTCCGCCTCTCGCAACTGGTCGTGGAACGCTGCAAGCGGCTTGCCGAAATGGGGCAGGACGTCTTTCTGCTGCTCGACTCGATCACCCGTCTGGCCCGCGCCTTCAACAAGTGGGTCGGCAACACCGGGCGGACCATGTCTGGTGGTGTGGACATCAAGGCGATGGATATTCCGAAAAAGCTGTTCGCCACGGCAAGGGCCTTCGAGGAAGGTGGCTCGCTGACGGTTGTCGGCACGGCTTTGGTCGATACCAACAGCCGGATGGACGACCTGATCTTTCAGGAGTTCAAGGGAACGGGCAACATGGAACTGGTGCTCGACCGGAAACTCGCCGATCGCCGCGTCTGGCCGGCGATTGATATTTCGCAGTCGGGTACGCGCCGGGAAGAATTGCTGCTGAACCCTGAAACGCTGCATGCAGTAACCATGCTGCGTCGCACCTTGACTTCGATGCATCACACCGAGGCGATGGAGCAATTGGTGAAACAGCTTGGGCGGTTCAAGACCAACCGCGAGTTCATCCAGTTGATCAGTGGCAAGATGGCCATGAACGACTGATCCGCGCGACGGGCCCGGCGAACCCGTGGACAAGTGCACGGCCGCTGACAAGAATAAGGCAGCAGGTCCGCCGAACCTGTTGAGCGGGAAATCCGTCTTCAACATGGTTCATTCCGGAGGGTAGGCGAATGGTTAGCGGCTTCATTGGAAATGAAGTGCCGGGAAACCGGTTGCGGGTTCGAGCCCCGTGCCCTCCGCTGGTTTCTTGAAGGTGCGTTTCACCGATCGTTGATCGTTACGATAATTCGTGGACCTTCCTGGCGGGACTCCCGTTCAGCCAGTCATGAAGTCCCGAATCGGCGGCTAAAGCCACCGCTACATGCGCTTTCCGACGCGTGGGCATTAGCTCACGTTCCCGTTTCTTTTGCCGGTGATGGCGATCGATCCGATTCCCTGCGGCCCGTTCTAGGGGCTGAGAGTCCCGCGAACACTGACGTTTCCGTTGCGGGCTTTCCGGCCGGTCATCTTGATAAAGATTTGATACGGGGCCGAGGGCTTTTGACCGTTTCTTTACGCATCGTCTGCAAAAATAGCGTCGATGCCTTTTTTTTGGGGAGCAACCAGAAATGGACATAGTTTGGCTTGGGGCTGGAATCGCGTTCTTCGTGGGCTCTGTCGGGCTTGTGAATTTTTTCGTCAGCCTGGGAATTGAGGATTGAAAGTGGACTGGACCACCCTGCTTGCACTTGTCGTAACGGTCGTGCTGGCGATCTATCTCGCCGCTGCACTTCTCGCGCCGGAGAGGCTTTCATGACTGCAATTGGATTTATGCAGCTAGTGCTGTACGTTGTCGTGCTTCTGGCTTTCGTGAAGCCGTTGGGTCTCTATATGGCGAGGACATATCGTGGATCTGCGCCGTTTCTCGAACGATTTATCGGGCCGCTGGAGCGATTTTTGTATCGGCTGTGTGGCATCGACAAGTCGGCGGAAATGTCATGGAGACAATATTCGCTGTCGGTACTTGCCTTCAGTCTGGTCAGTTTCCTCGCCGTGTACGCATTGCAGCGTTTACAAGGCTGGCTGCCGCTCAATCCGGAATTGCTTCCCGCGGTTTCGCCGCACTCATCCTTCAATACGGCGGCCAGTTTCACGACAAATACGAATTGGCAGGGCTACGGCGGCGAGACCACGATGAGCTATCTCACGCAGATGCTCGCCCTAACAGTGCAGAATTTTGTTTCCGCGGCGGCCGGAATGGCCGTGCTGGTTGCCCTGATCCGCGGATTCGTGCGAAACACAGCGGGCACGATTGGCAATTTCTGGGTGGATCTCGTGCGGGGTACACTTTACATCCTGATGCCGCTGTCCCTGGCACTGGCGGTACTTCTGGTTTCGCAGGGGGTTGTACAGACTTTCGACGGCTACCGTGAAGTCACGATGCTTCAGCCGGCCGTCGATGCGGAAGGGAACGAGACGGCCATACAGACCATCGCGTTGGGTCCGGCGGCTTCCCAGGTGGCGATCAAGCAGCTCGGCACGAATGGCGGCGGATTCTTCAACGTGAACTCGTCGCACCCGCTGGAGAACCCCACACCGTTTTCCAATTTTCTCCAGCTGCTGGCCATCTTGCTGATTCCCGCGGCACTGACCTTCACGTTTGGCGAGATGGTGAATGACCGCCGCCAGGGGTGGGCGATTCTGAAGGCGATGCTGGTCATATTCCTTCCGCTGCTGGCGATCACCGCGATCTCCGAACAGTCGGGCAATGCGGTCCTGGCCGGCCAGGGAATCGATCAGATCGCCTCGGATTCCCAGGCGGGAGGAAACATGGAAGGGAAGGAGACCCGCTTTGGAATTGCGAGTTCATCTCTTTGGGCAGTGGCTACCACCGCCGCCTCGAATGGATCGGTGAACTCGATGCATGACTCGTATACGGCGCTGGGTGGTCTGGTGCCGATGTGGTTGATGCAATTGGGCGAAGTCATCTTCGGCGGAGTTGGCTCGGGGCTTTACGGGATGTTGATGTTCGCCATTGTGGCTGTGTTTCTCTCGGGGCTCATGGTCGGTCGAACGCCGGAGTATCTCGGCAAGAAGATCGGCGCGTTCGAGATGAAGATGGCTTCGCTTGCAATACTTTTTCCCTGCGCGATAGTTTTGATCGGAACGGCGGTTGCGGTCGTTTCGGCGCCTGGTCGCGAAACGATTTTCAATCCCGGCCCACATGGGTTCAGCGAGGTGCTGTATGCCTTCTCCTCCGCCGGCAACAACAATGGAAGCGCATTCGCGGGATTGGGTGCCAACACGCCCTTTTACAACGGTTTGTTGGGTCTGGCGATGTTTATTGGAAGGTTCTGGGTGATGTTGCCCGTGTTGGCCATCGCCGGATCTCTTGCGGCAAAGAAGACCGTTGCCACCGGTCCGGGCACGTTGCCCACGCACAGCCCGCTGTTCATCGTGCTGCTGGTGGCGGTTGTCGTTGTGGTCGGAGCCTTGAGCTTTTTCCCCTCATTGGCATTGGGTCCGATTGTCGAGCACTTGTTGATTCCGGCCTGGAGAAACTCGCCATGAGCAGAACAACGACGAGGTTATTTGACGGCAAGCTCCTGGGCGAGGCGGTCGGCGCTTCGTTCAGGAAACTGGACCCGCGCGTGCAAATGCGCAATCCTGTGATGTTCGCCGTCTACCTCGGCAGCATTCTGGTGACCGTGTTGTGGCTGAATTGCCTGGGGAGCAGTGATGGAGATTCTCCTGCTTTCGTCCTTGGTGTGGCCATCTGGCTGTGGTTCACTGTGCTGTTCGCGAATTTTGCGGAAGCGATCGCCGAGGGGCATGGCAAGGCCCAGGCGGCTTCACTCAGAAAGAATCGCACGACGGTCGTTGCCCGCAAGATCGCCGACCCGTCAGATCGAAATGCAATGGAAGTCCCGGCAAACCAGCTGAAGATTGGCGAGCTGGTCATCGTCAGGGCGGGCGAAACGATCCCGGCCGATGGCGAAGTTATCGATGGCGTTGCCTCGGTCGACGAGAGCGCAATCACGGGCGAAAGCGCGCCGGTGGTGCGGGAAAGCGGCGGCGACCGAAGTTCGGTGACCGGGGGCACACGCGTCATTTCCGACTGGCTTGTCGTTCGGGTGAACGCACTGCCCGGCGAGAGTTTTCTCGATCGCATGATTGCGATGGTGGAAGGTGCGCGGCGACAAAAAACCCCCAATGAGATCGCCCTGGCAATCCTCCTTGCCGCATTGACGCTGATCTTCCTGCTCGTCGTCGCCACACTTCTTCCTTTCTCAAGCTACAGCGTCCGCGCATCGGGCCAGGGAGACGCCATCAGCCTGACGGTGCTGGTGGCGCTTTTCGTATGCCTTGCACCGACCACAATCGGTGCGCTGCTGTCGGCAATCGGCATCGCCGGAATGAACCGGCTCAGCCAGGCAAACGTCATTGCCACGTCCGGGCGGGCCGTGGAAGCAGCGGGTGACGTGGACGTGCTGCTGCTGGACAAAACCGGCACGATTACGCTCGGAAATCGTCAGGCGACGCGATTTGTTCCTGCGGCAGGTGTCAGTGAGAAAGAGCTGGCAGAAGCAGCTCATCTGGCCTCGATGGCCGACGAAACCGCGGAGGGGCGGAGCATTGCCGTGCTGGCCAAGAACCGGTTTGGGCTGCGAGGCCGGGATCTGGAATCGATCAAGCCGCATTTTGTGCCCTTTTCGGCGCGAACGCGGATGAGCGGAGTCACGATCGATGGCCACGAGATTCGCAAAGGGGCCGCGGAAGCAGTCGAGGCGCACGTTCGCGCTCTTGGCGGTTTCTTGCCGGAAGATGTACGAACCGCTGTTCAGGCAACTGCCAGGGCAGGCAGTACGCCCCTCGTCGTGAGCCGCGATGCCAACGTGCTGGGTGTGATCGAACTTAAGGACATCGTGAAAGGGGGAATCAGGGAACGGTTTGCCGAACTCCGGCAGATGGGTATCAAGACGGTGATGATCACCGGTGACAACCCGTTGACTGCCGCCGCCATCGCAGCAGAGGCAGGAGTGGACGACTTCCTGGCCGAAGCGACTCCGGAAGCAAAACTCGCGCTCATCCGCGACTACCAGAAAGGTGGCCGGCTGGTGGCAATGACCGGCGATGGCACGAACGACGCACCAGCGCTTGCCCAGGCCGACGTGGCGGTGGCCATGAATAGCGGCACGCAAGCGGCCAAGGAGGCCGGCAATATGGTCGACCTGGATTCCAATCCCACGAAATTGATCGAAATCGTCAACATTGGCAAGCAGCTGTTGATGACTCGAGGCTCAATGACAACCTTCAGCATCGCCAACGACGTCGCCAAGTACTTTGCCATTCTTCCGGCGGCCTTTGCCGCGACCTATCCTGCGCTCAAGGCCCTGGACGTGATGCGGCTCTCGTCACCATCGAATGCGATTCTGTCTGCCGTGATTTTCAACGCGCTGATCATTATCGCGCTCGTGCCGCTGGCGCTGCGGGGCGTGGCCTATCGCCCTGTCAGGGCGGCTCAACTGCTTCGCAACAACCTGCTCATCTATGGAGTGGGGGGACTTGTTGTCCCATTTATCGGTATCAAGCTGATCGATCTGGTGCTTGCCGCAGCAGGCACTGCATAGGAAAGACCCCAAATGTTTCAACAACTTCGCACTGCCATTCTGCTATTGGCCGCATTGACCATTTTGACCGGAGCCGTCTATCCGCTTGCGGTGACCGCGATTGCCCGGCTGGTCTTCCCAAAACAGGCCAATGGCAGTCTCATTCCCAAGGGAACAGGGCTCGCCGGCTCGGAACTGGTTGGGCAGCCATTCTCCGGGCCCGAATACTTTTGGGGACGGCTTTCGGCGACCACACCGTTTCCCTACAATGCCGCCGCTTCCATCGGATCCAACTTCGGTCCCTTGCACCCCGGGCTTGGGGAAGCCGTGGCAACGCGGGTTGCCGCGCTCAGGGCCGCTGGATCAATGGGGTCCGAAATCCCGGTCGATCTTGTGACCGCTTCGGGCAGCGGCCTGGATCCCCATATCTCTCCTGCAGCTGCTGAATTCCAGGTGTCGCGAGTTGCCGCATCGAGGAAAATGCCGGAGGCGACTGTGAGGGAACTGGTTCGCCAGTCCACCAGCGGCCGAACCTTTGGCATATTGGGCGAGCCGCGAGTCAATGTTCTCGAATTGAATCTGGCCCTCGATCAAGGCAACGTCGACTGAAATGGCCCATGAACAACAGCCGGCCCGATCCCGATGAACTCCTGGCCCAGGTCAAGGCCAAAGAGGCTGATGAACGGCGCGGATCGTTAAAAGTGTTCTTCGGCTACGCGGCCGGGGTTGGCAAGACGTTTTCGATGCTCGAGAACGCCCAACGTGCAAAAAGCGACGGCCGTGACGTTGTGGTCGGGTATATCGAGCCGCATGATCGCCCGGAAACGGCGGCGTTGCTGGCGGGCCTGGAAACGATTCCCGTGCGCGAATACCAGTACCGTGGAGTCACGTTGCGCGACTTTGATGTCGATGCAGCCCTCGCGCGCAACCCGGAACTGATCCTGGTCGATGAACTGGCCCATACGAACGCGGCCGGCTGCCGCCACGAAAAGCGCTGGCAGGATGTTGAAGAGCTTCTCGATGCGGGAATCAATGTCTGGACAACGCTCAACGTTCAACATATCGAAAGCCTGAATGACGTGATCGGGCAGATCACCGGCGTGAACATACGCGAGACGGTACCTGACCGCGTTTTCGAACGGGCCGACGACCTGGAACTTGTGGATATCACACCCGAGGAATTGTTGAAGCGGCTCAATGCGGGAAAAGTCTACGTTTCCGATCAGGCCCGGCGAGCCCTGTTGGGCTTTTTTCAGAAGTCCAACCTGTCGGCCCTTCGCGAACTGTCGCTCAGGCAGGCAGCGCTCCGCGTTCACAGCGATGTCGAATCGGCACGGAAGGAAAAAGCGGCCGTTCATCCGTGGGCGACATCGGAAAGGCTTCTCGCATGCGTAGGTCCAAGTCCCACCACGGCTCGCGTGATACGCACCGCGCGACGCATGGCAGTGGCGCTCGATGCCCCCTGGATTGCGCTTTCCGTTGACCTGACAGGTGAACCGTCGAGCAACCCGCGCCAACAAAACATCAGCCGGCATTTCCGGCTCGCCGAACGACTTGGAGCAGAGACGGTCACAGTGGCCGGGCAAAACGTTGCCGACGCCGTCCTGGATTTCGCCCGCTCCCGGAACGTTACCGGGATTCTGGTCGGCAAGACCAATCAGCCGCGCTGGCGACGACTGCTGTTCGGCACCGTCGTCGATGAACTGCTGGAGAAAAGCGATTACATCGATGTGTGCGTCATCCAGGGGGAGGAAGAAGATATCGGGCACGCCACCGATCGCGCCGAAAAGTCCGCTGTGGCAAAACTGCCCTACCTGTGGGCAACTGGCTGGGTCGGCCTGGCCGGGATCATCGCCTATGCACTGCGGCGATGGCATATTGCCGATGCGGAAGCCGATACCGTCCTGTTGTTCCTGGCTGCGGTCGGATGGACTTCGTTCCGCTACAGTCGCGGGCCAGCGATTTATGCCAGCGTACTGGCCGTGCTGGTATTCGATTTCTTCTTTGTCCCGCCGTATCTCACGCTCGCCGTGCGCGATGCGCAATACCTGGTCACGTTTATCGTCATGCTTGTCATCGGTCTCGTGATCAGCACCCTGACTTCAAGGCTGAGAAGTCAGGTGGAAAGCACTCGCCGGCGAGAGCGGCGTACATCATCGCTTCTCGAACTGGGAAAACAATTGTGTTCCTTGTACGGCGACGTGTTTCTGGCCAGTGCCGCGGGAGGCAGGGTTGCGGAGATGATCGGCGGGGAAGTGGCGATCTATCTGAAACAACCCAATGGCGGCGCTGAGCCTGTCTATGGTCAAGACTCTGCCATTGTCCGGCATTCCGTCAGCCTGCCAGTAGCCCAATGGGTCATCGGGCACGACCAGATGGCCGGTGCCGGTACGAACACCTTGCCCAATGCAATAGCCTTGTTCTTGCCCTTGACCGGTTCGCAACAGACGTATGGCGCGATCGCCGTCCGGGCTCCCATTCCGGAGCGATTGCTCGATCCGGAAGTCCGGCGGCTCCTGGAAGCCTGTGCGAACCAGCTCGCCCTGGCACTGGAGCGAGACCACCTTGCAATCGAGGCCGCCGACGCCCGCATTCAGGCTGAAGCCGAACAGGTACGCAGCAGCCTGCTCAGCAGTGTGTCCCACGATCTGAGGACACCGCTGGCCGCAGTCGCCGGGGCCAGCAGCAGTTTGCTGGAAGCAGCTTCATTGGACGAGCCAACGCGCCGACAATTGCTGGAAACTGTGGCCGACGAAACCGCACGGCTCAATCGCCTGCTGGAAAACATCCTCCAGATGTCGAAGCTGGAAGCAGGGGCTGCGGCACCCAGCCGCCAATGGCATGTTCTGGAGGAACTGGTCGGCTCGGCATTGCATCGAGCGCGGCGCGAGCTGTCCCATCACGAAGTTTCTGTTCAGTTGCGGGGAGATCTGCCCCTGCTCCATGTTGACGGCCTGCTCATGGAGCAGGTGTTTGTAAATCTCCTTGAAAACGCTGCCCGCCATACTCCGGCCGGAACGGAAGTGACGATCCAGGCGGCCGCCGATGGCGAGCATGTCCGTATTGCTGTCTCGGACAAGGGGCCGGGGCTCCCGGCCGGTGCCGAAGAACGAATCTTTGACAAGTTCTATCGTGCATCGCAGACATCGGACAGCGGTCGGGGGAGCGGACTCGGGCTGGCCATTTGTCGAGCGATCGTCCAGGCACATTCCGGTACAATCACCGCCGCCAACCGGCCAGGCGGCGGCGCCGAATTTGTAATCAGGCTGCCGATTGCCAAAGACGCTCCTCACGTGGCGTTGGAATAGCACCATGCAGCACAACCGTCATCACGTATTGATTATCGAAGATGAGCAGCCGATTCGCCGGTTTCTGAAAGCGTCACTTTCCGCAGAAGGCTATCAGGTCGACGAAGCCGGCTCGGGTGAGGAGGGCCTGCGCAAGGCGTTGTCACTCCCTCCTGATCTCGTGATTCTCGATCTTGGTCTGCCTGACCTGGACGGGCAAGAAGTGTTGAAACGAATTCGGGAATGGTACACCGCGCCGATCATTGTTCTTTCGGCAAGGGATCAGGAAGCACAGAAAATCAGCGCCCTGGACAGCGGAGCCGACGATTACATAACGAAACCGTTCGGCGTTGGCGAACTGCTGGCCAGAATGCGAACCGCCCTGCGGCACCAGCACTCCACCGGCCCTGAAGCCACATCCATCACCATCGGCGACATTCGCGTTGATCTGGCTGCCCGGCTCACCTATCGAAAAGGGGTCGAGGTTCATCTGACACCTCTGGAGTACAAGCTGCTTGTTGCCATGATGAAGAACGCCGGGAAAGTCCTGACGCACCGGTTCCTGCTTCGCGAAGTGTGGGGGCCCCAGGACGCACAGGAGAATCACTACCTGCGTGTTTTCGTGGCCAGCATGCGGCGGAAACTGGAAGATGATCCCGCCCGGCCACGATACATCCTCACGGAACAGGGTGTCGGCTATCGGTTCGCTGCCGAGTGATTGCCACCGATGGATTTGCCCGGGCATGGCACGTGTGCCATTGTTTTTCAGGGGGGCATCGAATGCGGGCCCTGGCCGTTATGAATCGCGGCTCTGCTTATTGACAGAACCGGCAGGCCGGATAAATATCGTTTTGGTGACTTGTTTCTGCCGTATCGGCTTGCCGGGGGCGCAAACAAATGAATTCATCGGGATCGATTCCGAAGACCAGGGGTTTCTGCCGGTATCCGTTTGAGAAGCTCAAGATCCTGCCAAACGGAGATGCGCAACATTGTGCCTGGATGAAGCCTCGAACGCTGGGGAATGTCCTGCGGACACCGCTCGACCGGATCTGGAACGGTTCCGCGGCGGGCAAAATCCGGCAAGCCATCGAGCAGGGGGAACTGGCCCGTCCTTGTCGATCGGGTCACTGTCCGTGGCTGTTCAAGGAACGGGTCGCCGTCGAGATCGAGAAGCGTGACTTGCCTTCGATCATCGAACTCGATCTTCCTAATACGCATTGCAATATTGGCGGCGAGGACCCTGTCGCCACTCGCGGTGCCTGCATCATGTGTCCCCGGTCGGCATTGAAGTTTCGTCCGGATGTGGATTATTGCGATGAGATCGCCAGATCGCTGCGCCCCTGGATCAGCCACTTTCGCCAGTTGCACATTCAGGGGATCGCCGAACCCTTCTGGAAGGGTCGTATCTTCAGCCTGCTGGATATTCTGGGCGTGCGGTATCAGGAAAACCTTCAGGCGAGCACGATCACCAACGGGACGGTGTTCTCACAACGGGTTCGCGATCAATGGCGCGAAATGTGTCCACGGAGCCTGACACTGGTCTCGATCGACGCGGCATCTTCCCAGGTCTACAGAACCATTCGCCGGATCGACGGGCTGGAACGTGTCGTGGAAAACCTGAAGGCCTTTTGTCGGGAAAAGGGACCTGGGCAGATCTGCGCGATAGCCAACAACATCAATACTCTCAATGTGGGTGAAGTCGAGCAAATGGTGGAGATGGCCGCGAAAGCCGGATGCGATTACATCTCGCTGAACGCCACGGACGAAGTTGACCGGTCCATGGCGCACTTCACCGTCAACACATCCAATTGGCAACGATTTGCCGAAGCGGAAGAGCGCGCCCGCGCCGCCGCCGAACGCCTGGGCATACCCCTCTATTTCGTGAAGCCCTTGCACAAGAATCTTGCCGAACAGGGTGCCAGCCGCGAATAGCCGGCGCTCAGTCAGGAGTGGCCCTTGACCGGACAACAAAGATGGCCTGATCGTTGCCATCGACCCTGGCAATCCCTTCAAACGTCGTTTGCGACGGTACCCGACATGAAGGCCGAACGAAAAAGAAAAAGAAAAAGAAAAGCACCCTCCCGGGCGTTTTTTCAGGAATTTTCTCCCGCGCAGAAAACGGTTTCATTCCCGATGGGCCGGATCGCGACGGGTAACTGGCGCGATCAGCGCCTGGAAGGTTCGACGGGCTCGAGCGCCGCGTAGACATGCCGGACCACACCGGCAAGATCGGGAGTCCAGCGAAGAACAATCAGCAAGTCGTTTTCCCGATCGACAAAAATGTAATTGCCCCCGAATCCCGCCGCATAGAAACATGATTCCGGTGCTTCGGCAAACTTTTGCCGGCCTGGATTCAGCCACCACATGAACCCGTATTCCGGATTTGCCTCGGCTGGTTCGATGATGGAATCCACCCATCCCTCGGGAAGCAATTGCCGGCCGTTCCAGTTTCCATTTCGCAGGAACAGGTAGCCAAACCGGGCGTGATCGCGGGTCGAGATCATCATTCCTCCTCCCCAGTGTCCTCCACCACTGACGGATTGGATCTTGAGACCGTCCAACTCGATCCACGAATTCTCATATCCATTCCAGCGCCACGTGGCGGAGGCGCCAATGGGATCCATAATCCGTTCCCGAAGGACGACCGGAAGCGGTTGCCGAAACACATGCGTCAGGCAAAACGCCAATAAATTGACCCGTACATCGTTGTATTTAAAGTGCGTTCCCGGCGCATGCAATTCCCGCCGGGACCACTGTTCGGGATCCTTGCCCTCCGGCCGGTCGCACCAATCGGGCTTGTCCCACAATTCGCCCGACCAGTCCGATGTTTGTTGCAACAAATGCATCCAGGTGATCGACGCGTTGTGATCGGATTCGAATTTTCCGTCCTGGATGTATTTTGCAACGGGATCACTCAGGTTTTCGATCAAGCCGTCTCCCAGTGCCAGTCCCGCCAAGGTAGACAGATAACTCTTGGTGACGCTGAATGTCATATCGGCGCGCGTTGTATCTCCCCATTCGGCAACGATATAGCCTCCACGGATAATCATGCCGCTGGCGTCGCCGCGCGGGCGGGTCGGGCCGATAATTGTATTGAACGGTTCAATCGCAAAGGCTTCCCCTATGACCTTTTCAAGGTCCCGGGACTCCCGACTGGCAGCGCCCATTGCAAACGCGATGGCCTCATCCAATCTGGCTGTGTCGAAGCCCGCTTGTTCCGCAGTGCGGGTTTCCCATTCGTCCCAACGGCCAGGAAAATAGGGTTTTTGTGCGCAGGAAGTTGCCGCAAGCAGCGAAAACGCAATTGCTGTCGCGATCCGCCGCATTCGCCAAATGCAATCGAGGTACATGGCCTGCCCGTCGGATTCGTGTCGGTGGGCTGTCCGTCAAGAAAGTCGGTATTGTAACAAAACCGGCGACGAGAGGGATTTTTCTGATGGGCAGTCTGTCCGGCCTGCAAGTTCCGCGGGCAGGTTTTTGCAGTAATTCTTGCGGGTTCCGGCGGATTCGAGGCGGATCCGTGGGAGCTCTCCTCCATTGGCGGCTGCAAAGCCGTATCGATTGTGAATATTGGGCCATGCCCGTCCGGGCGGCGTAGCGGGAATTCTCAATTAATTGTTTCCAATCGCCGCGCCGGCCGTATAGATTTTCAGTCAGGCGATTGCATCCGAATCCCGCTTGTGTCGTGAGGGCCGAATCGTGACTGTTTATCTGACCACCAAAGCGCTCCAGAACGACCTGGCACGGCTCAAGACGGATCACCGGATTCACGTCGCTTCGGCCAGGCGGACGCGGGATGTCACCCATTTCATCAATTTCCCGAAGACTCTTTTTCGAAACACCCCTTGTTGGGTCGATCCGCTGGATATTGAAGTCCGACGGTTCCTCTCGGTCAGGCACCCGTTTCGGCAACATGGAGAAGCCGAGTTGCTGCTCGCGTACCGCGGCAATGCCATAGTCGGTCGACTGCTGGTATCTGATGATCCCCGCTACAACGAGCTGCATGGAACCAGCACCGGATGTTTCGGCATGTATCATTCGGTCGACAACCAGGAAGTTGCCAACGAGTTGCTCGATGCCGCGACGCGATGGTTGCGCGAGCGCGGCCGGACGACAATCATCGGCCCGATCGACTATTCCACCAATTACCAGGCCGGATTGCTGGTCGACGGGTTCGCCTCTCCGCCGCGTATCTTCATGAATCACAATTCCCCGTATTACGCCCGGCTTTTCGAGAACTGGGGATTGCAGAAGGCCAAGGATCTTTACGCGTGGTGGTTCACACGAACCAACCAGATCGACGAACAATGGCGATCCAGGGTGTCCCGGCTGGCCGAGCGATGTGGTGTGGTGATTCGGCCGTTTCGCATGAATGACTTCACCAACGAGGTCGCCCGTTGCCGGAAAGTGTACAACGAAGCCTGGCAGGACAACTGGGGCTTCGTGCAGATGACCAGGGAGGAATTCGACGAGTTCGCGCAAGGTTTGCGAAAAATCGGCGATCCGAACATGGTGCTGATTGCGGAAGTTGACGGGGAGCCGGTGGGCCTGGCAATCACGATACCTGACCTGAACGAGGCCATCGCGCCCCTCGGCGGGCGATTGACGCGTTTCGGAGTCCCGGTCGGCCTGGCGAGGCTCCTGTTCCGAATGCGGAAAATCCGCACTGCACGGCTGGTCGCCCTGGGCGTCATGCCGGGTTACCGCCGGCGGGGCATCGCCGAGTTGCTGATCCAGCGGACTTTTGATTACGGCAAGGACGTATTGGGTTACACCGGAGCCGAACTTGGCTGGACCCTGGAAGACAACACCATGATCAACCGCGCTATCGAACGCGTCGGTGGCCGGCGATACAAAACGTATCGCGTTTACGAAAAGGATTTTGCATCGCAGCCCTTGCGGCAAGGGTATTCGAGATGGAATACCACCGACTCTCCTCCCGCCGCCCCTCCTTCCTCCGGGGAAAACAGCGACGAATAGCGGCAAGCCGGGTCATATCCAGAACATCTTTCCTGAGCCGCCAGGTCACCTGTCCGTGGCATCAACGTGGGAATCGGAATTTCCGGCGAGAAAGTAAATGCTGCGCCGGGCCCCCTCCGATCAAAGGGTATGGCTGCCGCAAACGCCCCTTTCGAACCGGCATTTTTCCGGTCCGGATGCGGACCGATGCTACCCGAATCCTGGACTCCTGGCGGAATGGACCCGCGATGTCGCATCCTGAATCAAACCGGCAAGGAAGGATACCGGCGACCGGTATTGCGGCAATCGCATCTCACCAGCCCGATTGGGTATTGCCCAATCAGTGGTATGAATCGCTGATCGCCCGCAAATTCGTCCAGCACACGGGCATACTCACGAGACCGATTTCGGACCTGAATGAAGTCGAACTGGGTTCGTGCAGCGTCGAGAAGTTGCTGCGAAATACCCGGTGTGACCCCGGCGATTGCGCCGGACTGGTCTTTGTTTCTCCGTCCTTTGTACCGATGTCGGTAGTCCGCCGATTGATGGGCCCGGTCCGGGCGCGGGAGGAGCAATTGTCGCGAGCGGCCCGCCGTCTGGTCGATCGGCTGGGAATCCGGCCACGGCGGGTTTTGGGAATCAACTCCTTTTGCAGTGGATACGCGCGGGCGATGACGTTGGTGAAAAACCGGATGTTGCCGGCCATAGATCTGCAACGTCACGAATTCGTCCTTGTGGTCACCTCCAGCCGGATCAGCCGGATTACCGACTTTTCCTGTAAACAAAGTGGAGCCCTGTTTGGCGACCTGGCAACGGCGACGCTGATTTCCCGGTGCGACAGCGCGCATTATCCCGTGCACTTTGAACTGCTGGACGCCAGTTATCAAAAAAAACCGTCCAACCGCCCGTTTTTTGATTTCGCGTCCCGCTCGGGTGTGTTGCGGCCATTGGCCTGCGGAGGGCGGGCCGTCGACTCACAGCGGATCGTGTTTTCCCTGGATGGAATGGGTATCGCCGATACGGCGCCGCGAGCCATGGCCAACGCCGCCAGCGAAATGGTTGCCGCGAACCAAATCCGTCCCGGTGACATTCAGTTCATTGTTCCCCACCAGGCGGGAACGGGAATTGTAAGACTGACCGGGATCAAGCTGGAAGAAGCGGGCTTTACCGGAAATGTCATCAACGGCATGACCCGCGATGTGGGTAACGTCAGTTCGGGATCGGTACCTTACGCACTGGAACAAATGTGGCACCGCCTGTTCGGTATCATCGCCTGTCCGGTGGCGGCGGTGGGAGCGCCTGGCAAGAATGAAGTGTCGCAGGGGTGCATTCTTCTTCGATCGACACGGGCACATTGTGCCGTGGCGGCCTGAACGATTCCCCGTTGGCAGAGCGCCGCTCCGCCGACCGTTGATGCCCTGTTTCCCTGTGGGGATCCGGCTTGCTATTCGACTTCGTCCAGCAGGCGGAGTTCGATGCGGACGCTGATATTCTGCTCGATGGACACGTTCCGTATCGACATTTCAGCAATGCCCTCGCCGCCGATAAAAGCCCTGTCGATGCAGCCTTTTGCCGGATTGAAGCAGTACACCGCCTCGGACTCGGTGGAAAACTTTTTCACCAGGCCGGTCGCTTGCGGCTTGCTTTCCGCTTTCGAGCGGACCACAAAGATCGCCTGGTCGGTGCCATCGACCGTCGCAATCCCCTCAAACGTCGCCTGTGAGTTTGTCTCTTCACGGGAGAAGTCGGAAACCGGCGGGAATGAAGTCCACTGTTCGCCGCGCCGTATCGGGAAGTCGGGAACTTGTGTCCACATCAGCACGAAATTGTTGGAAAGGGACTCCGAGGTCAATGATCCACCACCTGGCTGGCCATGTTCGGCTATGGCCGACTTTACCGACTCCGGGGCCTGAAAATCGGGAATGACTCCCGCCTTTGAGACATGGTGCTCCGCCTGGGAGCGGTATAGCGCGTCGAAAACGCCGGCAATCGGGGAAAAGGCCGGCGAAGATTTCCTTGAGTCGGGCTCTTCGGTATCCAGGAGGAATTCACCGGCAACTGACTTCGTTTCCACTCTCGCCCGCTCATAGCTCGTTTGAACGCGAATGCCATCTTCTGTCTCGCCAAGGCTGCGGCAGACCATGATCACCTTTTCCGCCTGGACGTTGGGCGCCCCCATGACTTCGGTTGTGACCGAGGTCGTGATCTCGTAGCGGCGGATTTCTCCGGCCGGGAACTGGTAGTTGAGCGAAACCGGTTTCCCGGTGTCCGCGGGTTCGGGCAACTGCGGGAATTTCTGACGGAAAGACGGCGTCAGGGAGCGGGTGAATTCACTTTCCCGTGTCGTTATCGCCGGTTCACGCCGGGGGAGCGAGGTGACAGGGAGTGATTCACGCTTTTCGCGGCTGACGCCCGCCGCATTTGCCAGTTGTTCAAAGTCGGCGGACTGAATGACGCCTTGCGACGAAATGACTTGCCCGGAATACACCATGGCCAGTTCGATCAACTCCTCCCGGGAACGATTTCCCGAAGGAATCGGGCAGCGGCGCAGCGTGTCTCCTCCGATGAACGCGAAGTCCTGGCCGCGGACAAAAGCGACCTGATCCGGCTCGGCGTCTTCGAGGTGCCAGAAGGCAACAAGTTGTCCGGTGACAAGGTCGAACAGGCGGACGCGCTGGTCGCGGCACGCCGTCAACATCATTGAACCATCCGGGCTGATCGCCACATCAAAAACGAGGTCGGGGTGGTGGAATGGCGGGGCAACCAGCTCGCCCTTCCCCGGCTCACGAAGTTCGACCGAACCATTCGACAGGATCACAGCAACCATTTCCTTGCCGGGAGAGAGTTCGATGCCGACAAGCTCCTCCGAAAAATCTATCGGGCTGCACCGGTCTTCCCCGGTGGTCAAGTCGATCAGGCGAACTCGCCCGGGATGCCGCCCGAGCCTTGTGCCGGCAATCGCCATCAGGTCATGATGCGGGTCAATCACCGCCTCGATGGGCAAGGTGCCTGCGTTGTGCTGCCGAACAAGTTCGCCGGTCTCCGTGTTCCAATGGCGGATTTGCAGGTCTCGCGTAAAGGCAACGAATTGTGTGCCAGCCCGGTTAAAGCCGATCGACTGGGGCGAGCGGACACATTCCACAGGTCCCAGTGTACGCACGCCATCCGAGAGACGATGAAGATTCAACGTTCGGGGTTCGCTGCCGCCATCGATGCCGAGCCATTTTCCATCACTTGAGAAAACGGCATCATTGATTGCGTCGTAGCCGTCAATCAGTCTGCGCGTATCATCGATCAGGGAATATATGATGGCCTTGCCGGACCGAAGACCCGCAAACAGCCGGTTCGAATCGGGCGAGAACCGTACAATCAGCTCAATATCCCTGACCGGCGAATCTGTCGGCAGAAGGTAACGACGGACGGCCCTGGATTCGCGATCAGCTTCGCCGGCGTTTTCGGAACCGGCCGACACCTCGGCTATTGCCGCCCCGTTTGCCATCGTGGCAGCAGAAACCATTTCGACGGCCAGCCTGTCTTCGGACAGCCGGGCAATCCACAATCCGTCAGGCGAAATTCGTTGTCGAAGCCAGGGGTCGTTGCCTGGAACGCGATCGACGGATTCCAGGCTGGTTGCGGCGCGAAATCCCCAGACGCGAATTCCCCCCTGCCCATCAAGGAATCCACTCCCGCCGGCAGTTGCCACAGATTCCCCGTTTTCTGCGAGGCTCACGGAGGTGATTGGCAGATTCACTGCAACAACAGGTGCCCCGATTGTACGCCCTGTCCGGAGATCAACCCGCCACACCCGGTTTTCGGTGACCACTGCCGCGTACGGGACCTTGTTGCTGAACAGGACTTCATTGACATGGGATGAAAAGTTCAGCGCGTTGACAAGCCTCCCCTCGCGATCGCGGATTTCGACGCTGCCCCCTCGCCCGGAAAGTACGACCGAGTTGCCGTCAGGAGAAGCATAGACGGACTGGACGCGAATGCCGGGTCCGATTTCGCAGATCTGCGAGCCGGTTTCGCAGTCGTGCACCAGAACGCGCTGATTCCCCACGACCAGCAGCGAGTCGCTCAGGCCAATAGCTCCGGCGGGATCAAGTCCTTTCGGCGACTGAAACCCGGCCACGGACGTCATCGTCGCGGCATCGAGCAAGTGCAGTTGGTCGGCGAGTACTGCCACTCGCTTGCCCGATGAATTGACGAGCAGCTTTCGGACAGGAGAACCCGCGTCGAATGAACCGGTCTTCTTTCCGCTTAAAAGGTCAAAGGAATCGACTCGACTTTCGTTGTCAGGGTCCGGCAGGAAGCAGGTTCCTGTTTCGAGCGAGACGGCTATGTTTTCCGCACCGAAGCGTTCGGTGGGCTTGAACTGGACGCCGCTTCCCTGAGGTTGCAAGGTTGTTCCGTCGTACAATTTCAGTTCGACGTTGTTGGGAATGCCGGCCTCGACGGTCGCCTCATCGATTGTCGCGACCGCAGTGGCGATTCGATCCAGGGCAGGTGACGTCACGAGTTGCACAAGCTGTCCCGCCAGTGTGAAGCGGCCAGTTGTCTTTCCGGATTCCGCATCGCGCAGGACAATATCGCCAATGCCACTGGCGCACAGGAATCGCCGGCCATCCTCGCTGACCTGCACATGGGAGACGAGCGCGTCGGTCAACCAGGTATCGATGACTTCCGGCGAATTGTCGATCGCTGCTTCCAGGCGCATGGCATGGGCGATAGCGCGTCCGGGTTCATCTTCCAGACGGATGGCTTCCGAAAACCAGGGAAGCGCGCCGAGCGGATCGCCGGATTCCAGTTCTTCGAGCCCGTTCGCAACCTGGCTGTCGACAAGTCGTCGCCGGCTTTCCCGGGCGCTGGCTTCGGCCTGTGCCGTGGCCTCGATGGCCGCCAGCCGTGCATTGCTTTCCGACGCCAGTGCCAGGACAACGCGTCCGCGCTCCTGATCGACTTCGCTGTAGGCCCGGGCAAGTCTCCGATTGAAAACAACGCCTCCGGCGATGATCCCGACGATCCCCAATATCAACAGGCCAATGGCTGCCGCTGCCCACGGTTTCCGCCGAATCCACTTGAGAGAACGTTCGTGCCACGGACAGGGACGGGCCAGAATCGGTTCACTGGAAAGAAACCTCGAAAGGTCCTGGGCGAGGTGTTCTGCACTGGGATAACGCCGTGCCGGTTCCTTCTCCAGACACTTCAGGCAAATGGTCTCAAGGTCGCGATCCAGCCCGGCGACAATGGCAGAAGGTGCCATCGGCTCATCGGCAATAACGCGCATGACCGTCTTGATCGGCGATGCGTCCTCAAAGGGAGGGCGTCCGGCAAGCAGCCGGTAAAGGATCGCGCCGAGTGCATAGATATCGGCCGCCGGGCCAATTCTTCCCGTCCCCTTTGCCTGTTCGGGAGACATGTAGTTCGGGGTCCCGATGATCGATCCGGTAAGCGTATTCCCCATGTCCCGTTCCACACGTTTGGCGAGACCGAAATCGGTGATCTTGGGAAACAGCCCCTCGATGGATGCAGAATTTATCCCGAGGCTTCCGCCCTTGCCGAGCAGAATGTTCCCCGGCTTGAGGTCGCGATGAACAATGCCGGCAGTATGCGCCGACTGGATCGCCCGGGCGAGCAATTCCACCATGCGCGCGGCATCAGCAGGTTTCAGTTCGCGGGACTTTAAAAAGTCCTCGAGAGTCCCGCCTTCCACATATTCGAGCGCACACCAGGGCTGGCCGTCGCTCTGGCCAACTTCAAATACCTGCACGATGTTCGGGTGATGAAGCTGGGCCACGGCCTCCGTTTCGCTGCGGAACCGGAGGATCGCTTCCTCGCCCGCGTGGCCCCCGGCAAGAATCATCTTCAGGGCCACGACCCGGTTCAGATCCCGGTTTCTCGCCTTGTAGACGACTCCCATGCCGCCGCGACCGAGTTCACCGAGGATTTCATAACCACAAACCTCCGCCGGGACCCGCCCGCCGACAGGTGGCCCGGCATTGCCGGCGCCTGACGAACTGCCGAGCATGATCGTCTCGTTTGCAGCCCGTGTTTTGTCTCTCTTGGCGTCATCGTCGACGGATTTCCGAACGGCACCGCTTCCCAATGTCAAATCCGCAGCCGGTTGTCCGATCGTCTTGTCCGAGTCACCGCTGGCCATGAATCAGGAAATTGCTGTAGATTGCATCGATACTCACCACTCAGTTCCCCATGATAGCTGGCGGCGCAGGAGTTGTCCCCGGCACCTGTTCGTTGCTTTCGCCAGCCCATCTGAAACAACCCGGAAAAAATCGAAAAAAACTGCCTGGAAACGGGGCACGGTCATTCGGGTGCAGCGCCACTCTGCTGTGCCCGCAGGACCTTGCTGGCCAGGGTCAGATGCTCCAGTGCAAGTTCGATGTAACGGGCGGCTTCGTCAACATATCCGTCGGCAGAAGCGCTCCACACGCGGTTGATGGCCCGCTCACCGGAAGCAAACAGGGTCATGACTTCGGCAAAAACCTTCAAACCGTGTTCGCGGGTGATCGAATTGCGGCCATCGGCAAATTCGCGAAAATCGTCGCGCAATTCGCTTTCGATAAACGCCACCGTCTCTCGCGGTGCCTGTTTGGAATGCTCCAGCCTGAGCTGGCCGACTCGCTTCACGAGGTTGTCCAGGTGGCGGGCCAGTTGATCGGTCCCGATCGAAGTCCCGGCCATACCTGCCGACGATTTCCTGGTGGCCTGCAGGCAAACCACTCCCGCGATACCGACAGCCAGTGAACCGGCATACCAGACCCAGTTGATCGTCGACCATTTGTCACCCTCGACTTCCTTGTTGAACACCGTGGCGAGTGCCCCGGAAAGGAATCCGGCCCACAACAAAACCATTCCTGCAAGTCTTGTTCCGCTCATTCTGTGGCCTGGGTTACGCTGATTGTAAAATGGATACTTGTCCGGCGCGATTTTCAATGCTGCCTGAACGATCACCCGGTCAAAATCTGTGACGTCCATTGCACCGCCATGGCGACACTCTCTTCGGATGAGTCAAAGAACACCCGTTTCATGGCAAAAAAGACCCCGATCAATGCTTCGCCAACGATCAGACCGGCTGCCGCGGGCACTCCGTATTCCTCCGAAAAACGTGGACCCGCCGTCTTGTCGACGATGATCCGCAGGATGCACCCGAGTGTATACGTCAACACAATATCAAACGGCATGTAAAAGCCGAGTGCAACCAGAACGCCAACGCCTCCCATTCCACTGCAGGCGAGCATCAGTCCGAGCGCGGCACCTGCTGCATAACGGTACACGGGAACATTCCCTTCAATGATGCCGCTGATGGTTGCCGCGAGAGCCGTGGCCTGCGCCGCCGGAAGATCCTCGCTGCCAATTCCCCAGTGAACGGTACCATCTGGCGGTCTCTGTATTTCGCCCGGCTTCGGCGCGCCGCTTTTTTCCAGAATCAGCAAGATTGCGAAGACAACAAACGGCCCGAGCCATGCCCCGATGTATTGCGCGATCTGCTGGCGACGGGGAATCGCTCCGATCAGGTAGCCCGATTTCAGGTCGAGCATCATGTCACTGGATTGTGAAACCGCCATGCAAACGGCCACTCCGACAATGATCGAACTGAGGATCGTTTGTGGATTGTCGAGGCCCGACCTGGCGACGACGACCAGAATCGTCACGGCGATCAAGGTCATTCCCGACAACGGCGACCAGTTCGTGCGACCGACACACTCCGCGACGATCACCCCCGCGATCCAGATCCACAAAACTCCCAAAAGTGCCATTGCCAATGCCCTTGGAAGGGTCATCCCGTCCACGGATTGCCAGGCCAGAAAGCAGAGCAGCAACGTGCCACCCAGAGCGGCCGAAACAAGGAAGGCGAACGGCATTTCATCCGCGCCGCCAGCCTGCTTGCCCCCCGATCGGGAATCGCGCAGCGATCGCATCGCGCTGGCGATCAATGGCCACGCCATGATGATGCCGCCAATCGCTGCACCGATGAGCATGCCGATTCCGGTGGGAAAATAGATTGCCCGCCGCATGCTGGCCGGTTCATTGACCAGTTCCCGAACGGAATCCGTTCCATACGCTGTCAGGACAGGCGACAGGAGAAAATAGCAGATGAACCCTCCGGCCCCGAACCAGAAGCCTCCCTTGCCCGACAGGAATCCGACTCCGACGGTCATCAGGGACAGAAAAAATGCCAGGTTCAGCGAGCTGGGCAATTCCAGCTGATCGCCGAGAGCAAACCTGGGATGTTCGTTTGACCCGAATCCGCTGAATATCGAAAACACGATCGCCGACAGGATCGCCGCGCCGAACAGGACTATCGATTTGTTGATTCCTGCCCCCGACGATCTGAGAATCGTGGCCACGGCGATGCCCCCCGGGTAGGGAAGCCGCTGGAAATCGATCATCTGTTTGCGCAACGGGATCACGAACGACAACCCGACAAAGGATCCGGCAACGGCGGCGAACAACATCAGGGCAAGAGTATTCCAGTTGCTGAAGTCACCGATTTGCTGCATCGCCGGATCGGTGCTTGTCTTGGAAATGATCAACAGGGCCGGTACACAGAACATGATCCCGGGCGAAGCCCCGTTGACTGCCGAGGCAATCGTCTGGTTGATGTTGTTTTCGACGATGCTTGTCCGCTGAAGAATCCCGCGGAGAATTCCCCAGCCGAGGATCGCGGCCAGCTCGGAGCCCTCGATCGAGAATCCCAGCTTGAGGCAGGCGTAGCTGATCGAAATCGTGATCACGATCCCCAGCCCCCAGCCGAGGAGGATCGCGGTCAGCGTGAATTCCGGGTACGGGCCGCGGCGGATGGCGATTTCGCCAAGGACGGATTCAATGTTCTTGTCGCTCAAGTCGGCAGTCTCTCGATCGGGTAACCGACAGCGCCATTCAAAGGCAGCCTTTGAAACAACGCGCCCACCGCGTATCCAGCCGGATACGCCGCCGCCTATGTTACCCGATACCGGCACAACATCCAACAACAACGCGCATGAGCGAAAAGGGAAAACGTGCACCCGATTTGTGGCAAAGTCGCTCCGGTGTTACGATTCCCCTTGTGCTCGCCGGGCCAGGTTGTCATCCGAAAATCACTGGAATCCTGCCATGAAAATCGCCAACTACGAGTCCCTGCAACAACATGTCGTCGAAATGCCCGGCTCGGTCCGCTGCAAGGTGCGCTGGCTGATCGGCGCGGGCGACGGAGCGCCGAATTTTGCCATGCGGCAATTCGAGGTCGACGCCGGCGGGCATACTCCCCGCCACTCCCATCCCTACGAGCACGAAGTGTTTGTTCTGGAGGGTGTGGGAACGCTTGCGGAAGGGGACACAATCCACCCGATCAAGGCCGGTGACGCGATCTTCGTCGCGCCGGATGAAATCCACCAGTTCTGTAATACCGGCGACCAGCCATTGAAGTTTCTTTGCTTCGTGCCGAATTCCTCGGCGAGCCTGCCGGTCACGTTTCAGCCGGAATGTCGCGAAACGACTTGAGGGTTCGGCTCCATCAGGTATGGATCGCCCGGCCGGAAACGGCCAGGGCCGCTTCCATCACGATTTCCGACAACGTCGGATGGGCATGGCAGGTGCGCGCAAGATCTTCCGCGCTGGCATGGAAGTTCATGGCCATGGTCGCTTCGGCGATCAGATCTCCGGCATGCAGGCCAATGGCATGGACGCCCAGAATACGGTCCGTCGTTGCATCGGCAAGAATCTTGACGCGGCCGGTCACGTCGCCCAGCGTTCGCGCGCGGCCATTGGCACCGTACGGACAGACTCCCTTGCGATAGGCGACGCCGGCCTCGGTCAACTGCTCTTCTGTCTTGCCGACGGTGGCGATTTCCGGATGCGTGTAAACGATGGCCGGGATGGCGTCATAATTGACGTGGCCATGACCTGTCGCCAGTTTTTCCACACATGCAATCCCCTCTTCCGAGGCCTTGTGGGCAAGCATCGCGCCGCCGATGCAGTCGCCAATTGCGAATACACCCGGTGTTGTTGTCTGAAAATTCCGGTCGACCACAATCGCCCCGCGCTTGTCGGGAACCACGCCGATGGCCTCAAGGCCAATGCCCCTGGTATTTGGCGTACGGCCGGTACAGACTAGCACGTGGTCGGCAGACAGCGGCTCCTGACCCTTGCATTTGACGACGCAGCGTCCGTTTTCGACCCGGGCCGACTCGACGAACATGCCAGTCAGGAAGGAGAGTCCCTGTTTTTCAAAAGCGCGATGGGCAAGTTTCGCCATCTCTCCATCGAGACCCGGGAGGATACGGTCCATCGCTTCCAGCACTGTCACGCGACTTCCCAGGCGTCGCCAGACGGATCCAAGCTCAAGACCGATGTATCCGGCGCCGATCACGATCAATTCTTGCGGGGGAGGATCGTAGGCGAGCGCCGTCGTGCTGTCTCCGATCCACTTTCCGTCAAATTCGATTCCCGGAAGAATCGCTGGAAGGCTCCCGGTAGCAATGATGATGTTTTTGGCGGTCACGGTTCCCGAGTCGCGACCGGCAATCTCGATCTCATGCTCTTTGGCGAACCTGCCCCGTCCAACCAGGGCGGTTACCTTGTTCCTTTTCAATAGCATATTGATGCCGCCCGTCAGTGTATTGACGATCTCGTCCTTGCGGGCGAGCATCCTTTTCAGGTCGAAACTGGGGTGACCTGCATCGATTCCGTGTGCACCCAGCTCGTGCCGAACGGTTTCATACAGATGGCTGCTTTCCAGCAAGGCCTTGCTGGGAATGCAACCGATGCGCAGGCACGTGCCGCCAAACCTTTCATTGTCATCAATGATGGCCGTGTTCAGACCGAGTTGCGCTGCGCGAATTGCTGCCACGTAGCCACCCGGTCCGCCGCCGAGTACGACAAGGTCAAATTGGGTTTTTGAAGTCATCGCGCAGAATCGTCCTGGCAGTGCTGTTGGTCGATCAGGTCCCGGGCCGAATTGTTGCAACCGTTGAAGAGTTGGAAAAGTGCCAGTCAGGCAGTTCGCAGGAAAACACCCGACAAGCCGACTTCGGGCGAGACTATTTTATTTTTTTCCCATGGCCCGCTGGCGCTGGAAAAAACCTGTAAGCAGCTGGCCGCACTCGACGGCGAGCACACCGGGAAATACCTGACAGCGATGGTTCAGACGGGGATCGGAAAGCAGGTTATACAGCGATCCGGCCGCTCCGGCCTTTGGGTCCGAGGCACCGAATACCACCAGCGGAATTCTGGCATTAATGATCGCCCCGGCACACATCGGACAAGGCTCGAGCGTAACGTACAACGTGCATTCCTCGAGTCGCCAGTCGCCAAGCGATTCCGCTGCCTGGGTGATGGCCAGCATCTCGGCATGAGCCGTCGGATCGCGCAACATTTCGCGCTGATTGGCGGCAGCACCAATGATCCGGCCCTGATGAACGATCACGCATCCGACCGGAACTTCACCTGCCTCTTCCGTCTCGCGGGCGAGCTGGATGGACATTCGCATGTAATGTTCGTGCGGCTCGCTGTCGGCAATCCCGTCTCCATCGACGATCATCGATCGGACTCCTTCCGCTTGTCGCCGTCCGCGCCACCCGCGGGGATCGGGGTGACGCGAATATTCCGCCAGGCCGCCCTGGTTTCAAAGGCGCAAATGCCGACAGGGGTGGTCTTGAGGACTTCCGGGCGAAGGCTGATTTTCTTGCCCTCGAGATCAGCGTTAACGACTTCCTCGCCGTTGATGGCAGCCACGACACGATTGCCGGCAACGGTAACCTGGATGCGGAACCATTGCTCGCGGGGAAAACGGCGAACGAAACGAGTTTCATTATGGGCGGCGTCCTGCTCGTCGAGACAACTGAGCCCGCAAATGGCGCCTCCCCATCCGCCGAGAACCAGCGACAGATGGCCGTCGTTCACAGGAAAGGTCAGACAACAGAAAAAGTCCGTTCCGTCGATCTTCTTTGCCTCAAGCTCAATCACGTAATCGGTGACTGGCAGGTCATCGCGCAGCGAGCGAATGCCGGCGATGGGATAACCGGCCTCGCAGCAGATGGATCCATCGATGACTTCAATGCGGTCCTGGCCGCCAAAATCGGCGACCTCCCACTGATCCATCGACTTGCCGTCAAAAAGAACAACAGGCTCGGTGGACGGAACTTTTTCAGGTGGCGTATCCTGCACGTCCTGCCAGCAACCGCCGTCGGTTATGGCACAGGAGATCGCAACGACGAGGAACACGGCACCGGACATTGCCGCAGATCGCCACGTCCCGCAAAAACAGGGATCCTTCACGAGTGGTTTGCCTTTCGTATTTGCCGCCCTGGCGGAAGCGGGGCTGTTGCCTGATCCTGCCGTTCTCATGACAATGCGAGACCCCGGAAACCTGCCGATTTTCGAATGGGTTCAAGGGTATTGTACAACGAGCGGCGGAATGTCATCGATCAAGCTGGAAAAAATTCGCCAGGACATTGTCCTGTTGACTCTCGACATGCCCGGAAAAGGGGCCAATGTACTGACGGTGGAAGTCTGGTCAGATCTGTCGCGGGCCTGCGCCGAACTGGAATCCGATCCGCCGGCAGGTGTCATCCTTTTTTCCGCCAAGCCGGCGATCTTTGTTGCCGGCGCCGATCTGGTCCGCATTTCGCAGACGCTTGACTGGCCCGACACCGAGATCATCCGCTTCTGCGAGGAAGGCCGCGCGATCATGCGCACTTTCAGTCGCATCCCATCGGTTACGGTCGCTGCAGTGCACGGTGCCTGTGTCGGAGGGGGAATGGAACTCACTCTCTGGTGCGACCACCGGGTTGCGAGCGACGACCGAAAAACCAGGTTTGGACTTCCGGAAGTCCGACTTGGGCTGGTTCCAGGCTGGGCGGGGACCGTCCGCTTGCCGAGACTTGTCGGGCTCGAGCCGGCCGTCGAATTGGTGACATCGGGAGACACGATCGATTCTGCCCGCGCTCTGGAACTGGGAATCGTCACGTGCGTCGTGCCCCAGGCGAATCTGATCGACGTTGCCGCCAGGCTGATCGACGAAGAAATGGTAAGCGGTGAATTCCGGAATCGACGGAAGGCGATGTCCGGACCGGTTGCCAGGAACAGGATGCCCGCCGATCTGAAAGAATTCGGTCAATCCGTCAGCGACCGGATCCGTGGTCGCAATCTCGATAACTCGGCCCCGATGGTCGTACTCAGCCAGATGATCGAAACCGCAGGGCTGGACCACGATGCGGCTTGTGCCGGCGAATCGAAGGCGATGGCGCGGGTCTACGGAAGCCGTGAAAACCGCGGCCTCCTGCACTGGTTTTTTGTCGATGAACACTCGCGAAAGCTCCGCGGAAATCGCGATGGCGCCTTGCCGCCACCCGTAACGAGTGTGGCCATTGTCGGTGCAGGGCAAATGGGGCGGCGGATCGCCGAACTCTGTCTGCTTGGCGGCTATACGGTGAATCTGTACGACGCGGACCCCGAACGGCGGGAATGGGCTAGGCGAGAAATGGCAAATGACGGAAAAGGGAAAGGGCTGAAGGTCTGCGAGTCGCTACAGGAAGTTGTCGCTGCCGACCTGGTCATCGAATCCGTCGTCGAAAAACTGTCGGTCAAGCGAAGCCTGTTCGAGCGCATCGGTCAAATGGTCTCGCACCAAACCTTGCTCGCAACCAACACGTCCACGATTCCGGTAGGCGAGATTGCTTCCACTGTCCCGAATCCCGAACGGATGTTCGGGTTGCATTTTTGCTGCCCGGTGGAACCGCTGCAACTTGTGGAAATCGTTCAGGGAAGTGCCACATCCCCTGCGATCCTGAACGCAGCCATCGAACTTGTCCGGGCGATCCGCAAGACGCCGGTCGTCGTGGCCGATCGCCCCGGGTTTGTGGTGAACCGCCTGCTTTGTCCGGTTTTCAACGAGGCGCTCGACCTGCTGGTGCAGGGAGTCCACGAAAGCGACATCGACCACGCTTTCCGCGAATTCGGTTTCGCCGTGGGACCCCTTGAGATGATCGATTTCATCGGTGTGGATACGATCATGTACGCCGGCGAGACGTTTTTGCGAACGCTCCCCGACCTGGTCTCGCTCAATCCGGTCCTCCCGGCGCTGGTCAAGCGCGGACGACTGGGTCGCAAGGCCCTGACAGGATTCTACCGGTACGAATCGGCGATGGCAGATCCGGCAATTGATTCCGGGCTGGAAGAGATTCTGAAACGCTATCGCGCGGGACAGACATCGCTGACTTCGTCGTCAATCGGCGAACGGTTACTGAATCCGATGATTGCCGCAGGCCGGAAATTGCTTGCCGAAGGCGTTGTGTCGGATCCGCGCGACGTCGATCTCTGTTCGGTTCTGGGAACCACGTTTCCGCAGGTCCGGGGCGGGTTGTTGTACTGGGCCGACGAGCTCTCGAAGTTCTGGAACACCGGCAAACGGGCGCGAGAAAGCGTTCAAAAAATATGAAGCGGAATGGCACAACCGCACCACTGGCAAGAAGGCCTGTCTACATATTGCAAATACACTGCCACCATAAACGATTGGCCGAGAATGGCAGAACCACCTTCTTTACACGGCACTGATCAAAGAACTTCCGAGGCAACTTTCCTCACATCACCGATTTTGGTACAAATTGTCTTGTACCGACACATCCAGATTGGTGGCATGGCAAAAAAACGAATCATTGTTCAATGGATCGGTCACAGCGACTTGCGGGCGATGGCAGTGTCGCTTCCGCCTGCACAACGTGATGAGATCATGGAGCAGATCAAGGGCGAGCGTCCCCGGGAGGGAGACCATGGTCCCATCAAGACATTGCTTTCGACACAAGAATTCGATGAAGTCCGACTGCTCAGCAACTATCGCGCTGCGTGGAGCAAGAAGTACGTGAGCTGGCTTGGAGTGAAGTGTGCCGTTGTCGCAGCGGACCTTGGGAAACCGACGGATTACAATGCGATCTTTCAAATCGCGGACGCAGAACTCGCGGCGATCCGCGACAGAAAGGACTGGAACCAGATCGAACTTTGCCTGCACCTCAGCCCAGGCACTCCGGCAATGGCGGCCGTCTGGCTGCTGCTCGGCAAGACGCGATACCCGGCCACCTTCTACGAAACGTTCGCCGGAAAATCCTGGATCACGGAGGTTCCATTTGATCTGACGATCGACGTAATTCCGGAGATTCTCAAAAATCCGGACTCGCACCTTCAGCATCTCGCATCGCAAAGCCCCAGCGAAATCGAGGGTTTTGGCGACATCGTCGGCAACAGCAGGGCCATCCGAGATGCGGTGGGTCGCGCGAAGCGATCGGCCATCCGAGGGGTAACCGTTCTCCTTCTGGGCGAAAGCGGTACGGGCAAAGAGATGTTTGCCCAGGCGATTCACAAGGCCAGTCCTCGCCGGGACAATTCCTTTATTGCCATCAACTGTGCCGCCCTCTCGAAATCGCTTCTGGAATCCGAACTATTCGGGCATTCCAGAGGAGCATTCACCGGAGCCGACAAAGAGCGGAAAGGTGCGTTTGAACTCACGCACGGCGGCACACTCTTCCTGGACGAGGTCGGCGAGTGCGATCTGGAGATGCAGGCCAAACTTCTTCGAGTATTGCAGCCCTTGCCCGGCGAAGGACCTACCATCCGCACGATTCGTCGACTGGGGGATGACAGGGACCGAAAGGCCGATGTGCGAGTCGTGGCCGCAACCAACCGGAATCTTTATGAGGCAATCCGCGAAGGCAAGTTCCGCGAAGACCTTTATTACCGCCTCTCGGCAATTTCCATCACCATTCCACCACTTCGGGATCGAAAGAACGATATTCCGGCGATAGCTGAACGACTTTTGGACCAGATCAATCGAAATTTTAAAGCAGAAGAACCCAACTATCAGCACAAATCGCTTTCTGCCACCGCAAACGCATTTGTGAAACGGCATGACTGGCCGGGCAATGTTCGGCAGCTTTACAACGTTCTGGTACAAGCGGCAGTTCTCGCCGAAAGTCAGGTTCTGGAACGGTCTGATTTGGTAGCAGCCCTGGGGGAAATGCCCGACGAATCCCGCCCGTCGAATCGGGCATTTGAGCGACCCATCGGGGACGGTTTTGACCTGGAGGAGTATCTTAACGAATTACAACGCAACTACTTGCGGCGAGCAATGGAAGAGGCAAAAGGGGTCAAGGTACAGGCCGCTCGACTCCTTGGGATGAAAAACTACCAAACTTTGGATGCCCAGCTTAAGCGGCTCCAGGTGACCGGCAACTGGGACGATTGATCCGAACAAAATGATCCGTTGCGGCGGAGTTGGCATGCAGTTCGCTCTTGCCACCGCCATGATTGGAGAAATTGACTACCTGCTGATGAAATCGATCAACTTCGAGTTTCTGAAACCGAAGTGGCCAGAGCTTGCCGGGCTCGGTGGCTTTGCAGAGTCGTACGCGCATGCCGATCCGATCGGTGCGATATCGAAGCTGCGGGCATTTTGCGAACAGATTGCCCGTTTCGTGCATTTTGAACTGCGCCTTCCACGCCTCATTCGCCCTAATCTGGTCGACTTGCTGGATGACTCATCCTTTCAGTCGGCGGTCCCGCGAGTCGTCATCTCAAAAATGCATGTCCTCCGCATTGAGGGGAACCACGCGGTCCACGGCAATCGTGGCGATACGGCAACGGCGTTGCGCCTGCTAAAGGAAGCTTACGACCTCGGACGCTGGCTATTCGTGACCTTTGCGGCCGGCAAGCTCGATGAATGCCCAGAATTTGCGCCACCTCCGGAAGGTGGTATTGAGGCGTCCGATCGCAGAAAAGAGAAACGCGCCATTCTGGAGCGAGTCGTAGCACAGGAAGCCCAGCTACAACGACTGCTTGAAGACCTTGAAACAGAACGGGCACGTGCCCAACAAGCTGTCGCGACTGCAGCCGAACTGGAGCTTGCACTTGCAGCAGGACAACAGGCTGCCGCGGCCGTTGAAACAGTCGATCCACTTTCCTTCAATGAGGAACAGACAAGGAAATACCTGGTTGATGTGATGCTTGCCGACGCCGGCTGGGATACCCGTACATCAGCGAGCAATGCCGATGTCGTCCGGGAGGAGCCGGTTAGCTATCAGACAACCATGTCTGGCACTGGTTACGCTGATTACGTATTGAACGACACCAATGGAAAACCGCTTGGCGTTGTCGAGGCCAAACGAACATCCAGGAGCCCCGAACAGGGCCGAACGCAGGCGAAATGTTATGCCGACGGTCTGGAGGCAGCACATGGGCAACGCCCGGTCATCTTCTACACTAACGGATACGATCTCTGGATCTGGAACGACGCGGCCGGAGAGCCGCCGCGAAAAATCTATGGCTACTACTCCAGGGACAGTCTCCAGCACCTGCATTTCCAGCTCAAGGAACGCGCGCCGGCATCGCAGGTCGGTCCGGACAAAAACAAGAACATCATTGACCGGATGTACCAGTTTGAGGCCGTGCGGCGAGTCGTCGAGGCGTTTGCCCAAAAGAAACGAAAGGCACTGATTGTCCAGGCGACCGGCACAGGCAAAACACGCGTTGCCATTGCTCTCTGCGATGCCCTTATTCAGGCCCGCTGGGCCAAGCGAGTCCTTTTCCTGTGCGATCGTCGCGAACTCCGCAAGCAGGCCCATAACGCGTTCAAGGAATTTCTGCCCTCGGAGCCGCGTATCTACGTCACCGCCAATACCGCAACCGACCGGAATCAACGGATTTACCTTGCCACCTACCCGGCAATGATGAAAGTTTTCGAGACATTTGACCCGGGGTTTTTTGACCTGATCATCGCCGACGAATCACACAGAAGCCTCTACAATCGCTACCGGCAAATCTTCGATTACTTCGATTGCTGCCAGGTTGGCCTCACAGCGACGCCTATTGATTACGTCGCGAAGAGCACATTTGACATGTTTCAGTGCGGAACCAAGGATCCGACGTTCAATTATCCCTACGAAGAGGCCATCAATAGCAATCCGCCTTACCTCGTTCCCTTCTTCGTCGATACGCATACGACGCCATTCCTGCGAGCGGGAATCAAATATTCTCAAATGACCGAGGAACAGCGCAGGCAACTGGAAGAAGACGAGACGTTGCCGCAAGCCATCGAGTTCGAGCAGGCCGAAGTTGACCGCAGGATCTTCAACAAGGACACCAACCGGATCATTATCCGCAATCTGATGGAGCACGGTGTTCGGGTTGCCGACGGCAGCCGCATCGGCAAGACCATCATTTTCGCCCGCAACCACGACCACGCCGTACTGCTGCAAAACCTCTTCGATGAGATGTACCCTCAATACGGTGGCAATTTCTGTCGCGTGATCGACACCTACGACTCGCGCGCCGAAGACCTCATCGACGACTTCAAGGGCATCGGGTCCAACCCCGATCTGACGATTGCCGTCTCCGTGGACATGCTCGACACCGGCATCGACGTTCCGGAGATCGTCAATCTGGTCTTTGCGAAGCCCGTGTTCTCCGTCGTCAAGTTTTGGCAAATGATCGGTCGCGGAACCCGGCTATGCCAAAACCTCTTTGGCCCCGGCAAGGACAAGACGCACTTTCAGATCTTCGATCATTGGGGGAACTTCGACCGCTTTGAGCAGGGCTATGAAACTGCCGAGCCGAAGCAGGCCAAATCCCTGATGCAAAACGTCTTTGAGGCCCGTCTCGAACTGGCCCGCACCGCCCTGGAGAAGCAGAACGCGGATGCCTTCGAACTGGTCATCAATCTGATCGCTAAGGACATTGCCGCCCTGCCCGACAAGAGCATCCCGGTCCGAGAGAAGTGGAAGCAGGTCTGTTCGGTCAAGGGCGACGACACCCTCAAGAGATTTGACGCGAATACCAAGGCAACCCTGGAGCAGGAAATCGCTCCGCTCATGCAGTGGGCAAACATCGCCGGCCACGAAGAAGCTCACAAGTTCGACCGGCTCATCGCCCAGATGCAAGTTGCCCTCATCAAGGGTTCGAGCCGGCTTGACGATCTGAAGGACGAACTCGTCAACCAGGTAAGCAGCCTGCCGATCAACCTCAGCCAGGTGAAGATCAAACTGCCGATCGTCGAGAAGGCCAAGAGTGCCGAGTTCTGGGACCACATCACGATTCGCGAGCTGGAAGAGCTCCGCATCGAGCTTCGTGGCATCCTGCAATTTCGTCCCAGGACCGGACCGAACCTCACGCCGCCAAAGGTCATCGACATTGCCGAGGAACCCTCGCTCGTCGAACGCAAACGGCACAAGGTCAAACTAGCTGGGTTGGACATGGTCGCTTACCGCAACCGCGTCCATCACATCTTGCAGGACATCATTGATGAAAACCCGACTCTGCAAAAAATCAAAGCGGGACAGCCCGTTGAGGCTTCTGAACTCGAAACCCTTTGCTCACTTGTTCTGACACTTGACTCCAGTCTGGACCTGCACGATCTGGTTGACTACTTCCCCGAAACGGCCGGACACCTCGACCAGGCGATCCGCAGCGTCATCGGGATGGACGCAAAGACCGTTCACGAACGATTCACCCAGTTCGTCAAGGAACACCCGAACCTGGCTTCGCACCAGATCAAGTTCCTCGATCTCCTGCAAAACCACATCGCCAAGTACGGTTCCATCGAAGTGGAACGGCTTTACGAGCCGCCGTTCACGCTGCTCCACACGGACAGCCTCGACGGCCTTTTCGACGAGCCCTTGGCCGATGAATTACTTCGCATCATCGACACGTTTCAGTCCAGGTAGAACTAACCGCGGAGATCGCCGAGAGACGCGGAGGAAGAATTGTGAAAGTAGAAGCCTCGAATCTCCGCATTCCTCCGCATCCTCTGCGGTAAAAAACAAGGAAATTGAGATGGTGGAAATCAATGACATTACTGGTCAAATCGTTGACGCTGCGATGAAAGTTCACTCGTCGCTCGGTCCGGGGCTTTTGGAATCGGCGTACGAAGCGTGTTTGGCGCACGAGTTGCGGAAACGAGGACTTGGTGTGGAAGCACAGGTCGGCGTTCCTGTCGAATATGACGGCGCCAAACTCGATGTCGGCTATCGTATTGATCTGCTGGTTGAAGGTTGCGTCATCGTCGAACTTAAATCCGTCGAGAAAATGAACCCCTTATTCGAAGCCCAACTTCTGTCGTATCTCAAACTGAGCCATCTCGAAGTCGGTCTTCTAATCAACTTCAATGTACTCCGCCTCAAAGATGGCCTCAAACGCCTCGTCAACAACTTCACTGGCCCCTCTCCGCGTTCGTCAGCGTCCTCCGCGGTAAATGCTCTTCCTGAAAGGATTCATCCGTGAAGCCATGCTACCGCTCGTCCGAGACAAAGTCTTTCCACACTTCCGCACGCTGGGCACGAACGGCCACCAGCCCAAGGACGAGCCGAAGAACACCTTCGCCGAATACATGAAGGACGCCCAGCTCATGATCCAGAAACCGAGCCTCTTGGTCTCGGCGGTGAACATGATCGAGGAGTTGCCGCTCGCTCAGGGTGACACCAAGGGAGACCTCTACGAATACCTGCTTGGCAAGCTGACTACCGCAGGCATCAACGGCCAGTTCCGTACCCCCCGGCACATCATCAGCCTGATGGTGGACCTGATGGAGCCCGAACCGACCTGGGTCATTGGCGACCCGGCTTGCGGTACCGGCGGCTTCCTCGTCAGCGTCATGGAGCACCTTCGTAAGAAGTACACTTCCAAGGAAGGTCGCATCTTCGAAAAAGTTCCCTCGCCCCTTTGGGGAGAGGGTCAGGGTGAGGGGCAATCCGAGCAGCACGTTACCTACACTGGCGACCTGCTGGAGCCGTACCGCCAACATATCCAGAGCGGCATGTTCCACGGCTTCGACTTCGACGTGACCATGCTCCGTATCGCCGCCATGAACCTGATGCTGCACGGCGTCGATACGCCCGATATCCACTATCAGGACACGCTCAGCAACAACTTTCCCGAACGCTTTCCCCGTTACGCCAGCGAATGCTTCGACCTGATCCTGGCCAATCCGCCGTTCAAGGGGAGCCTGGATGAGCAGGACGTCCATCCCAGCCTCACCGGCAAGGTGAAGACCAGGAAGACCGAACTCCTCTTCCTCATGCTCATGCTGCGGATGCTCAAGCTTGGCGGACGCTGTGCCGTGATCGTACCCGACGGCGTGCTGTTCGGCTCGTCGAATGCCCACGTCGCCGCCCGCAAGCTGCTTGTGGAAGAGCACCAGCTTGATGCGGTGGTGAAACTACCCGCTGGCGTGTTCAAGCCGTACGCCGGGGTGAGCACGGCTATCCTCATCTTCACCAAGGGAGGCCGCACGACGGACGTTTGGTTCTACGACGTGCAGGCCGACGGACTTTCAATGGACGACAAACGCGATCCGGTCGAAGCCAACGACCTGCCCGACGTACGTGCCCGTTGGGCCAAGCGGAATCCAAAAAAAGACATCGACCGCAAGAACAAAGCATTTTTCGTCCCCATGGACGAGATCGCCGAGAACAAGTACGACTTGTCGCTCAACCGCTACAAGGAGATTGTCCACGAGGAAGTGAAGTACGACCCGCCGAAAAAGATCCTGGCCCGCCTCAAGAAGCTGGAAGCCGAGATCGCCAGTGACCTCGAAGAACTGGAGGCGATGCTGGGATGAGTACGGTATTGCATGACACCTGTTCCCTCGGGGAGGTGCTAGACATCATCTCTGGATTTGCATTCAAGTCGGAATACTTCAATGAGAAAAAGATCGGGTTGCCACTAATCCGGTGTCGCGATGTGAACACCGGATTGGCCAACGTGTATTACTCTGGCGAATACGAGGAGCAATATTTTGTTAGAAATGGTGACCTGCTTGTTAGCATGGACGGTGACTTTCGCATCGTGCGATGGCAACATAGTGAGGCCCTGCTGAATCAACGAGTTTGTCGGCTTGAGCCACATGTGGGAAAGCTTGATCCAACGTACCTGCTCTACTTTCTACCGAAGGAACTCGATCGCATCCACGCGAAAACTTCATTCGCTACCGTAAAGCACCTCTCCTCCAAGACGCTCCGTGAGATCGAGATTCCCCTGCCGCCGCTGCCTGAGCAGAAGCGGATCGCCGACATCCTCGACAAGGCCGACGCGATCCGGCGAAAACGCCGCAAGGCGGCGTCAATGGTTGACGACGTCACTCCTGCTATCTTCGGCGAAATGTTTGGCGATCCTGTCACGAATGAAAAGAACTGGCCGCTTCGTCCATTTGGCGAACTCGCTGCAAATCAGGATGGGCGCCGAATGCCTGTCAAGGCTTCTGACAGGGCACACGTTCAGGGCGAGTACCCCTACTACGGTGCCAGCGGAATTATTGATTATGTGGACTCGTACCTTTTCGACGAGACTTCGCTGCTGATTGCGGAAGACGGTGCCAACTTGCTCGCTCGTTCTACGCCGATCGCGTTCATTGCCAACGGCAAATACTGGGTCAACAACCACGCGCACGTGGTCACTGAGAATGGAATGGCTCGCCTGCGTTACCTTTCAACTCATCTGAATCTCCGCAACATTCGTGACTTTGTAACCGGAAGTGCCCAACCAAAGCTGAATCAGGCCAATCTGAACAAGATTCCGATTCCATACCCTCCGCTATCGTTGCAGGACGAGTTCGACCGACGGCTTGACGCCGTTGCCCTGATTCGTGCGAAGCAATCGGATGCCGATACGGATGCCGATGCAGTCTTCAATTCGCTCGTTCAGAAGGCGTTTTTAGGAGGGCTTTCGTGAGATTTCAACACTATGACTTGGGGCACTTGGAACGCGGACAGATCGTTCAGGTAACGATGTCCGGGAAAGCTGCCAATGTGCGACTGATGGACAGCTCGAACTTCTCAAGTTACCGGTCTGGACGGCAACACCGTTACTATGGGGGCCATGCGACAAGGTCGCCTGTCCGCATTCCGGTGCCGCATTCTGGCCATTGGCATGTCACCATCGACCTTGGCGGTTATGGCGGAACGATTCGTTCGGCGGTCAATGTTCTGCCCGGCGCACTCAGGCCAATTCTGGAACCACCTCTGTCCAGTGTTCCGTCACTCGTGCAACGTGACGACGTTCCGGATGGTGAAGAGCCCGTCCATCGCGAGTACGACGTCTTCATCTCGCACGCATCCGAAGACAAAGCCGAAGTTGTTCGTCCGTTGGCGACCGCTTTGCGCGACGGGGGGCTTCGCGTTTGGTTTGACGAGTTCGAGTTGAAAATTGGTGATAGTCTGCGCCGCAAGATCGACACAGGCTTGGCCAACAGCCGCTTCGGAGTCGTCATTCTTTCCAAATCATTCTTCGGCAAAGGTTGGACGAACTACGAGCTGGACGGAATCGTCACGAGAGCGGTCAGCAATGAGCAAGTGCTGCTGCCGATCTGGCATGATATTTCAAAGGCTGACGTTATCAAATACAGCCCTTCGCTGGCGGACAAGCTGGCTCGCAATACCGCAACGCATACGGTCGAGGAAATTGCAATCGAGATCATTGAAGTGATCGAAGCATCGAGAGGGCTTGAGTAGTTCCAATCATGATCTCCGGCATTGCCATCGAGAACTTCAAAGGCATCCGCGAGCCGGTGAAGACCGAACTCCGTTCGATTACGCTGCTGTTCGGTGGGAAGAGTGCCGGGAAGAGTTCGATTCTGCACACTCCGCGTCGTTGGGAAGCAACAAGTTGCCGCTCGGAACGCAAATTTTACGCAAAACGAGCGTCGTTTGAGGTTGAAAATGCGGCATGGATTGACATAGCTCAATCATTTGGGCTAAAAGTGAACGGATTGCGATTTCAAAACTTGATTTACGTCAAGTATTGGCGAACAATTTGGCGGCATGTAACGGTTGCCCTGCGCCTTGGAGGTCGGCGTGGTTCGCCTTGACGACCAGAGAATTCTCAAGCTTTTTCGCCTTGGACTTTCGGAATGGAATTGCGATGGGTTCGTCGTTTGGAAGAAGCGACCGTCGCAGTGGGTGGACGAGAACCTTGAAGGACACACAACCCGGTCCGTGGCCAAGTTGATGTGTGAGCACTTTGATGCCGGTGGCGAGATCGACCAAACGCGAGAAAGACGTGCGGATTATGCGTCGTTTTACGAGTTTCATTACGACTTTCGATTCGCGATTGACGGTCGCCGAGTCTATATCGAAACCGTCCTCGACGAAACATCCACTGGCCCAACTATTACCGTCGTGAGCATGCACGATGAATGAATCGAACAAGCTGGATATGACAGCAAAACCATACCCGCGACGTTGCGGCGGGTGCGGACATGTTGCGGTTGAATCGGTCACGATTTCGCATCATGCGAAGGTCAAGCACGATGGAAAACTGCATGAGTTTTTTATTGAACGCCTGCCGGTCGACCAGTGCGCGCATTGCGGCGAGCAGTTCTTTACGAACGCGACGGCGGATGCCAAGGCTGCATCACTCCGGGATCATCTGGGCCTGCTTCAGCCCGCCACAATTCGTGAACTATTGATCCAGCACAACCTCACCCAGCGAAAACTTGCAGCTCACTTGCGAATCGCTGAGGAAACCGTATCGAGATGGCTGAGTGGATTGTCCATCCAATCGCGCGCTCTGGACGTCCTCATGCGACTGTACTTCACGATGGATAATGTTCGCGCAATGCTTGCAGGAAGCGACATCCCTGCGTCGCGCGGCACAGGAGCGGGATCTGGGCCCGGTTTGTTTGCAACGGAGGCAAGCGCGCCAAATCGCATCCATCAGGTTTTTGGCCGAAGCTTTCCGATGTCAACAATTGAACGCAGCATTCGTTTCGAGCTCATGCCGTCAAACAATTAGAGCAACGATATGCACGTCGTAACATTCTATTCATTCAAGGGTGGCGTCGGACGCACGTTGGCCCTGGTCAACATTGGAGTTGAACTTGCCAATACCGGACGCAAAGTGCTGCTGGTCGATTTTGACCTTGAAGCGCCCGGAATCGATACGTTTCCGGCCTTGATTCCGGACTTTCCATGTTCCGGTGTCGTCGATTACATCTCCGACTATCTTTCCAGTGGAGCGCCTCCGGACTTTGCCAAGTACCATTATCAGGCAAATTGTGTGCAAAGCGGTGACGGAAAGCTCTGGGTGATGCCGGCCGGGAAGCGCACTTCCGATTATGGCGAGAAGCTTTCCAACATCGACTGGGCAGAATTGTATCAAAAGCGGAGCGGATTCCTGTTGATGGAGGACTTGAAACTCAAATGGCAGGAGTCATTGAACCCGGACTACGTACTTGTTGACTCTCGCACCGGGCATACCGAGGTTGGCGGTATCTGTACACGCCAACTCCCGGATACAACGGTTGTGTTTTTTATTCCAAACGAACAGAATCTGGAGGGCGTGGGTTCGGTCGTTGACGCAATCAAGCGGGAAAACGCCGAAAACGTCGCGAAGATCAACATTGAACTCGTTGCCTCCAACGTCCCATCGCTCGACGATGAACACCAGATTCTGCGCGCGATGATGCGCAAGTTCCAAAACCGCCTTGCCGAACCGGGATCGGCGCGGAGGCGCCCCCCTGTTTCGACAATCAACCGCTACGACAGCATGCATTTGCTGAATCAGACGATCTTCGTCACCGAACGACCCCAAAGCCGATTGGCAAAGCAATATCGAAGCCTGTTGAATCGAATCGTTGAGCACAACCTTGAGGATCGGGAGGCAGCTTTGCGGGAAATCACAAACCAGTTTCCCCATCCCACAAGCGCGTGGAGAGACAGCTTGCGAGCAACGGACTTCGAGCCGACAACACCAGCGAATGAGTCAGAATCCATCAAGGACGTCTTGCGCTATCATTCAAATGACGCCGAGATCAACTTCATGATCGGGCAATTGAACAAGAGCCGCGGTGATCTGGAAAATGCGGCGATGTTCTTTTCCCGAGCAGCTGAGTTGGGCACCACAAGCGACGATCCGAATATTGTCAAGTATCGCCTGGAACTTCTAGATACGCGGATCAACAGCGGTACATCGTCCGACGTTGAGGCGGATCTAGTTGAAATCATGCGAAACGCCAAGAAGGGCTCTGAGTTCCAGCGGTCAATCTCGTTGTTGATTCGAAGTGGTTGTGAACCAAAAGACGAATGGCTGGATTTTGATTCGCTTGCAACGCTCAAGAACGATGACATCGACGCCATTGCGTGGGTGGCCTGTTCCAATCGATTGTGGCAGAAATTTGCGACCAGGCTCTATCGAGAGCGCATTCATTCGGTTGGCAAATCCGAGGCAATGATGGTCAATTGCATCTTAGCGGCGATTGGAACTGGCGATTTTGATTTGGTCGTTGAGACCATGGACTATCAACATGTTCTGAAAAAAGGTGAGATCCAGGACGTATTCAATCTGGCAATGGCGATGTGGGGCAAAAACAACGAGCCCGACATGTCGCTCCTGCATCGAGTCAAGGCGCTGGACAAACCTGACAAGCGCAACGATGACCCAAATTACCAGCAATGCCTGGCTCTATGTTGCGCGCTGTTGGGAGATCAAGATTCTGCCTTGGCAAAACTGGATGTCGCGTCTCAAGCGATTAACGACTTTTCAACCTTAACGTTCAGTTGTTGGTCGTACCTTCGGTTGCCCGAACAGGAATTTCGTGCGGACTTGATTGAAATGCAAACCTCGATTCTGCAGAAGCGTCTCAAGCCGAAGTTCATTCAATAGTACGGCTTTCCGCGGCATTGAGGGGCTAAATCTGCAGGCTTACTACGAATTGCAGGCCATATGATCACCGGCATCAGTATCGAGAACTTCAAAGGCATCCGCGAGCGGGTGGAGATTGAACTTCGACCAATCACCCTCCTGTTTGGCGCCAACAGCGCCGGAAAGAGCTCGATCCTTAACGCAATTCACCTGGCTGTGGAACTCTTCGAACGGGGTGATGCAAACCCCGACTTGACAGTCACGGGCGGGTCCGGCATCCGGCTCGGCGGGTTCAAGAACTTTGTCCACGGGCACGCCATCTATGAAACCGTCTGGATCAAGCTGAGGCTTTCCGATGACCAACTCCTTTGGGATGCGCTAAATGAAGAACTGGATCACCAGGGCATTGATGCATTGCTCCAATTCAATGAGCTGGAAACGTCGTCGACCAGTTTCGGCGTGACGACCGAAGGTGCTGTGGAAATTGGCATACGCTGGAGTTCCACCCTTGATCACGCGTATATCGCCGTTTGCAGAATAGAGCTACAGGGCGTTGAATTTGCCGAAATCCTGTTTGAACCGGGACGCGGCGCGCACCTTTCTCGGCTGAATACAAGCAATCCGGCATTGACCGCACCGGAGGATTGGGATGTAAACCGGTCCCGCGAGGAAGAGACTGTTACGCCCTTGTCGGAATATCACCTCAATACGAAAGAATCCTGCTTGTCCATTTGCCTTCGTGAAACGCTGGACTTGTTCCATCGGATCGAGGGTGGTTTATCCGATCAATTTCTGGCAGGTACTCCATTGTTGTTGATCGAGGGTCTGAAGTCCGCATTACCGTCTCCGGGAGAGACCATCCGTCTTGCTGCCAAAGAACGCGAAGACATTCCCGGTTCGTGGATCGAGCGCCCTCTTCTCTTCGCCGATGACGACAGGCAGAACCCCGTGGAGAGGGACAAGACTTCCCGAAATGAGGGCGTCCGGGTTGCCCGGGAATTCGCCGAGGGAATCGCCCAGATGATCTTGGCGCCAATCAATGTGCTGCGGCGGCGGCTGGCCGGATTTCGCGCTTTGGGCGCGATTCGCGAGGTCCCAGCACGGCACCACGAAGCCCACAGCGCCCTCTCGCGGGAGCGATGGGCATCGGGACTCGCCGCATGGGACCTGCTGGACAGCGGCGATGATGATTTCATTCGTGACGTCAGCGATTGGCTGGGAGGGGCTCAACACCTGAACTCGGGATATACACTGCGCCGAGTTCGCTATAAGGAGCTGGATCTGGATTTACCGACCATTCTCCTCCTGCAATCCGGTCGGGCATTTGACGAAGCGGAAGGGGATGTGTCCAGAGATTTGGCTCGAATTCCGACGAAGACCAGGTTGTACCTGATTCCTGAATCTGGAAGAGTCCAGCTTCGGCCGAGCGATGTCGGTGCCGGCATTTCCCAGGTTGTCCCAGTCATTGTGACAGCCCTCGAAGGAAAAGAGCGCCTGATTGCGATCGAGCAGCCGGAACTCCATCTGCACCCGAAGCTCCAGGCAGGACTCGCCGATCTTTTTATCGAAGCCGCAAAAGGGAATGCCGGTCACGTCGTCCTACTCGAAACGCATAGTGAGTTAATCCCGTTGCGGATCATGCGGCGGATTCGGGAGGCATTTGAGCAGAAGAAACAGGAAAGAATGGGCCTCACAGAAGAAGATGTCGCCATCTACTACGTCGAGCCATTCAAAGGGGCAACTGTTGTAACTCGCCTGAACTTGAGCGAGCGGGGACAACTCCTTGACCCTTGGCCTGAAGGCTTCTTCGAAGAAGGCTATCGAGAACGCTTCTCGGACTAAGGAGCTTTCCCTTGCTTTACCATTTCGCCATAACTCCCGACGCCTTTGATCCGGCCGCGATCCCGGCTGACAGCCGGGATGCGGTCGTTCTCGTTGAATTCCTTCGAGGAATTGCGGACAACGGTTTGTTGGCAAACTTGCAAGGCGGTGCCTGGCATAAAACCGTCAAGGCACAGTACGAGGTTGATTCATGTGCTCCGGACGTTCGCGACAAATTGCGAACCTGCTTGAGTCTAATTCACGATAAGCGACGACTAATTCTGCACCCCGCCGGTACTGTACGGCCTGAAGACGATGATTTTCGATGGCTCCATTGGGCGATGGAGCGACATCGTTCAGACGCGACGTATCCGTTCAAGGGAGTTGTTGCCACGGGCACCTACATCGAGTTGTCAGAGATTCAGGATGCGGCCCTTGTGCCACTCCCAGGCGTATTCGATCATCCCTGCTGGCAAGACAGGCCCAAGTCGATTCGGCTTCCCAAGACAGAGGTGCAGCTCAGGTCGGCATTGATTCCGCTACTCCGCTATGCCGAGCGGGTCACGCTGATCGATCCCTACATGACCTGCCGCAAGGACCGGTTTTTCAATACGGTGCAGCAATGTGCCGATTTGCTCGGGAAACATGACGTTCACCAGCAACGAGGGGTAATTCAGATTCACGCGGGCGATCCCCTTGCTGACGCCGACGACACACACAAGGAACGGGCGAAAGACCGGCTGGATCGATGGGAGCACGAACTGAAACCAGTGATCGGTCACTGGAAGCACAAGTTTGAAGTCACCCTGTGGAAGAACCGTGAAAAGACATTTCACGACCGCTACATAATTACCGACCAATGCGGGATCAGCGTCCCCGGCGGCCTGGATTTTGGCGACGACCCGACACGGGCCAACCTGACGAGCTGGTCGTGGTTGGAACCGTCAATCATCACGGACATTTTACTTCGGGAATTCAACCCATCGAAGAGTCCGTACCAGAGGTTAGATTCGCGGCAATTCAAGTAGCAGCCGTAACGTTCTTGGGGTGTACTGGAATAACCTGGGCTCCGTCAGCAACGGCAAGCACTTGTGAGGTCGATGCAGCGTCATAAGCCAGATTAAGTCGTACGCGTCGCACGCCATTTCGAATGTCGATTCAGCAAACTTCTGATCGAAACCATCGTTCACAGTGAAAGGGGACCTTTCGATCATCAGGTGGCCATGCTCTTCTACACAACAATCATGTTTGTCTCGGCACAAATTCTATTATGCCTGCGCTACGCATTTTCAAAGCAGTAGCCCACAAATCTCACGTCGCAATCCCTTGTCGCAAAGTCAGTTAGGTAACTCTGCCGAATTGCAGTGCGATGATTGGCACACAGATTGCATTGCTCCAACCAACAAAATTTATCAACCACTTCGGAGCGACAGCAATGCAGACCGCGATCGCCAACAACGTCCACACGTCCAACATCGTTTCCAACATGGACCTCAACCTGGTCATCAGCGACCGCAATGTCATGGCGTACCTGTCTCAATTCGAGGACGAAGATATTAAGTGTGAAAAGGCACTGGAGGCTCTCAAGGTTGGCGTAATCGCGATCCAGTCGGCCAGTCCGTCACTGGACACGCAGGTCGTCCAGGAAAAATTCGCCGAAGTGGAGTCCCGGATGAAGGAGCAGATGACCGAGTTCCAAAAGAAGGTTGCGGACGATCTTGTGCGTTATTTCGCCGAACACGATGGTGTGGTGCCGCGCTCCATCGATGGCGTTTTTGGCGACAACGGAGCCATCACCCGCACTTTCCAATCCTACTTCGACCCGAGCGAAGGAAAACTATCCCGCCTGATGCAGGCCCAGATCGGACCGCAAAGCACTTTCGGAAAGGCCCTTGACCCCCAAAACAAACAGGGCCTGCTCGCCATTATCGAGGCCCGGATCCAGGAACTCGTCGAGGCCAAACTCGACCAAGTTCTTGGGCAATTCTCGCTGGACGAGGACGGTTCCGCGATGTGCCGACTCAAGGGCATGCTGTCCGACTTCTTTGGAAAGCTCAATCAATCGCTCGGCATTCAGTCCGCGACCGAAGCGGAAGCTGCGCGAGGGCATTTGAAGGGGCTCGTTTTCGAAGAAGACCTTTATAGTGCCTTTGCCGAGCTTGGCAGGCAGCTGAATGACGATACTGAACTGGTTCGGGGCTCTGCTGGCGCCCTCAGCAAGTGCAAAAAAGGCGATTTCGTCGCAAGTCTGGGTGAATCCAGCGGAGCTCCGGGCCTTCGTATCGTGATCGAAGTCAAGGACCAGGCGATTCGTTTGAAAGACGCCATTGCCGAGTTAAAGGAAGCGAAGAAGAACCGTGAGGCAGTCAGCGGAATCTTCGTATTTGCCCGCGGTACCGAACCCACAGAGGTGGGAGATTTTCGTCGAATCGGAGAGGACTTCTTCGTCACGGTCGATAAAGAGGACCTCGCGGCAGGCAAGCCGCTCATGTTTCTGGATTCGGCCTACAAGATCACACGTGCATTGGCGATCGCCGGGACTCGCAAAGAGGAAGCAGGTGAGCTTGACCTGCAACTGATCCAGAGCCAGCTTAATGCCCTTGCCATGTGGTCCGACCGGATTGCCGACATGGCAACGAAGGCTCGAACGATCCAGAACAGTGGCAAACTGATCGAGCAGTGTGCCAATGAGCTCAAGTCAGACCTGGATGCTCGCATTAATTCAATGTTGCAAGTCCTTCAGCCGTCTCGGGCCACGTGATAGTAACCAGGTACCAATTGCTCCTGGCAGGCCCTTCGCATCCCGGCAATTTCCATTCTGTCGTAAGGCCCAGTTCTTCACTTACTTCCGCTCAACTGACCATGCGAGTTTGAGGCCTTGGGTTACGTTGCCCGCAAAGGCCGGAATGTAATCGACAGGAAATCGCGAATGCGATGATGGGAAATGGCACCCACAGGGCCGTCGCCGCGAAGAAGCGTAATCATCCCTGCATCATCGGCTGCATCCAGTTCCTCTGACACATCGCTGATGAAGCAGACCCGTGAAGGTTCAATCCCCAATGCCATCGCAATCGTCCGGTAACTTGCCGGAGATTTCTTGCCGCCTGACGTGGTATCAAAGAAACCTGAAAACAACTCGCACAGGTTGCCGTATTCGGTATGGCCAAAAAAGAGCTTTTGTGCCTCGATGCTTCCCGAAGAGTAGATCGCCAGTTTCAAACCCGATTTCTTCCATTGCCTTAGCGCGGGAACAACATCGTCAAACAGCCGGGCAACGAGTTCGCCATTTTCGAATCCCGCTCGCCATACCAGTCCCTGCAGGAACTTGAGACCGGTCATTTTCGCGTCCCGGTCCATCTGATCGAAAACGGTTTCGACAACGTGTTGCCGTTGAACCTCCGGGTCCGCGGCGTGGACGGATGAGAACCATTCTTCCGGGCTGGCAAATCCCAGGTCCCGGGCAATCGCGGAAACCGCATCGCGTGTTTTCGGTTCCCGCCAGGTCGAATGGAGAAACGCCGGCACATGAGCCCGGGCGAAAGGGAACATTACTTCGGTTACAAAGGAAACTGGAGCAACGGTCCCTTCGATATCAAGCAGAATGCAGGTGCAGCCGATTTCCATCAGGGGCGGATAAACGTTGGCTGAACTTTTTGTTTTTGCATTTGTTTGCCCTCACCCTGCAGATCGGCCGGTCCCATGCACAAAGGCCTGAATTCGGCGTGCCGTCCGTCTTCGACATAATGGGGCGTCCAGCCCGACTTGTCCTCAAACAACCGGATGCAGCGGATCGTACGGGACTCGCAAAGATTGAACCAGTGCCGGGTTCCGGCGGGAACACTGAGAGCCTATCCGGAAACCTATTCACGCCGCAAGTCGGTATTTGAATGGAGGTTGCGCTTTGTTGGGACACATGTACCGGAGCATGCGGCCAATTGAGGCAACATTCACCATGGCTTCACTTGATTCAGTGCGATGCTCATA
>WPCK01238101.1_pt1 | contig 49045 bp, 40 predicted proteins | sample 5399851 | NCBI WGS metagenome assembly WPCK01 (sample SAMN12869471, study PRJNA574797) | sludge metagenome | isolation source: wastewater treatment of pH11 | place: China:Beijing | collected 2019-05-20
CACCCATTACATCGCCCGCAGCCTGCTCGAAGCCGGCGGATTCAGACCAGCCCTACACCCTCAACTGCGATGAGCCGGTTTTCCGTTGCTGGAGACGTTTCATTGACAGAGCCTGGCTAAATCGAGCTACCGAAGGCGCCCCGGTCGAGCCGCAGATTTTCTAGCGGATCTGTCGACCCCTGCGGTTCATCGGATGACGATCGAGGTGTACCGCTCAGATACTTAGGCGACCGGTTTCACGCCATATAACCTCATCCAAAAGCGATGATATTCCGCGCGCTGCGAGCCGCCGCCGTGGGCGACAATCGCTGCGTATTTGGATAGAAGCCCATCCCACTCGACCATACGATCAGGCCGCTCGATTATCGGCAGGTCGTCGGCGGGTGAGTCTGACTTCAACAAGTTGCACATCGCATGGAGCGTGACCAGATTGGATGGATCGCTTGAACCTCCACGAGCGTGAGCAACAACGTGATCTGCCTCAGGTGCAAGCCAGAATGCCGGATGTAGCGCGCCGCGCTTGTAATTCGGGTGATATGCAAATGCGTCCTGGAACACATCACTGATCGCAACAAGAACGCAACGTGGGATAGTCCGCTTGCCACAGTAGAGGCAAAGAAAACAATCTCGACGGAACACGTTAACGCGGTCCTGGTGTGATACCGCCCGCTTGGCTATTTCTGTGTTCGCGTCCAAGGCCGGTGATCGTGCAGGTCGAACGAAACGTCCAAACCAAAGCTCATCGGCGATCGGCGCTAGTTCAATAACAGCCCTCTCAAGATTGGAATTCTCAATAGACGAACTGACCGCAGAAAGCACATCCACATAACGCTCAACAGCTTCGTCATCAATCGCCAAGATGTCTGCCACGTCGCCTAGCGTATAGCGGACGTGCAGCACGAGTACAGTGCTCGTACGACCCGTCACACTGCATTGTCCTCACGGGTCAGAACTGCCTCGCTGCAATGGTTGCCCGTTGTGCGAAGTGGTCGCCTAATATATCGCGCTACTACTTTGCATAACGGGCAACCAAATCACGTTCCACGCAAGCAGCGACCCATCCAGCCACAAAATTGGCCTGCACAACCGCCCAAACAGACCCTGCCACAGCGCCCGAATACCAACAACCACCCTTTGACAATTTTATTTGTCGGTGGAACGATGAAACTATGCTCACCGAAGAAAGCCACCGCATAGAGCAAAACCACGGACCACTGTTGGACGTGGCAGCAATCGAGAGCCCGGCAGCAGCAGCAGCCTCGCTCGATCCGATGCGCGCACGCCTTCTGGCCGAGCTCAAGGAGCCCGGTTCGGCCTCAACGCTCGCCGCACACCTGAACATCCCACGGCAAAAGGTGAACTATCACCTACGGACACTCGAACAACATGGCCTGATAGAACTCGTCGAGGAGCGCCGCAAAGGCAACTGCACCGAACGCATCCTGCAATCCACTGCGAACTCGTACGTCATCTCCCCCGCCGCACTGCCAACGGTGCAGCCGGACCCAGCCCGAGCACCCGACCGGCTGTCCGCACGGTGGCTGCTCGCCCTCGCCGCCCGCCTGGTTCGCGACGTCGGCAGCCTGCTGCGCAGTTCACAGAATGCGGGCAAACCGGTGTCGACATTCGCGGTCGATGGTGAGGTCAAGTTTGCTTCCGCTGCGGACCGTTCGGCGTTCGCGGACGAGCTCTCCCTCGCTATCACGACACTCGTCGCGAAGTACCACACCGAGAACGGACGAGCCCACCGCCTCGTTCTCGCGGTCCATCCCAGCGTGCCTGAAACCGCCATCGCGCCAGAACGCATCGCCCACCCAAACCCCCAGGAGCCCTAGACATGTCGAGCAACTTCGAGATCCGCAAGCAGATCAAACTGGATGCCACCCCTGAACAGGTCTGGCGCGCTATCGCGACTCGGGAGGGCCAAACCGCTTGGTCGCCCGACCCGGACGCGATCGAACAAGAAGGCATGGAGATCGAGCGGGACGAACCCAACCGGCTGACCGTTCGCACCCCGACTGAGGCCAACGGCTCCTTCCACGCCTTCGAATACATCATCGAAGCGCAGGACGACAGCACCACGGTGCTGCGCTTCGTGCACAGCGGCTTCCTCGGCGAGGATTGGAATGACGAGTTCAACTACGAGGAGATGACCGGTTACGGCTGGGATATGTATCTGCACACTCTTGCCCAGTATCTGACTTACTTCCCCGATCAACCTGCCACATACATCGAGGCGACCGCTCCGGAAAGGTCATCGACTAAGGAAGCCTGGACTGTGCTCGAGAAAGCGCTCGGTCTAGCTGGACCGGTTGAACTGGGCGACGCGATTGAACTCACCCCGCAAGGACTACCCCCGATCAGAGGCATCGTGGATTACATCGAACCGGGCGAGGACTTCCTCGCCGTACGCACTGACGAGGGCTTATTCCGGTTCCACAGCCTGGCGCCGATGGGAATGCCGATCGCAGTCGGCCATTATCTTTACCGCAAGGTTGATCGCGATGCTGTAACCGAACAGTGGCGCGCCTGGCTGGAGCGCGTGTTCGCGTAGAGGCCATCGTGGCAAGAAGAACGTCTCAGTTCAGCGACTGAATAACCCGGAACAGCATCCAGAAGAACGCCACCGCACTACCGAATACCAGCGTCAGCCCTACCGCACGCTGCCAACCGAATAGGATCTCCCGCACGGGCCGTGTCCCTGCTACGCAACGTGCTACTCGTCTATCTGATTTTCGAGTTCATCGTGACCGCGCACCGTTGGCTACTCGGTGCGAAGTTCAACTTCGACCCGACTAAACCGTCCTTCGCGCTCTGGTTCTTGTTGGCACTGTTCTTCTGGCGCCTTCTGCTGCCGTACCTGAGCAAGGTGCGCTGGATCATCCCGATCTCGTTTGTCGTCGCAGTCGGTGCAGGATTCTTCTCCAATATCGGACCAGAATTCACACTGAGCCGGATGCTGTGCTACCTGCCGGTCTTCCTCATCGGTTGGAAACTTAGCCAGATGGGCCTGCACGAGACCCTCAATAAGAGATCAGTGCGCATCGGCGCCGTCGCCGTGATCGCGGCCTGGGCCGTGGCGATGTTCATTTTCAAGGACCACTTCATGGGCGGGTGGTTCTCGATGCGCAGTTCTTACCCGGATGGGTACCGGATGCTCAGCGCGATGGCGCGCGGGCTGCTGCTTGTCGGCGGTGCCGCCACGACCGTCAGTTTCCTGGCCCTAGTGCCGCGCCGCCGCATCCCATGGATGACGTACCTGGGCACCGGATCGCTCTACATCTATCTGCTACATCCGTTCGCGTTGCGCCACGCGAACCACCTCAATCTGTTAGAACGAGTGGACAAACCATACGAGGTCATCGGGCTGATCCAGCCGCGCTATACCTGGCTATTCACCCCCGACCTCGGTGGCAAAGTCAAGGACGAGCGCTCTCAAACCACGGCTTCCAACTGACACGAAAACCACACTCATCAAACAAGCCAAGGATGAGCACCGCGCTGCAATACTGGGAACATGCCAGAACAGCGCCGCACCGACGACGCCAGAGCCGACGTCGGCCGTGGAACTACCGAACCAGGCGGACCCATCGATATCAAACTCCCCGCCGACTGCGGTAACTCCCCACGCCTCAACATCGTGGGAGACTTCGCGGCAAGTTGGGCAATCGGGGACGAGGCCGCCATCGCTCGTTGGCTCGCCGATGACGTCGTCTGGACTCTTGTGAGAGACGGAACCTACAGCGGTTCGAGTGCCGCCAGCAAGACCAAACCACCATTCAAACCCAAGCGTGTAGAAATTACCGCAGTTATCACCCACGGTCGCCTGGCATCCTGCGATGGCTACCTAGAAGCCGGGTCGAAACGCGTCGATTTCAGCCACGTATTTCGCTTTGCCAGCACGTCAAAGACGGCGAAGATCGTGGAACTGCGAAGTTACTGCATCGGCTAGACCCACAACCGCCCTGCAGTTGCCCGACAACCACCCGGCGCACGATTCCCAAGAACAAAATCCGCAACCACCCCAACCGATCAGCACGCCAACTCGTTCTTGGCTTGTGAATGACGATCACAACGTAGTCTCAGCGCTGGAATCTGCCCGCCGCCGCGCCTGCGTGACCTAAGAGCCTGAGATAGGACACCTATGAAAAGTTGGGACGATGCGCTGACAGAACTCGTCATTCATCGTGGCGAGAATCTGCTGACCTACGGCAGACTACTCACCGGCAGTGCCGATACGGCTCAGGATCTTCTTCATGACGCTCTGGTCAAAGTCTGCGCAAAGCGCGTCGGATCGGCTGGACGCGCAGTGCGCGGCAAAGACGACGACCGCGCTGCCCGCCTCGAGGGCTATGTCCGCTCCGCAATGACCACGATCTACATCGATCAATACCGCCGGATAAAACTATGGTCGCGAGTGCTGCGACTGTCATCACGACCCGAGGTGCCGACCGGACATGAGGAGGGTTATGTCGTCCAGGACGAGTTCTCCCATGCACTGGCGCAACTGTCGCCGCGGGAACGCGCCTGCGTGATCCTGCGCCACTACGAAGGGCTGAGCACAAAAGAGACGGCTGCTGCACTCAAACTTTCCGAGGGTTCGGTCAAACGCTACCTTTCTGACGCGATGGGTGTCCTCCGCGACGTGTTACGACCCGATACCAGCAATACCGCTCGCTCAACACAGCAAGGAGCGTCCCGATGAACGATCCTCTTCGACCCACGAACGAGCCCCAACGCGCCAACGATCTGACTTCGCAGTTGCTCCGGTTCGCCCAGCAGGACCGACCGCGAGTCGCCTTAAGTGATGACCTTCCCGAATTGCGTCGCAGGGTTCGCCGCAGGCGCACCCTGAGCAATATCGTGTTGATCGCAGTGGTCTTGACTGTCATAGTCGGCACAATATTGACCCTTGGCAATATTCCGCGATGGACTGATAAAGCAACTGCCCTGCGCGTTGACACTGCCAAGCCCCTCACCAGTGAGGACGTGAACTGTCAGGCTGATCTTTCCGAGATTCTGACCGAACCCACCACCATCGAAGGGTTCGCGCTCAATGATTTCACTGTGCAGGAGGACGGTTCGCTACACGCGCTGCTACGCGGCCCGGATGCGATCTCGTCTGTTCCCGATATGGAATTGTTGGGCAGCGATTATTTCGAGGACGAGTCCTTACCGTGGGTGGACGCTGACCTAACCTCATTGCAGGGCATTTGGTATCCGTTGAGTTTGGGAGTTGACGAGTCCGTCACGGTCGATCAGCCAGTGCAGTGGTTGTCGGGTTATCGCAACCAATTTGTGCAGTCGGTCTCGACCGTCGATCTCTGGACGGTCGAGGGTGACGGATCAAAATCCTTCGAACGCTGCGTTTCTCAGTCAGAAATCGATGGCGGCTATGTCGCGCCAAAGCCGCCGCCGGGCACCGGACGGTACCTCGTTGTCGGCTACCTGCAAACTGAAATAGTGCGGCCTATCGAAGGCAGTCGAACCACCGAAGTGCTCTATGCCAGCGACACAGTGACTGTTGATGTCACTGCTGACGGCACATTCAATGTGGTGGAGCGGCCACGCCGCAGTCCCCACGTGATCAAGCACCACCCGTGACCAGCACCACATCATGGACAGGACCAGCGGCCTAACTTAGTCTGACCTCACCAACTAGGGTGCTGTATATAGCGGCTACTCCTAGTTAGGTGAGGTCAGTGCGATCCAAAGCAGCAGGCGCACCGCCCGAAGGCGGAACTAAGCCCTCGCCTGCCATGTCGACGGTCCGTCCGCTGCCACGCGGGCGCATCGTCTTGTTGCTTTTCGCAGGTTTGGCTGCCCTCGCCGGATTGAACGCCGCACTGACCCGTTTGGGCGTAGCGGCTCCCATCGACAACCACGAACTCGGTGCCGTCCACGGCATCTTGATGATCTACGGGTTCATCGGGACCGCCATCATGTTGGAGCGCGCGGTAGCACTGCAATCCCACAGTGCCGGTGGCGGCTCCGCCGATCTCGGCAGCGGTCAGGCTCGTCGCGGCGCCTCGTGGCAGACGCGCTGGGGTTTTGCCGCCCCGACGCTGTCCGGGCTGGCGACGCTCATGCTCTTAGGACAGATGGTCGCCGGTGACCAGTTCGCGCTGCTCGGCGGCGCACCTCGACTCGCGCCAGGCATCGCATGGACCGTTGCCATCACGCTGTTTCTGGTGATTTATCTGCAGATCTGGCAGCGGCAGCAGTCCATCGCCTTGCTGGTGCAGATCCTCGGCGCCATAGCCGGGCTGGGCGGCATTTTCTTGTGGACCAGCGGCTATGAGGTCGCGACCATCGTGCCGTGGTGGGCGGCGATGCTGCTGCTCACCATCGTCGGCGAGCGAATGGAACTCGCCCGAGTCGCCTTCGCCGATCGCGCCACGGAACTGCGAATCTTTGCCGAATGCTGCCTGCTTCTGCTCACTCTGGTGGCAGTGCTGCTACGGCCAGAACTCGGGTACTTCCTGCTCGGTCTGACCCTGGGCGGACTCGTTATCGACCTGACCATTCACGATGTCGCGCGCCGCACCATCCACACCACAGGCATGACTCGGCTAATGGCCGCCTGCATGCTGACTGGATACTTCTGGGCACTGATCGCGGCTGGAATCTGGCTGGTGGGCGGCCCCGCCCTTTCGGGCTACCGCTACGACATCGTGGTGCACACGCTGACCATCGGCTTCGTGATGTCCATGATCGTGGCGCACGCACCCGTGATCGTTCCCGCTATAGTGCGCCGCCCAGTCCCGTACCACCGCATGTTGTGGGCGGTGTGGACCTGCCTTCAGCTCGGCCTGGTCGTACGAGTGATCGCCGGAGCACGCAATGCTGAAACCGCCTGGCAATTCGGCGGTGCCATCAGCGTCCTTGCCCTGGTCGCCTTCATGGTCACCATCGTGACGCTAGCGAATCAGCATCGCTTCGTCCGCTTACGCGGCAGAGGGGACCGCGAGCGCGCATCGTCTTCCGACCCGGGGATTCAGGACGAGCGCTCCCTCGCTGGCGGCAATAGTGGCATCGCGGTCAGATCAGCCACTTTACCCACTTCACCAGGGCGCGGCAAAGCGTCTGGGAGCACTCGTCGACCGAAATCTTCCGACCGAACTCGGGGCTCACGAACATCGCGAACCGACCGCATCACCACAGGCTGGATGCTGTTGGCCCTCGTCGCCACCGTCGCGGTCCCAGTCGTGGGCGCCGGCCGGATACCGCAATCGTGGTGGCTGACGATCCACCTACTGACACTGGGCGTGCTGACCAACGGGATCCTGCAGTGGTCCTGGTACTTCGCCCGCGCGCTGCTGCGTCTCGCACCCGACGATCTGCGAGCCGGGCGCGACAACACCGTCCGGATCGTCGTGTTCAACATCGCGTTGGTCGCACTGATCGCAGGAATGTGGACTGCCACGACTTGGGTGACCGTCAGCTGTGCGGGTGTGATCGGCGCAGTGATCGCCTGGCACGGTTACGCGATGATGCAGGCTGCTCGCAATCAGTTGGGCACCCGGTTCCGCGTGGTGTTGCGCTATTACGTGGCGGCGGCTGTCTTTTTGGTCATCGGGTGCGTCTTCGCCGGTCTGATCACGGTGGCGATGTTCGACGGAAACGCCCCGGCGTGGATCGTCGAACGCCGCGATGAACTGACTTTGGCGCACTCGCTGGTCAACGTGGGCGGTTGGGTGGGGCTGTCTATCGCTGGCACCCTGGTCACGCTGGGGCCGAGCATGCTGCGCACCGCCATTGACCCTGCCGCGATTCGCACTGCCACTTTCAGTCTGGGTTGGCTAGTGGCGGCTGTGGCCGCGATGACAGCCGGGGCCACGGCAGGGTGGATGCCAGTTGTCGGGCTGGGTCTGCTCGTCTTTGCGGCTGTCGCGCTGCTCGGCATCGGGGTGCCGCTGCTGGTTATCGGGGTGCGCAAGGTGTTGCTGTCCTACCCGTCGTGGACGATGGCATCGGGGTGCTTGTGGGTGACAATTGCGCTCGTCATCATCGCCTTCGGTGCGCTGCACTGGGAGGACCCGGGTACATTCCGGGCCGCCAATATGAACTGGATCATCCTGCTTGGCATCGGTGGAGTGGCACAGATTTTCATCGGCGCGCTGTCATTCTTGATGCCGGTGGCGATTGGCGGCGGTCCGCGGCCGGTGCGGGAAGGTATTGCCGTGCTGGAATGGGCCGGGCCTGCTCGCGTTGCACTGCGAAATACCGCCCTGGTGGTTTTCGCTCTGAGCATCGGACAGGTTGCTACTGTCCCTCGGCTTGCTGGTGCGATCATCGCATTGTGTTACGCCATGGACATCGTGCTGCTGGCTCGCGCTGGCATCGCACAGGTGCGTCAGCGCCGCACTGTCCCCGCCGTGGTAGCCAATGACACCCGAGTATTCGTGAGTTTGTCCGCCCCGCCACTTACGACTACACCGCCCGCTGGTTCAGCCACACTACCCGCCGACCCAGCACCATCTTCGACGACACCGCCCACCGAGGCCGGAGAGTAAACATGTCTCAGAACAATCCACCCAGCGGACCGCGGCCACTGCCCGGTCAAGAATCCAGCGTCGAATCGCGGGCGGGACTCGTCGTGATCGGCATCGTCGTGGTGGTCATCGTCGGCATTGCGGCGTTACTTATCCGGTCCAATGCCGTCCCGACAACGAGCGCTCCCCCAGTGGCTCCGACATCCGTAGCGCCGACGGGCAACATCATTGAGATCGCCATCGACATTCAGGGTATGGCGTTTATCCCGTCCCAGATCGAGGTTCCCATCGGGGACGAGTTACGCCTGACGGTGACAAACAGTGGCGATCAGCGGCATGATCTGGTTTTCGCGAATGGAGCGGAACTGGAGGCATTGGCGCCAGGTGCTGTCGGCGTGCTGGATGTCGGCGTGATCAGCGGCGATCTGGAAGGGTGGTGTTCGATTCCGGGCCATCGCCAGATGGGTATGACCTTCACCGTGCAGGCTATCGGCGGTGACACGGGCGATGGCGCTCAGGCACAGGACGACAGTGCGCAGGCGAATGGCGACTCATCGCCAGGCGGCCATGGGGCGCATGGTTCACATAGCGCTGGCGCTTCTGGTTCTACTGGCGTTCCCACGATGAACGAGTTGCTCGACCAGGCTGCCCAGCAGGACCCTTACCCTGCGGAATTGTCGGCACTCGGCGACGAGCGCGAACACCATTACACGTTTACGGTGACTGAATCTATTGAAGATTTGGCCGATGGTCTCACTCGTACGGTGTGGACGTATAACGGGACCTCCCCCGGCCCGGTGTTGCATGGTCGTGTCGGTGATACTTTCCACATCACGCTGGTCAATGACGGCACGATGGGCCATTCCATCGATTTTCATGCTGGCGAGTTGGCTCCCGATGGCCCGATGCGCACTATCGAGCCCGGTGAGTCGTTGGAGTATGTGTTCACCGCAAACCGTTCGGGTGTGTGGATGTATCACTGCTCGACGATGCCGATGTCGAGTCACATTGCCAATGGCATGTTCGGTGTTGTGATCATCGAGCCGGATGACCTTGAACCGGTGGATCGCCAATATGCGCTGGTGCAGTCGGAGATTTATGCGGGTGCTGATGGCCAGGCCGCTGATGCCGATAAGGTTGCTGCCGGGATCCCGGATGTGATGACGTTCAATGGGCGGGCGTTCCAGTATGACGTGCATCCGCTGTCGGCTCAGGTGGGTGAACGGGTGCGCATCTGGGTGCTCAATGCCGGACCAAATGTGTCGAGTTCGTTCCATGTGGTGGGCACACAGTTCGACACCGTGTGGCGTGAGGGCTCTTATTCGGTGTGGCACGGCAAGTCCCTGGATGGACGTACCAAGGGAGTCACCGGGGCGCAGACTCTGCCGCTTCAGGCCGCCGAAGGCGGGTTCGTCGAGTTCACCACCTTTGAGCCGGGACATTACCCCTTCGTGAACCACCGAATGAATCTGGCGGAAAAGGGCGCCCACGGCATCCTCAAAGTCGAATAGCCACCAAAAGACCCACTCGCCGATCTCGCCAGCTACCGTCAATCTCCCTGGTTCTCGTCGGTGAGATCGAGACCAAGGCGGTAGATCGACGGGTTTCGACCCTGCGACAGGCTTAGTACAGCGCTTCGACGGGGGCCTTGCCCTTCGGACAAGCTCATTGCCCCTCGACGAGTCGCAAGAACGCACTTAATTCGGCCACACCTGCCGGTGTAGCGGGCAGATAGTCAACGAGATGTGGTGAATAGATCAGGTAACTCGCCCACTGCGCTCGAGAAATCGCAACGTTGAGTCGATTTCGTTGCAGCAAGAATCCCATCCCGCGCGGCACATCCGCCGGCGATGAGGCGGCCATCGATAGCACAGAAATGACAGCCTCACGTCCCTGGAATTTGTCGACCGTACCTACCGAGACATCTGACAGACCGGCTCGTTCCAACGCTTGGGAGATGGTCGCGACCTGTGCGTTATACGGGGTGACGACAATGAAGTCTTGCTGGGTCAGGGCTCGTGTCGAACTTGTTCCTTCTTGCTCGGACCATTGCTGACCGATGAGGCGCTCGACGAGTTCGACGACTTTCGTGGCCTCCTCAGGCGAATCCGTCGATCGCCCATAGTGCGGTACCTCAATCGGATGTAGACCCGCACTCATCGGGCAGTCTGATGTTTGATCCGTGGCGCGCAGCGTGCGGCTCAGGGCCGCGCCGGTTGCATGTAGTTTCCCGGCATAGGACAGGTCGGAGACGACCCGGGTCAGCTCAGGAGTCATGCGCCTGGTCTCACCGAGGAAATATCCGAACTTGGCGGGTAGCACATCTTCGCCGGCACTGAGGTGCCCCAGCGCTGACATATCTGTGGGAGCCGGGTGCGTTCCTTGTGAGACCTGCGGCAGTTGTTGCGGATCTCCGAGTAGCAGGAGATTCTTGGCTGCCACCGCTGACGAGATCGTGGTCGCCAGTGAATATTGACCGGCCTCGTCGATGACGAGCAAGTCCAGTTGCCTGCGCCTCACCTTCATGGAATCCGCGAAATCCCATGAGGTACCGCCAAGCACCAGTCCCGGCGCACTGGTCAGGAACTCCATCACGCCGGTGGAACGCACTGCTTGCCAGGGAAGTTGCTCGGCTTCAGCGACTGTGGCAGCTGGATTGAGTTTCTTCCCGACCAGGTGAGCTGGCAGACCTGCGGCGATGACGCCTCGCAACAGGTTTTCGATGGTGGCGTGTGACTGCGCCACAACGCCCACCTTCCACCCGTGGTCGCGCACGAGTGAGGCAATGACGTGCGCGCCGGTGTAGGTCTTCCCGGTTCCAGGCGGTCCCTGAACCGCGATATAGGAGTTGTCGAGCCGCAGTAATGACTCCACAATCGCTGTCACGGTGTCTGGTGTTCCGGTGTTACCGGGGCGGGCAAGCTCGCCGTGGCGCAGTTGTGATGGCAAACGACGCAGGATGCCCGCCGCAGGATCACGTAGCCATCCTGGTTGGGCCTGCAGAATGTCGGTGGCCCATTCTTCGATCGCTTGCGGCATCTTCCCCGGGGCGACCGGCGCGGCCGGGGTGACCGCTAGTGGCACGTCGTCATACAGTTCGATGCCGTCCGGGCAGCGTTCTTCGAGGAGCAGCACACCGTTGTCGATATCGATGTCGATCACCGTCACTCTGGCATGGCTGGGCCGCTGTGAGTGTTGCGGTGTCCGGCCAAGGTCAGGTCCGCCAAAGTCATACACCAAGAAGGGATTTGCCCCCGCCCGCAGGGTCGATCCGGCACCGAAGGTACCGGTCAATTGGAGTTCGCGCCGATAGCTGCGCTGTCTGCCCTGTGGCGGTTCCCAGTCCTGCCTCATTCGTACTGACTCGACCACCATGACATCGCGGGTATCCGCCCAGTCATCCACTGGGTCTTGTAACCGGGCGAAATGCGACCACCAGAAACTCTTTGCTTCGCGGCGGTGGTATTCAACGGCGGCACTGGCCAAACTCAATGCTTGTTGATCTGCTGTGCGCTCTGGACTGGACGGATCGCCCGCTAAATCTTGCAGCGCTTGCGCGACCTCGGAGGGTTTCGCGGCGAACTGCTCCCGCGAAGCGAATTCCACAAGGTCACCCAGACTTTGCGCCGTACCGGGAACCGCTCCGAACTGTGCCGCGGTCGTGATGAGCCATCGATGCAGCTGCGCTGTCGAGACGCAGTCGACCTCGTTGTAGTCGGCAATCGCTTCGAGTGCCTTGGCCGCTTCATCCTCGTCACTTTGTTGCACCGACTCGCGGTAAACCCAATAGGCCTCGACCGAGGCTGCAGCGGTTTCGACATCGCCTTCGCGTTGTTCCTCGGGAAGGTAGAGGTGTTCGATGGTTTTGAGCGAGTATGAGTCGGATCCGACGGTGAGCATGCGGCGCACCACGGGATAAAGGTCGACGAGCACGCCGTCGCGCAGCAACGCGTCAACCTGTTCTTCGCCGACACCGTGCCGGGCGGCGATGGAGAGCAGGTGGGTTTTCTCGTACGGCGCATAGTGGTAGATGTGCATCTTCGGGTACCGCGTCCGGCGACGTTGCACAAAGTCGAGGAAGTCGAGGAAGTCGAGGAGTGCTTGGCGTTCCTGAGCCAAGTTGTGTGCCCAAAAAGCCGTGAACTGATGTGAGACATCAACCATTCCGAATAGGTAATCCAAACCCCACTGGGTTTCGTCCTGGGTCATGCCTGGTTCGGAATAGAGCGAGTCGCCCTCGAAGTCGAAATAGAGATCGCCTTCATCCGGCTCGGGCAATGCAGCAACGACATGGGGCTCACGTACTTCGTAGGGAAGCTCAACCGTACGGTGACTTTGAATCTGCAATCGAGCCTGATTGCGCAGGTTGTTCAATGTCGCATTCGCAATCCCTGCGACGGGACCGGTGATCGATGCTAACTGGGTCATCGTTGCGATACCGGCACCGTAAAGCGCCTCGCGCTGGTTGGCACGCAGGCCCGCAACCTGGATGATGTCATCGGCACGTTCAACTTCCGGTGTGCACCACTCGCAACGACCACACGCCTGGACCTGTCTACTTTCCCACGTCACCGGGTGATCGGCAGCCACCCGCTGCTCGACCAGGTCGTAAAGACGCTGTTTCCGGGCCCGGAAAACCGGGGCGATATCGACGAGCGCGTGAACCGAAGTGCTGCCATCTCCTAAAATCAGCACGACGTCACCTGCTACCGGTACCCCGATCTTCTCGAGTTGTTCCGCATACGCCGCCAGTTGCATCAATGCTGTCACTTTGGCTGAACGTGCCAGTTTCGTGTCAACCACCTGGTAACGCCCATCAGGCTGTCGCACCACGAAGTCAGCGAAACCGATCATCTTCCCGTCGAAGAACGTCGCCTGGAAAACGACATCGGCACCATCGTCGAACGCCGCCTTTGTAGCTGCTATCGCTGCATCCAGTTCGACGTCATCATGCAACCGCGGTCGCTCGATTTCGACCACTGAGGCCGTCTCGACCTTGAACCGGGCAAGGACATTCTGTTCGTGGCGATCACCCAGTTGGGAGGCTCTAGCGGCCATCGGATCACTGGGCGCGTCAACGCGCTCAATCCGACCTAACAGTGCATCGAGTCTGCGCCCAAAAGCGAATTCACACGCTGAAGCAACGGCGAGGTCCGATGGACTGGTGATGATGCGGCCATCACTGATGCGAAACATGACTCGACTGTATCGGCACCCTCAGACAACCCGACTGACATCCACAGCTGGCAGGTGACGTCAACAGATCTTTATGGTCCGGCGGTCACGATGAGTTCAACTAGCCCGATGATCGCATCACTTACCGACGCGTTTAGCCGTGAAACTACTGGCGACACTGCAGAATGCCGGGCCGAAGTAGTTGAACAGTCCCCGCGTGACCTTCTTGCCCGTCACTCTCATACGCAGGCCCGCTCCCCAGTTCTTGCCTTTAGCACCCTTTTGGACGATGCCGTTGCGCGGCACTTTGGTGCGTGGGAAGTCGTACGTGTTCCAGGTGTACTGATAGGGGTTCGGTGCAATGCCGCAACGGGTGAGCGCCCGAACCCGGAAGTTCACCACTCGTCCCTTCTCGATCCGGAATGTCACCGAGCCGTCCTTGCTGCGGTACTGACCTGTCACCGGTCGTTTCGGCGCCTTGACTCGCTTGAGTTTGATGACTCGTTTTGTCTCGACGCCTTGGCCTCGTACTCGTAATACGAGTTTCTTCGCCTTCTTGGACTTGAGTGTCACCGGCACCTTGACTGTGGCGGATCGACCGGGCTCGATATTGTCGGTCTTTGTCTTCTTGACCTTGACCTTGGTCTTGCCGCCTTTACCCTGTCCGGTAATGACCACGTTTTGAGCTACTGCTTGTCCCGTGTTCTTGACCGTGACTTCGATCTCGGTCTTGACGCCTTGTACCAGCCCCAGCTTCTTGGGCGATTTCCCCAGTAGTTTGGGCTTGGCCACGGTCAAGCGCGGTTGGTGATAAGTGTTCTTCAAGGAGCCGACTAGCGCATCGATCTCAGAGCCGGTGGAGTTATCCCGCAGCACCACCACGACGCAGTCCCATGGTTTCGTGGGTGTGGCGAAGTAGTCCGGGTTGTATCCACCGGAGATCTCGAAATCCTTGCCGCCCCAGTTCGTGTTCGCTGAGCCCGCCCAGGCGTTGAGGGAACAGGTGGATCCGACTTGGTTTCCGAATCCGATCCGAATGGTGTCATCAGCTGAGCCATAGTCCCTTAGACTCACTCGCGACGAGGGAAAGTAGGTCGTATCGCTACCCAAGCCTGTGACTTCTACCTTGATGGTCGCTCGCGACAGTTGCCTGCCAGCATCATTTGACTTGGGCATCCCTGTCGTGCGCTGCGCCGTCGTCAACGTGGCATCTTGTTGCACGAGCACAACGCCAGGCGCCGCCGTTGCCGCCATTCCCGCGCCCGGAACCAACGGTGCAAAAGCCCCAATAGCACCCACTGCGATCAGTCTTCTTACGGCTCTTTTCATGATTCCCCCGCCATTGCCGCGCTACTGCGAAACTACCTAACTCTCACTACCACTGTGGCGAAGTTAGGGGCGGTTCGCATCTTCTCAGTCAGCGAAGTTCAGCGCTGCCCGCAAAGTGTCGAGCCTCACCCCACCAAGATTCAATGCTTTGGTGTGGAAGGCCTTGAGGTCGAACTCGTCGCCCTGCCTGCGGGCGGTCTCGTCCCTGATCTCTTCCCAGACACGCTGCCCCACCTTGTATGACGGCGCCTGTCCTGGCCAACCGAAGTACCGATCAACTTCAAACACAATCATTTCGTCGTCCATGTTGACATGTTGTCTGAAGAAATCGAGCGCCCATTCGTAAGTCCACTTACCCGTTCCATCAAGGTTGGGCTTATCAAGATGAACCCCTAGGTCGAGCACCACGCGCGCGGCACGCATTCGCTGCGCGTCGAGCATCCCGATTCGATCGGCTGGATCGTCCAGATACCCCAGATCGGCCATGAGTCGTTCGGCGTACAGTGCCCAGCCTTCAGAATGTCCACTGGTGCCAGCGAGCAGGCGTCGCCAGGCGTTGAGATCGCGTCGGTTGTAAACTGCCTGACCGATCTGCAGATGATGTCCGGGAACGCCCTCGTGGTAGACCGTGGTGAGTTCTCGCCACGTATCGAATTCAGTGACGCCTTCGGGTACAGACCACCACATCTGACCAGGACGAGAAAAATCGTCTGACGGACCGGTGTAGTAGATACCGCCGTCTTGGGTCGGGGCGATCATGCACTCCAGGGCACGCACCTGTTCGGGTATCTCGAAGTGTGTGTCAGCCAGGTCTGCCACCGCCTGGTCAGAGACCTGCTGCATCCACCGACGCAGTGCCTCAGTGCCGTGCAACTTGCGCGTCTGATCGGCTTCGAGGAACTCGATAGCTGCCCGGACTCCGCCACCATCGACGATCTGTCGTGCGATCGCTTCTTGTTCTTCAACCATGCGAGCAAGTTCCTCGCGACCCCACTCGTAGGTCTCATCCAAGTCGATCTCGGCACCGAGGAAACTCCGCGACAGCAGTGCGTAGTTATCCCTCCCGATTCCATCAGTTTCGCCTGCCCGCGGACTGAGTTCAGTGCGCAGGAAATCAGCAATGTCACGATATGCGTCTGCCGCTGCCTGGGCGTTGCGCCGCAGTTCCTGGATCAGAGTGCCGGGCAAGTTGGACGAGGCCAACCGCTCATCCGAAACCAAATCCGCAAAGAAACCGTCCGGCTTGCCATACCGGGCAGCCTGTATCGCAACCGTGTCCGCTTGGCGACGAGCCGGGACCGTGCCGTTTTCGATGCCAGTGCGCAGTGATTGCTGGTACTGGGCAATGGCTTGCGGCAACGCTTTGAGCCGTGCTGCGATGTTGGTCCAGTCCCCTTCACCTTGAGAGGGCATCAGGTCGTACACCATCCGAATGTCCTGCAGCGGTGATGCGATCACGTTGAGATCACGTAGGTGTAGACCCGCGTCGTAGCAGTCCACGATCTCATCCAAACTCGCTTGCAGATCCCACACTGTCACGCGATCAACATCGTCGCGTGGCGTGGCTCGTGCCAGCTCGTCTTTCACCTGTCTCGCCTTCGTCGCCAATTCTTGGTGGCCCTGTGGGCTGTAGTCCGCATAGCGATCCGGATAGGTATCCCGGCCGATGTAGGTGCCGAGTTCTGGTCGCAGCTCAACAACAGTGTCCAGCCAGCGCTCAGCAATGGCATCGATTTCAGTGCGTTCACGGGGTGTCGGTGCGCTCATATCTCGAGCCTAGACCTAACCACAGACATCCACCTGACACAGACGCTGTCGACTCTGAAGCAGCAAGAACTCGTCCATCGCCCCAGTGACACCAACGGATCCTCATTCGGCGGGCTCGCTACCACTCATCCCTATGCGAACGAATGCCATGCGTTCATAACTTACACGGTTCAAACACGCTCCCGCATTGATTCGACGTGCGCATAAACCGCCTGAATGCTACCGTCAGAAAAGGCCCATATCGACCATAAGTGTTGAAATGACTATGGTTACCGCCTTCGGTCTCGACGACGCGACCGACAAACGCCACCTAAGTTCGAAGGAGAACTCGCGTGACAGTGCAATCGTTTGCATCAGGGAAATCGCCGCAGCAGCGACGGCGAAAACTGGCCCTTCTCGCTGCACAAGGAGCGGTCGCCTCCCTCGTGATCTCCGGCATGACCACGGGTCTCGCCACGATGGCAAGCGCCGACGCTCACAACCCCGATTTTGGTCCAAACGTGACCATTTTCGAGCCCACACAATCATCCGCACAGATCAATGGCATTCTTCAGGCGGCATCGGCCGACATGTCTGGTGAGATCAACCACTGGACGACTAAGCGCCGTGCATTCTTCTTCAAGCCGGGGACTTACGGCAGCGCCGCCGAGCTCAACCCGGCGCTTGCTACCGACTTCATCAACAGTGAGATCGGCTACTACACCTCAGTGGCGGGCCTCGGCCTGACACCTGGAGAGGTTCAGATCAACGGCGCCCTGCACGTTGAACCCGAACAGATCTGTGACACGCCCTGGTGGTGCCAAGGCCCCGGATCGCTCAACAACTTCTGGCGGTCGCTATCGAATATGGCGATCAAGCCTATCCAGCGCCCGGTGGATGTAACCTCCCCATCGCCAGGCTCACCCACCGATACTGACATTCGCGAAGGCTGGGTGGAGCCCAACAGCATGCGTTGGGCAGTCTCCCAGGCAGCCCCCATGCGCCGCGTTCACATCCAAGGCAACCTGACTTACATGGGTCGTTACGGTGCACATGCTTCTGGTGGCTTCACTGCTGACTCCCGTATTGATGGATCGGTCCAGACCGGATCTCAGCAACAGTTCTTCCACCGTGAATCGACTATCGGTGAATACAACGACCCCGGCGTATGGAACATGGTCTTCTCTGGTACACAGGGAGCGCCGGCTGACGACTACCCCGATTCAGCGATTGACGCTGATCCCATTGGTCAGAACAAACACGCTAACTATGGCAACACCCCGATTAGCCGAGAGGCACCGTTCCTGACGTGGAACCAATCTGAAGGCTATGGCGTTTTCGTACCGAACGCGCGCACCAACGCATCCGGTCCGTCATGGTCCGGTTCGAACCCGGGTGCGGGAACCAGGATCTCGCTGAACGACTTCGTCGTCGCCAAGCCTGGCGCCAACGGCAGCATCGATGTCGGTGCGCTCAACAGTGCTATCGCGAACGGCAAGCACATCCTGTTCACCCCGGGCGAGTACTTGCTGACCGAACCGCTGTCTGTGAACCGAGCCGGCACTGTCGTGCTCGGTATCGGATTGGCAACGCTGCGGCCCCTCAATGGCACTGCGGCGATTGAGGTCGGTGACGTGTCTGGTGTGAAACTGGCTGGTCTGATGATCGAAGCGCACACGACAAAGTCCGATGTCCTCGTCCAAGTGGGTCCGCGTCACGCGCAGGTATCGAACCCGTCCGATCCCACCACCCTGACTGACATCTTCTTCCGTATTGGAGGCGCCCAAGATGGCAACGTCGACACCGCGCTTGAGGTCAACTCAAACCACGCGCTGATGGATAACATCTGGTCTTGGCGCGCCGACCACGGTGACGACGCCGACGTGAACATCGGCTACCAGTGGGAACGCAACCCGGCAGACGTCGGAGTTCGCGTCAACGGCGATAACGTCACGGCCCTCGGCCTGTTCGTCGAGCACTATCAGAAAGTGCAGACCGAATGGAACGGCAACAACGGCCGCACCATCTTCTACCAATCCGAGATCCCCTATGAACCACGCACCCAAGCCCAGCATTCCGACCGCGGTCGCGATGGATACTCGTCCTACAAGGTCGACCCCTCAGTCGTCAATCACGAGTTATTCGGTGCCGGCGTGTACTCGTACTACCGGTGGGTCGACACCGTCTGGGCCGAGAACGGCATCTGGGTACCCAAACGTTCCACGGTGAAGGTCAACCGGGCCGTGACCCGCTGGCTCAACGGCTGTATCCCATCGCTAAGTGCCTCACTTGGCATCTCCGGATGTACTGACGGCCAAGGCGGCGGCATCCGCCATATCGTCAACGACCAGGGCGGCCCGGCATTCGCCGCAGGCGGGGACGACGCAAACAAGACCAAGTGGCTGCGCTCGTACAACCCCAGCGGCGGCGACACCACCGCCCCGTCTTTGAACGCGAACGTCTCAGGCAGCACTCTGACTGCTTCGGCACAGGACAACGTCACTAGTTCGAACAAAATCCACATCGACTACAAGATGAGTTGTGGACTCTGGCAGCCCTACACCGGCTCGGTCAACATTCCAGGGGATGTAGAAAACGTGTGGGTCCGCGCCAGCGACCTCGCTGGAAATGTCTCGTCACAGTTCCACTGGTCACGCAACAATGTCGCTGATGATTGCCAGCCCGGCGGCGGCGACAACGGTGGCGGCGACAACGGTGGCGGCGACAACGGCGGCGGCGACAACGGTGGCGGCGACAACGGCGGCGGAGACAACGGCGGCGGAGACAACGGCGGCGGAGACAACGGCGGCGGAGACAACGGCAACAACTGTGTTGAGCCTTGGGATGGCAACAAGGTCTACAACCAGGGCGACCGTGTCACCCTTGCGACACTCGTCTACGAGGCACAGTGGTGGACTCAGGGCGAAACCCCTGGCACCACCGGTGAGTGGGGCGTGTGGCGAGTAGTCGGAGTCGATACAGGTTGTAACCCCGGCGGGAACAACGGCGGTGGAAACAACGGCGGCGACGACGACAACCCCGGCGGCGGTGACGGAGACTCGAACCTCGGTAACGGAACAGGTGAAATCCGCGTAGCCGGTCGTAACCTCTGCCTCGATATCCCGTCGAACAATCAGGTCGATGGCAACGTCCTGCAGGTCTGGAACTGCAACGGCACTGGTGCCCAGAACTGGACTCGCAACAATTCGGGAGAAATCCGGATCGGCAGCAAGTGTGTCGATGTGGCCTACTCCGGAACCGCTAACGGCACTGATGTCTGGTTGTGGAACTGCAATGGCAGCAATGCTCAGCAGTGGGAATACAACACCGCAACCAAGACGCTGCGCAACCCGAACTCTGGCAAGTGCCTCGACATTCGCGACGGCTTCACTAACCCAAGCAGTGGCCAAAAGCTACAGATTTGGGACTGCTGGGGCGATGTGAACCAGCGGTGGGAGTTCTAGCCCGCGCAATCTGAAATGGTGGGCTGAGCCAGCTAAGGCTCAGCCCACCATTCTTTATTTCAGGAGAGGGTGCCGAACATAGCGCATTCATTCGACATCGAACTAATAACTAGAGATGGATCGGTTACCGCACTTGTCAGGTCAGATACAGCGCTGACGAGCATCTTCATGCATTGCGTTTATAACTTAGACGAGGTCCTGGCATACCAAAACAGCCTGAATGTTACCGTGTACCAAGACCAATTTTGATCACTCAGTGTCGCAATCGAAATTCGTCCCTTGCACTCGGTTTCGGTGTTGTTTCCGGGTGCCCGCCACCAAAGTTCGAAGGAGAACGCACGTGACAGTGCCACAGCTTGCGTTAAAGAAATCGCCGCAGCAGCGACGGCGAAGACTCACTACTATCGCCGCGCACGGGGCAATCGCTTCGCTCGTAGTCTCCGGCATGACCACGGGTCTCGCCACCATCGCGACGGCTGATGCCCACAACCCTGATTTTGGTCCAAACGTGACCATTTTCGATGACAGCATGACCACTGCTGCGATCAACCAGGAATTGCGCGATGCAGCGCTAGATATGTCTGGTGAGATCAACCACTGGACGACTAAGCGCCGCGCTTTCTTCTTCAAGCCAGGCACCTACGGCAACCCCGCCTACAACGGCGCGGCAGACGACCCGACGCAGATCATCAACTCGGAAGTCGGCTATTACACCTCGGTGGCGGGCCTCGGTCTGACACCGGGCGAGGTTCAAATCAATGGGGCCTTGCACGTTGAGCCCGAGCAGGTTTGTAACACCCCTTGGTGGTGCCAGGGTCCAGGATCGCTCAACAACTTCTGGCGGTCGCTCTCCAACGTTGCCATCAAGCCTATTCAGCGTCCTTACGGTTACGATGCGATGCGTCGCGGCCCCGAGGGACAGGATGTCTCTGAAGGAACGGTCGAGCCGAACCGTATGCGCTGGGCGGTATCGCAGGCAGCCCCGATGCGCCGCGTTCACATTCAAGGCGAACTGACGTACATGGGCCGTTACGGTGCTCACGCATCCGGAGGTTTCACGGCCGACTCTCGCATTGATGGCGTGATCCAGACCGGATCACAGCAGCAGTTCTATCACCGCGAGTCCTCCATCGGATCGTATGGCGAGCCAGGCGTATGGAACATCGTCTTCTCGGGAACCCAGGGTGCCCCCGCAGATGATTATCCCGACAGCCAGCTCAACCCAGGCATGGATGTTCACGCAGCCAACAAGCACGCGAACTACGGCAACACCCCGATTAGCCGAGAGGCTCCGTTCCTGACCTGGAACCAGGCAAACGGTTACGGTGTCTTCGTTCCCGAGGCGCGCACCAATGCATCCGGTCCGTCATGGTCCGGCTCAAACCCAGGTGCCGGTCAACGCATTTCACTCGACGAGTTTGTCGTCGCTAAGCCCGGTACCAACGGTAGCGTCGATGTAGCCGCGCTGAACGCAGCAATCGCAGACGGCAAGCATATTCTCTTCACCCCTGGCGAGTACTTGCTGTCGGATTCCCTTAAGGTCAATCGTGCGAACACTGTGGTTCTCGGTCTCGGTCTCGCAACGCTGCGGCCTCTCAATGGCACCGCAGCAGTCGAGGTGGGCGATGTGTCTGGTGTGAAACTCGCTGGTCTGATGATTGAGGCCCACGATGTGAAGTCAGACGTCCTGGTTAAGGTCGGTCCACGTCATGCAACCGTGTCGGACCCGGCCAACCCCACCACACTCTCGGATATCTTCTTCCGTATCGGTGGTGCCCAAGACGGTGAGATTGACACTGCGCTTGAGGTCAACTCGAACCATGCCCTGATGGACAACATCTGGTCCTGGCGCGCCGACCACGGTGACGACGCCGACGTGAACATCGGTTATCAGTGGGAACGCAACCCGGCAGACGTCGGAGTTCGCGTCAACGGTGACAACGTCACGGCCCTTGGTCTGTTCGTTGAGCACTATCAGAAGGTGCAGACCGAATGGAATGGTGAGAATGGTCGGACCATTTTCTACCAGTCCGAGATTCCATACGAACCGCGCACCCAAGAACAGTTCTCCGACCGCGGCCGCGAAGGCTACTCCTCCTACAAAGTCGACCCGTCTGTCCAAACCCACGAACTCTTCGGAGCCGGGGTGTACTCCTACTTCCGCTGGGTCGACACCGTCTGGGCCGAAAACGGCATCTGGGTACCCAAACGCCCCACCGTCCAAGTCAACCGCGCAGTAACCAGATGGCTCAACGGCTGTATCCCTGCACTGAGCGCATCGCTGAACATCACCGGTTGCACTGACGGCCAAGGCGGCGGCCTCCGCCACATCGTCAACGACCAAGGCGGACCGGCCTTTGCCGCAGGCGGTGACGACGCGGTCAAGACGAAGTGGATGCGCTCATACAACCCCGCCACCGGTGATACCACTGCTCCAACACTGACCGCGAATGTGGCAGGGAACACGTTGACCGCGTCGGCACAGGACAACGTCACCAACGCGAACCTGGTCCACATCGACTACCAGACAAGTTGCGGACTCTGGAAGCCCTACACGGGCTCTGTGACCATCCCCAACGACATCGAAAACGTCAAGGTCCGCGCCAGCGACCAAGCAGGCAACGTGTCCACCGAATACCACTGGTCACGCAACGGCACCGCCGACAACTGCCAGCCCGGTGACGGTGACGACACCGATCCAGGCAACCCTGGCGGCGGCGATGACGGCGAGAATCCAGGCGGTGGTGACGATGGTGAGAACCCCGGTGGTGGCGATGGTGGCCAGAACCCGGGTGGTGGAGATGGCAACACCACACCTCCAAGTGATGGCGCTGGCAAGACCAACCCTCCTGGTTCGATCACTCTTGGTACTCGGTTGACTGCTTCGGTTCGGGTCACCCCGACCAAGACGTCGGGTAAGCGTGGGTGGTATAAGAAACCAGTCACGGTCGCTGCGTCGGGTACCGCACCAGCAGGCACCCGTGCCCTGTTGCAGATCCGGGTGAACAACAAGGCCTGGCAGACCTATACCGGACCCACCACGGTCAAGAAGAACGGTAAGAACGTGCGCATCCAAGCACGCGTGGTCGTCTTGGGCACCACCACTGCTTCACCTGCCGATGTGGTCACTGTCAAGATCGATACCAAGAAGCCGGGCAAGAAGAAGCTCAAGGCCCAAGCTAAGCGGAAGAAGGGTACGAAGGTCATCGTCCTCAAGGCCAAGGACAAGACTTCTAAGATCCAGCGCATTGCTTACAAGGTCAATGGCAAGGGCAAGTGGAAGAAGTTCAACAAGGCCAAGGGCATTCGCATCACCGCGAACCTCAAGCGCATCAAGTTCCGCGCCATCGACAAAGCCGGCAACAAGTCCAAGGTAAAGACCGCCAAGGTCAAAGCCGCCTGGCGCCGCTAGTCAGGTCATGACTGAGCAGGACTCCTGCCTAGTCTGACAACCGAAGTGTGGGGGTGAGTCGCAGACGCGACTCACCCCCACATTCTTCTTTGTTGAACATCACATATGACTCGTCCCCTCACAGGAGGACGAATCCGATCAATCCTGCCCCGATGACTGCCGCCCATGCAGGCAGGCTCCACCTTGTCAGCGCGATGAACACCGCTACCGCAAGCGCCATTGTCCCCGGTGAAGTGACTCCTTGGATGAAGACTGGATCGTACAAGGCAGCCGCGAGGATGCCCACTACCACAGCGTTGACGCCCATCAATCCACGGCGAGCGAGTCTCGACTGCTTTAACCGCCCCCACAATGGCAGCACACCAATGACCAACAACGCTCCGGGCAGGAAAATTGCGACCAACGCGACAATCGCGCCCAACGCCCAGTATGACGAACTCAGCGCACCCAAAAATGCCGAAAAGGTGAACAGTGGCCCTGGCACGGCTTGTGCGGCGCCGTAACCGGCAAGAAAGGCGTCGTGATCGACCAAGCCGGTTCGTACCGTCTCTGCTTCAAGCAGCGGTAACACCACGTGCCCGCCACCGAAGACCAAGGACCCTGTCCGGTAGAACATGTCTGCGAGGTGGATATGGGGGTTGCCTGTCATGGCGGCCATCATTGGCAGAAGAATGATGAGCATGAGAAACCCGGCCAAGGCAACCGTGCCCGCCTTGCGGGAAACACCGATGACGACGTTCTCCTGAGGGTCGTGATCGGGCGGCTCCCGCAACCATGCCAGACCGACGAAACCACCGGCAATGATGGCGGCGACCTGCACGGCAGGATGCGGCACGAGCAGCACAACGATCATCGCGGCAGCGGCGATCGTTGCCCGTTTCATATCGGGTGCCAGGCTCCGAGACATACCGAGCACAGCATGTGCGACGACGGCAACTGCAGCCGCTTTCAAACCAGCCAACCAGCCCGCTTCGGAAGAACCCCCAACCCAGCTGAATCCGAACGCGAAGGCGACCAGAATGATCGCGGATGGCATCGTGAACGCGAACCAGGCTGCCAGCAGTCCTCTGATTCCGGCTCGTTGCAACCCGATTGCCATTCCGACCTGACTTGAAGCCGGGCCTGGCAAAAATTGGCACAGCGCAACCAAGTCAGCGTAGGAGCGGTCGGTGAGCCACTGACGTCGCTGGACAAAGGCCTCGCGGAAATAGCCCAAATGTGCCACCGGGCCGCCAAATGAGGTCACACCGAGTCGCAGAAAAGCCAAGAAAACTTCACGGACCGTCCCAGGATGCTCGCCATTAACCCTTGAGACCGCTCCAGGACCGCTCATCCGTACTATTGTGCACGTTCTAGTCCGCCGCAGTCGATAGCGAGAACATGAACTATGCACGACTCTTTGCTGAATAGCGCAGCTATGCGCCCGCGAGAATAGCGCAGCTATGCTGCAGCCGTGCGTCCTCGCGGGCGCAGGGCGGTGGCAACCGCCACCACAGTGAAGATAGCCGCCGCGAGCAACGTGATCGCTCCCCCTGCGGCCACATTCCAATGCCGTGAGATCTCTAGACCGCCTACAGCGCTCATGACCCCGATCACAGCGGCCAGTGGCATCAGCAGCGCAATGCGGCCGGTCAGCAGCCGGGCCGTCGCCGCGGGTCCTACGATGATTGCAACTGCAAGAATCGACCCCACTGCGGGCATTGCCACGGCAACAGTGCCGGCGATCAAGCCGAGCGCCAGCAGATCAATGCCGAAGGCAGCAAACCCTGCCGCACGGTAGCCGCTGGGATCGAAACTAGAGAAGACCAACTGCTTGCCCCAACCCGCGACAACCACGATCGCCGCTGCCAATACAGCAGCAGTGGCGATCACGTCAGTACGGCTCACGGTGAGAATCGACCCAACCAGGAACGTGTCGACGGAATTCGCCTGGGCGGGCAGCAGCGACTGCAGCACCATGCCCAGGGCGAATCCGCCGGTGAGCACAACGCCGGTCGCGACCTGTTTCCCTTGGCGAGGAACTCGTGACAATAACGCCAAAGCGATCACCAGCACGATGGAGAACACTCCGGCGCCCAGCACCACGTTGATCCCCAACAGCGCAGCAATCACACCACCGGGGAAAGCCGCATGCGTCAGTGCCACTGTGAAGAAGGCGCGACGGCGCAGCACGACCACGGTCCCGGTGATCGCGCTCAGCAGGCCAAGCAGGATGGCCTCGGTCAACGCCAGCTGGTAGAACTCGCTCATGGCGCACCCTGCACGGTTCGTCCCGGTACGCCACCGATCGTCTGGTTTTGGGCGCGGCTGTCAGCTCGTTGGCGAGCACCCCGTCGCGCCGCCCAGAGCCACGTCTGACTGGTCAAAAGAACCATCAGGTACACCGCGATCATCACGAGCACAACCACTGCGCTAGGCGACAGCGCGAGACCGTGGGAAACAGACAGTTCAAATCCCGCGACCAGCCCAACAACGGCGGTCACCACGGCGACAACGACGGCAATCGGCACGATGCTGACCAGCTTGCGGGTCACCAGGCGTGCCGTACCGACCGGAAGAATCAGCAGTGCCAACACCATCAGGTTCCCGATGGCCTGCGACCCGGCGACGACGATCAGTGCCACAGCGATGTTCAGGGCAATATCGACCTGTAGATCACGCAGACCGGCGGCTCGGTATCCGCGCAGGTCAAAGGCCCGGAACAGCTGCAGTCGCGCGGTCGCGCCAACCACTACGACAGCCAGCACCGCCACAATCACGATCTGGCGCAGTTGCACGTCGGTCATCGTCAGCAATCGTCCGAATAACAACTGTTCCAACTCGGCGACATATCCATCACTGCGGGATATCAGCACCACACCGATGCTGAACATCGACGCCAAAACCACCGCTATCCCCGCGTCAGAGCCGACTCGTCGCCTATCGACTAGCGTCAAGATCAACGCACCGACCAGCGCGGCGCCGAGGGCACCCGCCAGTATCCACGAGGTGCCGCCCACGAGGTACCCGACTACCAGCCCCGGGAAAACCGCATGAGTCAGTCCGTCGGAGATGAATTCCAGATCGCGCAGGTTGACGAAGAGCCCCACGATCGCGGCGGCGACAGCGAGCACGACAAGGCCGATGAGCGCTCGGGACATAAATGGCAGTGCGAAGATCTGCCCGACCTCAGCGATGCTCATGCGCGCGGCGCACCGTGACTGCCATGTGGGCCACGCTCATCGTGCAACGCGTCTACCCCGGGTGATGCGATGGGCTCAGCAGCACCGTGCGAGTGGTCGGGGGTTGCGACGGTATGCTCGTCGATCTCGACTCCGATTCCGGAGAAGGTCCGTTCAAGGTGGTCGAGCGTCAACGCCTCGTCCAAAGTGCCGTAGGCGACCATGGTGCGGTTGAGCAGCATCACATGGCTGCACACGTCTCGCGCCAATTGCAGGTCGTGCGTCGATGTGACCACCGTGATTCCGTCATCGCGTAGGTCACGCACCAGACCGAGCAACGCGTCCCGGTTGGTCTTGTCGAGTCCGTTAAACGGCTCGTCAAGCAGGACGAGTTGGGGCTCTGCGGCGATGGCGCGCGCCAGGATTCCGCGCTGCTGCTGACCGCCCGAAAGCTCGCCGAATCGGGTGTGCGCGTGCGCGGCCAGTCCGACCCGTTCAATCGCGGCGTCCACGACACGCTGATCGGCCTTGCTCGGCCATCTCAGGGCGCCGAGCCGTCGGTAACGCGCCATCATCACCACTTGCCGCAGCGAGACCGGGAACTGCGGATCGAGTTCGTCGGTTTGCGGCATGAACCCGGTGATTCGGCGGGCCGCACGCGGCGTATTGCCGAAGACTCGCAACGAACCGGAGGTCTGCGGGACGAGGCCAAGCAGTCCTTTGAGCAGGGTCGACTTTCCCGACCCGTTCGGACCGATCAGCGCGACAGCGTCACCGCGTTCAATTGTCGCTGTGACGCCTTCCAGTGCGGGCTGGGCACCATAAGAGAAGGCAGCACCCGCGATATGGATGACGTCAGGGCCGACTTGGTTCACTCTACGATTTTAGTTCAGCCGGAGGCTCCGTTGCGCTGGCACCCCAGGAATTGAGCAACATTGTCGTGTTGTGAATCATGGACTTGAAATAAGTGTCGCCTTCTGAGCCCTTTGGTCCTAGGGAATCCGCGTAGAGCGCGTCGTCGCCCACGTAGACCTCGACACCTGCGGATGATGCGATCTGCTCCGCGGTGCGCGGGTCGATGGCCGTTTCGGAGAAGACCGCTTTGACGCCGAGTTCCTTGATGTCGTCGATGAGCTCTTGCAGACGAGCGGCCGACGGTTCGGCGTTGTCCTCGAAGTTCGGGATGATCGAGCCGACGAAGGTCACGCCGTAGTGGTCGTTGTAATAGTGGAAAGCGTCGTGGTTGGAAACCAGCAGGCGTTGGTCCTGCGGGACGGCGTCGATGTTTTCCGCGATCCAGCTGTCGAGAGTTTCGAGTTTGGCGATGTACGCGGCTGCGTTATCGCGGAAGGTCTGAGCGTTGGCGCTGTCCTGAACTGCCAAGCCTTCGGCGATGTTCGTCACCATGGTCTCGGCACCCAGCGGATCGAGCCAGATGTGCGGGTTGTGCTCGCCGTGGTCGTGGTCGTCACCGTCGTGGTCATGGTCCGCTTCATCCGCATGATCATGGCCATCGTCCTCGTGGGCGTGCTCGTCGTCTTCATGACCGGAGTCATCGCCCTCATGGTCGTGATCGTCTGTCTCATCATCGTGGGTGTGACCCTCGTCACCGTGATCATGGTCATGATCACCGCTAAGAACGATGCCTTCTGAAGCATCGATCACCGCACCGTCGAACCCAGCGGCAGTAGTGGCGTCATCAAGCCAGGTCTCAAGCCCTGCACCACTAGTGACCAGCACATCCGCACTGCCGATCGCCATCAAATCAGCGGCAGTCGGATCGAAGCTGTGGGCGCTCGTCCCTGGAGCAAGCAATTGTGTGACTTCCCAGCCATCGGGCACCACACTCCGGGTGAACTCGGCGACCTGCGTCGTCGTGGCAACAATCGATAACTGCTGGGCAGCGCTCGTCGGCGCCGAAACATCCGCGGAGCCCTGATCGCCACCGCATCCTGCCAACGCCACAACAAGTGCCAGACCGGCACCGAGTCCAAACAACCGCTTCATGAGAATCACTTTCATCTAGGTACGGCAATTAACGTACCGCAAATGAGAATGATTACCAAACTCGCAGGTTACGCCCAGCCCAGCTCATGCAACCGATCATCTTCGATGCCGAAGTAATGCCCAATCTCATGAATGACCGTGACCGCTATTTCCTCGACGACCTGGTCCGCACTTTCACACATTCGCAGGATCGGTTTGCGGTAGATCGTGATCTTGTCCGGCAGCGCGCCAATCGCGGCCCGGTCGCCATACGCCGTGAGAGGGATGCCGTCGTAATGCCCCAAAAGATGCGGGTCATGCGCTGGCGCCTCGTCCTCAATGACAAAAGCGATATTGCGCAGCCGAGCGCCAACCTCAGCGGGGATACGGTCGAGCACTCCGGCAACCACCGCATCGAAGTCCTCGTTAGACATCTCGAACATAGAACAATCCTGCCCGAGTCAGTTCATCGATGACGAGCCCTGCCTCGCTTTCAATCCGAGTTCACGGCATAAAAATAAGCTGCAAGAAAGCCTCGTTGCCGAAAAGCGGGTAAACCGTCTATGCTAGGCAAGTTGTCTGATGCGAAAGCACCGACAAGGCCCCCATCGTCTAGTGGCCTAGGACGCCGCCCTTTCACGGCGGTAACACGGGTTCGAATCCCGTTGGGGGTACGAGTAACGCAGTCTTGGCGGCCTAGCCGCTGGGATCGCAACGCTTGAGATTGTCGCCTCGGCGGCGGTCACGCGTGGTTGGCCCTCGATTTTTCAACTGAGAGATCGATAGGGTACGATCATGCAGGTTCTTGAGAAGTTTTCTGGAACCAGGTCTTGATTGATCAAGGCCCCGTGGCGCAGTTGGTTAGCGCGCCGCCCTGTCACGGCGGAGGTCGCGGGTTCAAGTCCCGTCGGGGTCGCTCGGCACTTATCTCCAATCGGAGATTCGTGACCTGGCTCTGTAGCTCAGTTGGTAGAGCGTTCGACTGAAAATCGAAAGGTCACCGGATCGACGCCGGTCGGAGCCACAGCAAACCCCGTAGCGAAAGCTGCGGGGTTTTCGCGTTGTCACGACATCGCGGATGTCTTGTGTTTTGATTGGGCTTGGTCTCGCCGTTGGCTGAGTTTTGGCCTATAAGCCGAGTTTTTCGGTTCGCTGAGGATCTGCGGGAACGTGCAGAACGAAGGAATCCTCACTCTCACCGCCAGTGCGGCAGAGCCGCTGGATATCTGGCTAGAGAGTCATGCCGTCTCGACCGGAGAAAAGCCGGCATGGCTCTTTGAAGGTCTGGACACGAGATGGCCGCGATGTAGATGCTCACTATTGCGGCACCCGGCGCTCTGCTCGTCGTGTCAAGCCTCAGCAGACTCTCCCACAATCTCGACAAGATGCTCCGAATGCTTGAGATCATCCTGAGCCGTGGCGCGACTCTCCTCACGACTAACTCGATGATCCGGCCTGGAGAAGCCTTCACACGTTCCGGCGGACTTGTAGCCCCGGACAGTTGGAACCCCTACTCAGCGATCTCCGAGACCAGAGGTCTAGCCGGCATTCACCGCAAGACGATGAGGCGGTCTCCAAGTTATGGTCTCGGCTATTCCAGGCTGTCGTGGATCAGTGATTCATAGTCGACGCCGCCATAGTAAACACCGTGAATCTCCACGTCGCTCTCAGTGACCAAGAACGCGACTATCGCTCGCCGACGAAACCCGATGACTCGCATCCCGGGCGACAAATCATCCCGAGCTCGACCCCGGAGCGGGAAGTTGGCCAGGTCGTCACAGTAGTCATAGATCGAGAGCACATACCGCTGGGCCATTACAGGTCCGGCTTCGCCCGCGATCCAGTCGTAGATTGTCCGCAACTGCTCATGAGCGCGCGGTGAATAGACGACGTGATGCGTCACGATGAGTTGTCAGAGAGTCGCTCAGTGTGCCAGCGGGAGAGTTCGGCTCGCATCTCTTCGGAACTGATTGCCCGCGAGGGATCAGCGCGCAACTCTTCGACGGAGGCGGCAACCTCAGTTCGTAGCCAGTTTTCGACGGCTTCTTCGCGTGCGAACAGTGCGCGCAAGCCGTCTCGGACGACCTCGCTCTCACTTGCATACGCGCCGGATGCTACACGCTCCTTGAGCGCGTCAGCCATGCTGTTAGGGAGGGTGATGCTGAGTTGCCTCGTGGTGCGCATGATCGAACCTCGCTTTCGATATGACTCAATCCTACTCGAGGCAGATCCACTTCAACAGTGGCTCAGGGCCTCCGGCCTATTTCAAAGTAGTTCGGGGGAACTTTCTCTTAAGAAGTGCAGTGTGGGATAACCGTAAGTGTGAGTGATTACGAGAAGGACTGGGTGCATGAAAAGTCCGCTGACGGATCCGCCCGCTTCGTCCTTGGCACATTGCGAATGTGACCCACTTGTTTGCTTTGGTATCAATCCCCGTGTTGCAGTGCCAAATTCCCTCGACCCTTAACTCTGCTCGGCGCATGGAGTGGGTTGATCACGTCCGTATCTTGTATCTCTGCTAACTGACATCGCTAAAGCAACTGATGCAGCCGGGTGTACCTGGGTCTCATCATATGGCGACCCGCTCGCGGACGGTCACCCTCAGCACCTCTCGCAGGCCGCCAACGGGCTGTCACTATTACTCTTCGACATGGGGGTACTTACCTCGGGTCAATAAGAATCGGCCTTGATGGATGGGATGGACGAGAACTCCATAGCAGGCTGGATAGGCTTCTCCCATGCGGAGTCAACTTCAGGGCGAAGATCGCTTCAGAGGCATTGACGCTTCCGTTTCGGAATTCTGGCGGTTCGCGCTGTCCGATCTACGAGGAAACACGACGCGCGGCTACCTCGCGGAATTCCTGGTAGCGCGCGCCGTGGGCTCGGAACGAACGCGGGTGGAGTGGGACGCTTACGACGTCCGGGCTCAGGACGGCACGACAATTGAAGTGAAAACGTCAGGTTACTCCCAGTCCTGGCCGACAAGTAGGCCAGCAATAATCTCTTTTTCTGGCTTGCCCGGTCGACCAGGTAAGACTTCTTGGGACGCAGAAAGTAACACCTTCGGCCCAGCATTCGTTGCCGACGTATACGTTTTCTGCGTCCACATGACTTTGCCCGGCGATGAGTATGACCCATTGAATATTGACGACTGGCAGTTCTACGTACTTCCTGGTGCGGCAGTCGCTGGCACTGGTCAGGGGTCTATGCGCCTATCCACAGTCAAGAGACTCGGTGGTAGGGGCGTGAATTGGAAAGAGCTGCGTTCGGAAATTGAGCGCACGAAGGAGTGAATCTGCGCCATCGTCGGACCGTTCTTTGCGCGAAAGAAAGCTGCGGGGTTTTCGCGTTGCTAGATGAATGCCTATACGCCTGGCGACAGTACAGCGATACACCCAGTTCCCGTCAAGCAGCCCTCCTCCGCCGCATCACTTGCTGCCGTTTTTCCGTACCGCGCCTAGAATTTCAGCAGCGCAAGAGCAAAACCTCCGCAACCGATGGCGACTACGGTCACGCGGCCGCCAAGCACCGCACTTAAGGAACTGAACCACCAATGATCCAAGACAAGCCGTCTGTGCTGTTCGTATGCGTGAAGAACGGTGGCAAGTCACAGATGGCTGCGGCACTCATGCGTCTGCACGCAGGAGATGCCGTGCAAGTGCATTCTGCAGGCACTCATCCCGGTGCGGTGTTAAACACGCAATCCGTTGCGACAGTCGCAGAGGTCGGTGGGACGATGACTGGCGAGTACCCGAAACCCATCGACCCCGCGCTGTTGCACCGGGTCGATCGAATCGTCGTGATCGGTGACGAAGCAACGGTCGAGCCCGTACCCGAAATGTCCGGCACCATCGAGACCTGGGACATCGACGAGCCGAGCCTGCGCGGGGTCGAGGGCGAGGAGCGGATGCGACAGATTCGCGACCAACTCAATGAGAAGGTTCAACGCCTCGCAGCGCGTCTTCTCGACTGATCGACTGCACGTTGAGTTCTTCGAGAATCTGTCGAGGCAGCACCGCGAACGACCATTGCGACAAGTCCAACGAGTCGTACTCATCGTGAGTTTGATCCTTGTTGACGCAAAATACGTAGACATCAGCGTTGTAGGTTTTCTCGTCGGCCAAGATGTCTGTGTCTGGCGACCAGTAACGCGCCTTGAGGCTTCCGAACCGCAACTGAGACAGCGAGGCTTGAGACTATGCCTGGAGGTTCGGAATTGCAAAGGCCCAGAAATCGCTTAACGTCCGGTTCATCCTGATATATGGCTCTTCAGCGGGGATCCGATGGAACTCGGGGCGACTGATTCTTGCGTTGGTCTCGTCCATGATCTACGACCCTGTCGATTCCGCTAAACACCTTGGCGTTCTGGGTGGCGCGATTCCAGTCTGCCGGGGGACGCACCAGGCTAGGTTCACCGTTTCAGCGACCGAGAGTCCTGGGTTGCAGCAGATCCAGAGCATTATGGCACCCCACCCTCTCGGCGGCCTCGTCCGAATCAATTCGGTGCCAGCAACCCGTCGATCCCACTCAGCTTCGCGAAATTCACCTGAAACAATGCGGCAACAGCATCGAAAGTATGCGCGGTTAGGCTTCCATCACTCCAGGTGATCATTGGGTCCGCCCGGTGACCCGTCGAGACTCCTCAACTCCCTCAACACTTTCACCATGGGGAATTCTCGACACAGAAACATCCCATGAACACTCCTCAAGGAGGATCGATGTCCCAGCACCAAACCCGTAAACACTCAAGACACACCCGGGTGGCGGTTATAACCGCCCTGACAATGCTGTTCACGTTCCTGGCAGGTGCCGTCCCAGCCCGCGCGGCAGACCCGACACCCAGCCAGGCAGCATCGCTTTTGAAGCGAGACCTGCAAGGCCTGGTCGACGAGGCCGCCAGCAACAACATTCGCATGGGCGTCTCGATCACTGACCTGGCTGGCGTCATCGACGGCGACACCATCACGGTCGGAGACCAAGAGCCCTACAAAGCAGCCAGTGTCATCAAGTTACCGCTGCTTGCCCAGCTCATGGACCTTGCCGACAACGGAGAGCTCTCCCTCGACGAGTTGGTCACCATCCCGGAAGGCTCCAGCAATATCGTCGGAGGATCCGGCACGCTGCGCCTTCGCGAGTTTCCGCTCGACATCTCAGTACGAGAACTCATGGAGTTGATGGTTCAAGTCAGCGATAACACGGCAACAAACGTACTCATCGACCGTGCTGGCGGTTTTGACGCAATCAATGACTACATTGCAGAACTCGGGTACGAGACAATGTGGCTTGGACGCAAGATGATCCATACTGCGGTCCCGCCACTGCAAGAGAACTGGCTCAACTCCAGTGAGGTGACCGACTTCCTCGTCCGCCTCTACGAACACGACTTCCTCAGCGCCGCTTCAAGCGAGCACATCATCGACCTGATGAAGGGCCAACTCGTCAACACCAAATTCGGTGCCGTGGTTCCTCGTGAAGTACTTGCCAACAAGACCGGTGAGCTTGGCGATGCCTCGCACGACAGCGGTTACATCCTCGTCGAAGGACGCGAGGTCGCGCTGACAGCCACGACGGCGTTCGCGGCACCCGTCACACAGGCTCAGGCTAACGTTTACGTGCAGCGCGCCGCCACGTTCGCCTATGACTTCGCGCTCACTGAACTATCCGAGCAAGGACCGACCACTGCCGAGCGAATCGCGGCACTGCGCGAAGAAGAAGCCGCCCAGCGAGCACAAGCCACGCTCGTTGAAGATCAGCGCACGGCCAAAGCAGACGAATTGATTCGTACCGAAGCACGCGTGGAAGATGCGCAAGAAACACTTAATGCGACACAGAACTCGTCCAAAATCTCCGACCAAAACGCTACCGCGGCAACCAAGAAGCTCACTCAGGCAAAGACCAAGCGAAAGAAGGCTGTGAAGAAGGCCGCCAAGGCAACGAAGAAGGTGGCCCAAGCCAAGAAAAAGCACACGCGCAAGAAGACGACGAAGACGAAGAGACAACTAGCCCAAGCCAAGAAGAGGACCAGTGCCGCCAAGACGCGAGTGAAGAACAGGCGTCAGGCAGTGCTCGTCGCCAAACTGGACGCAAAGAACACGAAGGCTGCCGCCACCGCAGCTCGCACCAACGTGCGCGAGGCACAGACGTCCTTGAACAACCTGATGGCGAAACAGAAGCAACTGACGGCTGAAGTTGACTCGTTGACGACGCAACTCAATGACCTGCTCGCACAAGTCGAGGATTTGCGCACCCAAGCCGACGCTCTCGAAGGCATCTCTTCAAAGAAATCGACCCTTGCGGAGATTCTCGCAGGACGCGCCATCCCTGGCGCTCAGGTGGTCTACACCAAGGATGGAGTCACCGAGAAATACGAGTACGGCGTGCAGAACACTCGCACCGGAATCAAGGTCGCCGAAGACACCATCTTCCAGGCCGCGTCACTGAGCAAGGTCGTCGGATCCTACGTGGTGCTCAAGCGCGTAGACGAGGGCGTCATCGACTTGGACACCCCGTTATGGGAGTACTACGAGTCGCCTCGCACGGCAGGAAACGAACTTGCGAAGACAGTGACCGCCCGCATGGTGCTCAACCACACTACCGGCTTCCCGAACTGGGCCGGGGGTGTCGGCAGCGACACACCACTGGTTCCGGCCTGGACGCCCGGCACCAAGTTCGGATACTCCGGAGACGGATTCTTCCTGCTCCAGCGGACCATCGAACACCTTGACGGAAAACCGTTCGAACAGACTCTGCAGGAAGAGGTGTTCGAGCCGTTTGGCATGTCGGATACCACACTGGTGACTTTGCCCGAAAACTTCAGCCGCACAGCCGTGGGCCACAACGCCGCCGGAGTGGCCGGTAACGTCAGCAACTACTCCAACGGCAACACCGCCTACACGCTGCAAACCACGGCTGCCGACTATGACAAGTTCATACAGAGGGCACTGCTGGGCGGTGAAGGCCTAGAGTCAGCGACCCACGAACTGTGGACCACAGAGTCCTCAGATGCTGTACGTTCGGCGACCAATGGCGCAAACCCCTATATCAAGTGGGGTCTAGGCGTGGGTCTGCAGACTAACGCCAACGGCAAGGCGTTATGGCACTGGGGTGACAACGGTGACCGTAAGGCATTCTTCATCGCTTACCCAGAGCGGGGTGAAAGCATCGCGATCTTCTGGAACAGCGCGAATGGTCAGCAGTCGGCAAACCAGATTCTCTCGCTCTTCCTGGGTGCGCAGGCCTTCCATTCCGTGACCTGGGTGGGCTAAAGACCAGTTCGTAGACAGTGCGTAAGGACGAGGGCTCCGCTGCGGCGGGGCTCTCGTCCTTGTTTGCAAACCTCGCTCAGGTCACTGTGATCTGTGTTGCTGGGTACGGAAAATGCGGATCGCGGCAACGTCACCGTCTGTTCGAGTGCACAATAATCGTGTTGAGCACCACTTATAACCGGTGCTTAACACGATTTTCCTGCACCCCCGCACCTGCACCCCCGCACCTGCACCTGCACCTGCACCTGCACCCCGACATGAAACAACGTGACGGCCGCGCAGAGATTGTTAGTGTCAGAGCATGGGTGAACGGCGGCAAAATCGGATTCTGGGACTTCTAGCAATCCTTACGGGCGTCATTGGAGCAGCTCTGCTTTCCGCCTCCGCGGCGGTCGCGAACGTAGACAATTTCTCCTATGCTCGCTGGTCAGCCGAGTATTCCGTCTCGCAGAACGACGAAGGGCGCTCGGTCGCACACGTCACCGAGACCCTCGTCGCCCGCTTCCCTGACTTCGATCAAAATCGCGGGATCGTCCGCGGCCTAGAAACCCGCTACCTCGGCGCTGATCTACATACCCGTGTGCTCTCGATCACCGATGAGAATGGCGACCCGGTCCCCTATACCACCGAGCGAGAGGGCGGTGAACTCAAGCTATTGCTCGGCACCGACGACTTCGTTCACGGTCTGACCACCTATGTGATCGAGTACGAGATGCGCGATGTGATGATCGCCGCAACAGAATCGGGAAATGACGAGTTTTACTGGAATTTACTCCCGCTGCGCTCTAGTCAGCCAATCGAGGAATTCGACACCTCGATCACGTTCTCACCGGAGTTGAGCGGCAATCTCACTGGTCAGTCGGCCTGCTACCAAGGCCGCAGTGGCTCAACGAAACGGTGTGAACTAGTCACCGAACGGCTGACCGATGGCCGGACACAATTCCGAACAGCATCGGGACCACGCGTGCCCCAAGATGGTGTCACTGTCGCCATCGGTTTCACGGCGGGAACCATCACCCAGCCACCCGCTCGTCAGCCCAATGCCGTATTGGACCGCGGTCCGTATATCGCACTTGGCGGCGGCATCCTCACCACCATTATTGGAGGGATCGCCTACCGGCGGATGGTTCGCCGGTCCCGCACCGCACCTGAGATCGGCGTGCCACAGTTCGGGGTGCCAGACGATCTACCACCGTTGATCGCAGCTCACCTCGTCCCAGGTTCGCGCAGCGCATTTCCGGCGCAGATCGTGCATCTCGCTGTGCGCGGCGCGTTGCGGATCGAGATTCCCGACAAGTCCTCAACGCCGATCTTGCACATCGCGAACCCCGAGCGCGCCACGGACCCAGTCGATCAACGAGTCCTCCAGGAGTTCTTCTCGACTAGCCCTACGTTCGCTATCCCCACGAGTAGCACGAGTTTCGCCAGCCGCGTCACATCCCTGACCAAAGCAGGACTCGATGCGGCGAAAGAACGTGGACTGGTCACCAAAGAGCGCAGTCCGATAGCCCGACTCGCATTCTGGGTGACGCTGGGGATCGCAGCGGTGGCGGTTGCTGTAGCAGTCACCGCCACAATGATGGGACGTGACAACGCGATCCCTGCACTCATCGCTAGCCTGGTCGCGGGTCTGACAATCGTGGCGTTCGCGATCTATTTCGGCTCCCGCCACACGGTTCCCACACCGACGGGCGCACTCGCCTACCAGCGGCTTCAAGACATGCGCACGTTCATTCGTGGCACCGATGCCGACCGGTTCAACAAGTTGCAGTCCGCTGAGAACGCCCAACGATACCGGGCAGGTAGCGTCGAATTCGTTCACCTGTATGAACGCCTGCTGCCATATGCGATTTTGTTCGGTCAGGAGCGCAGTTGGGGTCCCGTCCTGGACAGCGCCTACAGTTCCACCCAGACCTCGCAGCCTTGGATTGACAACCACAGCAACCTTCCCTTCCCACGCATGCTGCCTGTGTTTACTCGTAGCACGCAAGCAGCGGCGACCTACAGTCCGTCGAGCAGTGGCTCTGGCGGCTCGTCAGGCGGGGGTTCCTCGGGTGGCGGCGGGGGCGGCGGTTCCTCAGGTGGTCGCTAGCCGAAGCCGACGAGGTGGCTTCGGCGATATGGAATCATCGTGAGGTGACCGCAACGCATCCGGACGATCCTGAGATCCTTGTCGTAGCCGACGTCATCGCCTGGCGGCGCTGGCTGGACGAGAACGAACATATCTGCGATGGGGTGTGGCTGCTTCTCGCAAAGAAGAACACCACCTCACCGACCTCGCTCAGTTACGCGGAAGCGCTCGATGAGGCGCTTTGCAGCGGGTGGATCGACGGGCAACGCAGAACATATGACGAGGCCACCTTTCGGCAGCGCTTCACTCCTCGCCGTGCTCGTTCAATCTGGTCACAGCGCAACGTGACGCATATCGCTCGTCTCACCGACGAAGGTCGAATGCGCCAGCGCGGACTCGATGAAGTTGAACGCGCCAAAACTGACGGTCGTTGGCAACGCGCTTACGCAGGCCCGGCTACAGCGGAAGTGCCCGAGGACCTCGCTCAAGCACTCGAAACCGCACCCGCAGCCAAGAAAAAGTTCGAAGCGCTATCGAGCCAAGAACGCTATTCGTTATTGCACCCCTTGATGACTGCCTCCAACGAATCGACGAGAGCACGGCGTCTCGCCCGGGTGCTGACCGCACTCACCTCAGATTGAGACCCACCTGGAAGACCGCGCCCCGGATCCATGGGGTGCTGGTTCCATATTCGGGTTGGGGGTGCCATATATCGTGCCCTCAACCCGAATATGGAACCCGAACAGGGCGCTGACGAGAGATTTCTCCCTGTCTGAATCGGGCCAAGCCAGAGACCAGAAACAGTTCGCCATGACTACCGCGCCCGCCACGTTGGATAATAGGAGTCACCCCCTTTGCCTCTGGAGATCCGTCTATGTCAGCGCTCGTGCGCATTTTGCGGTTTACCCGCTCCCTGACCCCGTACTACATCGGGATCATGATCTCAGCTGCAATCGTGACCGCAGCGGGTCTGGCAGTGCCGTTCATCACGGGACGTGCCACTGACGTCGTTGTGGACGCGGTCACCGCGATCTCAAGCGGCAATGACGTGTCTGACACAGCCATCCGATCGGTGCTGTTGCTTGCCCTGGCCCTGCTGGCAGCGAGCCTCGTCGATACGGTGGTAAGCAATGTTGGCGGTTATTGGGGCGATGTGATGAGCGCCAAGATGCGCGCGATCCTCTCAACCCGCTACTTCGACAAGTTGCTCAACCTGCCGCAACGTTATTACGACAACGAGTTGACCGGCACCATCGTTTCCCGGCTGAATCGCTCCATCACCGAGATCACGAACTTCATGAAGAGCTTTTCGAACATGTTCGTCATGCTCATCCTGACTACTCTTTCGGTGCTCGTCATCAGCATCTGGTACTACTGGCCGCTCGCACTTCTGCTTGCTATCGCATACCCGACGTACTTCTGGCTCACCGCGCTGACCTCCCGCAAGTGGCAGCGCATCGAGGGCGAGAAGAACGAACACGTCGATATCGCCTCAGGTCGCTTTGCTGAGGTCGTCGGGCAGATCAAGGTCGTCAAATCCTTCGCCCGCGAAAGCAGCGAACTCAAACACTTCGAGGACCACTTCGGCAACACCGTCACTCTGACGAAGGAACAGTCCGCCTACTGGCACAAGATGGATACGCTACGGCGCGCTGTGCTGAACGTGATCTTCTTCGGCATCTATCTGCTGATCTTCGTGCGCACTGTGCAGGGACATTTCAGTCCCGGCGAGATGGTCATGCTGATCCAGCTCATGGCACTCGCACGTGAACCGGTGACGAGTCTGAGTTGGGTTGTCGACACCGCCCAGCGTGCGATCGCCGGCTCGCGCTCCTACTTCGAGGTGATGGAACTCGATCCAGCGAAGATCGAGGGAACCGGTGGGCTCCCACACGCTCCGAGCATCTCAGACGACCCTGATGTGCCGATGATCTCGTTCAAGAACGTGCGCTTTGGCTACGATGACGCTGACGATGTCCTGGACGGCATCTCATTCGAGGTTGACCGCGGCGAACGCATCGCTTTCGTGGGGGAATCGGGTGGCGGAAAGACCACACTCATCAACCTGCTGATGGGCCTGTACGCCACCCGTTCTGGTGACATCGAGGTCGCTGGCATCGACGCCGATCTGATGACCTTGCGCCAAACGATCGGTGTCGTATTCCAGGACCCTGCGCTGTTTTCGGGCACAGTGGCGGAGAACATCGCCTATGGAAAGCCCGATGCCACCGAGGAAGAGATCGCGGCCGTTGCGCGGCGTGCAGCGGTTGACAGTTTCGTCGCCAAGTTCCCGAACGGTTACGAGACGCTGATCGGCGAGCGTGGCATGAAGCTCTCCGGTGGTCAGAAACAGCGCATTGCGGTCGCTCGCGCCATGCTGAAGGACGCCCCCATTCTGGTATTGGACGAGGCCACCTCGGCTCTTGACACCAAGTCCGAGCGTTTGGTGCAGGCAGGACTGGACGATCTGATGCGAGTGCGCACCAGTTTGATCATCGCGCACCGGCTTTCCACCATTGCTGAAGTCGACCGGATCGTCACGCTGAAGAACGGAAGAATTGACGAGATCGGCACCCCAGCGCAGTTGGCCTCGTCCGGTGGGATCTACGCCGAGCTCCTGGCCCTGCAGAACTCCAGCTCGAAGGCGGACCGCAAACGACTGCGCGATTTCGAAGTCATCGGGTGACCGGTATCGTACTTCGCTCGTCCACCCGGAATCTCAGAGCAGGCCGCGCTCCGCGTTGACTGCATGCTGCGCAGCACGCTGTCCTAATGACGAGCCACCCATAGGACGAGCACACCTGCGCCGATAAGCATGGCACCGGTGAAGAATGCAGTCGCGGCAAAGCCCGCGGGGTCATCCATGCCGAACTATCTCTTCCGCCCTATATCTGTTCGCAGGTGGCGGTCAGATCACCGAACTGAATGCGACTGCCCGCCGATACGTCGAAACCGACGTGAGGCTCTGCTTCATGAACCACGTCATCACCGGAAACTGCCAGAAGCCGGGTTCCATTGGTCGATCCGGTGTCGGTCACACGCAACCCTTCGGGACGGACTTCCACAATGGCGTGATTCTTCGACATGGTCCGGGAGGCATCGTCCAACTTGAGCAATTCGCCAGAGACACCTGGGGAATGACTAGGGCGGCGACCTACGATGAACGTGCCGCGTGGCAGATCATGGACACCGCCTGCTTCAGTAGTCAGCCGATAGATGGGCGCGGCAGCCTTAGCGCTGGACAAGATCGTGATGTCGAACTCGTCGTCATCAGGGTCAAGGCTCGGCGGTAGTGGTTCCGCGGCCGCTGGGACCGGGGCGCTGGGAACCGGAACACTGGGCACCGCGGCGCTCACCGGCGGAGGCGGTGGCACCGGGGTACTCACAATCGGTGGCGGAGGCGGCACCGGGGTGCTTACGACAGGCGGAGGCGGTGGCACCGGAATGCTCACCACCGGTGCTGAGGAAAACTGTGCCTGCGCCGGAGGAACCGGTGTGGGTGCTACAGGAGCTGGCGGAGGCACCGCAGCAGTACCAAAGGATGGCGCAGGGGGCAGCGACGGAGCTTGCGACACCTGCGGGGGCAAGGAGACTTGCGGTGGCGATACCGGCGGGGGCGCGGACACATGTGGTGGCGCCGACATAGGCGGTACTTCGGACACCGGGATGGACGGCGGTGCAGGTACTGGCGGTAGAACCGGCGCTGGCGGTACAGCCACAATCGGCTCCGATACCGCTGGCATTGGTGGAGCCGGAGGCATGGGGGGTGCAGGCGGCACCGGAATACTCGCAGACACCGGCGGAGGTGGTGGCGGTGGCACTGGAATGCCGGACGGTAAGGGCGGCACCGGCGGGGCGGAATGATTCGTCCTCGTCCACGGTGCGCTTGGGATAGGGGGTCGTGAACCCGTTGGAACCTCGGGCATCGGCGGGCCGCTCGACTCGAAGGCGGCGGCGTCAGCGGTGTTGGGCAGATCAATCCCGCGTGAGGTTATTTTTGCGTCCGGATCGTTCTGCATGATCGTGACCACGAACCGTTGCATAAACTCGATATAGGAAGCGAAAGCCGCGATCGACGCACCACCTGGCACATCGCCCGGCTCATTCACCAAGGTGTAGCTGTCGATCCCGCACGTGACGGAAGTGCCGGAACGTAGTGTGGTCACTGCGATATGAAACTCCAGTACCGTTCGAGTCCTGGTCCCGGCTCCGTCGACGACGAGTTCAATCAACCGCGAAGAATGGCGCTTCACGCGCACTCGATGAGTGCCATCCGCACCCGGTATTTGGCATGCAGCGGCAGCATCCGAAGCCAATCCAACAAGCCTGTCGCCTCCAACAGATGTCAGAATGTCCACTCCGGCGCTGGCCTGCTCATGAGCTCGGCTCACCATCGACTCCATTCCGCACAGCATCAATTGCGTGCTCGATCCATCTTAGAGATCTTGTGGCTTTCGCGACAGTATGTGCCGATAACGAGCCATTGCGACTTGCCACGACGTTCATTGCACGCTTGAGTGGAGTAACACACCTGCGGGAGGCAACATGAGTCAAGAGACCGAACGTCCAGCGATCAGCGAACTCATCGCACGAGCCATCAATGGCGCGATTGCACTCGTCAAAGCTGAGATAGAGGCCTACAAGGCCACCATCAAGCGCAAGGTGGTTGATTCCGCTGTCGCCATCGGTTTATTTGCCGTAGTCGGAATCCTCGCGTTATTGATCGTAGTCTTCCTCTTTGTCGCTGCTTATCAAGCATTGACATTGGTGTTCCCGGGATGGCTGGCAGCATTGATCATCGTCGCGGCGCTGGCAGTCTTGGCGAGCATCCTCGTCATGATCGCGGTGCGGCTACTCAAACGCACGTCAGTGCCACCAGTCAGCGAACCAGTCAAAAACGTCAAAGACGGTATCACTGAGGGCATTCGCACGGCCCGGGAGTCCGACGATGAAACCACAGCAGAACCGGCTAGCGAAGGGATATCAAAGTCATGACACCCAAGAGCGACAAAGCAGCGTCAGGTTCGCAGACTACGCCCGTATCGGCTGAGCAGGCCAGGGACGAGTTCTCAGAGGCGCTTGATGAACTGTTCACGCGCCTCGAACCGAGCACTATTGCCCGCTACGCGAAAGACGATACGAGACAAGCGGCAAATGATGCCCTCGATGCGCTGCGAGGTGCTGGGCTCCCGCAGTCATCCCCACGACGCAAGCGCAATGCGATTGCGTTGCTGACGGTGGGGGCGGGAGGCATGGCAGCCCTAGGTGTTGCCATTCTGCGGCGTGCGAAGAATGGCTAGCACTTAGGACTCTCCAACGAGCCGACGGCTACCCGGCAGCTGCCCCACGTTCGGATTCCACATCCGCTAGGAGGTTGCGCACTTCGCTCTCGCGGTAGCGACGGTGTCCACCAAGGGTGCGGATCGAGGACAGTTTGCCTGCCTTCGCCCACCGGGTCACTGTCTTGGGGTCGACACGGAACATATTGGCAACCTCGGCCGGAGTCAACAGAACTTCGGTGTCAGCTGTGCTGCTAATCATGACTTCACCTTCCTCGTCGCTGAGGCTAAGCCATTCTCGCCCCAGCGCATCTCCTGTGCGTTAGCCAACACTTCCATCATCGTCGTGCAGATCCATGTCCGATATGGACCTAAGACCCAAGTTGGGGTGAGATTTCCGGTTATGCCCGGATATGACACGCATGTCAGTATCTGGAAGATAGACCGATAACACCGTCTATTCGGGGTCGAGAACTTCGCTTGCCGCGAAGGAATACACCCTAAAGTGGAATCAGACGCGCTCGTGCATGTACGGTAGTACTACGAAACATTGACTAATCACCCGGGGCCGCACGTTGACAACGTTCGCCGCCCCGCTTCCACGTTGAGGGGGTCGGAGCCATGGGCCGCGGCCGTCAGAAGGCGAAGCACACCAAAGTAGCTCGCGAACTTAAGTACTACAGCCCCGCCACGGATTACCGGGCACTTGAGGCTGAGTTATCTGGTCGAGCGAAATCGGATGTCGCCACAGAGGACCGTTGGGAAATCCCCGAGGACGATGATGACGATTGGTCGACGTCGCGATAACTCGTTGAGCTTGTCGAAACCCGCTGGTTGAGTTTGTCGAAACCACCGACGAGTGATCGCGGCCCTTCGACAGGCTCAGGACACCACATGTTCGATCAGCGTGATCGGCCGAGCAAAAGGTTTGTCAGCGGTACTCGTTGATCAGCCGCACGGCACCGCCAGCGACTCCCTTGGTCCCGGCGACAATGCCTGGTTGGCCAAGTTCCTCGTCACCGGCGGAATGCACCGACCCCAGAATCCAGGCGTCCATGCCGCGCTCCTGCGCTACGCGCACGGTCGCGTCCGCGGTGTCCGCAGAGACGACAGCGACCATGCCGACACCCAGGTTCAAGGTGGATTCCCAGTCCTGAACCGGCACGCTGCCAAGTTCACGTACGACTTGGAAGACCGCTGGTACTTCCCAACTCGACCGATCGACGGTTGCCAGCGCCCCCGCAGGCAGCACCCGCGCCAGGTTGGCCGCCAGACCACCGCCGGTCACATGGGTCATAGCGTGAACCTCGACCGCCGGATCCTCAATCAGGGCGAGGCAGTCCGCTGCATACACCTTGGTCGGTTCGAGAAGCTCTTCGCCCAGGGTGCGACCGAACTCGTCCACCTGCCGTTCCAAACCCCACCCGGCGTGCTTGATCACCGCACGTACCAGCGAATACCCGTTGGAGTGGATACCAGACGACCCCAATGCCACCAGAACGTCACCAGATTGGACTCGTTCCGGCCCGATCACGTCATCGGCCTCGACCACACCGGTAGCGGCACCTGCCACGTCGTACTCGTCCGGGGCGAGCAGGCCAGGGTGTTCAGCGGTTTCCCCGCCGACGAGTGCCGTCTGCGCCACCTCACACGCCTGGGCGATGCCTCGTACGATGTCCGCGACGCGTTCTGGCACCACCTTGCCGGTGGCGATGTAGTCAGTCATGAACAGCGGCTTGGCGCCAACGACCACGATGTCGTCAACAACCATGCCGACTAGGTCGAAGCCAATAGTGTCGTGGACGTCGAGCGCCTGGGCGATCGCCACTTTGGTACCGACGCCGTCAGTTGACGTTGCCAGCAGTGGCCGACGGTATTGCGTCAGTGCCGATGCGTCGTACATGCCCGCGAAGCCGCCGACACCGCCCAATACGGAGTCATTGTGAGTTCGGCGCACCGCGTCCTTCATCAGTTCCACAGCGCGGTCACCTGCGTGGGTGTCCACTCCTGCGGCCGCATAGGTCACAGCGGGGGCTTCAGTCACGAATGATCTCCTTGGGTGTTGCTGGCTCGTGGCTGCTCCCACTGGCCTTGTGGTGGATTACGGGTGGTCGAGCGCACCGGTGCCGCCAACTCCGACGGTGAGGGACTGCAAGCCCGCCTCCGGCTCACCGAGAGTGACATCCTGTTCCAGTAGGTGCTTGCCGCGTCGTGTCTCTTCCGGAAGTTCAATGGGGTATTCGCCCGTGAAGCAGGCCGTGCACAGTTCCTCTTTGGGTTGGTGCGATGCCTCGATCATGCCGTCGAGCGAGATATATCCGAGGCTGTCAGCCCCGAGCGACGCCGCGATGTTCTCAGTCTCCAGACCGTTCGCGATCAGTTCGGCACGCGATGCGAAGTCAATACCGTAGAAACAGGGCCACTTGACCGGCGGCGAGCTGATTCGTACGTGCACCTGGGCTGCACCGGCTTCGCGCAGCATGCGAATCAGAGCTCGTTGCGTGTTCCCGCGCACGATGGAGTCGTCAACGACAACCAGTCGTTTGCCGCGGATGACTTCGCGCAGCGGGTTGAGCTTGAGGCGGATACCGAGTTGCCGCAGCGTGTCTGATGGCTGAATGAAGGTGCGTCCCACATAGGCGTTCTTGGTCAGGCCCTGGCCGAATGGAATGCCCGACTCCTGGGCATAGCCAACTGCTGCCGGTGTGCCGGATTCTGGCACCGGGATGACCAGGTCGGCCTGCGCTGGGTGCTCGCGTGCGAGCGCACGACCCATCTCAACACGGGCAGCGTGAACGGAACGCCCTTGGATGGAGGTGTCAGGGCGAGCCAAATAGACGTACTCGAAGACGCAGCCGGCACGTTTGATCTCCGCGAATCGCTGCGAATGCAGGCCGTCGGCGTCGATCCGGATCAATTCGCCGGGGTCGACTTCACGTACGAAGGAGGCGCCGACGATGTCCAATGCTGGGGTTTCACTGGCGACGACCCAGCCGCGGTCGAGTCGGCCCAGGACGAGCGGTCGCACACCCTGCGGGTCGCGCGCGGCGTAGAGGGTGGACTCGTCCATAAACACCAACGAGAACGCACCGCGCAACCGCGGCAGCACGTCCATGGCAGTCTGTTCGAGGGTGTGGTCCTTGTCGCCTGTGAACAGGGCGGTGATCACGGCGGTGTCGGTGGTGTTGCCGCGGGCGAGTTCGCCTTGGCGTTGCGGGCCATAACGTTCGGCGACGAGTTCGATCAGGTCGGCGGTGTTCGTCAGGTTGCCGTTGTGACCGAGGGCCACGGTGCCTGCGGAGGTCGCACCGAGTGTTGGCTGGGCGTTCTCCCAGGTGTTGCCACCAGTGGTTGAGTAACGGCAGTGGCCGACGGCCATGTGCCCGGTCAGCGCGTTGAGCGCTGTTTCGTCAAAGACCTGTGAGACGAGTCCCATGTCTTTGTAGACGAGGATCTGCTCACCATTCGACGTGGCGATGCCCGCGGACTCTTGGCCGCGGTGCTGCAAGGCGTAAAGTCCGAAATAGGCTAACTTGGCGACTTCCTCGCCAGGAGCCCACAATCCGAATACGCCGCATTCATCCTGCGGCCCTTTTTCTCCTGGAATCAAGTCATGATTCAGGCGTCCATCTCCACGCACTGGCACCTGATCATTCTCCCATATCGGTGTGAGACTCGGGAAGTTCGTCAGTTGTCGCACTGCGACGGTCCTGGACCACGGCAATGATTCCGCAGATCAACGCACCGAGCGTGCCTAGTCCAAGCGCGCTGAAAATCGTCACCGCACCAAAGTTCACGCTCTGATCGCTCACGATCCGCACGACCAGCGCCGCGAGGATTCCGGCTACTGCTCCGATAAGCGCACCGACGAAGATGAACCGGCCGTAACGCGGGGCGCGGCGCACGCGCGCGTCGACTGCGTTTCGTTCGATAGCGGCGAGATCCTGTGTGGACAGTTCTTCTTGCGGGACCTTATTCGAGGAGGAGTTCTCCCTCGCGGGTTCGTCTTCTGGTGGATTTGCTGCCTGCTTCTGCGGGTCATCGCTCACGGTTCGAGTTTAGCCCGACGAGCCAGTTGAGCCAGCGCTGTCCTGAGCCTGTCGAAGGATCGACACAACCCTGGCTAGTGGTGTACAGCAGGCTGGAGCCACGACAACTACATGCCTTTGGGCACCACCGGATCGCTACAAACTGATGGAGACGGATCCGAATATACCTACGCACCCGTACCCGTCGACAAAACGGGCGCCCTGGCGGGTAAAGAAATAGTGGGAATCGCGGTCGGCTCAGGCGCCTCGTTCGCATTGACCAAAGAGACGAAAGCGCCATAAACCGGACTGCGCCGGATACGCACGCTCAGGAAGGAAAACTTTCAGCAGATCTGGTCAGACGAGCGGCAGCCAGTCGCGCAAGTCAGCGCGGGCACCGGAGGCGCGCATGTCACCGGCAGCGAGCGCCTCGTCCCATGAGATCAGCCCCGTGGCGAGTTGCAGCCACGTATCCATATCCGTCTCGACGACATTGGGTGGCGTACCGCGGGTGTGGCGAGGCCCAGCAACGCACTGCACTGCGATGGCCGGGGGAACTCGTACCTCAACGCTGTTCCCCGGAGCGATTGCCGCCAACCGTTCCGCAGTGAACCGTACGGCGGTGATGATCTGCGATCTACTCGCTTCTCCAGCCGCCCACACAGCAACCGCAGCCCGCCCTAGCTCTGGATCCGTTTGGCGCGGCACACTATCTCCTTAATAAACCTGCCAGTCACGCGAATCACTCCACGTCACTGCCAGTTGCACGATTGAGCACTCGATACACGTCCAAGATGCGAGACGCGCCGGACAGACCCCTGCCACCGCTACGGCACCGATCTGCCACAACGGCGACCTCGTCTCACATCTCGATACAAAATATGGACATCTCCCGAAATCTCCCTCTATGCTATCGAGCATGGCAAACGCAGCACACGTAGTTGAGTTCACCTCGACACCCTCGGCGCGCGTTTTTTCCATGTCCCGAATGTCGCGAATGTGTATGTCCATGGACACCTGTTGTTGTCCGACCATGGCCATGTCGCGATGTCTGACCGCCGCTAACTGATCCAGTTACGTAGCCTCCCAGAATCTCGACCCACGGCCAGTCGGCGCACCGCGACTGCAACGGACGAGATCTCCTCGCAATTGCGATGTCGCGCTTGTGCGCAACCACTCCCCTTACGGCACCTCAGAGCGTGCCCCACATTCTTTGACGCATCCAGCGAGGACCACCATGAACATCTTGATCTCACCTGTTGAACTAAAGAAGCGCATCGCACGCGGCAACGCACCGCACCTGCTCGACGTACGGTGGCGTCCCATCGCCCCACACGGCCAAGCTGACTACGTTTCAGGCCACCTGCCCGGGGCCAACTACGTTGATCTCGAAGGCGATCTGGCGTTCCGCGGCGCGCGATCTGAAGGCCGCCACCCCTTGCCTCCCATCGATTTCCTGCAAGCTGCCATCCGCCGCTGGGGCATCAACGATGGCGACGAGGTCGTCATCTACGACGACAACTCGTCCATCTCCGCCGCCCGCGCTTGGTGGGTGTTGCGTCACGCAGGCATCGAGAACGTCCGCATTCTGGACGGCGCCCTGCAGGGCTGGAAGGATGCTGGCGGCAAACTCG
>WPCK01050979.1_pt1 | contig 48853 bp, 45 predicted proteins | sample 5399851 | NCBI WGS metagenome assembly WPCK01 (sample SAMN12869471, study PRJNA574797) | sludge metagenome | isolation source: wastewater treatment of pH11 | place: China:Beijing | collected 2019-05-20
TCTCAGTATAGATATCCAAAAGCCTAAAAGCATCCTCGCGCTTCCACTCAGGCTCAATGGTCTGTAAAAACTCGGTCACCTTAGCATCGGTTGGTTTTGTTTTGCATTCGTACATAGAAATACCTCCATATAGTAATTATAGAGCATTCATTTGATTTGTAATTATATTTGCATTTTGATATCCATCATTTAAAGTGTCTTGTAGAGGTAGATGATGATTGTTCAAGGGAAGACAAACACAAAAAAACACCGGTTATCGGTGTCAGTTTTTGCCTACTGGCAGGAGTAGCAGGAGTTGAACCCGCATTAACGGTTTTGGAGACCGCTGTTCTACCATTGAACTATACTCCTACATGGTGACCCGTACGGGGTTCGAACCCGTGAATGCATGCGTGAAAGGCATGTGAGTTGACCGCTTCTCCAACGGGCCTCATAGAAAACAATATAAATGGCGCCTGAAGTAGGATTCGAACCTACGACCCACTGGTTAACAGCCAGTTGCTCTGCCTACTGAGCTATTCAGGCAAGTGCTCATTAAATATACCATCAGTTATAATTTTAGTCAAGAGTATCTGAGCAATTTCTTCTAAAAAATTTAACATTTTTTTAAGAAGCAAGAAGAGGGGTAAATTACTCCTCTTCTGATGGTACTTCTTCTTGAATAGGTTCTTCTGTTTCAGGTTGTGTTACCGCATCATTTTCATAGAAATAGTCTACTGTATCCTGTGATTTTGGGGCTGACATCACATCCAATAAAGGCGATACCATATTGGAATTCTTTAAATAGACCCCATAAACATACGCATCATCCTCTAAGTTATTAAAGGCATGGATTTCAAGGTCGTATTGTTTTTTGACCCCTTGGGCAGTGAAGTAAGATTCAGCGCTTAAAATGGCTGTAATGCGCTCGTAGGCGTCATTTACTGTTGACTCTAGGTTATCCTTAGTCATACTGCTGTTTAAGAGATAGACTCTTAGGGTTGAGGTTTTAAGACTCAGTTTTACATCTTCAAAATCTGAGAAAGCTTTTTCTACGTTATCCAAGTCAGTGTTGGTAATTGCAGGATCCAAATCGTTGTTATAGCGATTTCCCACAATTGGTTCCCCTCTACTCATCAAAGAAGCAATTCCCGTATAGCCAAGATAGACTACTGGAATGGCTAAAATAATGAGGGAGATAATAATCGTATAAAAAGCCCATGTTCTTTTTTTAGGTTTGGTATTTTTCTTTTTACTTGGGTTTCTACTCATTTATGAAACCTCCTTAACTTGCATATCAATTCTATAGTATTTAAATGGCTTTATCAAGCAATTCCTTAACCAACTTATTGGTAAATTGTGGGTTGGCTTGACCTTTTGATAGACGCATAACTTGTCCAGTCACAAACTTTTGGGCACTGGGCAATCCATTACGATGGTCCTCAATGGCTCTTGGGTTTTCTTCAAGAGCTTGCAGAATCCATGCTTTAATGGTATCTTCATCCCCAACTTGAACCATTCCTTTTTCTTTGATGATTTTCTTTGGATCTTCACCCTTTTGCATTTCCTCAAAAACCTCTTTTGCTTGTCTAGAAGAGATTTCTTTGGATTCAATGGCCTTCAAAAAGTCCACAAAATGTGTCACAGGAATCCATTCATTTAAAGGTGTATCTCCTTTTTGATCAATAACAGATAAAAGTTCTTGGGTAATCCAATTTAAGACCAGTTTGGTATTGTCAGTATGGTTAAGAACGGTATCAAAGTAATCTGAAGCTTCCTTATTTCTTGTTAGAACCACAGCATCATAATGAGACATTTCAAGTGTTTCTTTATAGCGATTCACACGGGCTACTGGGGTTTCCAATGCAACTTCATTGAGAATATCGTCTGGAATTTGTGTTGGCGGAATTAAAGCATCTGGTAAATAACGATAATCAATCACACCATCTTTCTTACGCATGAGAATGGTTGTTTGTGTTTTCTCATCAAAACGACGGGTATCAGACTCAACCTCTTGGTTGTTGTCTAGTAATTCTGCTTGACGTTCAATTTCAAATTCAACAGCTTTCTCAATATTTGAGATAGAGTTTAAGTTCTTAATTTCAACTTTCGTTCCAAAGGCTTCCGTTCCTTTTTCTCTAAGTGAAATATTAACATCACATCTTAAAGAACCTTCTGCCATTTTACCATCACCAACGCCCAAGTAAATCACCAATTGACGAATCGCATCGACATAGCTGGCGGCTTGTTTACCATTTCTAAAATCAGCTTCGGTCACAATTTCAACTAACGGTGTACCAGAACGATTAAAGTCAATTAAAGTATGATTGTCTTCATGGAATTGTTTGGCTGTATCCTCTTCAAGATGAATACGATGAATTCTAACATCCATTATTGCTTCATCTACATAAATTGAGAAAACACCCTTGGTTCCTAAGGGATGATACTCTTGGGTAATTTGGTATCCTTTGGGTAAATCAGAATAAAAATAGTTTTTGCGATCAAATCGTAAGACCGGTTCAATTTTACAATTCAACGCCTTTGCGATTCGATGTCCATAACGGACGGCCTTTTCATTCACAAAAGGCATGGTCCCTGGATACGCCAAATCAATTTCATTGATGGCGGTATTGGGTGTTGCACCATATACAGAAGGTGCTCCAGAATACATTTTCGTATTCGTTTTGAGTTCGGCATGTATTTCTATACCGATAACTGCTTCATATTTCATGCGTGTTCCCCTTCTAAAATGGTTTCAAACTGTTTCGCAAAACCCAAAAGCTTTGCGTCTTCTTGTTTAAAAGCAGAGATATTCACACCAATGGGCATGTTATCAATCAAACCCATGGGGACAGTAATACTTGGATAACCACTGAAGTTATTGATCACCATGTGGTTTTCTGCAATTAAAAATAAATCTGTTTTTGAATCTTTGGCATCTGCATCAAGTCTTGGCGCAGTTGAAGGTGATGCAGGCACAATCATGACATCCACATCATCATAGAATGCGGTATACGCATCCACCAATAATTGTCTCACTTTACGTGCTTGATCGTAAATGGTGAATTGGTTGTCATTTTCAAGTGCATAGGCACCATAAATAAAGCGCTCCTTCACTTGTAGTCCAAAACCTTCTGAACGTGAATGAATCATCACCTCTTCCAATGTTTCCCCTTCTTTAGATAAACCAAAACGCAAACCATCCAAGTTGGCATGGTGAGTAATGGCCTCTGCATTAGAAATCACGGAATAGGTTGAAAACAAGGTTCTTGCGAGATCTTGATCCAATGACTTTTCGACCAAAATGGCCCCTTTTGATTCTAATTTACTTAATAGGTTATTAAACACATCTAACACATTTTCATCTTCAATCACATCTACAACATTTTTGAAGATACCAATACGTTTGCCTTCTAAATCGATATTTAATAGATTTGAATATGAAACTACATCCTTATCTAATGTTGTCATATCATAATGGTCTTTCCCTGCCAAGACCTCCAATGAGATTGCGGCATCTTCTACTGTTTGGGTAAAGACACCCACATGATCCAAAGATCCGGCATAGGGAATCACACCATAACGAGAAATCAAGCCATAACTGGGTTTAAATCCAACCACACCTGTATAAGAGGCTGGCTTTCTGACACTGTCACCCGTATCGGTTCCCAAAGCCATTCTTACAAGCCCAGAAGCCACCAGTGCCGCTGAACCACCAGATGATCCGCCTGCTGAACAAGCTTTATTGTGAGGGTTTAAAACAGGTCCTGTATGGGCTGTTAAATTATACCCACCCATGCCAAGTTCATCCATCGATGCTTTCGCAACGACATTCACACCCGCATCCAAAAGTTTTTCTACCACGGTTGCATTATAAATAGATTTATAATTCGAAAGCATATGACTGCTTGCGGTTGTCAGTGTACCCTTCATGTTAATGTTATCTTTAAGCGCAACATCCCAACCACTTAACTTCCCATCTTTAATGGGGTTTTCCATCTCCACAAAAGAGACGACTGCATTAAATTCGTTATTTTTCATTTATCAATTACCTGCACAATCTCAATATAGTCATCATGTGTCTTAGGCGCATTTTCAAACGCAAGTTCTTGTGTGATTACGTGATCGACTGTATCCTCACGCAAACGACTTCTCACATCCATATTTGGATATGTCATGGGTTGTACCCCTTGCGTATCCACTTTATTCAATAAAGCCACATGAAATAAAAAATTCTTACTCTTGTTTTTAATAAATTCTCGTTCCGAATCATTCAAACGAATCATTAAATCTCTTTCCAATTTTTCAATATTCATCCTATCACCTCTCCTATCAATCAAATACTTCAAGCATTACTTTTTCACCTGGATTTTTAATCACGACAGCGCGTGTCTTACTATAAACATCCAATTTCACTTTTACTGTAATATCAAAATTACTCAAACCCTCTATTTCCTGGGCAATATACTGCCCCAAACCAAAGGTTTCTAAATAAGTTTTAGAAGGCACATTCAAGTCAACTTGAATACTTTCAAGTGAATTATTATCAATGAAAACTTTACCCACGACACCCACACTCTCATCTCCAGTGAAAAGAATGATTTTACGTTTCAACAAATCAAATTGACTCACAATTTCAGGAATCATGGATTGCGCATTTGCATCACTTAGAAGTAACCAACCTTCAGTACTTCTGCTAAAAGTCATCGAACTGCTGGCAGAATAAGCATCCCCAATAAAGTAACCCGGTAAGTAATTCCCCGGTAACTTATCAATATCACTGGATTGCACATACAACCCAATATAAAGGGGTACATCTGACATATTTTCCAAGCTGCGCACATATGCGCTGAGTTGAAGTCCCAAAGTTTGTCCGATATTAAAGAGCGCATCATCACTCAGTGCATGCATAATACCCGTTGTTTCATCTAAGACCTGGTATCGTTTTAAGACAATGGCCAAACTCACGCCATCAATTGAATTTTCTTTGTTTTTTTGGTGGAAGTTAAGCTCAAATATATCCGACATGAAAATTGGATTGACCAATGTGACACCATCAATATCCAAACCTTCCGTATACTTCACCATAATACCATCGGGGTTATCCTCTGATTTAAATTGAAGTAAATCAATATAACGACTCTCATCAATCAATTGACCCTCAGAAATAAAATAGTTGTTCACAGAAAAATGTTCTTTAGAATTTTCAAGTAACTGACGCCCAATTTCATGTGAATCAATTTCACGGGCACCAATGGTCCGAATTTGACGCACAGGTGATGGCACAAAAGGCACCAACATTTCATAATCCGCTGCTTTGGTAGATTGCACGACTTGTTGATCAGTAACCTCATTATCGTTAGGTAATGTTTCACTTGGACTACATCCCACCATGACCCATGATAAAATTATGAATAAGACTCTTTTCTTAAACTGTTTCATTCAAAACCTCCTGTAGGAAGCGTAATTCATCCCATGTTTCGATATTCAGTTCCTGTGCTTTGGTTAACTTACTACCCGCACTTTCACCATAAACCACCACATCTGTTTTTGCGCTTACAGATCCAATCACCTGACCACCCATGGATTCAATCATCGCTTTGGCTTCAGATCGCTTCAGTTGACTGAGTGTTCCCGTCAATACGAATCGCATATCTTGGAAACGATCTGATTTTTTACTGCCCTTATATTCTACATTAAGTCCCGCATTTTTTAAATCAGAAATCAAAGTGATATTATGTGTTTCTGAAAAGAAAGTATGAACAGACTTCGCAATCACATCCCCAATTTCATCCAACTTCAATAAATCATCTTCCAAGACGCCAATTAAGTTATCAATATGTTTAAAGTGTGCTGCCAAGATGGTCGATGTTTTAGAACCCACATGGCGAATACCAAGTCCAAAGAGTAGTTTCTCCAACGAATTTTCTTTAGACGCTTCAATGGCCTCTAAAAGTTTATCCACAGATTTTTCACCCATCTTATCCAGCAACAACAAATCAAGACGCTTATCTTTCAGGGTATAAATATCCATGACTGAATTCAATAAATTCGCGTCATGAAGTTGATAGACCCTTTTTTCACCCAAAGTATCAATATTCATGGCCTCACGAGAAGCAAAATGCGTGAGCGCTTCTTTAATTTTTGCGGGACAATCCACATTGACACAATAAGTATCCGCCTCTTCATCAAAACGCACCAACTCACCCTGACACACTGGACAAAACTTAGGAAAGTTATAAGGATGGATATGTTCACGACGCTCAGATAAATCTACCGAAACAATCTCAGGAATAATCTCGCCAGCCTTACGTACCCATACACCATCCCCCACTCTAATGTCTTTAATTTTAATATAGTCTTCATTATGAAGGGTTGCATAAGAAACAATCGAGCCGGAAATATTAACGGGTGTCAGTTTTGCGTTGGGGGTAATTTTACCCGTACGACCCACTGTCACAAAAATATCTTCAACCTGTGATTTAACTTCTTCTGCTTTAAATTTATAAGCAATCGCAAAACGCGGTGTCCGTACGGTATATCCCAAGGCTTCTTGAATCTCAAATTCATTGACCTTAATCACAACACCATCAATTTCATAATTGAGTTCATAACGCATCGCTTCTATTTCTTGAATACGTTTAAAAACAGCTTCCATATTGTCAAAGACTTTTAATTCTGGATTGGTCTTAAATCCCAACATTTTCAAACGGGCCATTGCCGCAACTTGTGTAGGCACCTCTGGATCCACTACTGTATACCAGTAAGCATCCAAGCCCCTTTGGGCTACCACTTTTGAATCCAGTTGACGCATGGTACCAGAAGCCGCATTACGACAATTCATAAAGAGCGGTTCATTATTTTTTAGACGCATTTCATTCACCTGATTGAAAGAAGCAATGGGCATGAATACCTCACCTCTCACCGTGATATCAATGGGTTCTGTTAATTTTAATGGAATGGATTTAATCACACGCACATTGGATGTTACATTCTCACCCACCACGCCATCTCCACGTGTCGTACCTCTCACTAATAAACCATTTTCATACTCCAAACTCATGGCCAACCCATCAATTTTCAACTCCACACTGTAGGTTGCTTCTGGATATATACGCTTAATACGCTGGTCAAAATCATTTAAATCTTCCAAGCTAAAAGCATTGCCCAAAGACAACATCGAAGTTGGATGGGTGACTTTCTCAAAAGCACTGATAACTTCGCCCCCCACCTTTTGGGTCGGAGAGTTTGGATCAAAATATTCAGGATAGTCTTTTTCAAGTTTGATTAGTTCATTAAACATTTGATCATAATCATAATCTGAGATAGAAGGTGCATCCAGTGCATGATACTCATAATTATATTGTTCAATCTGTTTTCTAAGCAATGCAATTCTATCTTTCATTAAGTTAGATCTCCTTTCAATCTCAAACCTGAAAATTCCTTCGCAATTTGTTTGGTACCATAGGGGTAGTTAAAGGCAATTTTGAGGGTCGTTTCATTCACCGCCAAAACAATTCCTTCCCCAAAATCATCATGAACCACCTGATCCGCAGGTTTAAAGCGTGTATTGTTAGTGGCTGGTTTCATAAATTTCTTTAAAGCAGTCTCCTTAGGCGACTCATTTCGAATGATTCCTTTAACATCATGTAACGTTTTCTCATGGTCCATTTCTTGCATAAAGCGAGACGCTTTATTTCTTTGAGATAAAACATAGTTAAAACCCGCGTTGGATGATACATACAACCGATGCATCGCACGCGTAATCGCAACATAGGCCAATCTTCTTTCCTCAGTTAAACCATCTTGTCTTTCAATAATCGCATTACGATTGGGGAAAATACCATCATTCATCCCAATTAAAAATACGGTATCAAACTCAAGTCCCTTGGATGCATGAACGGTCATCAACCGCACAAATTCACCTTCAAGTACTTCTTCACGATCGCCATATAAAGACACCATTTGAACATAACCCGCAAGACCCTCTGAAGACATTTCTTCAAAGACTTTCGCCTCACCCATTAAAGCCTTCACGTTCTCAAGTCTTTCAATTTCTTCATCTTTTTCATATGACTTTCTTAAACCACTATGCTCCAAAATATGAATCATTAAATCTTCGATCGAATCTTTGGCTAAATAGTGGGCCTTAAAGGATTCAATCAAAGTCACATATTCCTGAATACGTGGCTTGGCCTTACCTGAATCTACTTCTTCTTTAATGACTTCATACATGGTTTTAGAAGTGGCTTGTGCACTGTTAAAATATTTTTCCAAGGTCTTGGGACCAATGCCCCGTTTGGGGGATGCGATTGAACGCCGCAAAGCCAAATCATCACCATGGGAAACCATGCGTAAATAAGACATCATATCTTTAATCTCTTGACGATCATAAAATCGAATACCACCATAAATGATGTAGGGTATGCCAAGGTCCATTAAAACACGTTCCAAACTTCTAGATAAATAATTGGAGCGATATAAAACAGCCATATCCAAATAAGATGCACCCTCACTGTGCAATTTTTTCATTTGTCTGACAACCCAATATGCTTCATCACTTTCATCATCCAAATTCGAGAAAACAACGGGTTCGCCTGAATTCTTATGAGATTTCAAATCCTTATCCACGCGATCTGGATTGTACTTGATCAATTTATTGGCAGAATCCAAAATATTTTGAGTAGAACGATAGTTTTGGTGAAGGGTTACGGTCTTAGAAGTGGGATAGGTTTTTTCAAAATCCACGATAAAATGCATTTTAGCCCCACGCCAAGAATAAATCGTTTGGTCAGGATCACCAACCACATAAAGTTCATTATCATTCCCTACCAAAAAATCAATGATTTCATATTGAATGTGGTCCACATCTTGAAACTCATCCACAAGATAAACATTAAAACGATGTTGCCACTTATTCAAAATAGTTTCAGATTTTCTAAATAAATCCCTTACCTTTAATAGTAAATCATCAAAGTCTAACGCAAAAACTTGTTTCAAACGATTTTGGTAATAGTCATAGACTTTGGCTTTTCTTTCATCTTGAAAATTAGAAGCCATCTTATGGGCTTGTTTGACTGAGATATCATTGACCTTATGTTCAGAAATATAACTCAAAACTTCTTTATAACTTAATTCTTTTCTTTGGTAACCATATTCTTGGTACGCTTCTCTTAAAATAACTTGTTGGTCCGCCGTATCTAAAATGGTAAAGTTTCTAACCAATCCCAATGCTTCAAATTCCTCACGAATAATGCGGACACACATCGCATGGATGGTCGACACAAAAACACCCATATCCGATGTTAACATCGATTCCAGGCGGTGTTTCATTTCATTGGCTGCTTTATTGGTAAAAGTAATGGCGCAAATTTTTCGGGGATTATAGGCACGTTCCATAATGAGATGCACAATTCGGGTCGTTAAAACCCTTGTTTTCCCACTACCCGCTCCGGCAATGACCCTAACATATTTCGCATTTACTTCAACAGCTTCTCTTTGTTCTTTGTTTAATCCATCTAAATAATTCAAGTGATATCACCTTTTATTATTATACCACATCTTAACCATGTTATAATGGTAAAGAAAGATGAGGAATGAATCTTATGAAAATTAGTAGACAATGGGAAAACTATGCCTGTTTGGATATTGGTGATGGCTATAAAATAGAGCGCTTTGGGGAATGGATATTGAAAAGACCTGAACCTACAGCAGGGGGCGAACTCACGATGGATATTGCCCATTTTGATGGCGAGTTTGTGAATGGAGAATGGCGACACCATCTCCCTGAATCTTGGATCTTAGAGTATAAAGATATGAAGTTTCAACTCAAGCTCTCAGAGTTTAAACACATCGGTATTTTCCCTGAACAAGCCTTAAACTGGGACTTAATCAGATCCATCCACAATACACACGATAAACCCATGCGTATTCTCAATCTCTTTGGTTATACGGGTGCTGCAACAGTTGCAGCTGCCATGGGCAACGTGGAAGAAGTGGTCCATGTTGATGCTCTGAAATCAGCCAATATCAGAACCCAAGAAAACATCCGTTTAAATAACCTTGAAGATAAAGTTGTGAGAACCATCGTAGATGATGTAATGAAGTTCTTAGATAGAGAAATAAGAAGAGGCCGTACTTACCATGGTATCATCATGGATCCGCCTTCCTTTGGTAGAGGTCCAAAAGGAGAAAAGTGGAAAATTGAAGACCAACTTGACAGTCTCATTGAAAAAGCAGTTGCACTCTTAGATGAAGAAGCGGTGTTTATGATCATCAACACCTACACATCCCAACTCACCCCTGATAATGTTTTAAGTAAGTTTAAGAAACAATTTAAACCAGGTTATGGTCAATTTGATACCAACGTGATTGGGCTTCCCATTAAACACAAAGACTTTGTGTTGAAAGCAGGAAACACCACCCGTTGGTGTAAGTATCCTGAGTTATTAAAATAAAAAAGAAGTGGAAAAACCACTTCTTTTATTTTGCTTTTGCAAACAGCGCATCCAGCGCATCTTTTTTAGCTTCACAATCTTTGTAAGCCAACGCAAACAAGGCTTTATACTGTTCAAGATTTCCCCCAAAACGTCCCACTCCCATCTCAACAGAAGGGTTAATTTTAAGGGCATTACCTTTTTCAATTAAGCCATGCACAATATCCAATTCTTCATAGTAGCGTTCAGTTCTTGCTTCAAAGCTCTCGATCATTTTTGGATATTTTCGGTAAATCCAACGCATCACCCAATAAGTAATTCGCTTTTGCGGTTTACGCACAAAGGTGTCTGCTTTGGTCGAAACCACCACATGGTAATCACAACCCTTATCCATACTGAATTCAATGGGAATCATGGTCGTAATACCCCCATCCATATATTTTTTACCATTGATTTTTACGATGCGGCCCATGACAGGTAACGTACATGCCGCTTTAATAAAACGGCCTTCCGGGTCCATATCATCCTTTGAAACCCAAATGGTTTCTTGGGCTTCTAAGTCATAGACACCCGCATAGTACTCATGATCAATTGTATGTAAATCTTCGATTGGGAAATCTACTTCCTTAAAAGATACATCAAACATATAGTCATATCCTACAACTTGTCCTTCATGTAAGATTGCACTCAACCCAGAATTTCTAGGATGGGCGGCTTTTTCAGTGGACGTGACATAAAGTGCTTCAGGTTTTCTTAAAGAATACATGGCTCCATATACAGAACCAGATGAAATACCTGCAACCAAATCAAAATCATAACCATTTTCGATAAACCAACTCATCACTCCAGCAGTATATGCCCCGCGCATACCCCCGCCTTCTAAAACCAAACCAATTTTCTTTTTACGCATCTATTTCAACTCCTATAACAATCCACTAAAAATTTTAACAGAACCTCTAAATAATCTCAATAAAGTAGAAACACTTCTCACTTCTTCTAAGGTCACCAAATGGCTTATCTCAAAGGTGTCCAAAGTGTCTTGTTTACATGCATCCACCACCTCATGGTCCGCAAAAAGTACGGTGGATTCATAGTGTAAATAATAACTTCTAAAATCCATATTCGTGGTTCCAATGGTACAAATTTTATCGTCGGATACTATGGTTTTGGAATGCACAAACCCTGGCGTATATTCATAAATTTTTACGCCATTTTTAATCAAGACTTCATAATTACTTTTGGTGACTTGGTTTACAATCTTTTTATCGGGTATGCCAGGAACAATAATTCTCACATCAACCCCTGATTGTGCCGCAAGACTCAATGCCTTTAGCATCTCATACCCAATGATGAGATAAGGCGTCTGAATATAAACATAATCCTTGGCATTATTGATGAGATTTAAATGTGAATCCAATCCCACATCATCATGATCCGTCGGCGCATCACAAAACGCTTGCACAAAACCATGGGTTGGTTCACCATCCTTAAAGTCATAGATAAACTGACTGGGATCTTCATGTGTACCCGTATAGAATCGATAAAACTGTAGAAACATCAAGGTCAAAGCATGGACCGCTTCTCCTTCAAATAAAACAGCTGTATCTTTCCAATGACCAAATCTTTGGATTTTATTAATATATTCATCCGCAATGTTCATGCCACCCACAATTCCCACGCGGCCATCCACAATACACGCTTTTCTATGAGAGCGATTGTTGATGGTGATCGCAAATCGGGGTTTGATTGGATTGAATACGACCACTTTAATACCCGCATCCAGACATTGCTTCTTCAAACCTTCAAAACCAGCTGTGCCCCAATCATCATAAATAATGCGAACATCAACCCCGGCTTCAACTTTTCTTTTCAATACAGCCAGAAGGGTTTGCCACATATAGCCATCTTTTATAATAAAATATTCTAGAAAAATATAATGTTTGGCTTTTTCAATTTCCGCCAACATTACCTTAAACTTCTTCTCGCCACTCTCTAAATATTCAGCACGACGGGCATGATGAATGGGATAATGCGATGCATTATAGATATAACGAGATTGTTTGGCAACATGGGGATCATATTCCTCTAAAGATGCCATGATAGATTCATCTTGGTCAACCTCAAAATCTTCAAAAGATTCCGTAATTTTTTCACGCAATTCTTTTGGTGTTTTTCTGCCCCCAATGAGTAAATAAACAACCGCTCCCATGGGTGGAAACATCAGGATTATGATGGTCCACGCAATACCATAAGATGGATTTTCATCACGATTCACCACCCAAATGACCAATAAGGCAGATAAAAACATTAATAAAATATAAATAAAATTATAAGTGTAAATAAAACTGTAAATGTAATAGAGAACAATTAAAATTTGGGCAATAATGACCACACTTAACAAAAACATTTTACTGGTTAAAAGTTTTAATAATTTTCTCATGTCAAACCCTCACAATCAGATAAACCTCTTTTTGGGTTTCTCCATATTTATACAATTCATGGTCTACAGCAACATCAACCAATCCAATATAGCTCGCACCCAACTTTTCAATCGTTTTTTTAGATGCGATGTTATCGGGATTACAGGTTATATAAACTGTTTCGATTGAACTATCTAACATTTCAAGTAAAGCCAAACAAGCACGGTAAGCATAACCTTGTCCACGATACTTTTGATAAATCAAATATCCCACATTGCCATAATACGTTAAATCACGACCTGTTTCATGGCGATATTCAATGCGCCCAACTATTTTATCAATGGCTTGATCGTAAACATCATAAACCACCGTTGGCACATCAAAAATATCATCCGAAAAAAGGACTTTATTGAGGATCAATGACATCGACTTTAACACCGCGATCATTGATAACCTTATTTCCGTAGAATAAAAGTCCACCCAGCACTAAGGCTAAAATTAATTTAACAAAAGATGCAACAGTTAAAACATTAATCATACTTGCTAAGAATAAAAATGACCACATCATCATGGTTGGTACCAAGAATTTCATCCACGTTGGCTTGTCACTGAATACACGTTCGATCAGTTTATATAAAATAATATATGAAAACGCCATAATTAAAGTGATGACTGCCAAATAAAAGACATCTAAGAATTTAATGGCTTGAAATGATGCAACCAATTCGTTCCACATTTCTTGGGTAAAGTTTTCTCCCAATTCTTCAAGTGTTGGACTTTGGTTGATTACAAAACCATTGATAAATAGGGTTACAAAATACATTAAGGATGCATTAATCATCATGGATTGTCCAAAAGGTGGTGTGATTAAACCTGCACCCATTGCCATCCCAGTGACTTCTTCTGTATTCCCTTCGATAAATGTGCCCCGTTTCTTTTGCATTTTAGAAACAAAAATCACCGCAAAAGATGCACCCACTGCAAGTGCAAAGGTGGTGAGTAAGACAAAGGCGATATCAGATCCTTCAATAAGACTGATAAGACGTTCTTCTCCAAGAACGGATGTTATCGCAATTAGTACAACATTATAAATTGCATTTGCAACAAAAAATCCGCCAATCCCCCACAGTAAGGATGATAAAAATCCGGGTTGTTTTCTGTATTTAATAAAGAAAAATACGAAGTAAGATACAAGCAACAGAATACTTACAATTACTTCTATAAAAAATGTGCTAGAAATCATAACTACCTCCTTCTAATAGAATACCATAAAACGTACTAAAAAAGCGCTTGAATTCACTTCAAGCGCTTTAATTTAAGCATGTATTATTAGACTAATCTAACGTTTGCTGCTTGTTGGCCACGTTCTCCATCAACAATTTCGAACGTAACTTCTTGTCCTTCTTCTAATGTCTGAACATCAGAATCAAGTGCTGTAACATGTACAAACACATCTCTTCCATCTTCAGAAGTAACGAATCCGTAACCTTTGTCGCTTAGAAAGAATTTTACTTTACCTGTAATCATCCAAGTACCTCCTATCAGAAATAAGACGCACCCAATCGCACTTTTAATACCATTCACACAGTTTTTAAAAACATATTGAGCAACATTTAACACTTTGAAAATCAAAACGTATTTCTTATTACATTGGCATCGTACCATTTATTTGACCCTAAAGTCAAACAATTTCTTTTAATTATCAAATCTTAACACAATCAGATGATACGGTTTACATATTCTTTTGTAATATTTGCCTTTAGATTTGGTATAATGAGAGGGAAAGAAGGAAAATTATGGCAAAAGACTTAAAAATAAAAAAAGAGGACACCCTGCTAAACTATTTGATAAATGCAGATCTTCCATACTCAAAAGGAAAAATTAAATCACTTTTGAAACATTTTTGTATCTCAATTAATGGTGTCACCACCACGCAATTTGATGCACCTTTAAAACCCAATGATATTGTTACTGTAATTGAATATAACCCAAATTTAGATACACCCTTAGACATTCTCTTTGAGGATAAGAACTTATTGGTAATCAATAAACCCAATGCACTTTTGAGTGTTCCAACGGAAAATCAAAACGAAATTTCCGCTCAGGACTATGCTAAAGATTATTTAAGACAACCTGTCTATGTGGTCCACCGTCTTGATAAGTTTACTTCCGGTATACTTATATTCGCAAAAAACGTGAAAACGCAAGCCTATTATCGTGATGATTGGCAAGCAAAAGCACCCGATCGTCATTATGTGGCCATTGTTGAGGGCATTCCTAAAGAAGAAAAAGGAACCATTCATTCTTTTTTCCAGGAAACCAAGAGTCTTCACGTCTTCAGTAGTACTGAAGGTAAAGAGGCCATCACCCATTATGAAACCATTAAAACCACTCCCAGAAATGCCGCGTTATTGGTAAAATTAGAAACTGGAAGACGCAACCAAATTCGGGTTCACATGAACGACATAGGTCATCCAGTCGTAGGGGATTCAAAGTATGGTGCAAAAACCAATCCCATTAAACGATTGGCCTTGCATTCATATCGTGTCACCATTAAACATCCTGTAACTAAAAAATTTGTAACCTTTATTGCACCTTTACCCAATCAATTTAATCGCATTGTGGACATAAAAGATTTTAGATAAGCATTAAAAAAACGAACCCTATCGGTTCGCTTTTTTTTAATCATTAGATACGATCAATTTCATCGTTAAGCTTTTTAAGCTCTTCTAAATATTTATCAAGTTGTTCATTATTGTTCGCAAGATAACCTTTGGTATCTTCAAGTTCTTTAAGGGTATCTTCGTCTTCTGGACGTCCTTCAAGTTGCTCAAGTTTTGCTTCAATGACTGATTTCATTTCTTCCAAACTATTGATTTGGTGATTCAGATCATCAATACGATCAAAGGCTTCTGCACGGCGCTCTTCACGTGTTTGAGATTGTGCTTCTTGCATACGCGCAAAGAATGTGTCACGTCCCTCACGGAATTCCTGCCACAAGTTTTCCTCATGACGTTTTCCACTGTGTCCCGCAACTTTCCATTCTTCCATGATTTCGTCAAAACGTTTACGTACTGCTTCAAAATCAAAGCTATCTTTCAATGCATTGGTTTCATCGATTAATTTTTGTTTGATCTCGCGAGATGCATTTTCTTGATCTCTAATTTCTTTGAAGTAAACTTCTTGGTTTTTATAGAAAACTTGTCTTGCAGCATTAAATTTTTCCCACAAGTCATTTTCCACTTCACGGCTTGCGAATCCTGCTTTCTTCCAAGCATCCATCAATTCACGTTGCTTACGAGAAGTATTGAACCAATCGGTTGAATCTTGAATGGAAACAGCCGCTTCAATCAAGGCCTCTTTACGCTCTTTAGCGTCCTTACGGTCTTGACTTTGTTCTTCATAGAACTGGTTACGACGTTCGAAGAAGTAATCGTTCACTTGAGAAAACTCTTCCCATAATTTATCGTTCAATTCACGGCCTGAGTAGCCGAATTCACGCCATTTTGCTTGGAAGCTTTTAAACTTCTCAGCTGTATTATAGAAATCTTGGGAATCTTTCAAATCATTGGCTTCTTGGATTAACGCACGTTTACCATCCACTGATGTTTTAATTTTTTCTTCTTTGTTTTTATAACGTTCAATTTCTTTTTCAAATTTTTCGTCTAAGGCAGGATCATCTCCATCACTTTGGATTGCATCCCATTCTTTTCTAAGGTCATCAATTACTTCAAGACCTTCTGTACCGTCCAGTTTACGGACACGGTTAATCAAATCATACTTTTGATCGTTACTTACAGAATAAAAACTATCCCAGTTAAAATCAAATTGTCCTTTGTTGTTACTCATATGTATAAACCCTCCTAATGATCCACTCTAAGTATTATAACATGTTACGAAAACTTTTTTAAGTGTTTTATAAAATCACTTCTAAAAGCAAATCTTCATCCATCATTGCTTTCAGTTCATCTTTAATCACATCATTTTGACATGAAATAAAGACACCATCTTCACTGTTAAAGAAAATATCATCATCATGGCCTCCAAAAAATGAAGTTCCTCCGACTTCTTTTAGAATAATTACCCCTGCCGCAACATCCCATACTTTTAAATTTTTGGAAATATATGCTTGAGATAAATTTTCAGCTACCATACAAATTTCTAAAGACGCTGCACCCAGATAACGGTGGGCTACCAAGGTATCTCTTAAGTGTAATAAACCCTTTGGAAACATTGAGAGTGCATAAAGATCTGCATAGACAACACTTTGTCCAACACCCCGATGGGCATCATTTTCTTTAAGACGTACGCCATTTAAAAAGGCACCTTCCCCTGTAATTCCCAAATACATCTTATCTGCCATGACATCATAGACAATCCCAAAAACCGGTTTAAGCTTATGATAGTAAGCGATCGATATCGCAAAATTCTTTCTTTGATATATAAAGTTTGTGGTACCATCAATGGGATCAATAATCCACAAATCATCACTCTTATGACGGGGTGTGGTATTTTCCTCAGTTAAAAAGTCTTGATTCTTAAACTGACTCATAATTCCTTCAACTAAGAATATTTCAGTTGCTTTGTCGACATTGGTCACAAAGTCTGCATGGTTGGCTTTGGTTTCAATCAATAAATCAGTCGCCATCAATTCTTTTATATTTTGACCTGCTCTTTTGACCAAATCCAAAGTATAATCTATTTTTTTATTCATGATACGCCTCCTTGATATACTAAAAAAGCGGATTTCCCTTTGTTATATTATCTAACAAGTTTTCCGCTTTTCATCAGTATTGATATAATATAACGCATTCGTTATGATTATGAATAAGCAATTTAAAAAAGAATTATTTCGCCAATGCTTTAACTTTCTTTTTATGATCTTTAATCGTTCTCAAAGCACGTTTACGTGTTTTAATGTTCTTAGATTTAAGTTGACGATATGCACTTGATACATCATTTTTTGCCATTTTCTACACCTCCAATAAACCGAACCTATTATATCGTACTCAGTTGTCTTTTGCAATAAATATAGTGTAATTAATCTCAAAAATACTTGAATCGAAATTTGATTCACCATGCTGTAAGGTTTTAATAAAAAAGGGACTGTTCAAATGTTCGGTTTAATCAAGCATCTTAGACTCTTAATGCCGGCTCATTTATTCTTAGATCAATTTTAAAAATAAACGTTGACATCAACTATCCTTCGTGATAGAGTTTAGAAAATAGTTCTTTAACTTCGTACAGAGAGACGAGAAAGAATACAAAATAACCATGCTTTTTTTCTGGCAATCTCTGTACACATAGGGATTGTTTTTTATAGGAAAAGGAGAAATTAAAACATGGCTCAATACAAAAAAGTATCAGGATATCTACCTGATGAAAATCCTCCAATAGGAAAACTCATACTCTTCGCATTACAACAAATCGTGGTAATGTTCCCTGCAACGGTAATCGTTGCCTTACTGACGGGGTTTCATATTTCTACCACATTATTTGCTTCAGGACTTGCAACACTTTGCTTTATCATTGTAACTAAAGGAAAGATTCCCCTCTACTACGGATCAAGCTTCGCATATCTTTCGGCCATTGTCTCTGTGACTGGATTCAAATATGCAGCAGGTGCAGTCGCAACCTCACCGGATGAAATGATTCAAATTGCCCAATTTGGAATCATCATGTCAGGATTTGTTTCAATCGTTGCTGGATTAATCATTAATAAATGGGGACAAAATACCATTGATAAAATTTTACCCCCTACAGTAACCGGTAGTGTGGCGATGATTATTGGTCTCACACTGGCTGGAAATGCGATGTTAGATGCTGCACCCCTTATTGAAGGTATGAACTCTAACCCAAACACACAATGGGTATGGGTGGTCTCATTGGTAACACTGTTCTCCACAATTTTCTTCTCAGTATACATTCGTAAAGGTGTCTTGAGTCAAATCCCTATCTTACTTGGACTTGCTTGTGGCTATATCACGGCCATTGTTGCTCAAAACTTGACTGGTATCCAATTCATCAATTTCGGAGTTGTTTCAGGAAACTTATTCCAAGTACCCCACTTCACTTTACCAAAAGTCAGTTGGGCTGCTGTCTTTGCGATTATGCCCATCGCAATTGCAACGATTCCAGAATCAACGGCCCATATCTTCCAACTTGACATCTATGTTAACCAACTCGCAAAACGTAAAGGTTCATCTAAAATCTATAAGCTTGCTGATAAACTTGGCCTTAACTTAATTGGTGATGGTATCGGTGATATCGTTGCTGGATTAATAGGGGGGCCTGCTGGAACCAACTATGGTGAAAATATATCTACCATGGCCATCTCAAAAAACTTCTCAGTGGCAGTCTTACTTGCAGCAGCAGGTATTACCATGGTCATCTCATTCTTTACCCCCCTCATCAACCTTATCTACTCAATTCCAAAACCCGTCATTGGTGGGCTTGAAATCTACTTGTTTGGAGTTATTGCAGCCCAAGGGATTGCGATCTTCATGGATAAGAAAGTGGATATGTTTGACTCAAAAAATCTCGCAGTTATCGCATGTATCCTCATCATTGGACTTGGTGGTAACTCAGCTTTCGGTGGTATGATTCCAATGTTTGGTATTGAGCTTCCAACCATTGCTACAGCAGCAATCGTAGGAATTGGACTCAACTACTTACTCAGCTTTAGAAAGAACGGCGATGCTTAGGCATCGTCTTTTTATTTAGCTATTGCTAAAAATTTAGCAAAGTTAAAGACAAAAATGCTTTCAATGTGATATATTGTAAGTGAAGGAGGGCTGATATGCGAAAGAAAAAATCCATGACGGATATTGAATCAGATGTATATCACGTCATACTCGCAAATCCCATGCTATCTCAAATAGAGATTGCCCACCAGTTAAATATGAGCCGTACTGCAGTTTCAGTCCATATCTCTAATTTAACTAAGAAAGGGTTTATCCTGGGTAGAAGTTATGTGATTGGTGAATATGAACATGCAGTCGTCATTGGCGCTGCGATGATTGACTTGTATGGAAAGAGTTTTAATCCACTTGTTTCCAGTGATTCAAATCCCGGCAAAATCAGTATTCATCCCGGCGGTGTATCACGCAATATCTCAGAGAACTTGGCAAGAATGGGTATCAAAACATCCTTAATAACCAGTCTATCCAATGACCCTTTCTCCGAGATAATTCGTAGAAGCTGTGCGGAAGTTGGTATTAATTTGTCTCATGCTTACGAAAACAAAGAAGATCCTTCCACAATGTATGTTGCGATTTTGGATACCGATGGCGATATGAACCTGGCATTATCAGACACCACAGGTCTTGATAACATGCCAAAGTCACATCTTGAATCCAAGGATACCATCCTTGAACATGCAGATATTTTAGTGGTTGATGCTTCATTACCTGCCCATTTGATGGAATACCTCGTTGAAAAATATCCACAACAAAGAATTGTGCTCGATCCTGTTTCAATTGGTAAATCCAGACAGCTAAAAGGCTTGATTGGAAAGTTTCATACCCTTAAATGCAACCGTATGGAAGCAGCCTATTTAGCAGATACCCCCATCAACCATAAAGAAGATGTGGTTGAAGTCGTAGACAAGCTTTTGAAAAAAGGGCTTAAACAAGTCTTTGTTACCATGAGTGGCGATGGTGTATATTATTCAAATGGCATTGAAAAAGGATTTGTAGATACCAAGGCAACCAAAATCTTAAATGTTACCGGGGCAGGAGACGCCTTTACCGCCGGTGTGGTTTATGGTATGTTAAGTAACCTAAATATGCGCGAAATCGCAGAATTCGCCTCAGGAGCCTCAGCACTATCCTTAAAGAGCATGCTAACGGTTAACCCTGAATTATCCATTGAAAAAGTAAAAGAAATCATGAAGGAGAACTAAAGAATGAAGAATTTATTAAGAATTAACCCAGAAGTACAAGATGCACTTGACCATGGCAAACCCATTGTTGCTTTGGAATCAACCATTATCTCACACGGATTTAATTATCCAGAAAACTTAGAGATGGCACGTGAATGTGAACGTATCATTCGTGAACAAGGTGCCGTTCCTGCAACCATTGGAATTATCGAAGGCCAAATCGTCATTGGATTAAACGCTGAAGAAGTTGAAATGTTCGCATTAAACCGTGATATGCCAAAATGTTCAAGAAGAGACGTACCCACCATTATTTCACTAGGACTCTCTGGTGCAACCACAGTAGCAACAACCATGATGTTTGCCGAAATGGCAGGCATTAAAGTATTCGCAACCGGCGGTATTGGTGGCGTTCACTTCAATGGCGAAAACACCATGGACATATCCGCTGACTTAGAAGAGCTTGCTCAAACCAATGTTGCGGTTGTATGCTCCGGCGCAAAATCAATCTTAGATATTCCAAAAACTTTGGAATACCTCGAAACCAAAGGGGTTCCTGTAGTGGGTTACCAAACAGATGCGTTCCCAGACTTCTATACCCGTGATTCTGGCAAGAAAGTTACCCATAACTTTACAGATATGCGCGATCTTGCGAAAATGGTTCACACCAAAGATGCATTGGGTATTCAATCCGGTGTTGTTATCGCAAACCCAATTCCAGAAGCCGATGCATTGGACACAACCTTCATTCGTGCTTTAATTAAGGAAGCTGTTGAAACAGCAGAAAAAGAGGGCATCGATGGAAATAAGGTGACACCTTTTATTCTCGCCATGCTTCACGAACGCTCAGAAGGCAAATCTGTGGATGCCAATAAGGCACTTGTCTTCAACAATGCTAAGGTCGCTGCACAACTTGCTGGCGCCATGGTTCAATAATTAAGTATCGTTTTAATAAAAAGACGGAATAACCAACATCGGTAATTCCGCCTTTTTTTGTTTAGAGCGTTACTGCCCCTTTTCTTTAGACTTATATTGAATGAAATTAATTAAACTCAATACCAAATATACTAGAGTTAGTATATTTAAATTTTCATTAAATGTTGACAATGAGAATGTAATGCCCGCTCCCACTAAAAATATAGCACTAATCAGCAATTTCATGATTTCTAAAATTCCTTTCCTAATTTTTACTAGTATATCATTTACTAACTTTCAATCTAAAGTTTTTACTTATACGATTTCATTAATCAAGGGGGCGTTGGATGCAATCCTTTTTAAATTGTCTACCACCAACTGGATATGCGCTTCTTCTGTTAAATCAGAGTTGGCCGCAATATGCGGGGTTAGGATGACGTTTTCTGTTTGCCAAAGGTAACTATCTGGATCCAACGGTTCCATCTCAAACACATCCAAAATTAAAGCGCTAAGATGATTGAAGTTCCCTTTAATCTTACTTTCATTAATTAATGGACCCCGTCCCACATTAATAAAGATACTGCCTTTCTTTAAAAGGTTCATTTCTTTATCTTCGATGAGATGATGGGTATCTGCATTATGAGGCAGTGATGCTACCACAATATCAGCAGTTTTTAGATGGTTTCTAAAGTCGCTGAGTGGATAACAGAAATCAAATTGTGCAATGGATCTTCCGTTTGAATTAAAACCAATATTGGTAGACCCAAAGGCTTTAAAGCGTTTCGCTGTCTCAGATGCGATACTTCCAGTCCCTAAAAATAGGACCGTTTTTCCTAAGATTTGGGTATGGTTAAGGTCTTTAACCCATGCTTTCTCTTTTTGGCTTTGGTTATAAGTGGGTATATTTTGGTAGACATTTAATACATGCCCCAAGATATATTCTGCGATGGGGGTTGAGTAAAGTCCCCTCCCATTCATCAACTTGATATTATTTTCTTTAAGATAATCTAGGTCGATGGTATCATAGCCTGAGCTGAGTAGTTGTAGGTATTTCATATTTTTAAATACAGTGATATCTTCTGGAAGTAGGGTTGGATAGGCTATAACCATCTCTGCACTTTCATCGTCAATCACAACCTCATGGCCCAATGCTTCTAGGGGTTGTGTGAGGTAATCTTTAAATCTTTCGTTTATTGATATTTTCATATTGCCTCCTTGCGTAGAAAAAGGCGTCACAAAATTCGTGAACGCCTTTCTTTTATATTTTAGACTCTTGCGATTTCCTTGAGAATGGACTCATCTTCGTCTTCGAAATTTCTCTCTTCACGTGCTGCTTTTAATTCAGCTGCAAGTGCTTTGATTTGTTCAGTTGACTTACGAGTACCCTCATATCCAGTTCCTGCTGGAATCATCTTACCAATAATTACATTTTCTTTTAGACCATAGAGTGGGTCAACTTTAGATTTGACCGCTGCTTGGGTTAGAACTTTTGTAGTTTCTTGGAATGATGCTGCAGACAAGAAGGATTCTGTCGCAACGGATGCCTTAGTAATACCCATTAATGTAGGTTTGTAGGTTGCTGGAATTTCTCCATTGAGTAAAGTGCGTTCGTTAATTTCTTGCATTTTCTCAATATCAAATTGTTGGCCTGTACTTAATTTAGTATCATGACCTTCGACAACTCTTACTTTACGCATCATTTGGCGAATCATAACTTCGATATGTTTATCCGAAATTTCAATTCCACCATTTTGGTAAACACGTTTAACCTCTTTGAGGATATAGTGTTGTACATCTTGACGACCTGCAACATCAAGCAGTTTCTTAGGATCAACTGAACCTTCAGTTAATTTTTGTCCTGCACGCACTTGAGTTCCTATGACCATCCATGAACGAATCGGTTGGTTAGGAAGTGTTTTGTGGTCGACAGTTTGTTTGTCATTGGCAACAACAATTGTGTAACCAAGACCGTCATCATTTTGTTCAATCGCAGTGATTACGCCATGAATTTCTGCAATAACTGCAGGGGCTTTTGGTGTACGTGCTTCAAATAACTCTTCAACACGAGGAAGACCTTGTGTAATATCTTCTCCACCACCAGCAGCAACACCACCAGTATGGAATGTACGCATGGTTAACTGAGTTCCTGGTTCTCCAATGGATTGCGCAGCCATAATACCCACTGCTTCTCCAATTTCAACTGATTCACCGGTAGCCATGTTACGTCCATAACATTTTGCACATAAACCAACACGTGATTCACAAGCGAAAACGTTTCTAATAAAGACTTCTTCAATGCCTGCATTCACAATGCGTTGTGCGATTAATTCATCAATAAAATCGTCTGCTTCTACAATCACTTCTTGAGTTTGAGGATCTACGATAGTTTCTGAACTATAACGACCCACCAATCTGTCATAGAGTGGTTCAATAACAGTTTTGTTTTTCTCATCAATAATTTTACGAACCATGTAACCTTCTGATGCGCCACAGTCTTCTTCTGTAATCAAGACATCTTGAGCAACGTCAACAAGACGACGTGTTAAGTATCCAGATTCAGCTGTCTTAAGCGCGGTATCCGTAAGTCCTTTACGTACCCCGTGGGTTGAAGTAAAGAATTCACTCACGTTAAGTCCTTCTCTAAATGATGAATAGATTGGAACTTCGATAATACTTGGTGTATAACCATCTTTAGAACGGGATTGTGTAGGCTTGGCCATCAATCCACGCATACCTGCAAGTTGGATAAAGTTAGATACGTTACCACGTGCTCCGGAAAGTGCCATCATGTTGATTGGGTTTTTACGCTCAAGATTTTCCATGAGCTCTTGTCCAACAACTTCCTTAACACCGTCCCATAGTTGCATGAGGCGTGATTCCCATTCTTGAGGTGTTAAACGACCTCTTTCATATTGGGTCATCAAGCGTGCTGCTTTTTCTTTACCTTCTTCAATATGTTTTTCTTTATTCTTAGAAGTATTAACGTCACTTAGCGCAACGGTAATTCCAGCTTTAGTGGAATATTCGAATCCCAAATCTTTAATACTATCTAGGATTTCAGCCGTTTTAGTTGCTGAATAACGTTCAAAGATTTCTTTAACAATAAATTCTAAGTCCTTCTTTTTGAAGTCTGAATTCAAAGGCATGCCTTTAATACGTTCTTTAATATTTTCACCAGGAGCAATAAAGAATTTATCTGGAGTAATCTTAAAGCTTTCAGCATTAACTTCGTTTAAGTAAGGGAAATCACTTGGGAACATATCATTAAAGATGATTTTACCCAAAGTGGTAACCAAGTACATTTTATTTTGTTTGGTGCTAAATGAAGCTTTATTCAATGAAGATGCACGCAATGCGATACGGGTATGAATATGGATGTTTCCTTGTTCAAGCGCCATCACAGCTTCATTCATATCTCTAAAGACTTTACCTTCACCTTGACCATAACGACGCCACTTAGCAGCTGACTTAGAATCACCAAGTGCTTCAAGTTCTTTCGCTTTACCTTCAAACTCTTCAGTTGTTTCTTCCATAGTAAGGTAGTAGTTACCTAAGACCATATCTTGTGAAGGCGTAACAATTGGCTTACCATCCTTAGGTCCAAGAATGTTCTTTGAACCCAGCATTAGAATTTCAGCCTCTGCCTGTGCCATTTCTGAAAGTGGCACGTGAACAGCCATTTGGTCCCCATCAAAGTCCGCGTTAAACGCTGGGGTTACCAATGGGTGAAGACGAATCGCACGTCCTTCAATAATTTTTGGTTTAAAGGCTTGAATACCCAAACGGTGAAGGGTCGGTGCACGGTTCAGTAAGACTGGGTGATTTTCAATCACATCTTCAGCCACGTCCCAAATTCTTGGGTCTTGTCTATCAATCATTTTTTCAGCGGCTTTCGCATTGTTTGCGATACCTCTGTTTTTCATTTCATTGACCACAAAAGGTTTGAAAAGTTGAATGGCCATTTCACGTGGAAGACCACATTCATACATTTTAAGATCAGGTCCAACCGCAATAACAGAACGACCTGAGAAGTCAACACGTTTACCCAAGAGGTTTTGACGGAAACGACCTTGTTTCCCTTTAAGGTTATGGGATAGAGATTTTAAGGCTCTACCACCAGCCCCAGTAACAGGTTTTGAACGACGACCATTGTCAATAAGGGCGTCTACTGCTTCTTGAAGCATACGTTTTTCGTTTTGTACGATAATTGAAGGGGTTCCCATCTCCATGAGACGTTTTAAACGGTTATTACGCGTAATAACACGGCGGTATAAATCGTTTAAGTCACTGGCCGCAAAGCGACCCCCATCCAATTGCAACATCGGACGTAAATCTGGTGGTATAACGGGCAATACCGTTAAGATCATCCACTCAGGTTTGTTTTCTGAATATAAGAATGCTTCCAATGTTTCTAAACGACGAATTAAACGACGACGCTTATCCCCTTTGGCATTTTCAAGTTCTACCACCAAGTCCTTATGTTCTTGAGGTAAATCAACTTTTGATAAAAGTGTACGCACAGCATCAGCACCGGTTTCTGCTTTAAAAGAAACGTAACCATGTTCTTGTTGATACTCACGCAATTCTTTTTCAGTTAAAATTTGTTTGTATTCGAGTTTTGTATCACGTGGATCCACAACCACCCATTTAACAAAGTAGATAATTTCTTCTAAGTTCTTTGGAGTGATATTTAAGAGCAAACTCATTTGTGAAGGAATACCACGTAAATACCAAATATGTGCTACAGGTGCTGCCAACTCAATATGACCCATACGCTCACGACGTACAGATGCTTTGGTTACTTCAACACCACACTTATCACAAATAACCCCACGATAACGCACTTTCTTATATTTTCCACAAGCACATTCCCAGTCTCTTGATGGACCGAAAATTTTCTCGCAGAAAAGTCCGTCACGTTCAGGTTTTTGTGAACGATAGTTAATTGTCTCTGGTTTCTTAACTTCACCATGAGACCATTCATAAATTCTCTCTGGTGAAGCAAGCGCCAATTGAATTGAGGCAAAATTATTAATACTCATAAACTACAAGGCCTCCTTTTTAAAGCTCATCCATTTCGTCGTATCCTACGACGACAGTTTCAGCCAATCCCTCTTCTTCTTCTAAAGTAGGGGTATCAACATCAGGATCCAACCCATCCAGTAAACTCATTTGAATTTCTGTTTGCGTTTCATCTAAGAATTTCACATCAAGCGCAAGGGCTTGAAGTTCATGTTTCAACACTCTAAAGGACTCTGGAATGCCTGGTTCAGGAATATCACGTCCATTTTGAATGGCAGCATAGGTCTTGGTACGGCCATTAATATCATCCGACTTAATGGTCATTAATTCTTGAAGTGTATGGGCTGCACCATAAGCATAGAGTGCCCAAACCTCCATTTCTCCAAAACGTTGTCCACCATTTTGGGCTTTACCCCCAAGTGGTTGTTGTGTAACAAGTGAATAAGGTCCGGTTGCACGTGCATGAAGTTTATCATCAACCATGTGTGATAACTTAATTAAGTACATGACACCTACAGAAACACGTTCATCGAATTGTTCCCCTGTTTGACCATCATATAGCACCATTTTACCATCTTCACTGATACCAGCTTCATTCATAATTTCTTGAAGTTCTTCAGTTGAAATACCATCAAATACAGGCGTTGAAAACTTAACACCCAAGTTTTTTGCGGCCAATCCCAAGTGAAGTTCAAGAACTTGTCCAATATTCATACGACTTGGTACACCTAATGGGTTAAGCATGACATCAATGGGTGTTCCATCTTCCATAAATGGCATATCTTCAGCCGGTAAAATACGGGAAATAACCCCTTTATTACCGTGACGTCCAGCCATCTTATCACCTTCAGTGATTTTACGTTTTTGAACAATATAGACTTTAACAACTTCACGAACACCTGGATCCAAGTCATGACCATCTTCACGTGTAAAGATGCGTACATCTTGGATAATTCCGCTACCACCGTGTGGTACGCGTAGTGAGTTATCACGCACTTCTTTAGATTTTTCACCAAAGATTGCAAGGAGCAATTTCTCCTCAGGTGATTCAGGTGCTTGACCTTTAGGTGTTACTTTACCAACTAAAATATCACCTTCCTTAACTTCAGCACCAATTGAGATGATACCACGTGAGTCAAGGTAGCGGGTTGCGGCTTCCCCTACGTTAGGTATGTCGCGTGTAATTTCTTCAGGTCCGAGTTTGGTTTCACGAACCTCTAATGTATATTCATCGATGTGGATGGAGGTATAAACGTCATCTTTAACAAGACGATCGCTCATGATAATCGCATCCTCATAGTTATATCCATGCCATGTCATAAACGCAACTGTGACGTTTTGACCCAAAGCAAGTTCTCCATTGTCCATGGAAGGTCCATCAGCTAAGATATCGCCTTTATTGATTTTCTCTCCCATTTTAACAATTGGAATTTGGTTAACCGATGTTCCTTGATTTGAACGACGGAATTTTTGTAGATTATAAGGGACAACTTTACCCTCATTATTTGTGATTTTAACGGTTTGAGAGTCAACATAGGTTACAATACCCTCATCTTTTGAAATAACAGCACTTCCCGAGTCTTTAGCAACACGATACTCAATCCCTGTTCCTACATAAGGGGAATCAGGTATTAAGAGCGGCACACCTTGACGTTGCATGTTTGCACCCATTAAGGCACGAGACGCATCATCATTTTCCAAGAATGGAATGGCAGCAGTCGCAACAGAAACAATTTGTTTTGGACTGACGTCAGCCAATTCAACATCATCTCTAGGCGCTATAATGTTTTCACCTTGGTAACGTACAACCACTTGTTCATTGATAAGTTTTCCATCTTGAACCTCGTTGGCTTGTGCAATTACATATTCCATTTCATCATCAGCGGATAGATATACAACATCTTCTGTTACAGTATCTTCCTTCACAATACGATACGGTGTCTGAATAAATCCATAGCGATCTATTTTACCATAGGAAGTAAGGTTAGAAATCAAACCAATGTTTGGACCTTCAGGCGTCTCAATAGGACAAATTCTACCATAGTGAGATGTATGAACGTCACGAACCTCATATCCAGCACGATCACGAGTAAGTCCACCCGGTCCCAATGCAGAAATACGACGTTTGTTGGTTAATTCAGCAAGCGGGTTTGTTTGGTCCATGAATTGTGAAAGCTGTGATGAAGAGAAGAACTCTTTAACCATCGCCGTCAATGGACGGGCATTCGTTAGATTTTTAGGTGTTAAGTTTGCGGTTTCGGAAATAGACATACGTTCCTTAACAACACGTTCCATACGACTCAAACCAATTCTAAATTGGTTTTGAATCAATTCACCTACGGTACGAATACGACGGTTACCCAATTGGTCAATATCATCTTCGTTACCCAAACCATCTAACATATTTAATAAATATGAATATTGTGCAAAAATATCGGATGCAACAATGGTCGTTTTACTTAAGTATGGATCCATACCCAAGACTTTTACAGCTTCAGACTCTAAATTAGGTCTGACATAAATTTCTTGTAAAGCAGTTCCAACTAGATAAAGTGTTAAATCAGATTTTTTCAATAAATCATGAATCACTTTTTCATTGGTTTTGGTAATATCAGAAACCATCACATTGGGTACATAACGATCAACAATTAAAGTATCTTTCGCTGATAATACATCTTCATTTTTATCATTGAGTAAACGACCCAATGTAAAAAGACGTGGACCATAGTTTAGTACTTGTAATACATTTTCTTGAGTTAAGGTTACCTTACGGGCCATGACACCTGTATAAATTGGAATAACTTCACCCTTAAGTGCCTTAAGTTCAACCGCTGTAAGAACGGTTCCTGCTTCATAATCACCGAAATCTTTTGCCAAAATACGTCCATCAAAAACAAAATTGTCGTTGACTTCCATGGACACAATTTCAGGATAAGCAAAAATATTTTTAAGAGGTAATACAGTCATGTTAATACCAGAACGCAATACATCACGAACCTTATAAACATCTTCACGTTTTTCAACTAAGGTATCTTTCGCAAAAACAAGGTTACCGTGAACATCATTGAGATCGTCCATTAAGTATGCATTTCTAACACGATTGAATACTTCTAATTTTTTATGGAGTTTGAAACGACCTGCTTTATTAAGGTCATAACGACGTGGATCTAGAAATTTAGACTGCATTAAGGTGATGGCACCTTCTGAAGTTGGAATTTCATCCGCTCTTTGGTTTTCAAACATTGCTCTTAATGAATCTTCAAAAGTGACTGTCTTGTCCACAGCCAAAGTATCTACCAATTCTTGGTAATTTCCAAAGAAAGCAGTATAGAGTAGTGAATATAAAGAAATAAATTCACGTTTCTCATCTTCTTCTTTGATTTCTACAGTGTCATTAAGGGGTAATTCGAGGGCTTCCAAGAATTTCTTAAAGCCTGCGGTTTCAATTGGATCTTCTCCTTCTTGTAAATCAAGACTCAATCCAAGTGCTTTAAATAATATGGTTGAGGCAATGGTACGCTTACGGTCAACTTTCATATTAACCAAGGTTCCCAATGCAGCTTTTCTATTATCTGTTAAATATTCTAACCAGGTACCACGACTTGGAATTAATTCAGAAGTGTAGGTTTCACGGTTAGTTTTAGGGTCTAATTCAGTTTTAAAATAGGCTCCTGGAGAACGCACAATTTGCGAAACAATAACACGTTCCGCTCCGTTGATAATAAATGTTCCCCAATCAGTCATGAGTGGTAGATCTCCCAAGAAGACTTCTTCACCTTCTTTTTCAATCACTTCACCCGTTTGTTTGTCAAATATTTCAAGTTTAAGTTTAGCTCTTAAAGGAGCAGCATAGGTTGACTCCCTTTCTCGACATGCTTCTACGTCGAATTTAGGTTCGTCAAAAGAGAAACTTTCGAAGTGTAATTTGACATTTTCATTATGGCTTATGATGGGATATACCTCATCAAAAACCTCCTGTAAGCCTTCATTGATAAACCATTCATACGCTTCCGTTTGAATCTCTACCAAATTTGGTAAGTCAAGGTCTCCACTCACTTTAGAGTAATCTCTACGAGTTGCTTTATTACCAAAATTTGTTATTTTATAACCTTGGTTTGTACCCATTCACGCCATCCTTTCCTAGATATTAAAATACGCTCTTATGCAATTTACTATACTACCATAGTTTTGACTTTTAGTCAATCTTAGTGGCTTGATATACGTGATATCCCTTAGATCTTTCTAAAAGCTCACAATTCCCAAACAATTCCATACATTTCTTCTGGGCACTCAAGGCGCCATGACTCTTTCGAATCACAAATATGAAAGAACCCCTTGGATTTAAAGCAGTATAGGCTTCTTCAAATAAACGATACAGTATTTCCTTACCCACACGAATAGGCGGATTACTGACCACAAAATCAAAATTACCAACCACACCATCAGAAACAATGTTTTCACCCAGGACCCCATATTTCTGATAGTTTTCGTTGGCCAATTTAACCGCACGTGGATTCACATCCACGCCCAGCATTTTCACTTTAAATAGATGGTGAAGGATGACCCCTATGACCCCAATACCACAACCCATATCACAAACTGAACCTGAAATTTCCAAAGTTGAAACTTTTTTTAAGAGCACTTCAGTCCCTCTATCAAAGCCATCTTTTGAGAAAACTGAATCACTAGAATTCAAGTTATAATCAAGTCCTAAAAACCGGAAAGAAATTTCTCTCCGGTTTTCAATTGTGTCTGAATTGTTGGAAAAGTAATGACTCATTGAGTCACCTCCCAATTTTCAAAAAGTAAAATTACTTAACTTCAACAGTTGCACCAGCTTCTTCAAGTTGAGCTTTTAGCTCTTCCGCTTGAGCAGGGCTGATGTTTTCTTTAATTGCTGATGGTGCATCGTCTACTAATTTTTTAGCTTCCATCATTCCAAGACCTGTAATTTCACGCAATGCTTTAATTACGCCAACTTTTGATCCTGAAATACCTGTTAATGTAACTGTTACTTCGCTAGGTGCATCGTCTTCTGCGCCATCTGCTGCGCCAGCTGCTGCGATTGCAACAGGTGCTGCTGCTGTAACACCGAATTCTTCTTCAATTGCTTTTACTAATTCATTTAATTCTAAGATTGTCATCTCTTTAAGAGACGCAATAAGTTCTTCTGCAGTTAATTTTGCCATTTTATATATCCTCCTATATTATGCTTCTTCAGCTTCTGTTACTTCTTCAGTAACTTCTTCTACTACTTCTTCAGCAGTTTCTACTACTTCTTCCACTGCTTCAACAGCTTCTTCAGCTGCTACTTCAACCACTTCACCTGCATCTGCACGTTTTTCAGCGACTTGGCTTACAACATATGCAAAATCGCGAATTGGTGCTTGGAACATTCCAAGTAACATTGCGATCATACCATCGTGGTTTGGTAATGTAGATAACTCTTTAATTTCAGCTTCATCTACAACATTTCCATTAACGATTCCTGCTTTTAAGATTAACTTCTTGTTCTTTTTAGCAAATTCTGCCAAAACACGGCTAGGTGCTACAGCATCATCACTAAACGCAACAGCGTTAGGTCCCAAAAGGGAATCATTAAGTCCTTCAAAATCTGTACCTTCAACAGCACGTCTCATCATTGTGTTTTTATAAACTTTAAACTCAATGTTTTCAGCGCTTAGTTTACGGCGTAGCTCAGTCATTTGAGAAACATTTAATCCACGATACTCAACGATAACAGCTGATTCGGATGATTCGAATTTCTCTCTGATTTCACTAACAACAGCTTTCTTATTTTCTAAAATTGCACTCAACGTATTCACCTCCAACTTTCGACAAATCAATAACCATAATAAAAGCTCGTATATAAAGACACGAGCAAAAGTTTTTAAATTTAACTCACCTCGGTAACGTTATTAAGGTTTCCCCGTTACTGTCTTTGGTATATTGATATCGTATAAAATAATAGCACAGCCAAACTTTATTGTAAAGAAAAAACGCAAATTAATGCGTTTAATTTTTATTGAATCGTTAATTCAGTTTCTTTATCAAAGAAATGCGCTTTATTAATGTTAAATGAAAGCTCAACTTCTTCACCTGGAGTATAGAGATCTTGTGCACTAACGCGGGCAATAAACTCACGCCCACCAATTTCCGAATACAGCATAATCTCAGCTCCCAAGAGTTCAGAAACAACTACTTTAGATTTCACAACTGATTCTGGGTTGGCTTCCAATACCAAAGGTTCGTTGCGAATATCTTCAGGACGAATACCAAAGATCAGTTTCTTACCTTCATAACCTTGGTCTTTTAACAATTTAGCTTTTCCTTGAGGAAGCGGTAAATTCAAACTTGCACCATCAGTAATACGATCATTTTCAAATGTAACATCAAAGAAATTCATCGCAGGAGAACCAATAAATCCAGCAACAAATGCGTTTGCAGGTTTATTATACACTTCCTTTGGACTTCCAATTTGTTGGATAAAACCAGATTTCATAATAACAATACGGTCAGCCATGGTCATCGCTTCTGTTTGATCATGGGTAACATAAATGGTCGTTGTTCCAAGACGTTGGTGTAATTTCGCAATTTCAGCACGCATCGCAACACGTAATTTCGCATCCAAGTTTGAAAGTGGCTCATCCATCAAGAACACTTGTGCATCACGTACAATCGCACGCCCCAATGCAACACGTTGTCTTTCCCCACCAGATAAAGCTGCAGGTTTACGATCCAAATAATGCGTTAAACCCAAAATTTCAGCTGCATTCTTAACTGATTTATCAATTTGATCTTTAGGCATCTTACGAAGTTTAAGACCAAAAGCCATGTTGTCATACACAGACATATGTGGATAAAGTGCATAGTTTTGGAAAACCATCGCAATATCACGGTCCTTAGGTTCAACATCGTTTACAATACGATCCCCAATCAAGATATCTCCCTCAGTAATGTCCTCAAGACCTGCAATCATACGAAGTGTGGTTGATTTACCACAACCAGAGGGTCCAACAAAAACAATAAACTCGCCATCTTCAATGGATAGGTTGAAATCAGTAACCGCGTAATTATCATTACCCTGGTATTTTTTATGAATATTTTTTAAAGTAATATCTGCCATTATAAGCCTCCTATTTATTTATATTTCTCCTACATATTATAATATTCAGATACAAAATATGATATAGTTAAAGTGCACATAAAAAACGAAAGGAACATAAACACCTTTGAACCAAAAACAAACAATTATCCATTTCAAATTAAGTTCGCCGGTCGATCAAGAAACATGGATTGAAGTATTTCAACCTTTTTTCAATGCAACTCAAGCTCAGTTTCTCACAAATCTATCGGGTGTTTTTTTATGTGAGTTTGACATAGAAGACGTTGAAACGTTAATTGACGAAATCACAGAAATTGCATCCTTTGATTTCTCAACACACGTACAATTCATGATCGGTTTACATCAACAACAAACAGAAGAAACCATCCATCAGGAACATCAACTCTTTATCAATTCTAAATCTAAAGAAGCCATCGTCAATATCAGCCAAACTTATATTGACCAAACTTTCAACAATCTTATCAATACACCCATTTTTGATAGCATTAAAGATTTAATTCAAGCCAACGATGAACTCAAAGACTGCATTATCAAACTCTTTGAGACAACAGGGAATATTGCGCAAGCCGCTACTGAACTCTATATTCATCGTAACACCCTAATCTATCGGATGCATAAATTCCAAAATGATACCAACATGGATTTAAAAAATCCCCATCACCTTTTAATCTGTTATCTAATCACACGCGAGGTTTAATATGAAAACTATACAAATCGAAAATAAAACCATCCACATCATCCAAACTGCCCATGTTTCAAAGGCAAGTATCGATGAAGTCAAAGACGCAATCGATACCCTACAACCAGATGTGGTTTGTGTGGAGCTTGATTCCCGACGGGCTCAAAGTTTAATGTCAAAAGAGAAACCCGTTATGGATATTAAAAAAATAATCAAAGAAAAGAAAGTCCCTTCATTTCTCATGAATCTCATTCTTTCAAACTACCAAAAACAAATTGGTGAAGACTTAGAAACCGAAGTTGGCGGCGAAATGAAACAGGCAATGAACAGTGCTAAGGAATACGATATTCCCATTCGTCATATTGATCGTGATATCCAAATTACCATGAAACGTATTTGGAATAAGCTAAGTTTCTTCAAAAAAATTAATATTGCAGCTTCCCTATTCACAGGACTGGTTTCCGATGAAGAAATATCTGAAGCAGATATTGAAAACCTAAAAAAAAGCGATATATTAATGGCTTCAATTCAAGAATTGGATGAAGACTACCCTGAAATCGCTGAGGTTATCCTTCACGAAAGAAATCAATATATGGCTGAGAAAATATTAAGACTGCCCTTTCAAAACATTGTCGTGGTTATTGGCGCAGCCCATGCTCCTGGTATGATTGAGTCCCTCAACCAAAGACATGATTTGGCTGCTCTGGATACAATTCCTGAAAAAAAAGGATCCAAATGGACTGGGTTTATCATTCCAGGAACACTATTAATCTTACTTACCATCTTAACTTTTAATTCACCTGAGATGGGGTTCAATCAATTTAAAGCATGGATCATTACATCATCTTCCCTTGCAGGAATTGGCGCCATCTTATCTGGAGCCCACATCCTCACCATCTTGGTGACAGTGTTAACCACATGGGTTGGCATCTTATCACCTGTCATGGCTGTCGGTATCTTTGCGGGGTTAACCGAAAGTTATGTAAGACCCCCTTATGAGTATGAGTTTGAAAATTTAAGTAAAGATATTAAATCCATTAAAGGCTGGTACACAAACCGCGTCTTACGGATTATCTTGATATTCTTTATGACCAGTATTCTCAGTTCAATCGGAACATTTATTTCCGGAAAGAATATCATTCAATCCTTATTCAACTAAAAAAGAAGTCATCGACTTCTTTTTTCTAATTTAATATTTCTAATTTATGATCCCATACCCAGAGTGTTCCATAGACCAGTAAACCTGACATCAAGAACTCTAAGAGAACCACTTTTGCGACTGTCTGCATAGCATCAACATTGGTTGCAAGTGAGAATATGGTTGACCAACTGTCTATCATTGGATTGAAAGAATCCAGAATCGTTGGATCTGAAAGAATTGCATCGTTAATATTCAAGTTAAAAATAGGTGCTGAAGATAAGAACTGCGCTGTGACTCTTGAGATTACCGCAGTCAAGACCACATACATTAAGAACGCTTTAATTGAACGTTGATTTTGTATCCAAGCTGAGTTCGCAATGGCCCCTACCACCAAGATGGTTGCGATAGTCACTAAGTTATTTGAAATGAATGATAAAACCATTAAAATAATTTGTGGCAACGAAATATTACTGAAAATATATCCAACTAAACTGCTATAAATTTCCATGAAATCAGTATTAGAGAATGTGATCAATAAAAATACATTGACTGAAATAAAGGTTACCACACCAATAATCAACAACCACAAGAAGTATACTGCCGTTTTTGCGACTACAATTTCCCATGTTTTAACTGGCATTGTAAATAAACGATAACCATTTTTATTGTAGACTGATTTATATAATAAATTGATAAATGCCATGACCCACATCACAAAGATTGCCACAAAGAGTCCAAACAGCACCAACATCAAGATTGAAACCAAGAATACAGCGCCACCCCCTTGAAAACGTGAGTTTGTAACCAACAAGAGAATGGTTGTCACCGATACAATCATCAATACAACCGGTAGAAAGCTTTTTCTTGAATCTAAGAATTCATTTTTAATTAATTTTCCGACCATTTGAATTCCTCCCTAAATACTTCATTTACGGATTGTCCCGTTCTTTCTCTTAAATCATCGCAATTCTCATGAAGAGAGACTTCCCCTTCTTTTAAGAAGATGACTTCATCTAAGACAGGCTCAATATCTTGAATTAAATGGGTTGAAATGACCATCAACGCATCTTCGTTATAAGTTCTTAAAATGGTTTCAATAATTAAATCACGCGATGCCGGGTCAACCCCTGCAATCGGTTCATCAATTAAATAGATTTCAGCCTGTCTTGAAAGACAAAGGGCCAATTGAAACTTCTCACGCATCCCTTTTGACATTTTCTTAAGGGGCAAATGATAATCAAGACGCATCTTTTCCATTAAATCCACAAAAATTTGTTCACTAAAGTCTGGATACATATCCGTATAAAGTGCGGTTGCACGCTTACCGTTGATACCATCCTCAAAGTAATTAAGATCTGGTAAGTAAGAAATGAGGGCTTTTGTTTTATTCCCAATTGGGTGACTTCCCACTGCAATTTCTCCAGTATAATCTCTAAGTAAACCTACCAATATTTTAATCAAGGTTGTTTTACCCGCACCATTGGGACCACAAAGTCCAATGATTTTTCCCTTATCTAAGGATAAATTTACATTTCTTAGAATTGGAAACTTGCCATAGTTTTTATTCAAATTCTTAATCTGAATGATTTGATCCATTTTGAACCTCCCACTTTTCCTTTAAATATTCTGATATTTCTTCATAGGTAAATCCCAGTTTTTTTACACCCTCTAAGAAATCAAGGGTCATCGTTTTTACCAACGTATACTTCAAAGATTTAATCAATTCATCATCTTCTGTCACAAATTTACCATTGGTTCTGTCTGTATAAAGATAACCATCACGTTCTAATTCCAATAAAGCCTTTTGAACTGTATTTGGGTTAACTTTAAATTTCATCGCCAAGGCTCGGATAGAATCAATTTTAGATCCCGGCTGAAGTACACCTGAAGCAATCTCTATTTCAAAATAGTCAATAATTTGACGATAAATAGGAATGTTTCCTTCTGTAATCTTCATACATTGCCTCCTTGTACTACTATCATAATACAATAGTACTACAGTTTTAGATCATAATCAAGACCAAGCAATAAAAAACGGAGAATTTCTCCGTTACATAGATTTTGGTGCTGAAACACCGATTAAATTCAGTGCATTTCTTAAAGTAATTTGAACTGCTTTTAATAAATCAACACGCTGTGCTGTTTGGCTCATATTTTCTGGATCATTAATTTTAACTTCTCCATAATAGGAATGTAACATCGCGGATAGATCCTGAATGTAGTTAGGAATCATCTGCACATTACGAGACTTCGCCGTATTTAACACCACATTTGAAAATTCATTGACTGTTTTCAATAACTCAACTTCTTTTGGATGTACGAGCTTATCGTAGTCTAAAACTGTGTCATATTCACCCACACGATTAATGACAGATTCAATGCGTGCATGGGCATATTGTGCATAATACACAGGATTATCATTGGATTGAGAACGGGCCAAGTTTAAATCAAAATCTAAGGGCGTTTGAAGTGAGCGACTGGTAAAGAAATAACGTGCTGCATCGACGCCTATATCTTCACAAAGTTCTACAAGTCCAATCGCATTACCGGTACGTTTTGACATCTTAACTTCGACACCGTCTTCAATTAAACGTACCATTTGAATGATATCGACTTCCAATACATCCTTATAACCAAACGACTCTAAAGCGGCTTTCATTCTTGGAATATAGCCATGGTGATCGCCACCCCATAAGTTAAGCATTCGGGTATAACCCCGTTCTAATTTATATAGATGGTTTGCGATATCTGGTACCAAGTATGTATAAGAGCCATCGGATTTGATTAAAACACGGTCTTTGTCGTCTTTATACTTAGTGGATTCAAACCAAAGTGCCCCCTCACTTTCATAAGTGTCACCACTTGCTTTTAAGTCTGTGAGTGTTTTTTCTACACGACCTGCATCATACAAACTCTTTTCACTGACCCATGAGTCAAATGAGACTCTAAATGTTGCGAGATCTCTTTTAATACGTTCTAACTCAAATTTAATTCCTAAGTTTTTAAAATAAGGTTCCCATTCTGTTTGAGACGCCGCCAACCATTTATCACCTTCGAGTGCTTGAACATCTTTTGCGATATCGATAATATCTTGTCCATGGTATCCGTCTTCAGGTAAAGTTGCTTCAAGCCCAAAGGCTTGACGATATCTTGCGTATAAAGAATGACTTAACATGGTAATTTGGTTGCCCAAATCATTCACATAAAATTCTCTGAGTACATCATATCCTGCATATTTCAAAATGCGAGTTAAAGCATCTCCCCACGCAGCCCCACGCGCATGACCCACATGCAATTGTCCTGTTGGGTTAGCGGAAACATATTCTACCAAAACTTTCTCATAATTTTCTTTTAATGAACCATAGCTTTCATCTTCTTTAAAAACGGTATGAATGACTGATCCCAATACCGTAGGTTTGATGAAGAAATTAATAAATCCTGGACCTGCAACTTCTACTTTGTCCACAATTTCATGGTCTTCTAAGCTGTTTGCGATTGATTCTGCAATCTCCCTTGGATTTCTTTTTAATACTTTAGTCAGACGCATCGCTAAATTCGTTGCATAATCCCCTTGGTTTTGTCTTTGAGGAATCTCAAGCATCACCAAGCCACTTTCTGCCTTATAATCAAAATGATCCAATAGACTTTTCTCAAGTGCTTCAATTAGTTTTTTTTCAATAAAATTCATCTTTAGTTTCCAACTTTCTTAACAGCAACAATTCCGATAGTACCCGGCCCTGTGTGCGCAAGCACAATGGGATAAAGGGCACCACGAAACACCGATTTATTTACGCTTTCTTCCAATTCTTTCGCAATGGCTTCAAATTGAACTTCATCATAGCCCCCATTTAATACCGCATATTCAAATTCATCCGGGTTACCAATTTCAACTACTTTTTCCAACCCAGATTTAATCGCCTTTTTATGGGTTCTGACTTTTTCAGATAAATCAATTTTACCTTCCGTCACTTTCAATACCGGGACAATTTTTAATAAATTGGCGACCGCAGCTGCAGCAGGTGAAATGCGTCCACCACGTTTTAAATATTGTAAATCTTCTGGAATTAAACTTGCATACATAAACGATTCTTTTTCTAGTTTTTCTTTAATATTAAGGGGATGTTCGCCTGCATCAATCATACGCTTCGCTTGGATCGCCATAATTTGTAGAGGCCAACTCACAAAGTCAGTATCCACAACCGTCAGGGCTCCAGTCAATTCATTTTGTAAAATCGTTGCACTACTATAGGTACCACTTAAATGTTTTGAAATGGGGAGATATAATATATGGTCATAAGTCTCCAGCAACGTTTTAAATACTTCTAATGTATATTGAAGGTTGGGTTGAGACGTTCCCACCACTTTACCATCCAGCATTGCTTGAATCAATTCGTCGCGTGTCATATCACGGGCTTCTACGTAATCTTTACCATCCACTGTCAGTGGCATGCGGATTACGTGAATCCCCAATTCTTTTTCTTTTTCTAAAGATATCTCGGCGGATGAATCCGTAACAATCAGTGTTTTCATCATTATCTTCCTCTTCTTATTTTACTTAACTATACCATAATTAAATATTTCTTTAATACCTATTTACAAATTTTATGAAATGGGCTAATATTATATGGCACATGGCGATCGTGGCGAAGTAGGTTAACGCACCGGGTTGTGGTTCCGGCATTCGCGGGTTCAAGTCCCGTCGGTCGCCCCATAGTGATATAAATCCCACTCTATAGTGGGTTTTTTTATGTTTTAAGATATAAAAACCACCTCAAATTAAGAAGGTGGTTTTTAAGTTATTGCACCAATAAAAAGCGTTTAGTATCCAACTACATCGCGTTATATATAACCGATTCAACTATTTTGAGATTGCCGTTAACAAATAACGAACAGAAAGAATCACCGATCCGCAAGAGAGTGCAATTAAGATAATTTGACTCAAACCTTCCATCTCAGTCAATGCAAAATAACCCAACAACCCACCAAACAACAAGTACAGTACAAAGTTCATGGTTGCGGCTTGTTTATTGACGGGGGTTTTGTCTAATTTTTCTACTGGAATAATAGTTAATTTTTTTAAAAAATTATTGCGATACAAATACTCCGTATACAAAAGTGCAACTACACCAAATCCAACCAACAAATAAATATTATCAATGATTGCATACATCAAGACCGTTAAAGCCACCACAACAGCATAACGGTTTTTAAAAACTTCTAAGAGGTTTTTCTTCTCTTGGGGTACTTGGTAAGTATTTTTATTAAAGAAATCATAATGTGCTATATATTTCATTTTTCATCATCCTTTTATATATTTTACCTTATATTTCCTATAATTTGTATAGGTTTATTTGTCCTTTTGGTTTTATCGTTTGCAAGTTTTGTCAAAAAGTTTGAGTGAACACCAAAGTTGGTTATAATAGAGCTGTAAAAAGAGAGGAAGCGATATTATGTTTAAAAAAGATTTACAAACATGGGTTGACCTTGGTGCAGAGCATACATCAAGTGAAATTGCCCAACAACCCGTAACTTGGCTAAAAACTTACCAAATTATAAAAGACCTTAAAAATGAATTGGCAGATTTTATCAGTTCAGTTACAAACCATGATAATCATGAAATTATTTTAACAGGAGCAGGAACCAGTGAATTCGTAGGAAATACTGTATTCCCAGTTTTACTAAAAGGTCATAAATACAACGTCCGTTCAATCGCTACGACAGACTTAGTAGCAAGCCCAGACCTTTACTTTAACCCCAATAAACCAACACTCTTGGTTTCATATGGCCGTTCAGGAAATTCTCCCGAATCTGTGGCAGCAGTGGCACTGGCTGACCAAGTTTCTGATAGGGTGAAACATTTAATTATTACCTGTAATCACGAAGGAAACCTTGCGAAACGTGATCAAGAAAATCTATTCGCAATCAAACTTCCAGAAGAAACCAACGATAAATCCTTGGCAATGACCAGTAGCTATTCAAATATGTACCTTGCAACCTATCTCGCATTTAACTTAGATGCATTGGATGCCCTCCTACCTGCACTCAAAGAAGTTGCAGCAGCTGGAGAAACATTTGTGAATGATACATTCTCAACCCTTGAAGAAATCGTCAACACTTTTGATTTTGAACGTTTGATTTATTTGGGAGATGCACAACACACAGGCGTTGCACAAGAGAGTTCACTTAAAGCACTTGAAATGACAGGTGGTAAAGTTGCAGCAATGTATAACACACCCCTTGGATTTAGACATGGTCCCAAGTCATTTATCAATAAGAACAGTTTGATTGTGGTCTTTATGCAAAAAGATACTTACACAAGAAAGTATCAAATAGATTTACTTAAAGAGATTAAGGAAGAAAATGATGGCTACCAAGTCTTGGTGATCGACACCCAAGATGATGCATCCATTCCTGAATTGGTTGATTATTACATAACAATTAAATATAATGTGGACGTAGATCTTGGACTTGAAGTCTTAAACTTAATTATGTTTGGACAAACCGTTGCATTGTTTAAATCCATGCAACAAGCACTCACTCCAGATAACCCATCCCCAAGCGGTGTAATCAACCGTGTTGTTCAGGGCGTGGTCATTTATCCATTTAATAAGGAGGATTAATATGATTGGAATTATTGTCGTCGGTCACGGCGAATTTGCGAAAGGTTTAACCTCAGCAGTTGAATTAATTGCTGGTAAACAAGATGCATATATTACCTTAGATTTTACTTCTGATATTACACCAGAATCACTGAAATCCAATATTTCAGATGCCATTGAAACATTACAAGAAAATGATGGTATCTTGGTATTCACAGACTTAAAGGGTGGTACACCTTTTAAGGAATCTGTAGAAATTTCACTACAATACGACAACGTCAAAGTACTCACAGGAACCAACATTGCGATGCTACTTGAAGCAGCCTTAATGCGTTCTTCTGTTACTGATGTTGAATCATTTACGAAAAGCTTAGTGGAAACAGGCAGTGGTCAAGTGGATTACTTCGATATTGCTTCTCTTGATTTTGATCAAGATGACATGGAAGAAGACGGTATTTAAGGATGAATTGGGACGTTATCATGACAACGGTTGTCACCGTTGTCGCCATATTTGCAATCATTGCCGTCATCTATTACTTCTCAACTGCAAAACGCATTAAAAAACAACACCAACGTTACCAAGATCTTTTAAACAGTTTGAAGCCAGGTATTGACGTTGTGTTTGTGGGCGGTTTAGTGGGTACCATCGAAAGTATCGATAGCACCAGAACCTTTGCCACCATCAAAGTTGGCAATACCAAATTAAAAACAACACTCTATAGTATTGGTAGTATTATTGAAAAGTAAGAAAAAGGGTCAAGATTTTTATAAATCTTGGCCCTTTATTTTATCATCAGAGATTTTATACACAGATTGTAAATACTCACTGGGCGCCAACCCAAAGCGTGTTTTAAATTTGCGAGAGAAATAATGAATTGAACTGAAGCCAAGTTTTAAAGCCACTTCAGTAATAGAGTGGTTGCCTTCTAGAATGAGACGCTGTGCCTGCCCCATTTTCAATTCGTTAATATATTTCTTAGGCGGTTCATTCACATGTTTCTTAAAAAGTGATTGTAAGGTTGAACGCGAAATCGCAAAATGATTACAAATATCTTCAACTGAGATGGGTTCATAAATATTTTTTTGAATATAGTTGTTAATCTCATTTAAGAGTTCGTTTTCAAACTGAGACTGGATTGGGTTGATAACCATATCCTTTTCTTCTTTGTTTTCATCAATTCTGATCATATTTAAAATAATCTCTTTAAAAGTGATAACCACCAAATCTCGGGTATAGGTGTTATTATCTGCTTCAAAAATGGTTGTTTGGCGAATAAATTTATTCATCAAATCATAGAGTTCATGGGTACACTCAACAACACGATTTTTTAAGTGAGAAATACTGTGCCAATCTACATTCATATCAAACATGACGGTTAAATAGGAAGAGGAATTGTTTCCTTCAATTTGTTGTTTATGAAATTGCCCTGGGAAGAAAATCATCATTTCTTGAGCTTCTAGGGTATATTGAGTCCCATCCACTGTCATCACTACCGCACCGGTATCAACGTAAGTGAGTTCCCAGTAAAAATGTGACTCACCACTAAATGAATAATCTTTTCCTTTAACATTATAATAATAAGAATAAATATCTGTGACCTCAAAACTGGATTTAATGGGTTCGTATTTACGGTTCCCTGGTACCTCAATAATTTCTCGAACCACTTCATTTTTAGTTTGGAAGGAGACTTCCAACAACACAGATTGGGTTAGCGGTATGACTACATAGGGTGTCCCCGCATCAACAATGGGGGCTCGGTGGATAACAAATTGTTCAAGTTTTCCATTTCCTGTATCTAAGACCAAGATTCCAATCCCTTCAAGAACCTCAATTCTAACAGGGCAGTTATATTTATTTAGAAATTGTAAACTCTTATCTTCAAGTTGGTGTCGTTGACTGTCAAAGCGACTTGGTAAATCGGTTACGCGCCCAAAACTTAAAAATTGTGGGCTGGTGGTTTTCAAATACATTGGATAATCACACCTTTCTATTCCTAATTGTACACACATTTACCACAATTTGCGACAATTTGTACCTTTATTATGCCAAAACAGTAAACATATCAACGAAAAGTACAAATAAAACATGTAATAATGCAACCACTTACACTGGTTTTTTTTATATAATAACTATGTAAGGGTGCTTACAGATTGAAGAATTGAAAGGGGTGTTAATGAAATGCCGAATATAGTTCTTACGCGAATTGATAACCGATTAATTCATGGACAAGTTGCGACTCAGTGGTCAGGTGTTATTGGGGCAAACTTATTATTAGTAGCAAACGATGAAGTTTCTACCAATAAGATGCGCCAAAACTTGATGAAAATGGCTGCACCAAGCTATGCACAGACACGCTTCTTCTCTATTGAAAAAACAATCGAAATAATTCATAAGGCGTCAGATAAGCAAAAAATCTTTCTAATTTGCGAAAATCCACAGGACGTTCTTAGACTTGTGGAGGGTGGGGTACCGGTCACAAAATTAAATATCGGTAACATGCACATGGCTGAAGGAAAACGTCAGGTTGTGGGCAGTGTTGCTGTTGATGACAGTGATATCGCAGCATTTAGAAAACTTCAAGAGTTAGGGGTCGAGTTAGAAATACGACGCGTGCCTCAAGAAAAAGCAGAATCTCTTGAAAAACTATTTAAATAATACGGAGGAAAAGAATATATGAATTTTTCAGTAATTCAAATAGTCCTTGTGATGATCGTTACGTTCATTGCAGCGATTGATCAATTCAGTTTCTTAGAGTCTCTATATCAACCTATCGTACTGGCAACAGTAGTGGGTGTTATCTTAGGAGAACCAGAAATTGGATTGGCAGTTGGTGGTACATATCAATTGATCTCAATTGGTAGTATGCCAGTTGGTGGAGCACAACCACCTAACGTTATTATTGGTGGAATCATGGCGACAGTGTTCGCTATTGGATCCGGTATGCCTGTTGACTCAGCAGTTGGACTTGCAGTTCCATTTGCACTCTTTGGTCAATACGCAGTTACCTTAACATTTACATTCATGGCGCCTATGATGGCTGTTGCTGACAGACATGCTAAAGACGCTAACCCTAAAGGAATTGCACAAGTTAACTACTTGGCTATGGCAATTCTTGGTGCATTGTTTGCTGTTATTGTTGCAGTTGGAATGGTATCAGGACAAGCATTGGGTAACGCATTGGCAGCACGTTCATATGAGTGGAGCTGGGTCATGGCTGGATTAGATGCAGCCGGTGGTATGATGCGCTATGTTGGGTTTGCAGTACTTATGAAAATTATGATCGCTGGAGATCTTTGGGCATTCTACTTCCTTGGATTTGGACTCGCAATTGTTGTATCAAGCGTTCCAAACCTAGGCGGACCTGCACTTCTCTTACTCACATTCGTGGGTGCAGCTATTGCAATCTCAGACTTTAATACAAATAAAAAATTCAATTCATTAGAAAATGCTGGAGGTGACTCAGATGGAATCTAATCTTACAAAATATACAGATTTAACACCTGCGCAACCGTTGGATAAAGGAACTCTAAACAAAATGGTTTGGAGATCACTCTTCTTGCAAGCTTCATTTAACTACGAAAGAATGCAAGCTGCGGGTTGGCTATACGGTATCTTACCTGGATTGGAAAAAATCCACACAAATAAAGAAGACTTGTCTGCTTCAATGGAGCATAACCTAGAATTCTTTAACACACACCCATTCTTAGTAACATTTGTTATGGGATTGGTTATGAACTTAGAACAACAAAAAGCTGATATCCCTACAATCCGTGCGGTACGTGTTGCTGCTATGGGTCCTCTTGGTGGTATTGGTGATGCTCTATTCTGGTTTACATTGGTTCCAATTACAGCTGGATTTACAGCTAACATGGCACTTAATGGAAACTTCATGGCACCTGTTCTCTTCTTAGTAATCTTTAACGCAGTACAATTCGCAGTACGTTATGGTTTAATGAGTATGTCATACAAGCTTGGTGCTCAAGCAATTGACGTGTTTACTGAAAATGCAGTTGAATTTACACGTGCAGCAAGTTTACTTGGAGTATTCATCGTTGGTGCTATGACAGCATTATTCGGTGGTACAGCCTTGAGAATTGTTGTTGCTGAAGGTGATATGGTTACCAACGTTCAAGGTATCCTTGATGGTATCTTACCAAAACTTATCCCATTAGCATTAACAATCTTCATGTGGTTCCTTATTGCAAAACGCAATTGGTCACCAACAAAAGCAATTCTATTGCTACTTGTCATTGGTCTATTAGGTACAGCAACTGGTATCCTTGCAGGAAACTCAGGTGCTGCTCACCCAGAAACTGGTGAATCAATTCCTGGCGGATATAACCCACTAATTGAGTGGTACGATTACGCAGGATAGTAATTAAAAGTCCCCTTACTTTTCTTTACATAAGTTAAAAGGGAATGGATTTGTCCATTCTCTTTTTTTTGTTTTCGCTTACAACCAAAAAGTGCAAACGATTTGGCATTAAAGCTAAACAATTCCACCCGATATACTGATATAATGAAAACGGAAGGTGATGTATATGAAAACAAATCCATTGTTAAAATTAAGTAATAAAAATGCAGTCGGTGTTTATTCCGTCTGTACCGCAAGCGAACCTGTTATTGAAGCATCCATTGAATTCGCAAAAGAAAATGACTCCTTGGTTGTGATTGAAGCAACCGCCAACCAAGTAAATCAATTTGGTGGCTATACCGGTATGACTGCTGAAGACTACCGTGATTTTGTGTATGAGATCGCAAACCGCGTAGACTTTGATGTTAATCGCATCATTTTAGGTGGAGACCACTTAGGACCCCTCACTTGGACCGATTTAAATGAAGAAGAAGCCATGGAAAATGCTTCCAAGCTTGTTTACGACTATGTTAAAGCAGGCTTTACTAAGATTCACTTAGACACATCCATGCGTGTTAAAGATGACTCCAAAACCGATCGTTTATCCGATGAAACCATCGCAAAACGTTCTGCTATTTTAGCCAAATCATGTTTAGAAGGTTTTGCTGATCTTAAAAAAGAAAACCCAGATGCCGTATTTCCTGTATTTATTATCGGAAGTGAAGTACCCATCCCAGGTGGACTCCAAGAAGTAGAAGAAACACTAGAAGTAACGTCTCCAGAAGACTTCCAAAACACTTACAATATCTTCAAAGAAACCTTTGAAAAACATGATGTGATGGAAGTATTCAACAACGTAATTGCGATTGTTGTACAACCAGGTGTTGAATTTGGAGATGATGACTTATTCTTCTATGATAGAGATAAAGCAGCCCAACTTGTGAGTGCACTTAAAGACAACTTTGAAACACTCGCATTTGAAGGTCACTCAACAGACTACCAAAACCCCGAAGGACTCAGACAAATGGTCGAGGATGGCATCGTCATTCTTAAAGTTGGACCCGCATTGACATTCGCATACCGTGAAGCACTCTTTGCGCTATCCCACATTGAAGATGTCATTTCTGAAGACCCTTCTGATTTCATCAATGTATTAGAAAACGAAATGCTAGAAAATCCTAAAAATTGGTCAAACCACTATCATGGAAACGAAAAAGAACTCTTTATCAAACGTAAGTTCTCTTACTCTGATAGAGCCCGTTACTACTTACCAAGACCCAATGTTCAAGATGCCATTCATAAATTGATGAACAACTTGAGTGAGACCCGTATTCCCATGACACTCTTGTCACAATATTTACCTTATCAATATAGAAATATTAAAGAAGGTAAAATCAACAACAATCCAAGAGAAATCATCAATGACTACATTAAGTTATACTTAGATGATTACCAATTTGCAACCCATACTGACGAACTGGGATATTAAAATTCAAATATTTAAACCTCAATCGTATCGATTGGGGTTCTTTTATTGTATAATAATTAAAACGGAGGATATTATGAAAAAAGAACTACAAGAAATACTAACTCAGATCTCTGAATCAAAAGACCCTGATCAAATTCACGATCTAATCGAATCAGCTTTAGAAATGGATTCACATGACCCTGTGGTCTTATTATTGGCCGCTGAATTCAGTCATGACCCCTATGAAAGATTATCATTACTCGATCATTCAATTCGTCATCTTGAACATCACCTACATGAAGATGGTTACTTTGAAGAAAATGAAGACGATGATTATGACATTCATCCAATCGAGAATATTCTCGCAAAATCTGTGGAATTACGATTCAATACATTTATGGATCTCAACTACTACCACCAAGCCATGCATGAATATATTCAACTGCTCTCATTAAACGAGGATATACCTTACGCTGATGAACGCGCCATGATCGCTTGCTTATACACAGGCCATACAGAGTTGGCCCAGGAAATATACGAAGGCTACGAAGTTGCGCCTTTCTCAGTTTCATTTCCTTATGCAATTTCACTCTATAACGAAGGCGAAGAAACTGAAGCAATCGGACTTTTTGAAAATCTACTGGACTTTGTGCCCAGCTTAAAAGGATTTATTGGACAATTGGTTCATGGTGAAACACCCATGCCCCAAACTGAAGAAGATTATGCTGTATTGAATGTATTATTCCAAACTGCCAGCATGACCCCTGTTGCATTTATCGAAATTGCACATCCACATCACCACTAAAAAAAGAGGTTAACACCTCTTTTTCTATA
>WPCK01179096.1_pt1 | contig 48781 bp, 47 predicted proteins | sample 5399851 | NCBI WGS metagenome assembly WPCK01 (sample SAMN12869471, study PRJNA574797) | sludge metagenome | isolation source: wastewater treatment of pH11 | place: China:Beijing | collected 2019-05-20
CTACGACGAGGTTTCCCATGGTCAGCAGTATCGCTGCGGTTCTCGGTCAAATCAAGCGAGATTGGCAGAAGCAGTTCTCGGACGACGTGATCCTTGAATTGTGTCAGGAAGCACAACTGACATGGCGTGAGCGAGTATTGACGCCACTTGTGACGGTGCGATTGTTTTTGCTTCAGATTCTGCGAGGCAACATGCCCTGCAATCAAATGCCACATGCTGCGCAGATGCGCTTCACGGGGCAAGCGTATTGTGCGGCTCGAGGGCGGTTGCCGCGTGGTATTCTCGAAGGACTCCTGCGTACCACGGTGGAGTCCCTTGGTAAGTCAGCACTCGACGCGTCACGTTGGTTGGGCCACCGAGTGTTTCTGGTCGACGGTTCCAGCTTCTCGATGCCTGACACGCCCGAATTGCAGGAACACTTTGGGCAACCGGGCAATCAAGCGCCTGGCTGTGGCTTCCCGGTAGCGCACTGGTTAGCCATGATGCACTACGGTACGGGGATGGTCGTGCGGACGTTGACGGCCCCCCTCCGAACGCACGATCAATCACGGGTGGCGGAACTGCATCCGGAATTACAGGCTGGCGATGTACTCGTGGGGGACCGCGGATTCTGTTCTTACGTGCATTTGGCCATGCTTTTTCTGCGAAAAGCCCAGGGAGTGTTCCGCGTGCACCAGCGGACCATCGTGAGTTTCCAGCGGTGCCGCGACCACGTGTCATCACGCCAGGGCAAGAACGCACACAAGAAAGGTCAGCCCCGTTCGGAGTATCTTCAGGCGTTGGGGAAATGCGACCAATTGGTGAAATGGTTCAAACCGCTTGAATGTCCGGCATGGCTGGATGAAGAACAGTTTCGCTCGTTACCTGAATCGCTCATTCTTCGCGAGACAAGATGCCGTATCCGCCGTCGCGGATTCCGCGTGGCGGAGGTTACGCTGGTATCGACGTTGCTCGACGCGCAGAGTTACTCAGTGGACGATCTCGCGACGCTGTACTTGCATCGCTGGAGAGTGGAAACAAATCTCCGACATCTCAAAACCACGATGCGCCTCGACGTGTTGCGGTGCCAAACGGTCGAGGGGGTGCTCAAGGAACTGACCGTATTCGGCATCGCATACAATTTGGTGCGTCTGGTGATGTATGAGGCAGCGCAACGCCAGGGAGTGCCGGTCGATCGCATCAGCTTTGTGGATGCACTGCGCTGGTTAGCTCACGCAACTCCTGCCACGCCGTTTCGAACTCTTTTGGTGAATCCGTTCCGACCCGGGCGTGTGGAACCCCGCGCCGTCAAGCGTCGGCCCAAGGAATACGACCGACTCAATCGTCCTCGAGCCAGCTATCAAAAATCCCTTGCACTCCAACCACTTACGTCTTAATTTGGTGACATTCGGGACACTGGTGAATAGTGGCTCATCATCAGGCTGGCATCGAGAACCCCGGGATTGGCCTCCACGAACGCTCCGGCCGATGGACAGACGGGCGAAACCTCCATGAAATGGCGAACGGCCAGGATCCATGCTCGCGTTATCGTCTCGTGGTACTTGGACGCGTCGATTCCGTGATGACGCAGGTATGCTTGGAGTGCGGCCCGTATCGACACGAGCGCCGTCTCCGTGTCCGACGACGCGAGATAGATGTATGCCAGGCGAATGTGCCCACGATGATCCAATTCCCCGGGAGGGAGCCGGCATGCCTCAAAATCCGCTCGGTATTGGCGGTCCTCGTTGGAAAGTTCGTGCCGGACCATGTCACCTCGTTGCCCCTGGGAACGCGTTCCGAGTTGGGCGTTGCCCGGCAACGGTTCACCGAATATGCCCATGGACCTCCATTCGTTCCAGGGGTGCGCCTGCTGCGGAGGGGACCTTCCGTCTACGAGCGCACGAGATGCACGGCAAGCATGCCAGCCGCCACGGAAACGGCCCAGGACACCCACACCGCATAGCCGGTCCAGTAGTGTGCCGGCCGATCGGTTGCTGACAGCGTCCGGCAGAATCGCACCTGCTGCCAGGCCGCTCCGGCAATGATCAGTCCACCCAGAGCGACCAGCCCCACACCAAATGCAGCCGTATCGAGCGGCAGGGCCGAGACCGGGGGTGGTTGGCGATCAAGTTCCAGAAAGAGCCGGAAACGCGCGACGACGAATCCCAACCCAATGATCCCCAAGCCGGTCCGCAGCCAGGCCAGCAAGGTCCGCTCGGCGGCAAAAAACACTCGCGGATCCGAGGTTTCGGGCATTCCACTGGTCCTGTACGAGGGCCGATCGACTCGCTAGCCCGCGTCTTCGTCCGCCAGGGTCCTGCGTATCCCCGCACGACGCGTCAGCAGGGGGGTTGGCCGGTTCCATAGACTATGTACCTCAGATCACGGCGTAAAGACATCGGACTCTCGCAGTTCCACGGCGAAATGGGCGATCAGGTTGGCGGCGTGATCGAGATCCTCAAGCGACACCGTTTCCACCGCGCTGTGCATATAGCGGTTGGGAATCGCCACCACGGCCGTGGCCACGCCCGACCGTGTCACCTGAATGGAATTGGCGTCATTGGACGAGGCCTTTCCGACTGCCGTCAGCTGGTAGGGAATCCCGTGGCGCTCGGCCGTTTCGATCAGACGCTCTGTGATTCGAGGGTTCATATTCGGGCCGCGGCAGATCACAGGCCCCCGGCCCAAGGCGACATCTCCCTGTTGCCGTTTGTCGATTGTGGGGCAATCCGTGGCGTGGGTCACATCGACGGCAATGCCCACCTGGGGGTCGATGCCAAAGGCGCTGGTGCGGGAACCTCGCAGTCCAATTTCTTCCTGGACCGTGGAGACCGCGTAGAACGCGCACTCCAGTCCCCTGGCAACCGCGCGACGGAGCGATTCCAGCGCAACCCATAAACCCGACTTGTCGTCCATTCCCGGGGCATTGGCAAGCTGATTTTCCATGGCCTGGAATCCAAGCCGCAGCGTCACGGGATCGCCGATGCGGATCAGCCGGCTGGCTTCCTCCTTGGACTTGGCCCCCATATCCAGCCACAGGTCACTGGGTTCCACCACTTTGCCGCGTTCTTCGTTCGTCAATAAATGGATCGGCTTCCGCGAGATGACGGCCGGCAGAGGCCCCCCTTTCGTCCAGATCGTCATCCGCTGTCCCACGAGTTGTTGAGGGTCCCAGCCCCCGATGGTTTGGGTATAGAGAAACCCCTGATCGTCAATCTGCGAGATCAGCAGTCCGATCTGATCGCAGTGCCCGGCCACCATGAGGCGAGGCCGCCCCCGGCCCTGGCAGCTGGCGATGACATTGCCATGCAGGTCCGTGGTGACTTGCTCGGCAAACGCGCTGGCATATTCGCGAACCAGTTCCTGGACGGGTTCCTCAAACCCAGAGGGACTGGGGCGTTCCAGCAGGCCTTGGAGTAACCCTAGGGCGGTGGGATCCATGGAGCACTTGACTCCCGTCGTGAGCTGCGGCGGACTTGGACGCTGGTCGAGGGATTGCTAGCTGGGTGTTCCAGGTAGCGGCCAGGACACAAGGTAGACCTGGCCGGATCCACGAGGAAGGGGGTGGATCGCTGTATGTCCGCCGTACCTTGCCGAGTGACTCCGTTCACGGTAGTTTGAAAGGGTTCCGAAAAGTTGTCCCATTCCACAATGTCAGCGGGAACGAGAAGATGATCCGGCAAATTCGATGCGGCGTTTGGTGGGCGGCCTTGGCGATCGGCGGCATAGGTGCGACGGCCATGGGACAAGCGGTTGTGACATTCGCACCGGTCGTACCCGAGGCCTTCGCCACGCCCGTCCTGGCCGCGCGACCGGTCGTGACGTCGGTGGCCGTTCCGATTGCGGTGGCGTCCCCGGTCACAACGTTTATGCCGGTGACCTCGGCTTGGACCGCTGCCCCGACCGTGACCACGTTGAGCCCTGTCGTGGCCAGCACCGTCGTTCCGGCACCGGTCACGACGCTGTCCCCCGTGACGACCTTCTCGACGGTAACCACTCTCTCACCGGTCGCCACCACGTTTTCTCCGGTGGTGACTACCTATTCGCCCGTGGTGGCGGTTGGGCCGACGGTCTTTGTCCGACCGACGGTATTCGTACCAGGACAGCCCGTCCGCAATTTTTTCCGCTCGTTTGCCCCCTAGCCATGGATGCCGTGGTGCTTTTGAGTGGCGGGTTGGACTCCGCCACGGTGCTCGCCATGGCTCGGCATGAAGGCTATCGCTGCTTTGCGCTGACGTTCCGCTACGGCCAGCGCCATGGCCATGAGGTGGCCGCCGCGGTCCGGGTGGCCCATGCCCTGGGTGCCGTTCGTCACCGCATCGTGGATCTCGATCTGGGATCGATGGGAGGGTCCGCCCTGACCGACACCCTCCCCGTTCCCAAACACCAATCGGTGGAAGAAATCGGAACCGAGATCCCAATTACCTATGTGCCGGCCCGAAATACCGTCTTTCTGGCCCACGCGTTAGCCTGGGCCGAGGTGCTGGGAGCAGAAGCCATTTTCTTGGGTGTGAACGCACTGGACTACAGCGGCTATCCCGACTGTCGCCCCGAGTACATCGCGGCCTTTCAGTCCCTGGCAAACCTTGCCACCAAGTCGGGGGTCGAGGGGCAGCCCATCACCCTGCGCACACCGCTGATCCAGTGCTCGAAGGCGCAGATCCTTCGAAAGGGACTGGAACTCGGCGTCGATTTCGGACTGACGACAAGCTGTTACGATCCGAATCCGATGGGTCAAGCATGCGGCCAGTGCGATGCCTGCCTGCTGCGTCTTAAGGGATTTCGTGAGAATCAGCTGGCCGATCCCATCGCGTACATGACCACGGACAAGCCGGTTGCTTGAATGGCGCAGCGATCTTTCATGCGGCGATGGACCTACTACGCCACCTGCGTCATTCTGCGGATGTGGGGGGTGGCACTGGCGGGGCTGCGAATGCACGCCAATCACCACTGGCCCAAGCATCAAGGGGGACTGGTCTGCGCCAATCACCAGAGTTACCTGGACCCGCTGCTGGTCGGGATTTGTTGTCCGCGCCGGATGAATTTCCTGGCGCGGGAAACGCTGTTTCGTGGTCCGTTCGGGCACGTGATCGCCTGGTACGATGCGATTCCATTGCAGCGAGAAGGGCTGGGCATCGGGGGCATTAAGGAATCGTTGCGACGACTGAAGCGGGGTGAACTGCTCTTGATCTTCCCCGAGGGGACCAGGACGCGAGACGGTCAAATGCAGCCGCTGGAGCCGGGATTTGTGGCGCTGGCCAGGCGAGCCAAAGTACCGATCATTCCCCTTGGGATTGATGGCACCTTCCAGGCCTGGCCCAGGTCTCAGCGTTGGCCCCACCCATATCCCATTCGGATGGAGGTCGGTGAACCGATCCCACCCGAACAGTTCGCCGAATGGGACGATCAGCGACTGCTCGAGGAAGTGAGCCGGCGCATGGAGCAATGCTGGCAGGCAGCGCATAGGCGTGTCGAGCGGGCTCGTCACCGAGTCCCTTCCCAAGATTCGCAGACCACGTAACCTGATCGCGCCGAGGTGGGGCACGCTACGGGGCGCTGTCGGAGAACGGCTCGAGTCGCCGAGGGACTCGGCTACAGGGGTGCCCGGCCACGGAGGGCCGCAGGATCCGATTTCTTCTTCGCACCGGCCGAGCGCCCGCCCGGAAGGTAGCCAGATGACAAGAATATGTCATCCTTGACCGGATCGGTGATCTTGATGGCCTGAATGGAGTCGTAGGGGATCAGCAGGCGACGTCCTCCCACGGAGTCGGGCGCCAAGCGCTCCACCATCACCACATGTTCGGCCAGTAAGAACTTGACGAAGTTCACTTGTTCACCGAAGCTCGTGACCAGGACACCGCGCTGCGGCAGGTCGTCGGGCCAGGAGGCCAGCAGCTGGCGCCAAATGGAAGCGTGATCCACGGATCAATCCTTATTGCGGCCGCTGGGTCGGTGCGCGTTCGGCAGAACTTCCGAGCCCCTCGAACGAGATCCCCTTGTCCCGCATGGCTTTGATCAAGGCGCGGAACTTCTCCAATTCCGGGCCCATGAAAATGGACTCCGTCAGGCCGGCCTGCTTGGCCTGAGTCAAGGCTTCGGTCGCCAGTTGTTCCTGGCCCGAGGCCCACAGGGCCATGGCCAAATGGACGTAAATCTCCGGCTTGGTCTGGCCGTGATCGATGGCGTACTGGAATTCCGTGGCGGCGGCCTTCGGGTCATTGCGACTGAGATGGATCAAACCAATGGTGTCCTTCAGATCCGCGCGGGGGCCAAGAATCTTCAAGGCCCCTTGCACCAGTTCCTGTGCTTCGTCCCCCTTCCCCTGCAGCGCCAACATGTAGGCCAGGTTATTCAGCACAATTGCGCGACGGACATCCTTGGTGGTCGATTTCGCCAAGAAGTCCCGCAGCAGCTGTTCCTGGGTATCCGGGTTTCCTGCCAGCCCCTCGAACTCGGACCGCTGCAGCAGCAACGTCGGGTCGTCGGGATTGGATTTCTCGGCCTTATCGAGCCAGTCTCGGATCTCGGATTCCACTTTCTCGTTGACTTCCGGCTGACCGCGGAACTGTCGCAACATATTGACCGCGCGGGGAATGGCGATTTGCATTTGTCCCGCCGACGCGGCCTTGCGGCACAATTCCATGATGTCCGGAACGCGATTGGCCTCTTTGCGTCGCAGCAGGAAGTCCAGATGACTGGGCAGGGACGCGGCGTTCTCCTGGACAATGCGTTTCCAGAGAACGTCCGAGGCGGCGATCAAGCGCGCGTCGTACGCACCCAATTCTTCGGCCAGCTGTGCGACGAACGTCATCCGCTGGAGTTTTTCTTCCGGGGCGCCCGGCAGGTCCAGCAATTTCTTCAGTGTGGCAATGACCTGATCCGATTGCCCTTTTCGGACTGCCATGTGGGCATTGGTGCGAATGGCGGCCAGGGAATTCTCGGGGCAATTCTTGACCCATTTCGCCGCCGTCTGAAGGTCGTCGTGTTTCAGCAGGAGCCTTAACCAGGGATCCAGGATTTGCATGTCATGGGGGTAGTTGATCAATAGATCGGTGACGATGGATTGGCAGCGTCCCCAGTCCCCCGTGCTTTCGCTCAGCTGCGCCAGCATCAGGGACTCTTCCGGGCTCAATTCCCGTTCGCGGCTGGCGTCGTCAAGTTGTTCGATGGCCTTTTCCAGGGAATCGGATTCGCTTCGTGCGGCCGCCAACTGTGCCCAGAGGAGCAAGTCCTCGCGGCCGAGTTTGCCGTTGGCGGGCCGGTTTTGCGAGATGATGTCGATGGCACGGACGTAGTCGTCATAGTTCCCGCTACGGGCCGTTTCCCGTGCCAGCATGCGGCGGGCCCAGCCGACGGTGGCGGGGGTCTTGGGATCGTTGGGAGTCGCCCCTTCCACGATGCGGTTCAGCAGCGGCAGGGCCTTTTCCGGCCGGTTGTTTTCCAGATAGAAGAGGGCAACTTCTTGCAGCAGCTCGCGGCTGTCTGCGTGCTCCTGCATCGATTGCAAGTAGTATTTTTCAGCGTTGAGGAAGTCCCCCATCACCCGATAGGAGGTGGCCAGCAGGGACGACTTGGCCTTGGGATCGACCTGTTCTTCGGCTTGCTTCAGTAGCTGTTCGACCTGTCCCAGGTCATTGGCGCGAAATCGCAGCAGGATCAGACCGCTCCAGGCCAGAGGGGACTTGGGATCGAGTTCGACGGCCTTGCGAAAGGCTTGTTCCGCCTTGTCCGCCTGGCCGGCTTCGGCCAGCAGGCGGGCTCCCCAGACAAAGTCCTCGGCCTGATCCCCCAGGTCATCGATATTCAAGTCGTCGGGAAGCTGCTTGTTCATCGCCAGCATGTGCAGGTGGATTCGCTGCTCAATCTTTGTCCAGAATTCGCGTGGCAGCAGGTCCAGGGACGACCGGGCCTTGTCATACAGCTTCTGGTCGTAGTAGAGCCGGGCGAGTTTCTGCAGGAGTTCGGGGGTCTCGGCCCCCATGGTGCGGGCCTGTTCGTACGCGGCGGTCGCCAGGTCCGCGCGGCCTTTCATCAGCAGGATGTCCCCTCGCATTTCATGCAAGGGGCTCCAGTTGCCGCGTTTGCTGATGGCGGCGTCCAGGAGTGACAGGGCGTTATCGAGCGCCGCGGGGTCGGCCTTTCCTTCCCGATGACGCAGGGCGATCGCGGCAGCCCGCCCCCAACTCGCCTCCGCACTGTCGGTACCGAACGTCTCCTCCAGCCGCTTTTGTTCCGCGCTGACCTGCGCCTCGTCCTTGGAGTTGAGCGCCAATTGAAACAGCAGCATCCGCAGGTTGACATTGTTCGGCTGGTGTTCGAGGACCTTATTCCACAGCCGGCGGGCATCGTCGTTTCGACCATTGAGTCCGTAGTACCGGCCCAGTTCGGCCCAGAGCTGATCCCTTTGGATCTCGTTGAAGTTGGCTGGTACCTCCTCGAGTTCCCGCAGCAGTGCATCCATGTTGTCGGGGTGCGCCTTGAGGATGGTGAACGCGCGCAGGAGCCGTACGCGGAGATTCGGGCCTGCTTCCTGCTCGACCTCATCGAGCTGCTTCAGGATCGACTCCATCGGTTCCTTGTCAATCTGGCGAGCGATCTCCGCCAGTCGTTCACCCAGGCCCCCGTCCTGTCCCTGGGAGGCCTGGTCCATGATCGCCTTGGCACGATCGGCATCTCCGCGGATCCGGTGAAATTCGGAAAGCACATTCGCGCCGACGAGGTCCTGGGCGCCCGGCTGCTTCTCCGCCACGGGGAACAGTTCCTCGGCCTTCCTCCAGTCGCGCTGACCTTCCGGTAAGCGACGCTGTTTGAGGAGCTCTAATTGAAGTCGGAAGAGCGCCAGCTGCCGCGACTCGGCGGGACTGCTCGCCAGCACGCGTTCGAGTTCCTCATAGGCGGCAACCGCCTTATCGTCCTGCCGCAGGGCCATGAGCGTTTCAATTTCCTTGATGCGCAAAGGGAGACTGGCCGCATCACGCGTCAAGAGCCGCTGGATGACCTCCAGCTTCTTGTCGTTTTCACCCGTGCGATCAAAGGCGAGAGCCAGATTGCGATCGATCAAGGCCAGATGCTCGGGCCGCTGCGCCGCGAACTCGGGACGGATTTCGGAGAGGATCTTGGAGGCATCCAGCCATTCCTCGCGCAGGATGGCTCCCAGTCCCCGCAAGAGTCCCACGAACATGGGCTGGACGCCTCCCATCTTTTCGATTTCCGCAAAAGAGGCTTCAAAGTTCTGGCGATTCCCCTGCAAGAACTCCACGACTGCCCGTTGCGTAATGATGCCGGCCTTGTTCGTGTCCAGCTTGAGTGCTTCGTTCAGATAGTCGATGGCCTTGTCCAGCATTTCCTGTTTTGCAGCCCAGGTGTAAAGGCCAAAGATCGGTTCGGGATCCTTGGGGAACAGGTCGCGACATCGGCCATACAGGGCCTTGGCACGGACGTAGTCCTTTCCTTCGAGTGCGACCTGGGCGGCGAACAAGATCGACTCCTTGTCGTCCGGCGCAAGCGCCAGGGCTTGGTGGGCGTCCTTTTCCAGTTCGTCCTGATCCGGCTCTCCCACGGCCATCAAATACATGCCGTGTTTGATGTGGGCACCCGGCTTGTCGGCATTGACCGAGACCATCTTCTCGATGATCGCATCGGCTTGTTCGGGCCGGGTCCGCAGCCGCTGCAATCGTGCCAGCGCCCAGTACGCATTGACATCGTCCGGGGCAATGGCCTTGGATTCGTCAAAGGCACGCTGGTCCGGGTCCCAGCCGATCATCTCTTCCAGCAGCGGAAGGGCCTTCTCCTGCTGGCCTGCGAGTTCATAAACTTGCGCCAGCTGGATCTTCCAGTCCGACTTGGGATGATCCTTTTGATTCTGGATCAGATATTCCAGGTGCTCGATGGCATCGGGATACAGATGGAAGAACCGCGTGGCAAGTTCCGCAGCATTCTCCCGCAACTCGACATCGTCCTTCATCTCCCGCACGGCCGACTCCATATACCGGTACGTCTCCGTGGCCAGCTTCTGGTCGGGGCGCGTTCCGCTCTCCAACTGCTTTTCGAACAGCTTCTTCAACATGAGCGCCAGGCGTTTCAGCTGCTTGGTGTCCTTGTGCTTGCGGGCGCAGTATCGCTTCAGGTAGCTCGTGGCCCCCGCCAGGTCATCGGCCTGCTCCTTTTCGTCCACGAGTCGCAGCAGGCTTTGGGCCCCGCGCTTCAGTTGGAATCGGTAGAGCGCAAAGCTCCCTCCAACTCCAACCACAAACAGCAGCAGCAGTGCCACCACCAATCGAACGTTAATTCGCTTCATGTCGATTCCCTGTGACTGCGGGGAGAGTCCAGCGTTGTTGAAAGCGTAGTTCGCAAAGTCGTCACAGCCCAGTTATTACGACGGAAAACCGCCGAGGTTTGCGGTTTCCCCGTACCAGAGTGCTGGCAGGCCTTCGGCACGAATTCGGGACTATGTTCCGAGGCGTTTTCAGTTGACGGCGGACAGACCGATTGGGGGTCTGCCTGGTCCCAGGGATCCCGGACGATTCCCCAGACCGAGGACCAGGAAGAATCGGGGCGCGGCGTCCGAACCCATCGTTTCGACCGCTGCCAGCTTAGCTATCCTAGCGAACCCATTGGGGGTGTCAACGAACGAGTTCGTTGGACGGGGGACGGCCCCAGGCCGCGAACCGAGCTGCGTCGACTGGATAATATGCGTTTTCGCCGGAGTCCGGTCTCCTTGGGAAATGGGGACTTTTCGCGGTTTTTGCAACTGTCTGCAAAGAAGTTGGGAAGCTCTGCCGATTATGACGGCTGTATGGAGTCCTCATGAATTTGGTGTCCCCTATGCTGGCTTGGTTCCAACTCGATCGAATGGTCCACCGGCCTGACCGCGGGTGTTCGTCCGCGAGGCCGACCAAGCCATGGTTCCTGCCTCTCGGGTGCCTCGTGGCGGTCCTGGCCCTCCCCGGATGCCAGACGTTTTCCAGTTCGAGGTTGGGCGTGACCGATGTGCCGCTGGCGACCAGTGGGCTGGCGCGTGCGGCGGCCAGTGGGGATCCGGCGGCCTGTCCGTCGGGCGACATCAACGATCTTTCCATGCGGCCGCCCGCGGAGCTCTCGAAGGTGGCACTCAGCGCCTACCGCATCGAGGCTCCCGATGTCCTGCTGATGGGCATGATTACGACCACACCCAAAGAGCCCTACTACATCAAATCGCTTGACATCCTGCGAGTCCTTGTGGCAGGTACGTTGGAAGACGAACCGATTGCGGGAGACTATCAAGTTCAGCCGGGCGGAATGCTCAATCTGGGTCCTTCCTATGGTACCGTACTGGTGGAAGGGTTGACCTTGGCCGAGGCCGATGATGCGATTACGCGGCAGCTCCGCGCGATCATTCAACCCGAAGTCTCGGTGACGCTGGTGCAGTCCTCGGAGCTACAGCGAATTGCTGGCGAGAAAATCGTGGCACCGGACGGCACCGTGAACCTTGGCATTTACGGCTGCGTCGAGGTCGTGGGGCTGACCCTCCAGGAAGCTCGGTTGGCCGTGGAAGAACGGCTCTCGACTTTCTTCGAGGACCCCAAGGTTTCCCTGGATGTCTTCAGCTACAACAGCAAGTCCTATTACGTGATCCTGGAAGGGGCGGGACTCGGCGACCAGGTCATCTCTCGACCCGTGGTGGGAAATGAAACGGTCTTGGACGCCATCGCTGCCATCCAAGGGATCCCGGAAATATCGTCCAAGCGAATCTGGATTTCGCGCCCATCGCCCAATGGACGAGGCTGCGAACAGATCATCCCGGTCGACTGGTTTGCCATTACACGGAATGCCAACACGAGCACCAATTACCAATTGTTGCCGGGTGACCGTGTCTTCGTGGCGGAGAGCCGCGTGCTGGGGCTGCAGACCTTGGTCTCACGGATCCTGGACCCGGTGGAACGCCTCGTTGGGTTTAGCTTGCTGGGAGCCCAGACGGTCCAGTCGATACAGCGGTTCCCTGGCGGTTTCTTCCTCAATCAAGGCTTCTTCTAATGCGTGGAATGCCACCCATGATGTGCAGCGGGGGATTACGGATGGTACGAACAGCCCTGGCAGGGAGCTTCCTCTTGGTCCTGGCCCTGTGGCCTACGGTCAGTCTGGGGCAAGTCGTGCCCCATGCGTGTGACGGTGCATCCAGTACCAACCCGTGCGCGGGCCGACATCGATATTGCGTGGAAGGGCAATGCTATCCCAATCGTCAGACGTATGGTTTCTTTCAAACCCAATGGCGCCGCTGGCCCGTCGAGACACCTGAAATCGCGCGACCGCCGAAGGGGCCCCAGGCGATGGACCCCTCGCGCGGGCCGGGCGCGGAGACGCCCCCACCCGATATGGAAGCCGACCCCAATCCCGAATTCCAGCATCTGCGGAATCGCGTGGATGGACAGCCGCCCCTCTGGGACCAGCCGGGGCTCTCGCAGGAACCCTCGATGACGGAACCGACCGGGCCGGAACCATCGACTGGCCGCGGCACGCAACCGCCACCGCCTCCCAAGAATCCGTTCCTCAACGAGACGGGACAAAGGCCAATGCCCATGCGAGACCGCCGGGTCGAAGTCCTCCGATCTCGCGACGTCGTGACCGAGGGCCTGGCAACCTCTCCACGTCGCTTGCCACGGCCCGTACGGACCGTGGCGGATATCTCGATCCCCTTTGAAGAAGACCTTCGCTTGGGACAGCGCGATCCGCAGATTCGCCCCGCCTCGGTTGTGACCGACGGTCATGCGTCTCGCGACGTGGTTACCGCGGCCGTGGCAAGTACGCCGCCGCAGACGGTCCCCGTTTCACAGGTCAATCCGCTGCGGAGACGATCGAGTCCGCCCCAGGCTGCGGCAATGCCACAGGGAACCCCACCCGTACCGCGGGTCGATTCCACCCCGCAACGCAGAGTCCTGCCATCCGCCCCTCGCCGAGCGACGGGTGGAGGCAACCCCCTGCGCCGGTGACCCATACCACGGGCATGAACGTCGTTTCGGGATTGTAGCGCAACGGCCAGATGCTCCCCTCGGAAGCTGACCGTGGTATTCAATCCTCTCGCCACGCGGGCAAGTCACTTGCCACGCGATCGAGGCACACGCCGTGGCTTGGGCAGGTGGCGCCGTCGACAAGCTCGCCCGGTTTCTGCAAGAAATGGCGGAGCGTCGCGACGAAAGCGGCCAGTCGGGGAGCATCCACGATGCGATGATCGGCCTTGACGACCAGCAAGGCCACCCGCCCAACCGTGGGCACCTGATCTCGAACCACAACATGAGGCATGGTAGGGCCCAGGGCCACATAGACGGGAGGTGCATTCACCGGGAGCGAACTTGGCTTGAAATAGTGCATCGGAGGACCGCCCGGAAAGGCAAAATAGTTCACCAACGCGGAGCCTTGTTGAAAACCGCCGTCGCCGCCGAGATTGGGGTATCGCAGCCGGTTCGCCAGGTAGAAAAAAATAGGGGCGGAACGGATATGCCAATAGCGCCGCAGGCCCTCCAGCCAACCCAGCCAACGATTGCCGGGAAGGTCCCGGCAGGCGGATGGTACGTCGGTCGACTGGCCATTCCGCAGTGCCATCCAAAGCCTCTGGCAGATTTCGTGAAGCCCCATCCGCTCGGCATGGCGAAGGTACATCATCGAGACGTGCCCCGTGGACGATCGCAGGAGCGGCATCAGGACGTTGATCCCGTCGATCTCACGCACCTTCCTTCGAACCACGCGCCGATTGAAATGGGGATGACAGGCGATTGCGGCGACCACCGCCCGAAGCAGGATATGGGGTGTGGAAGGGATCAAGGGAGCACTCCGACGGAGGTTCTCCAGGAATGCTTCGATCGGCTCCATGTCGATGAACGATCCCCAAACGAGCGTCGGGTCGGCCAGCGGCCCGCAGCTCGCGAGGTAAAGCTGATTGAAGATTCCGCGTGCTGGGTCGCTGGCGTCGTCCACCTGGCCCAGCCGTGGTTCGTTGGCGGTAATCACGCGAGGCCCCTCCCCTGTTACGCGACTGGGTTCACCGTGCCCGACGAGCTCGGGGGAGGAGTTGGCAACGCGACGAGAGATGGCAGCCGGCGGGCGACCGTACCGGCCAATGCCGCAATGGTCCGCAGGTTTTCAGGGGTCAGGTCGCGGACGCCTAAGGACACGCGGAAGCGCGTTTCGACAAAACAGGCCAGGTCGATGACCATCAAGGACTCCAGCACACCCAGATCGAACAAGTCCGACTCCGCGTCGAGCGATTCGATTCCCGTCTGACGGCGGAGGAACTGTACGATGGGTTCGGAAATGGAATGGTTCATATCGTGTTTGGCCTTATGCGGTGTCGCGCATTAACGGTTCGATGTCGTGTGAGGCGGCCCGTTGGGAAAGTGCAGCCAGATCGACCTTGCCGGCCGTCGTCTGAGGAAGCGACGTGAGAAATTCCACGAGAACCGGCACCTGGTGCGCCGGTAATCCAGCGCGGCAGGCGGCGATGATCTGCGACTGGCTGAAAAGGGGCAGTTCGGGCCGCTGCACCACAAAGAGTGCCAGACGCAAACCCTGTGGCTGGGTGGAGCAGGGCACGACCGCCAATTCCTCGGTCCGCAGGAGTTTCTTGGCAAACTGCTCGATCTCGGCCGGGTGCACCCGGTGGCCAGCAATCTTCATCCAGCTGCTGGCGCGTCCCTTCAAGGTGATCCAGCCCTCTGCATCCTGGCAGGCAAGGTCTCCCGTATACAACCAGCCGTTTCGAAGGACCGCCTGGGTCGATGCCGGATCCTTCCAATAGCCGAGCATGATTCCAGGCCCACGAGCCCGCAGTTCACCGACTTCTCCCGGCCGCGCTGCTTGCCCCGCTTCGGTTGCCACTCCCAGACAGACGCCCGGCATCCCCCGTCCGATCGACCCTGGCCGCCGTCCAATCTCTTCCGGTGGCAAGTACGACAGGCGCGCGGTGGCCTCCGTCTGACCGTACATCAAGTACAGCTGCGACGGTGCCAGCAGGCTCGCCAAGGCCAGGGCGCGATCTTGCGATAGCGCGCCTCCGGCCACCGCCACATACCGCAGGTGGGGCAAGGCATGCGGCCCGAGAATTCCATGGTCCATCAAGTAACGCACTTGTTCCGGAACGCCCGAAATGCTTGTAATGCAGTGCTGCCCCAGAGCGTGCAAAATGGATGCGGGATACGCCAACGATCCGTCGACGACCAGTTCTCCACCCGCCAAGAGATGGGAGGTCAATATGGAATTGCCAAAGGCGTGCTGGAACGGAACGATGCAGAGCGCCTTGTCGTGCGGCCGGATCGAAAGGTAGTGGCCAATGGACCGGGCATTGGAGACTAGGTTCCGGTGGCTGAGTGCCACCCCCTTCGGGGAGCCTGTGGAACCGGAGGTGCAGAGGATCATGGCCGGGTCGTGCGAGCACCCGGGTATCGGCAATGGGTGACCGGTTCGACCGCCGTGACCCGCGCCCACCGACACGTGCTGTCCCGCCGGCAGCCAGCTCAGCCGTGACCGAACCCGCTGCGACACATTCATCACCACCACGCTGGGCTCGACAAGCTCCAGCTGGGTAACCAGGCGATCACTTTCGGTCGCTGTCGACAGTGGCACCGCGATCCCGCCGGCGAGCAGGGTTCCCAGCAGTGACACGATGTACTGGATCGAGTTCTCCTGGAGCAGCGCCACGCGACCCTGGGGTACCAGGCCCGCTTCGCGAACCAGGTAATCTGCCAGGTCGAGGCTCCGGGCCAGCACCCATCCGTAGGAGCGCGTTTCGTTCGGGGTCCGCCACAGGATGCGGTCCGAATGCTGCGAGGCGGTCTGCCGAAACATCCAACCGAGATGGACGCCCTCGCCCTTCCAGTCCTCGCAGGCCTCCTGAGGCATTTCGCTTTCGTTGGACCAAGTCTCCAGGTCAACGCAGATCCACGGCATCGAATTGCGACGGGCGTTCGACCGTGTCATGGTACCTCGAGGGCCAGCAGGGGACTGACGCGTGAAGGGTGGGATGCGAAGCCGGCAATCCCCGCGCTTCCGCGGATCACGTTGCAGACCAAGCCGTGAACGGTTTCATTGCTTGCGAGGTTCATGTGGCCGTAGCATCGGAGGTCCGCGAATCGGTCGTCCCGGCGGATATCGACGTTCTCCAAGAAGGTTTCGCAACCATCCCGGCGAACCTTCACGCCACGGAGAATGGGGATCCAATCGAGCCCGGGATTGGATTCGTACAAGTTAAAACAGTAGTCCACGTTGCTGGGGACAGAGACTCCAAGCGTTGTTTCGATCAGGACCATGGTGTCTACCTTCAGGCCCCACCGTGCCAGCTTCCGACCGAATAGGCAGGCGGAATCGCCGCCGCTGCTGTAACCGACGACCACGAGCGGGCCCGCCTGGCCGTTGGCGGTTGACCGGGCATGCCACCAGGCGGCCGCCTTGCCATAATCCCGCGCGCGCCAGGTACTGGGACAATAGCCCAGGCCCCTCAAGCGCTGCTCGAGGTATTCCACTTGGGGCCAATAGCCCGCGCTTCCGCGAAACAGAATGACCACGGGCTGGTCCGTGGGACACTCCTGGCCCGCCGATGAGGTCACTGCGGAAACCAACCAGAGGACCCAACCGAAGCCACGCCAGCCAAACCCTCGCGACGAGGAATTGCCAAGGCCCATTCGCTATCCTTAGCGTATTTCGGAAATCTCAGGATTCCAGATGAAAAAACGACCGTCGGCCGGCGGTACCACATGAGACGACGTCACCGGATACGCCCATCACCAGGGATCGTAGGGATCGACCCGGCCCCGGCCACACTTCGGCATTTATCGGTTCATCCAGGATTCGTGCCGGTACTCACCGAACGGAGCTTGCTGATTTGCCTTTCCCTACAGGCGTCAGAACCGCTACGCTTGGCAAAGCCAACGACAAACGGCCCGGGAGACAGGATCACCATGGCGACATGGGGGGAACGAGGACTGGAGTTTGAGGTACTCACACCCTGGCGCCGATGCCTCAACGGCCTTGCCAATCCATGGCGTAACTACTTGCTTCCCAAGGCCCTGCTGCAATGGGTGGTGCGGCGGAGCAAGAGCCCATTGATCCAGGAGACTCTGCGGAAACCCGGCGGATGGCAATCGATGGCAATCATCTATGCCAATCCGGCACCGAACGGCCTGCTGGACGGCTGGGCGGTCCAGCACAGCCCCCTCGCCATGGCCACTCGAAATCGACGAAAGCTCATTACCGCCAGGCTGGAAGAGCTCTTGCGGGCCATACCCGACCATGAGGTACTGACTGCCGTCGGAATCGGTGCCGGGCCAGGTGTCCACTTGCGCGATGCGCTGAGGTCTTGCGGACGCCGTCCCGATCAGTTCCGGGTCTACTTGATCGATCGCGACATGAGTGCCTGCCAAGAGATCGAGCGGAATGCAGCCGAACTCAGTTGGCACGATTCCTGGCGATTCATTCACGGGGACGCCCGATCCATTCGAGATCTGCTCCCTTGCGTTCAGCCGCATCTGGTCAAAATGGTGGGGTTGATCGAGTACTTGTCCGATGGCGAGCTCAAAGAACTGTTGGCCGCCCTGCGGAGCGTCATGCGACCCGGGGCAAGACTCTTGACGCACGGGCTCGTCGACCGATATGGCAACTCCCCATTTCTCGAGCGGACCTTCGGGCTGCGGCACCATCGGAGGACCGGACCGGAATTGGCAGGTCTCTTGACCGAGTCCGGATTTAAGGACATTCGATGTTGGGAAACACCCATGCGGATCTTTCCCGTCTGCCTGGCCACCCGCGACGAAGTCGTTCCGCAGAAGGATCGATGCCAAGCCGAGTTGTTACAAAGCCCAGGCCTGGTCGATGTTTCCCGAACGCCACGTGTCGCCCGCGGTCCACAGCACGGCCGGTGAAACTCCGCCGAACGCTTGGGGCCGCACGACCGCCGAAATTGCCGAGCCTACCGGAGCTCCGGCCCCAACGATGGGGATTCCGTGGTCCAGCCCATCGAATCGGAAGTACCGGCATCGTTCATCCTGCCGAAACCGCTGCCGGAAACGGGGTTCACGATGCGGATGCCACGGATTGTCAACCCTGGCACTTGATATGCTCTGGGTAAGCGAGCCTGCCCGATGGATTTCGGGGGATCGTGCGAACCCTATCGGGAATGGCGTCGTATAAGATGGGTTGTCGCAGCGGAATCGTTTGCGTTGCCAGGTGAATCCCCGTAGGATGAACCGAGTTCCATGAGCCATCAGAAAGCCCCGGCAGCGACGCGACCACGACTGACCCGTGGGATGGTCGTGCGCATGGCGGCCGATTCGGCGCTGGTACTGATCGCCCTGGCCGTCGCCGTGGCGCTCCGCCTCTTCTACGTGCTGGCGGTGGAGTTGAAGCCGGGCGAGGACCCGGCCGAACCGATCGCGGTTGCCCTGGCCAAGTTCCTGTGGACTGCCGGCCCCCTGCTGCTGGTCCTGCTGGTGGTCTTCTGGGTGACAGGCTTTTACACCTACAGCAAGAGTTACCTCAGCCGCTACAAGGCCCTGGTGGTGATCCAAGCCGTCTCCATCGGCTTTCTGCTGTTTGGTTTTTTTACTTTTTTCTTGCGCGTCGATGATCGCGTGGTTCCCCGCGCTGCCTTGGTGATTGCCTGGCTGCTGAGCTCGTTCTTGTTGGTCGGAGCCCGGTTGTGGAACGAATTGTGGGGGCACCTGATTCGTGACGAACGGGAGAAGATCCTGCGGAATCGCGGACCGATCCAAACCGTGCTGGTCATCGGCGGCGCCGGCTACATCGGGTCGGCACTCGTTCCACTGCTCTTGCAACGAAACTATCGCGTGCGAGTCCTCGACATCCTGTTGTTCGGAGACAGTTCGCTGCGGAACGTTCGACAGGCGGAGGGTCTGGAGCTGATCCACGGAGATTTTCGCAACGTCGAGACCCTCTATCAGGCCATGCAGGATGTCGATGCGGTCGTCCACCTGGGTGCCATCGTGGGCGATCCTGCCTGCAACGTCGACGAAGAACTCACGATCGATGTCAATCTGATCTCGACCCGCTTGATTGCCGAAGTTGCCAAGACACGGGGCGTCCGCCGCCTGATCTTTGCCAGTACCTGCTCCGTGTATGGCGCCAATAATGACGTGTTGGACGAACGTTCGGAAACGCGCCCCCTCTCCCTCTATGGGCACACCAAACTGGCATCCGAGCGAGTTCTGCTGGAGATGAATTCGGACAGACTGGCGCCAACCATCCTGCGTTTCGCGACGATCCACGGCTTATCGGGCCGAACGCGATTCGACCTGGTGGTCAATCTCCTGGCGGCCCGGGCCCGACTGGATGGTCAGATTTCCATTCATGGCGGCAACCAGTGGCGCCCCTTTATCCACGTGGATGACGCCGCCGCGGGGATCGTGGCGACCCTCCAAGCACCCGTGGAACTCGTCCATGGCGAGATCTTCAATGTCGGATCCGACAACCAGAATTTTTCCATCCTCGAAATTGGAAACCTGGTTCAGCAAGCCGTTCCCGGTACGGAAATGCACGTCGATGACCAGAATGAGGATCCGCGAAACTATCGCGTTTCCTTCCGAAAGATCCACAATTATCTTGGATTTGAGCCACAGCGGGACGTAAGCTACGGGATTCAGCAGGTGCTGACTGCGATCGCCAATGGCGAGATCGTGGACTACGAAGATCCCCGCTACAGCAATGCCAAGTACTTGTCTTCTCAGGGCACCTCCAAGCTGGCCAGGCACGGTTGGGCCCGACAAATGCTGCAGGAGCTTCACGAGTGACACGGCCGGTGGCCACGGGTCCGTCGAGGTCGACTCGCGGGTATCGCTTCGTCAAGCGATGTCTCGACGTGTTGTTGTGCAGTCTGGCCATCCTGCTGCTGTGGCCCGTGGCGGCAATCGTGGCGATCCTGGTGGCCGTCCGACTGGGTCGACCGGTGATGTTTCAACAGGCCCGCAGTGGTCAGTTCGGTCGGACCTTTCGGCTCTATAAGTTCCGCACCATGCGGGAACGGTACGATGAACGGGGAGCACCCTTGCCGGATGCAAGTCGCTTGACGACGCTGGGGCAGACCTTGCGTCGCTATAGCCTGGACGAATTGCCGCAGTTGTGGAATGTGCTTCGGGGAGACATGAGTCTCGTCGGGCCGCGGCCGCTTCTGCCCCAGTACCTGGACCGGTACAGTTCCCGACAGCGACGGCGATTGGAAGTCCTCCCGGGAATCACGGGTTGGGCCCAGATCATGGGGCGCAATGCGTTGACCTGGGACGAAAAGTTCGAGCTGGACGTTTGGTATGTGGAGCATGCCAGCCTTGGCTTGGATGTACGGATCCTGTGGGGGACCTTGGGGGCGGCCCTGGTCCCAGCCGGGATCTCGGCGCCCGACCATGCCACGATGCCGGAATTCCAAGGGAGCGTATCAGCCGCTACCCCAGCACCTGGAAACCTTCCGTTGCCGCGATCGCACTCCTGGATCGACGGCTCTTGATGGACGATTCACCAACCCTTGCAGAAACCGCGGGTTTACCGATGCAATCACAGGCTCCTGAGACTACCGAATCGATCGCTGCGGTCGCCAGTCGCACCGCACCCACGGCGGCCGCCAAGAACGGTCGCGTCATTCGCCGCGAGCGTCAGATGGTCTGGCAGCTTGGGGCGTTCACCTGGCTGGCGGTCGACGCCAGTATCGCCGTGCTGAGTGTCATGTTGGCCTTTATTGTCAGTCCCTATGTGGAGATTCTCGACACGAATCGTTCGCAGCCCGGCTATGTCAGTTTCGCCATCGCCGTGGCGATCTCCATCTGCGTGGTCTCCCATATTGCGGGCCTTCATGATTCCCGGCTGCCTCGGATCATTCTGGACCTCGTGGGACGCGTCTGCCTGGTCGTCGGGATCTCGATGATGTTCTTGAATCTGCTGCTCCTGGTGATGTACTACGAAAAGCTAAGCCGCTACATGTCGGGATTTGTCTGCGTCTTTGCCACACTGGGAATGATCGGCTTCCGCGTTTTGGTATGGAAGCTTTCGGACACGTTTGTACAGAGGGTGTGCTTTCTGGGAGATGACCGATTCCGATTCGACGCCGTCAACTTCGTGGCCCGCAACCGATTGCCCTTCAAGACGGTGTCCACACTGGACTTTCCCGACGAAGGGCGCGCGCAGCCCCTTAGCGACTGGGCCATTGGAAATGACGTCAGTGAGATCGTCTACGACGAAGCCTCGTGCCAGCAAGACGAGGCCGATCTGCTGCACTGCCTGGACGAGGGACTGCGAGTGACGTCGTATGCCGATTTCATTGAAGGGAACTACTTGCTGGTTCCCATCGAGCGGATTGACGCCCGCTGGCTGTTGGGAGCGTCAGTGGAAGTTGCGCATCCCTACTACAATGGGATCAAGCGGCTGGTGGACATCGTGGTCGCCTTGCTGGGACTGGTTCTTTCCAGTCCGATCCTGCTGCTGGCGATTGTGCTGATCAAGCTGGAGAGTCCCGGCAAGGCGATTTACAGCCAGGAACGCGTCGGTCGGTTCAAACGACCGTTTCGTATCTTCAAGTTGCGGAGTATGGTCACGAACGCCGAGGCGAATGGGGCCCAGTGGGCGGCCAAAGCGGATGCCCGCATCACCCGCGTGGGCCGAGTCCTTCGCGCGACACGCATCGACGAAATCCCTCAGTTCTGGAATGTGCTTCGGGGTGAGATGTCGCTGGTCGGTCCGCGGCCGGAACGTCCTGAATTCGTGGAGATCTTATCCCACGAGATCCCCTTTTACCTCCAGCGACATCTGGTAAAACCTGGGCTCACCGGCTGGGCACAAATCAACTTTCCGTACGGCGCCAGTGTCGAGGATGCCGCCAACAAATTGAAATACGACCTGTATTACGTCAAACACGCTTCCCTGATGCTCGACCTGCAAATCGCCCTCCGCACCCTGGGTACGGTGATGAGCGGTTCCCGCTAGTGAATCCAACGGCCATGGACACAGAATCCGGACGGATCCGACAGGCGGTCGCCCATACCGTGTCAGTCACCTTGCGACAGGCCGGGCGCCAGGTTCCCGATCCCCTGGGAGACGAAACCCTGCTGAACGAGGAACTGCATCTGGATTCGCTCGATCTGGCCGTCGTCGTGGTCGAACTGGAACGGCAGCTGGGGGTCGATCCCTTTCGCCAGCCGGGGACCGCCATCCGCACGCTGGGCGACCTGGTGGCCGTGTATCAAAGGGCCAAAGGCATCCACCCCTAGCATGCCCCCTTTTGACATGAACGAGCCACGAAAACCAACGGGAGAAGTCGTGGTCGTTTCCGGCGGCAGTCGCGGTATCGGCCGGGCGATTGTCGTCGATCTGTGCCGGAAGGGTTATCGCGTGGCGACCTTTGGCCGGAGTCCCCCACCGGAGGTTCACGCCAACTGGCCCCAGGACCTTCCCCAGGCAGCTCTCTGGTACCGTCAGGTCGACATGAGCCAGGTTGGCTCGCTGCAACGCTTTGTTGCAGACGTCCTGGCCCACTTTGGCCGACTGGACGCCCTCGTCAACAATGCGGCCCTGGCCTTCGACGGCGTCCTGGCCATGCTGCCTGAGGAACAGTTGAACCAAATGCTGCAGGTCAACGTGGCGGCTACGTTGGTCTTGACCAAAGAGTGCATTCGGCCCATGCTCGTCCAGGGAAGCGGCACCATTATCAACATCTCGTCCATCGTGGCCCTGCGTGGCTTTGCCGGATTGGCTGCGTACGCGGCCACCAAGGCGGCCCTGATTGGCATGACGACATCGCTGGCACGCGAACTCGGACCGCGGAATATCCGTGTGAATGCCCTGGCACCTGGCTTCGTCGAGACCGAGATGTCCGGATCGCTCGATGAGCGCCAACGTCGCCAGATCATTCGCCGCACGCCCCTGGGACGACTGGCGACCACAGACGACATTCTGCCCGTGGTCGAATTCCTGCTTTCCAACGATAGCCGTTTCCTTACCGGGCAAACCCTGGTTGTCGATGGAGGTGCATCGGTCTGAGATGTTCAATCTAGTGATCGTGGGAGCCGGCGGCTTTGCCCGGGAAGTACGCCATATCTTTGGAGAGCAACTGAACGCGGGCGAATTCCGCTGGAAGGGCTTTCTGGGAAGAGACCACGGAGCGGCCGTCGATCCATCGATCGAGCCGTATCTGCTGGGCGATCCGGCCTGTTACGAACCGCAGGTCGACGATCGCCTGGTGCTGGCGATCGGGAACATGCCGGCGCGGCGACGGCTGGTCGACTCGCTCCGTGCCAAGGGTGGTACGTTCCTCACCCTGGTTCACCCCATGGCATTCATCGCGAGTTCCGCCCGACTCGCGGACGGGGTCTTGATTTACCCCTTTGCGGTGGTCTCTCACGAGGCCGTGCTGGATGACTGTGTCAAGCTGAACTACTTTGCCTCGGTGGGACACAACGCCCGACTGGGAAGCTGCTGCTTGCTGGCTCCCTACGCCACGGTCAACGGATTCTCGGTGCTCGAAGAGGATGTTTACATGAGTACCCATTCCACCGTGGGCCCCCAGGTACGGGTCGGGGCTCGGACAACGATCAGTGCCAACAGCGCCACGACCAAAGATGTGGCGGCTGAGAGTTTCGTGTTCGGCGTGCCGGGCCGGGTCACTCCACGGTTGGGAATAGGATAGACCCATGAGCCGCCTGCGCCCTTTGCTCGTGTTTGGCACCCGACCCGAGGCCATCAAACTTGCCCCACTGATCCACGCCGGACAGTCCCGGCCGGACGACGTCGACCTTCGGGTGTGCGTCACGGGCCAACATCGCGAGATGTTGAAGCAGGTGCTCGACTATTTCCAGATTGAACCCCACCTGGACCTGGCGCTGATGCAGCCCAATCAGACTTTGGCGACGTTGACGGCTCGTTGCCTTAGCGCCGTGAACGAGGTCTTGGAGCGGGATCGGCCGGATTGCATGGTCGTCCAAGGGGACACGACGACGGCCTTTGCCGCCTCCCTGGCCGCATTTTATCAGCGTGTGCCCGTGGTTCACGTCGAGGCGGGCCTCCGCACTGGGAATCTTCAGTCCCCCTGGCCCGAGGAGTTCAATCGCCGTGTTACCAGTCTGGTCACGTCGCTCCACTGTGCCCCCACGCAGCGTTCGGCGGAAAATCTCCGGCGAGAGGGGATCCCCGCGGACCGGATTCACGTTACGGGGAATACCGTCGTGGACGCGCTCCTGTGGACCGTGGAACGCGAACGGGGAAGTGCCGATCGCTGGCAGCAAAAATATGGGTACCTGGGCTCCGCCCGCCTGGTCCTGATCACAGGGCATCGCCGCGAGAACTTCGGCGGCCCCTTTCGAGAGGTCTGCCAGGCCATCGTGGGCCTGGCGCGTGCTTTCCCGGACGTGCAATTCCTGTATCCTGTGCACTTGAACCCACATGTCCGAGAACCGGTCTTCGAGATCCTGGGGCACGACCGGAATGTGCACCTGGCGGATCCCGTTCCCTACCCTGAGTTTGTCTGGCTGATGGATCGAAGTACCCTGATCCTGAGTGACTCGGGCGGTGTTCAGGAAGAGGCCCCGACCTTGAGAAAGCCTGTGCTCGTCATGCGCGATACGACGGAACGGCCGGAAGCAGTGGAGGCGGGTGCGGTCGAGCTCGTGGGGACGTCGCGAGAGCAGATCGTAATGCGAGCCACGGCGCTTCTGACGGATGATGCCGAATATCGCCGCCATCAGATCGAACAGAACCCGTACGGCGATGGCCGATCCGCGGACCGAATTTTGGACTTAATGCAACGCATGGCAGGGAGCCCCGCATGAACGATGAATTCGCGGTCAAGTCACCTTACTCCCCCGCCAAGACCAGCGTTTGCGTGATCGGCCTGGGGTACATCGGTCTTCCCACTGCCAGTCTGCTGGCGACCAAGGGCTATCGAGTCTTCGGCACGGACGTTCGGACCGACGTGGTGGAGACGATCAATCAGGGCCGGATCCACATCGAAGAGCCGGACCTGGACATGCTGGTGCGCTCCGCGGTGAACAGCGGCCAGTTGCGGGCAGGATTTGCCCCCGAACCGGCCGATATCTTCATGATCTGTGTTCCGACCCCCATTCGGTCCGACCACAGCCCGGATGTCACGTACGTCGAGCAGGCCTGCCGCGACCTCCGCCCCCATGTCCGCAGTGGAAATCTGGTGATCCTGGAATCCACGAGTCCACCCGGAACCACGGATGGTATCGTGGTCCCCCAAGCCATTCCCGATGGACTCGTGGTGGGACGCGACGTCTTTGTAGCGCACTGTCCCGAGCGTGTGCTCCCTGGCCGTATCCTGCTGGAGGTCGTGCAGAACGATCGCGTCGTGGGTGGAGTCACTGACGCCTGTGCCGAACGGGCCAAGGCCTTCTACGAATCGTTTGTCCGCGGCGAGGTGTTTGCCACCAGCGCCGTGGCAGCCGAAACCACTAAGCTCGTGGAAAACGCTTACCGCGACGTGAATATCGCGTTCGCCAACGAGCTCTCCATGCTGGCCGATCACTTGGGAATTGATCCCTGGGAAGTCATTGAACTTGCCAATCGGCACCCACGGGTCGACATTTTGAAACCGGGGCCTGGCGTCGGCGGCCACTGCATCAGCGTGGATCCCTGGTTCCTGGTGCACGCCGCGCCAGCACTCACACCCCTGATGCGAACGGCCCGTGAGGTAAACAATCGAAAACCGCATTTCGTCGTGGACCACGTCGTCAAGCTGGCCTCGCAGTTCAGTGCTCCAACCGTTGGCTGTCTGGGGATTACCTACAAGGCCGATGTGGACGACGTCCGCGAGAGCCCTGCGCTCGACATTGTTCAGGAACTACTCCGCCGCCGCATGGGCGAGATCCTGGTGTGTGACCCGCACGTCCCGCAGAAATCGGTCGGCTTCCCCCTCACCGGCCTGGACGAAGTCATGCGCCGCGCCCAGATCCTGGTCCTTCTGACCGACCACCGCGAATTCCGGCGGATTCCCAGACGGGTGCTTCAGGAGAAAGTGCTGGTCGACACCCGCGGCGCATGGCGCTGATGCGAATTCCAACTCAGAACTCAAACTCGCTCTGCGCCACCGGGCCCTTTTGCCAGAGCAATGTCGCCGGCTGACTCGCCTGCCCCGGTGGCCGAGCCTTGGCGCCATTGGACGACAAGAGTTTGGCATACACGGCGTAGTCGATCAGGGCATTCACGAACGACGTATGACCATCGCAAAAAACCGTGACAAATCCCCCTGCGTGGCGGCTAGAGGGGGTCTGGTACGCGAAGCGGTCATTCACCACTTGGGCACCCGGGTCCTGGTCCAGCGTCGTCGAGACGTTGAAACGAAAATTCGTGGGTGGGTTCCCGCTCGAGTCAACCTTCCAGATCATCGTCTGGCGACTGACGTACTTTTCAAAGTTCGCGTCCGAGTCCCCCGAGAGGGACTGACTGGTTGGACCCCAGCCGAACGACCGTGCATTCTCGGCCAGCATCAATGTCTGGGCCACACCGTCGTTGGCGGCGATGTAGTCGGCCGTCACCACGACGCCGTCCGAGAGAGGCGAGATAAAGAACGACCGACTGAACGCGCCGTTATCGCGCCAATCCGGCGTACCGCCATTGATCCGATTGTCATCTTCGTAGCCCGCATTGCATACGTAACTCAAAGGCCCGCCATTGAGGACTTGGGGGGGGTCGCTGGGGCAATTCAAGCTGCCAATTTCGATCGACACCGTTTGTAACTGGATGTCCGATGGCGGGGGTGTAAACTGCGGCTCGTCAATCGAATCCCGCGTCGCCTGCTGATCGATATAGGGCAAGAGCGGGTAGACCCACCCGGCGGCAATCGCTTGGGACGGCGTGGAGAGTGGCTTCACGAGGTTGAGATACGACGGCATCTTCTGTTTCGTCGTCGAATAATTCAAAATACCCTTGCCCAATTGGGATAGATTGTTGTTGCATTGCGCCTGCCGAGCCGCCTCGCGCGCGTTCTGCACGGCTGGCAAGAGGATCGCTGTCAGCGCCCCGATGATCGAAATCACGACCAGCAGTTCCACGAGCGTAAAGCCCACCGTCCGCCTTGGATGCCGAGCCATCTTGGAGACCTCCCAACTGCCCACTGACCACGGTCGCACCTTGCGCCCAGCGACCATCGGTTCAGTATCGCAATTCCCGCATTCCCTGTAAAGGATTGGAGCCTGGGCTGCGAGGAATCCGCCACTCCATGCCGAGGGCGGGTCGCGTCGATACTCAGCCTGGCGCCCTGAGAGTAGAATAAAGGACATGTTGGACGCGCCGTCGGAATTCGATCCATACGTCAAATGGCTGGGGATACGCAGCCCCGAACGGCCTCCCAACCATTATCGACTGCTCGGCCTGGAACCGCTGGAACACGACGCTGACGTGATTGCCGCGGCCGCCGATCGCCAAATGGCACACGTCCGCCGGTTCCAGAATGGTCCCCATTCCGAGATTTCACAGCAGCTGTTGAATCAGTTGGCCGCGGCCAAGGTCTGTTTGCTGAGGGCGGAATCGAAAACGGAATACGACGACCGCCTGCGTTTGGAGCTCTTGCAACCGTCCGCCACAGCGCAAGCTCGGCTCGGTGCCACCGCCGGTCCGCGGGCCAGGCGAACCCGTTCGACCGGTGCGCTGACATGGATCACAACGGCCCTGGTATCCGTCGCCGTCCTCGCAGGGGCCTGGTGGGCCACGCGTCGGCCGCGGATCCCACCGAACCTGGGCAGCGTGAACTCGCCCAACAACCCCTGGGAGGGTCCTTCGCCAGGTCCCGCCACGGCCGACAGGATCCAACCGGAAGCCGAGGCGGACAAGGTGGCACGTTCACCTGTGGAATCCGAATCGAAGCCGGCTCACACGACGGTCGAGGCCAGTAACCCGTCGGCCCCGATCACTCCGGAAGAGGAACCACCACCGGAGCAGGCAGAGGCCCACGTTGCTCCACCGGCAAATGAGCCGCCCACCGTAACGCCTGCCAACGTGCAGGCGACGCCTCCTCCAGGTCCCGGGACCCGTGGAGAATCCGCCCTGGACGGGTTCAATCCGCTCGTGAAGGACAAGAATCCGAGGTATCGCCGCAGTGGCGAGCGGCCGGCGCCTCGATCGCGTAAGAACCAGGACGAGGGGGACGATCCCCCTCCGCCTCCCGAGGAACCGGAATCGCCGCAGGCCTCCACCGCCGACCCGGACTCCGTGGTGCTCCTGGTGGCCGCCGACGGAAACACCCTACCCGGCGCAACGGACAAGTTCGATCAGTTTCGTCAGGCCTTGGCCCACCGAAATACCGATGCCGCCAAGGGACTGCTGGCGGAACTCAAGACGGAGTCCACCAGCTTTGAGCAGCGGGATACCGTCGATCGCCTGCGCATGTTGACCTATCAGATTGAAATGTTCTGGCAGGCCGTCGAACGCGGGAAGGCCCAGCTCTCGGTTGGCGGCACTCTGGTCGTCCGCGGCCAGCCCGCCAAGATCGTGAAGGTGGAACCCGATGTATTGACATTGGAAACCGCGAAAGGGACCACGAGCATGGCGCTGGACCGGGCCAACATTGAACTTGACTTCGCCCAGGCACTGGCGGTGGCTGACCTGGCACGCCGGGGTGCCGCGTGGGAGCGACTCCTCGCCGCGGTAGCCGCCGTAGAACCTGGGAACGCACCACAAGAAGCGCTACAGATCGAGGCCGATGTCAAACGTCGCGGGTGGTACTCGCCTCTCAACTAGCTTCGTCCATGCCAGGAGGCTTGTCTCCTCGTTGCTCGCGAGAATGGATGAATACGGATTCCGTTCAATCAACCGTACCTGGGACTGGCGACCGATGGCGCATGACGCGATTTCCAACAGAGCCTAGCGATCCCGCGTGAATCGAACGCTGCTGCTGATCACGCCGACCTTTGTGGGCTTCCGCGTCTTCCTGCGGGAGCTGTCGCAGGAGCTTTCCCGGCGTGCCTGGCAGGTCCATTTGGCGACCAGTACCACCAACTATCCCGATGACCACGCTTCGTGTGACGACGTACAACTTCACGAACTCGACTTCCCCCGTGGCGCCGAGATCGGCGGGTTTATTCGATCGGCTCGTGGGCTTCGCAACCTGGTTGCCCAAGTGCGACCGACGTTGATTCACGCGCACTTTTCGGCAGGCATTTTGGCCGCTGCATTGGCCCGCCGCCCGGATTGGCCAATCACCCTGGGGACCTTTCAAGGCCTGATCCACCCATTTCAGCGGGGATGGCGCCGGCGGTTCTATCGGCAGATTGAGCGGTGGGCGGCCAGCCGCATGGACCAGACCTGGGTCCTGACTTCGGACGACCTGGCGGCCTTGGCCCCGATCCCCCAGGTACACCTGCAGCAGACACCCGGTTTTGGGGTGGATCTCAAGCGATTCGACCCGGGCCGCTTCACTCTCGAAGACCGCCGGCGGGTCCGGGCCGAATGGTCGGCGGGCGAGGATGACATCGTGTTCATCTATGTTGGCCGATTCGTGACCTTCAAGGGGTTCGCCGAAACGGCGCGGGCAGCCCTGTCCCTGGTGCGGGAACATCCGCGCGTCCATTTTGTCTTCGTCGGAACAGAGGACCCACTCCATCCCAGCGGGCTGCACGAGACCGAATGGGGCCAACTGCGGTCCCAGGCACACATCCATTTCGTGGGCTGGACGGAGGATGTACCGGGCCTGCTTCAAGGCTGCGACTGCCTGGTCTTTCCCAGTGAACGCGAGGGGATGTCGGTCTGCATCATGGAGGCCTTGTGCATGGGCCTGCCCGTGATCACCACGTCGGCCCGAGGATGCGGACAACTGGTTCGGGACGGAGACAATGGCTGGATCGTGCGGCAGGAACGTGCTCACATCGAATCGCGCCTCCGACCCTTGATCGCAGATCCATCGCGGCTCACCCCTCCAGCAGCCTCCGCCTTGGCGGAACGGCAGAGGTTTTCGCGGACGAACTACCTTCACGAGCAGCTGGGCATCTACGAGAAGCTGGTTTCATCCTCCGAATCCGCACCGCTGCGAAGCAATCGTAGCCGTCACGCTCCGTCGTGACGGCCGCGCGTACACCAGCGGCCAGGATCTCCAGCACATCGCCGTAGGAGGGTGCTTCGTCCGTCACGACCGCGGGTGGCGACTGGTCAAGTGGAACAGAATCTGTCGGTGGCGGGAAATGACCCGCTTGCCCAGCAGGGGGCGCACCAGATTCAAAGCATAGGTGCGAAACCAGAGGTCCCACCCATATTGGCTCCAGCCCCGCGAAAGGAATATCGTGCATTCGACCGGCCCCAGTGCGTCAAAGGAATGTTCATCGTACGTGTTGACATGCTCCGAATTCTGGGCCAGGACCTGGCGATAGGGGACGATGATATAGAGCTCGCGACAGCGGCCAACGAGATGCCGCGCGACGTCCTGATCCTTCGAAAGGTGCTCCAGCACATTGGAAGCGATGATCACGTCTACGTGCGGGACCTGGTGATGGTCCCCCTGGTGAAATTCCGCCAGGTCACCGTAATCGCGACGACACGATTCGATGGCGGCCTGCGAAAGGTCAATCCCCATCAGTCGGGCCTGGGGAAAGGCTCGGTGATACACGGGGATGGCGTCCCCGAGCCCGCAGCCGAAATCGAGGATCGTGCCGGGGAAATCCGCAGGGATCTTCAGGAGTGGAATCTGAGTCTCGGCGAATACACGCGTTTGTCCTCGTCCTCCGCGCGACTCCCAGTCGCCCCTGGCAAACCGCCGCTCCCAGTATTCGCGCGTATTGATGTTCACGAATCGGTCAACCTGCGCAAGGCCGGGATGTTCGCGTTACGGACTCGGTCCCGGCGGTGGAACGGAATGGCCAGGCCGTGCCGCGGCCCTTGACAGCAAGTGGTACACGAACCCCATGACCCAAAGCGTGTGCACCAGGTACGCGGCGAGGCGCGCTGAGGCAAGTCCAACCGCACCCCACGACCGGAACCACAGGGTGAATCCCACGAACAAGATCGCCCACCCCAGGTTCATGGCCAGGGCGATCCACATCCTACCTGAGGCCACAAGCACTTGTCCAACGGCCGTGTGCGTGGCCGTCACTGCCGCCGTCAAGAGCATGACGACGAGCGTTGGCCATCCCTCGCGAAAACTGCTGCCGTAAAGTTCCATAATGAGAGGACTTACCAAACTGCCGACTGCCACCAACGGCAGGACAAATGCCGCGCTGGCTCCCAGCGTCGCCAACAAGGTCCGTACCGATTGCCGTGTGTTCCCCACCGCCACCTGATCGGTGAATACGGGCAACGCGACCTGCGCCAACTGGCTCGGAAAGGCCATCGCCAACGCGTACCAGGGGCTCGCCGCGTTGTAGATCGCCATTTGCTCGTAGCCACTGGGGGTATTCACGAGCAGTACCATGCACAGCCAATGAATGGGGACGACCAGCAGACTGCTCAACACGGCCGGCAGGGTAAACCGCCACAGCATGAGGGTTTCGTCCTGCGAGGCCGCCACCGTCCAAGGGACCTTTTGTTGAGCCAACTCCTGGGAAAGCACCACCTGGTTCACGAGCCAGCCAACCGCAAGACTTACCACGCTGGCCCATACGGCACCAACCAGTCCTCCGACGTAGGCGCCGACGACCAGGATGGGCAGCGCCAAGGCACTCGTCGCAAGCAGGGCATGGGCCTGCCGGCGAAAGGCCTCCAGCCCAAAGAAAGCACCTGTCTGAGCACCCTGAACGGCCTGCAGAAACAGCATCAGACCCGCAATCCTCAGCGGGCCAGTCAGGTGAGGTTTCGCCAAAGGGCCGGCCGCCAGCCAGGGCGCGGCGATGACCATGGCCAGCGCCATCATCCCACCCGACACCACGGCCACGATCGTAGAGAAACCGATGACGCGTCCGGCCCGCTGCGGATCCGTGCGCCGGAACTCCGCCACGTACTTGGTGGCCGTCAGTCCCAACCCGAGTCCAGCCAACACGGTGAACATATTGACCGTCGACTGGATGACGCCGAACTCGCCGTACCGCAACTGGCCGAGGATCCTGGCCAACAGGACTCCGGCCGCGATCGTTAGGGCCCGGGACGTGGCGGTTCCCCAAATACTCCAGACCAGGCCCTTGGCCAATCGCATGCCGACGGGCGATTTCCTGAATCGCGCGACCAGCTTGGACCAGACACTGGAGTCGTCCCGCGCGTTCGGTGATCGGGGGATGGTGTCCATCACGCATCCGCCACGAGGCCGAGGACCTCGCGCCATCGGGCCTGCCAGAGCTCGATGCCGAACGCCGTTTGGGAGGTCTCATGGGCCCTTCGCCCCAGGCGGTCCCTCAAGGCGGCGTCGGAGATCAGCCGCACCAGCGCCGCCTCCAATGCATCGCGCTGGGGAAGGACCAATAGCCCGTTGAATTCACTGAGGATCATATTGGTGACACCACCAATGGCCGTTGCCACCACCGCGCATCCGGCCGCCATGCCTTCGGCCAGGGCCAGCGACGTTCCCTCGGATCCAAGCGACGGTACGACCGCGATGTCATGGTCCAGGTGGATGCTGAGCCGGTCCTCAGGCGAGTACTTGAGAAACTGTACACGCGACTCCGAGGCAAACTGGGCGCGCAGCGAGGCCTCCTGCGGTCCCTCGCCCGCGAACGTGAAGCGAACCTGAGGAAACCGTGATAACAGGCCGCCGGCAGCGTCTGCCATCAATTGGCTGCCACGGTAGCCTTCGAACCTTCGCGCAAAGAGGATTCGGACCTCGTTGTCCGAACGGGCCCGGGCCCGTAGCTGCTCGACCGATACGGAAGGCGCGAAATTGGGGATCACCCAGGTCCGACCCGCCCCCTCTCGCACCAGCATGGTCCGCATCCAATTCAGCAGGTTGTAGTCAACGCACACACGATTGGGACAATTATGAAAGTCGCGAATGGCCTCGCAGGAATCGATCAGACGGCGAATGTGCAGTCCGATCCCGCGTTCGTACCAGTGCAGCGGCCGGTAGGACGGAATCGGTACGTCCCAACTGATTCCATGTTGGATCGCGATGGTTCTTTGATGGCGAGTACGTACGGTCAAGTCGTCTCGCCCAAAGATCAGCAGATCCCTGGCAGGATCGAGTTTCCGTCGGGCGGCAGCAAAGAGCTCTCGCTTGCAACGGCGACTGCCTGGCCGAGCCGTTCGGATCCCACAGACTTCGATGCCGCAGTAATCGTGCTGAAAGGGCGCTTCTCCCGACTGAATGACGATGGGCTGCCATTCCCATTGCTGGCACAGTCGCGCCAATTCCCATACGTACGTTTGGACCCCCCCGATGGAGAACGCGTCTCCTGTGCGGTTCAGAAAATTCACGGTGAGGATCGCCACCTTCATGGTGCTCGGCAGTATCCTCGCAATCGTGCCGTGGGACAACCGCACGTGGTGAGAGCAGGCCAGGGCATCAGGTGTTCATGGATCGCCGCGCCAGCGCCTCCTCTACCTGACCTGCCAGAATGGGCCATGCATATCGAGTGACGGCCAGTTGTCGATTCCGCTGGCCGACCTGCTGCCAGTGGTGCCGGTTGCTCTGGACCTGCAACAGCGCATCGGCGATGGCCTCTCCCGTGGGTTGCTCCAGGGCGATCCCTGCCGATTCGTGGTGACATATATATGTCACTTGCGGGAATCCGGAACCGAGGATGGGAAGGCCCGCCGCGAGGTATTCGAAGAGCTTCAGGGGCGATCCGTGCAGCGGGATGTTGGTACACAGTCCCACATCAAAGCACTGCAGCCACTGCCGCAGTTCGGGCCCCGACCGGGCCGGGCCCGGCAACCGTACGTGATCCAACCGCCGGGAATTGACCATGGCCTTGACCGGCTGCCAGAGTTCCCCCTCCCCCACCAGCAGGAAGATCACATCCGTGTTTCCCCGCTGCTGCAGCAGCTCGGCCGCATCGAGGATCCGTTCCAGGTTGTGCCAGGGGGAAAAGGCGCCAACGTAGCCGGCGACCAGGGACTCGCGGGGAATTCCGCGGGCTTCCCGAACCTGCTGCCGCTCGGCCTCCGAGCCGCCAAATTCGTCGGGATAGACCCCGTTCGACACGGCCGATTGGTGTGCGGGTCCGCGACCGCCGAGTCGCCCATAGGCTGCGGCGATTTCCGGCGTGACCCCCAGGATGTGATGGCAGGTCTTCGCCTGTTGCCAGGCGCTGGCGATCACATTCCAAACCAGCGGCCACGGTTTGTGGCGGAGCCGGTATTCCTCCCAGACCACTCCGTTGCATTCCAGCACGACGCGGACACCCAGTCCGCGAAATCGCAGAAAGACCAGACCTGGAATCCACCCTGGCCCGCCACCTCGGACCAGCAGCACGTCGGCTTGCGTCTGGCGGACGATACGTCGCGCCTGCCACCAGAGTGCGCATTCGAAGCAGAGAAGCCCGAGGGCGTGCTTGCCAGGAGTTGCGATCGCGAGGACGTTCAACTGGGGATCGGGTGACGTCACGGGGCCCGCGTAGCGTGGCGCGAGCACGGACACGGAATGGCCCCGCCGCTGCAGTTCCCGCGCCATGGCCCAGAAATGGACCTTGCCGCTCATCGACGGTCCGGAAAGGTCTTCCGTGGTCAAATAGACGATGTTCATCGACGCCGCAGGCGAGCCCAACCACAGGGTGCAGGCATTGCCTCACAGGGGGCAGAGTACCTTTATCACGTCGTTTTCAACGGAGAAACGATGGTGCGGCCACGCCTGGCCACACCACTGCTGCAGCGATTCCACGGTGGGATAGCCTGGCACCTTGCCAAAATTGCGGGCGTCATCAATCAAGATGCTGAACGTGGCGTCGGTACGGGATTGGATCGCGGCCAGCTCTTCCCAGATCGGGCAATCCTTCACCCCACGGCCGGTAATGCCCGCATCGTAGTGGCCATCGAGCCAGAAGAGGATGGGACTTTTCAGCCGGGGCGCCACCTCCGCCAGGCAGGTGGCGGAATCTCCGGTGATCACCTGGACATTCTTCCAGCTGCGAAATCGCTTGCGGGCCAGCTCCGCCAGTTTCGGCTCCACTTCGATTGTGACGACTTGAGGAAAAGAGTTTCGCAAGTGCCAGGTGGTATCACCGAGATAAGTCCCCGTTTCCACGAAGCTCTGGGCCTGAATTCGTCGACCCTCCGCCTGGAGCATCCCTCGTTTTACGAGGTAAAATGGAGGTATCGGCCAACCCAGTTTCCGTTTGCGAAACAGGTTCACTGCCAGCCGCACATGCATCAGGAAGTCCATCGGTGTGGGAGCGATCCCCACGCAGAAGTTCCGGATTCGGATCAAGGTATGCGACGGCATAATGCAGTGTAGCATCGCGGGGAGGGCCTGGGCAATGCACGTTCCCGAAAGCCATTCATGAGTGTTCGGTTTGCAGTCGTGGGCTGTGGCGCCATTGGCTCGCGGCACGCCGCCGTGATTGACGCGGATCCGCGGGCCGTGCTGACGTCCGTGTGTGATGTGGAATTCGAACGAGCGAGCGAACTGCAGCGAAAGTACGGATCGCAGATATCCTGTTATTCCGACTATCGGGAGTTGCTCCGGCAAGGCGATGTCTCCATCGTCAACATCTGCACGCCCCATGCCTGGCACGCCCCCATGGCCATTCAGGCGGCGGAGGCGGGGAAGCACATCCTGGTCGAGAAGCCGATGGCGTTGACCGCGGGTGACGCGCGGAACATGATCCGCGCCGCCGAAACCAACCAGGTGCACCTGATGGTCGTCATGCAAAACCGCTTCAACGTTCCCATTGCCCTGACAAAACAGGCACTGGACCGTGGCGACCTGGGACGGGTCTTCATGGTGCAATGCCACGTATTGTGGAATCGGCATGCGGGGTACTATGACGATTCCAATTGGCGCGGGCGCCAGGCCATGGAAGGAGGAGCCCTTTTCACCCAGGCCAGCCACTTCATCGACCTGCTGAACTGGTGGTTCGGAGACGTCGTCGCTGTTCAGGCAGACATTGCCACCATGAACCACCAGATCGAAATTGAAGACTGCGGCAATGCCCTCGTCACCTTTCACAACGGCGTGATGGGCGCCTTGACCTGGACCACCTGTGTTTACGACAAAAACTACGAGGGGAGCATTACCATCATCGCCGAAAAAGGAACCATCAAGATCGGTGGTTCGTACTTGAACAAAATCGAGTATTGGGATGTGCAATCCCGACCGCTTCCGGACAACATTTCCTTTACCGACAAACCGAATGCCTATGGCAAGTACCAGGGGACCAGCTCCAATCACGACAAGGTGGTAGCCAACGTGGTGGCGCGCCTGCTGGGGGAACCGTACAGCATTGTACCGGGTCAGGAAGGACTTACCTCCATCCGGACGATCGAGATGATCTATGAGAGCGCTCGCGGCGGGAAGGTCGTACCATGAATCTTCCGACCCGCAGACAGGTTGCGATTCGGGACGTGTCCTTTGGTGAGCGCGTGGTGGTGGTGGAACCAGCCAATCTCTATGAATGCTCCATCGGCAATGACTGCTTTATTGGCCCGTTTGTGGAAATACAACGAGGTGTCGAGATCGGTCACCGTTGCCGGATTCAGTCCCATGCCTTTATTTGCGAGCTGGTTGTGATGGGGGACGACTGCTTTGTTTCGCACGGTGCCATGTTCATTAATGACACCTTTGCCCGCGGCGGGCCGGCCCGAGGTGATCAGTCGCTGTGGCGTCCCACTCGACTGGGAAGCCATGTTTCCATCGGCACCCATGCCACCATTCTGCCCGTTTCGATTTGTGATCATGCAGTGATCGGCGCGGGTGCCGTCGTGACTCGAGATATACAGCAACCGGGAGTGTATGCGGGCAACCCGGCCCGCCTCCTGCGAACCCTCTAACGCGGATTTTCAGCACCATGGCCTTCACGGTCCCCCTGGCGGATCTTCACGCCCAGTACTTGAGCATCCAGTCCGAGATCGATGCGGCGATCGCAGCCGTCATTCGCCAATCGGCCTTTATTCGTGGCCCGTTTGTTGAACGCTTTGAACTCGAGTTTGCCCGAACGGTCGGCCTGCCCCACTGCGTCTCCTGCGGGAATGGCACCGACGCCCTCTATATCGCCATGCAGGGTCTCGGCCTGCGCCCGGGGGACGAGGTCATTACCACGGCCCATTCCTGGATCTCGACCTCCGAGTCCATCACCCAGGCCGGTGGCAAGGTCGTCTTCTGCGATACCGACCCGTCGACGTATACCATCGATACGCAGCAGCTGGAGGCCAAGGTTACGCAGCGAACCGTCGGTATCATTCCGGTGCACCTCTATGGCCAGATGGCCGATATGGCCGCGGTCATGGCGACGGCGGAAAAACACGGACTCTGGGTCATCGAGGACAGTGCCCAGGCGCACCTGGCGCAGTTTCAAGGAAAGGCGGCGGGTTCGTGGGGTCATGCCGCGACATTTTCCTTCTACCCAGGCAAGAACCTGGGCGCAATGGGAGATGCCGGCGCGATCGTCACGCGGGATGAATCGCTGGCGCGTCGGATGGCCATGTTTGCCAGGCATGGCGGTCTGACCAAGGGGGACCACCAGATCGAGGGGATCAACAGCCGGCTGGACGGACTCCAGGCCGCCATCCTCTCCGTCAAGCTGCCCCACCTGGCGTCTTGGACCCTTACGCGACAGCAATTGGCGGCCTGCTACGACCAGCAGCTGTCTGCACGATGTCGCGATTGCGCCGTTCCGGCCGTGGCAGCGGGCCGAAGTCACGTCTATCACCTGTACGTGATCCAGCATCCGCAGCGAGACGGATTGATGCATCACCTGCGGACTGCCGGTATCCAGTCGGGAATCAATTATCCCGTGGCGCTGCCGTTCCTTCCGGCGTACGCGCACCTTCGGCATCGCCCGGAGGAATTCCCCGTCGCCTACAGGAACCAAGCTCGAATTCTCTCGTTGCCGATCTACCCGGAGATGGCGCCGGAGGCGATCGGGCTCGTCGTGGACGCGATCGCTTCCTACTCCCCGACGTGACGGTCCGCCGCGATGCGATTCTTTCAGAATTACGGTACCTATTCCGCATACTTGCCGCGTTTCAATCGACTGGCACGAGGCGCCAGATCGTTCGCCGGCCGGCGCGATGTCTTTCTCGCCGATCGATACGGATCGGCGCACCTGCTCAAGCCAGTCTTGGAAGGGGATCCCCAGGCCTTCTTCACCAACGGCGACGATGTCCTTTTACAACGCGCATGGGCCAGAGAACATGGCCTGCCCAGCGGTCAGAGCCTGGAGCAACTGCTGTTGATACAGGTGGAAGAGCACGGCGGCGACATCTTTTACAATCTCGATCCGATGCGGTATGGCAGTGACTTTGTCCGCAAGTTGCCTGGCTGCGTCCGCCGTTCGATTGCCTGGCGAGCCGCCCCTTCAGGAAATAAGGACTTCAGCGGATTTGACCTGGTCGTTTGCAACTTTCCAGGAATCCTGGCCGGCTATCAGAGAGCCGGTTGGCGGTCCGCCTACTTCTCGCCGGCGCATGATCCGGTCATGAACGAGTACTCTGGCAATCGGGAGCGCCCCATCGACGTCCTGTTCGTCGGCGGTTACACGCGACATCATCGCAAACGCGCCGTCCTGCTGGAAACGATCGCCACGCTGAGGAATCGCTATCGCCTGGAGTACCGGGTGGACCGGTCCCGATTGACTCGCCTGGCGGAGTCCCCTTTGGGGTTCCTGCCGAGGCTCTACAAGGAGCGTCGCCCCGCGGCCATTCGCGCCGTCTCGGCAGCACCGGTATTCGGACGAGAAATGTACCAGCTCCTGTCGCAAAGTAAGATCGTATTGAACTGTGCCATCGACATGGCGGGCGACGATCGCGGCAATATGCGATGCTTTGAAGCGCTGGGCTGCGGAGCCCTGCTCGTCACGGACCAGGGAAATTATCCGCACGGAATGCGGGACGGCGAGACCATGCGCGTCTATCGCGATCCGGATGATGCCCTATCGATCATCGACGAATCCCTTCGGGCCTGGGACCGATTTCGCGAAATGGCAGCCGCAGGCAATCGCATGGTGCGCGAGGAATACAGCAAGGAGCGGCAGTGGCAAGCCTTTTGCACGCTCGTCGAATCGCTGGGCTGATCTTCCGCGGTATCTCTCCGGGCAGGAAGACCGGCCGCTCGGTAACGGACCATGCACGTACCGCGCTTTGAACCCGCACCGTTACGCGCCGGCGGACGCACCGTGTCGACTTTCAAGACTCTGGTGAAGTCGCTTTTTCGCGCAAGGGTTGGAACGGCGCGCGCCACTCCCAACGGCATGTGCGAGGTCCGAAGACCTGCGCACAACACCGTGGAAATCTGGCCGACCATACCCGGAACACTGCCGACGCTTCGTCACACCTGACGCAGGAGGGTCTTCCGGCGATTCTTGCGAGCGCGGTGAACGAAAACCGACATCGGACCCATGACCGCCAGGACCGCACTGCTGGGCTCCGGCACGACGATCACAAATCCCTGAAAATTGTTGTCGACCCCGGCAATCGTCAGTCCGTCAGCTGAGATGGCCAGTGGCAAACTCAATTCCGTTCCCGCGGGCAGAGGCACACCCTGGTTCAGCGCAAAGGCGGTCAGGTCCTGGATCCCGATCCCCTCTCGCCAGATCGTGCCCGTCTGGACGGGGGGGAAACCGAAAAAGGACCGTTCCAAAACGACGATTACGGACTGGTCAGACTCCGACCAGTTCTTCTTTCTTCCTGCGCGCGATGATCTCTTCCTGCAGCTTGGCGGGAACCCGGCGATAAGTTGCCAATTCCATGGTAAAGGTCCCCTGCCCCTGCGTCTGGCTCCGCAGATCGGTCGAGTAGCCAAATGTCTCCGAGAGGGGAACTTCCGCCTGAATGACGGCCGAATCGGCCGACGGATTCTCACTGGAAATGATGATCCCGCGGCGACTCGTGGCATCCCCTGTGACGGTTCCCTGGAACTGGCTGGGGCATTCGATCTCGACCTTCATGATGGGTTCGAGCAGTACCGGCTTGGTCTTCAAGAACGTTTCGCGGAAGCAGTTCCTTGCGCAGACCTGAAAGGCCATATCGCTGCTATCCACTTCGTGGTAGGAACCGTCTTCGAGCGTTGCTTTGATCCCGATGATGGGGTAGCCGGCCAAGGGTCCCTTGGCCAGCGACGAGCGGAAGCCCTTATCGATGGAGGGGATGTACTCTTTGGGCACTCGGCCGCCCACGACGTGCTCCTCGAAGACATACGCCGTTTCGGCATCGTCGGGCAGCGGTTCCAAGGCCCCCACGATGTGTGCATACTGTCCCGAGCCGCCCGTCTGTTTCCTGTGTTTGAAGTCGTACGAGGCCCGTACGGTGGGGGACTCGCGATAATTCACCTTGGGCGGGCCCACCTCGACCTGAACGCCGTATTCGCGCCGTATCCGCTCGACGTAGATCTCCAGGTGCAATTCCCCCATGCCGGCAATCAACGTCTCGCCCGATTCTTGATCGGTCATGACGTGGAAGGTAGGGTCTTCTTTGCGGAATCGGGCCAGGGCCTTGCCCAGCTTGTCGGCATCCGCTCGGCGCGCGGGACTGATGGCCACGCGAATCACTGGCTCGGGGACAAACATACTCTCCAGCGTGCAGAACTTGGCCTCACTGCAGTAGGTGTCGCCACTTGCACCATCGATCCCCATGACGGCCACAATGTCGCCCGCCTCGGCACCGTCGATCTCTTCCCGTTTGTCGGCGTGCATCCGCACGATGCGGCTGAACCGTTCCTTTCGGCCAGTCCGCTGATTGTAGTAAAGCTCTCCCTTGGCGATGCGACCCTGGTAAATCCTCAGGAAGGTCAACTGCCCATAGGGATCGTCCACGATCTTGAACCCCATTCCCACAAACGGTCGGTTGGGTTCCGGCAACAGACGGGTCTTCTGCGTCTGGTCCCGAAAATCCAGCGCACAGTTTTCGGTTTCCAGCGGGGACGGCAAGTAGCGGACAATGGCGTCCAGCAGCAACTGCACCCCCTTGTTCTTGTAGGCCGATCCGCAAAAGACGGGTGTCATCTCCTCACCGCGAACCGCCTCGGCGATGACGCGATGGACCAGCGCTTCGGGAACTTCTTCCTCGGAGAGGAGCAATTCCATCATCTCGTCGCTGAACATGGAGAGTGCTTCCAGCATCTCCTGGCGGGCCGCATGGCTCTGGGCCTGCATCGGACCGGGAATCGGCTCCCTGCGAATCTGCTCCCCATCCTTGCCGTCGAAATACACTGCCTGGTTCTGAATCAGGTCAATGACCCCCTCAAAGCTCTCACCACTTCCGATGGGCAGCTGCACCATCACCGCATCGATCCCCAGCTTGTCCCGAAGCTGTCGGGCGACTCGCACGGCATCGGCACCGGTCCGGTCCATCTTGTTGACAAAGGCCAACCGCGGCACATGATACCGTTTCATTTGCCGATCCACGGTAATCGACTGGGACTGTACGCCGGCCACGCCGCACAGGACCAGAATGGCCCCATCCAACACGCGCAGACTGCGCTCGACCTCCACGGTGAAGTCAACGTGCCCGGGAGTATCGATCAGGTTGACACGGTGATCCTGCCATTCCACGGATGTGGCAGCGCTCGTGATGGTGATGCCCCGCTCCTGCTCGAGCTCCATATGGTCCATCGTGGCGCCACCACCACCATGCACTTCCTGCATCTTGTGGATCCGCCCGCTGTAGAACAGGATGCGCTCGCTCAGAGTGGTCTTCCCGGAGTCAATGTGAGCCGAGATTCCGATATTGCGGAGCTTGGCAAGATCGATGGTATCCATTGCAAAAGCCTATATCAGTTGCTGCGTATTCCCAAACGCGAAGGCCGGGATCGACGGGGGATGCCGTGGTCGGCAATTCTGCCACCACGGCTCTGAACGGGCAGGTGCCGCGAGAAGAACCGGGGGAATATGCAATATTAATCGAATTCCAATGGAGGGAAAGATCACTTTTGGGAAGTTCTGGTACCTTCCCCCATGGATTTCCCTGATTTTTGTGCGAAAGCGGCGCTTGGCATCGTCAAACGCCTCGAACTCTCGCCAGGCGTTTTGCCCTCGCCAGGCATTCCTCCATCCGTGCAGCGACCTGGCCTGGGTCCTCGAACGTTCGGCCTCGTTCGACCGTCCAGGTCAGCCACTGGGCCCCTGACAGGACGATGTTGGCGAGGTCGTACGCCGCCAGGGATTTACGTTCCCAGGCATCCAGGGGCCTGATGACCTCATACGATTCCAGGGCCGATGCCCACCGGGACGCGTCATCCCCCACCAGGCTGGGAATCAATCGCGCGAGGTCGCTCGCCACACAGTCGATTCCGATCGCATCGAAGTCTACGATTCCAGTCAGTTCCTCTCCCTCAAACAGCAAGTGCTCGCGCCGAATGTCGCGAATACACGGCTGAACGTAGCACGTGCCATCGGAGATCGACGACAGCTGTCCGAGCGTCAGGGGTAACAGCCGGGCGGTGACATCGACGAGTGCCGGAATACCGTCGGGCAAGGACGGCCGGAGGTTCTCCACGAGCCTTGCCAGGTGCTGCCACTGGCCTTCGGCCAGCTCACGACATCGCTGCAGTCGCCGCTGGATACCGGGAGGACGATTCGTGCCACGGGCCCAGGCCGATCCTCCCCAGACCTGGTGAATGCGTGCCAAGGTCTGGAGTGCACGCCGCAAGCGAGTCTCCGTGGGGGTCTGCGCGAAGTCCGCGCGACCAGGCAACCAGGGTGCGATTTCCCAAACGGAGTCGTCCGCGGTGACGACCGTATCCTCGTCGTGCAGTGGAATGGGGCGCGGCAATCCAGAAAGACCTGCGTCGCAAAGCCCCACAATATGTCGATGGACTTCCCGAACTCGCTCGACCGTCGTCCCCTCCGGCCATCGGCGCACACACCAAGGGGGTGGTCCCGACACTCGCCACAATTGCGCCCCGCTGAATCCCCCATAATTCCCCAGAGACCGGATGTCGTCGCCGGCCGCGACGATGCGCAGGCGTCGCCAGATGGCTTCGGGGATTGGGAGTGCAGTCATCGGCATCGGGATCCAGTTCCCTCAGTATACCGCTCGCCGCAGATTTGCTTGCCTCTCCGTGAGTTCCCCGATCATGGTCCGAGGCCGGCATCGTTCGCCTCGGCGCCTGGCCGTGGCAGAAGTACACGCTAGGTCGGTGTTCCCACTGTCGAGGACTGCGCGTCATGGCCATCGAGCGAATGGCGACACCCACGAAATGAACCGGATCGGGGTTGCGTTACGGCCCCGCGCCATTCACGGCCGCCGGCTGTTCCTCACCATGCTGGCTGGGACTCAACGATTCATCGAGCGACAAAACATAAATGGCCATGGCACCCAGCATCATCAGAACGGCGACCCAGAACCGCCAATCGTGATGGAGTCTTTTTTTTGGTACTGCCGCACCGTGTTCATGCCGGCCCTGGCGCGGTGGATGGGGATCGGGTTTGTTCATGTTTGGCGTCGCTTTGTGAGGGCCCTCGGAATGCTTCGTTCCCTTGAATTCATGGCCGTACATCATGTCGTAGCATGCCGTCGAGGGCAACCCGCTGCAGACTCACGATACCGGCGCGCTCGGATGGAAGGATCGGATTGACGCTTCCCGTTGCTCATCTCGCAGCGAGATGGCTACGATCGTGAACGGCTACCCGTCGCGGCGGGGCAGACACCCGTCAGGCGTTCCAAACGTCGAGCATCTGCTGGTGCAGTTCGGGAGTGGCCGCCGCGATCAGTCGCGCGTCTTGCAGGGGGCGGGTGGGAGCTCCATTCCAGGCCGTCACGCAGCCTCCAGCTTCCTGAATCAGGACAATCCCCGCCGCTACGTCCCAGGCGTGAGTCGTCGACGCCCAATAGGCGTCGAACCGCCCTGCGGCCACATAGGCCAGATTCAACGCAGACGAGCCCATGCGCCGAATAGCGCGGGCGTGAGGCAGCATCGACAGAAACCGTTGCACTTCGTCCGAATCGACCGCCACTTCCGCCGCGAAGCTGCACGCCATCAGGGCCTCACTGCCTCGGCGGGTCCGGCTCACCCGAACCGGGACGTCGTTCAGGGAACAGCCGTGTCCATGACCGGCCGAAAAACACTCGTCGCGGGTCGGATCGTAGATCGCTCCCACAATGGGTGTCCCCTGCCGCAAGAGACCCACGGAAACGCAATAGAACGGGATGCCATGGACAAAATTGGTGGTGCCATCGAGCGGGTCCACGACCCAAACGTACTCGCGATCGGCTCCCTCGCCACCGTCCCAATCACCTGCTTCTTCTCCCAGAAAACCATGCTGCGGATAGGATCTTGCGATCATCTCGCGGATCGCTGCCTGCGATGCCTGGTCGACCTCCGTGACCAGGTCCCTGGGCGACTTATTGCGGACGAGATGGGGCCGGGGACGGTCCCTCAGGACCGCGCCGCCCTGCCGTGCGCACCTCGCGGCGAAATCCCGCAGTTCCTTCATGCGGACAGTATACCCGGATTTCCCAGGGCGAAATTCCCCTGTTTTTTGCGATTCTCTGGACACCAGGGTACGAACTGGTATCATCTAGGGATGAGATGAGGCCGCATTCCGACGTGGCTTGCTACGTCCGATTATTGGCTCAGGAAGAGTTCCTGACTTATTCCCATTATTTGGATCGGTTCATCCTGGCCTCTTCTCTGTTCCGGCCCCGCCGTTTCACGCTTGCGTGATCGGCGGGGTTTTTTTGTTGGCTGCCGGGTGTACCGCTCGTTGCAGTATACTCCCAGCTTACGTTCCTCGGTTTCCATTCCTCCTGCCACGGCGATGACCGTGCCTGCAACGTGATCGATGCGGCATGACGTGGAGACTTTCTGGACAGCTCGCAGAACTTCAAGGTGCCGGGCTTCGGTTGACGATTGACCTCGCGCGACCCCAGTCAGGCCTGTCTGCGATCGTGATCGAACAGGAGCCGTGGACTCAGTTGTCTCCGCTGCAGCTGTGTCTGGCGGGTGCGTTGACTCCCATGACCGAATCGGTAAGGGAGGCCTATGTCCGGGGTCCGGATCTCATCGTGGATTATGCGGAGCTCCCCGCGCGCGACGTGAATCCTCGCGTCGTGTGGCGAGACCTGAGTTCTCACCTGGAAATCCCTGCCATCGAATGGTGCATCGGGATTCAGACCCGCGGGCTGCAAAGCCATCCGCATGTCGGCCTGCGGACTCAGGCGATCGACCTTGGCGAACTTTGCGTAAAGGGTCCGCGCGCTTGGCGTGTTGCAAACGCCGGAACGCTCCGATCGGACAGCGATCAAGGCCTCTTTCTGTTCCGCTGGCCGGCTACCACGCTTACCTATGTCGAGATGGTGTATGCCTCCGATTTCCACGGCGCATCCATTGCCTTCGAGGACGCCACGACATCGATCAGGTACCGACTGTTCCCCGAGTCCTTGGAAAAGGGGGTAATCCAACTGGGCCGAGTCCGGGGCTTGTGGGTCCCAAGGGACCAGGACGAACAACGCGCCGAGTCCTGCTTCCGCGACTTTCTCCATGCGGAGTTGCCGTTGACCGCGTGACGCACGGCGGCCAACCCGATGGTGTTCCCTCCGTCCTGAAGCAACTCGACACCCGAGGCCGAGTACATCCACCCCTGTGCCTACCCACGTGCACACCGATTCGTCGCCCCCATCCCCTTGGCCCTGAAAGAATGACCAGATTCTGGAGATTCTCCCGAACCTCTCAGGATGACTTTCGTCTATAATGCGGCAGGTCGGCCACTTTGGCCGGCGGCTTCGTCTGTTTTCCTTTCTCTCATGGTGCATGAAGCACTGGGAGGTACCCATGCGTACTTTGATCGCCAAGTTTCGGGTTGGTTTTCCGTTCGGCATTGCGACCGACAACGGCCAACGGACGGATCTGAGCGGCACGCGCCTGCGGTACCTACCGGTCCTTTCGTGCCTCTGTTTCCCGGGTTGGCCGAAGCGCCCACTCGCCGCGAGTTGGCCCGTCGCCCCATGGCGGTTACGGACGCGGGTGGCGTCCCCGGCCACGGTACCCGCGCGACGTGTGCGGGGTCGCTGAGCGGCGTGCCGCCAGCTGAATTGGCCCTACGTCGAGACGGACCGGTTGGCGAGTGCGTTCGGGCCGTCCTCGACCCCTTCCCCTGGCAATTTTGACCCAGCGTGGATACGCAGATGGCGTCTCCACCGCCGCCGCGTAGAGACGACCATGAGAACGACAATCCCCTCAGGCGATTCGGCAACCGAGACCCGGGCACTCGTGCTCGCGGCCCAGGCGGGTAACCGCCAGGCCCTTGGCGAGCTGTACGTGTTGTACCGGGCCTTTGTCATGAACCAGGCCCTCAGACACGTGGGAAACGTGGCAGATGCCCAAGAACTGTGCCAGGAGGTCTTCGTGAAAATGCTGGAGAAGATCGAGGACCTGGAGCAAGCCGACGCCTTCGCCGCATGGCTCAAGACGATTACCCTGCGCCTGGCCATCAATCGCTCCAAGCGGAGGCGAATCCTGAGCTATACGGCCGAGCCACAGGCCGATTGCCTGGTCGATGATACGACGCCCGTTACGGTGATCCTGGAAAACGAGCGCCGGCAACAGCTTCGGTCAAGCCTCCGGCGGATGCGCCCCCTAGACCGGGAAACGCTCAGCGCGTTCTACCTCGACGGGCAGTCCCTGCGCCAGATGAGCCACCATTTCCAAGCCAAATTGGGAACGATCAAGCGCCGCTTGCACGACGCCCGCAAGCGCCTGGGAATGGACCTCGAAGAATGGTCGGCCGTCTCCTGAAGTGAGCCGGCCCCTCACCCAACACCCCATGTTGCCAACTGGCCACATGCAAACGACCGAAGTGGCAAATACACCGCAGGCCGGACCGGGCCAAATGTTCGTATTCCGCGAAACGGGGCCGACCTTGGCACATGAACCGGCGCGGCCGCGCTTGGCACGACAACTGCCCATGCGTTGGATCCGTGTTCCACGGACAGGACCGCCATGGGTCCTGTCACCGTTTTTCTCCCTTCGCACACCCCAGGTGCCTGCCGATATGGACGCACGCAAGCCCGCTGCTGGCTGGATTGGCCTGATCCTCTTGGGTCTCGGGCACGTCGCAACCGGGATCCCCGCAAATGCAGCCGACCCGTTTCCCGTCAGCTTCTCGCGGATGCGCTATTTTCGCCCAACGCTGTTCTACGAGGGGAACCGCTTTCTTCCCTATGATCAGGGACTTTCGGCCTCCAGGACCGGTGCCCCCTGGCTATTGCCTTACGATCCCTATCAGCCCAGGTTCTCGGCCGACGGCTACTACCAGTCGGTGATCCAATCGCAGGCGGGGCTGGACGCGTCCTGGGCGCTGACACCCGGACGCAGCGCTGGTACTACATACCCGATTCCGGTGAGCACGCCATGGCTTGTTCCAGCCTGGCAAGCATATCCTTTTCCGGATCGCTGACCTTTTCGCCGCCGAGCCCGAGAAACGCACCTTCCTTGGCTGCCTCGGCCACGCTGCGTGCCAAGCCTGCAATCCAGGCCTGGAAGGCCTTTAGGTCGTCGGCCGAACATCGCTCCTGGACGATTTTCGTCGCTGCCCGGCACTGAGTCACAGCAGCTTCCGCAAGTTCCTGGGGATTCATGCGCAGGTAGGGGCCAGAGAGCTTCTCGACGTCCGAGCGTTCCCCATCGCGACGCGCCTGCATCAGGGCCTGGATCAAGGTGCTGTTGGGAAACTGGCTTGTTGCCGCCATAACCCCTTGTGCCACGGCCATCGCCTCTTTCAGACTTCCCAGGCCGCTCCGCCCCGATACCATGACCGCCGTTCCCACCAGGGGCGGCGTCCCCATGAGCAGCTTCCATTCTTCCTCAGAAAAGTCACTCTTGGTGGTCATGCAACCTGGCCATCCGGGGAGAACGACACGCCATTCCACGAAAAACGACGGGCCTTCCGGAAAGAAGCACCCGTCGTCACCCTATTCTCGAACCACTGGCAGATAGGCCAGCCAGTGCAACAACTACGACTACAAGTCGCTTCCGGCAGCCGGAGCAGCCGTCTCGATCGCATGTCCTGACTCGTAGGAAACGGTCGCCGCATCGCCACATCCACCGCTAGGGCAACCCTGGACGGCAACGGCCGTGGTGGCCCCGCATCCGCCGGCCGCACATCCGCTGGCGCATCCCGTACCGCAGCCAGCGCTACAGCCCGAACACGTCGAACAAGGAGACGCACACGTGGTGCTGCAGCAGGAAACGCGTGGACGCAGGATTCGTCGTGCACAGCAGGAATTGCACGTATTGCAACCCGTCGTCGCACAGGTGCCGCACGATGACTCACAACCGCAAGTCGAGACCGGCGCGGCACACACCGAAGTGGCACACGTCTGCGTGGCACAGGTCGGCGCACACGTCGAGCAGCAGCTGTTGGTCGCGCAGCTGTTGGTGTAGCAGCCCGTTGTGCAACAGTTCGTGGCACAGGTACGGGTGCAGCAGCGGCGTGCACGGCAACGCAACTGGGCGTCGGCCGAATCCGCGACCCAAAGCTGGACTCCCAAGACGGCAGCCGCCACGATCGCCTTTCCAATCAAACGACTCATCTTTCGTATCCTCCTAAAAAACCTCGTGTTGTGCTCACCTAAGATTGTGAGTCTACATCCCGGTCTCAAACGCACCTCGTCGAGCCCTTACAAAGGATGTTGCCGAGATCGTCGCGAACCACGCCCACTTTGTCAAGAAGCCACCACGCCGTGATCCGTTCAAATTTGTTTTTTCGGTAAGCCCTTCCTCTCCTTCCCAGAATCAACTCGGCATCCGAGAATATGCCATCCTAGATATCCCAATCTACCAAACTTAACATGCCACTGAATGCACATGGGTGGCACGGGCGTGTCGCCCGTGCTG
>WPCK01335211.1_pt1 | contig 48781 bp, 37 predicted proteins | sample 5399851 | NCBI WGS metagenome assembly WPCK01 (sample SAMN12869471, study PRJNA574797) | sludge metagenome | isolation source: wastewater treatment of pH11 | place: China:Beijing | collected 2019-05-20
AGGCGGCCAGGTCGCGCGGTCCGCCGCGCTCGAGCGCCAGACGGGACAGGGCGCGACCGATGTCAGGCGCCGACTTCAGCGCGCTGCGCAGGGCGGCGCGCACTTCCCGGTCTTCGAGCAGGAAGCCGACGGAATCCAGGCGTGCATTGATGGCGACGGGATCGGTGAGCGGCGCGGTGATACGCTCGGCCATGAGCCGGGCGCCGGGCGGGGTGACGGTGCGATCAATGGCGCGCAGCAGCGATCCGTCGCGGCTGCCCGACAGGGTTCGGACAATCTCCAGGTTGGCTCGCGTCGCCTGGTCGATGAACAGAAGGCCGGACGCCGATTGTCGCTCGGGCGGCTGCAGCGGCGGCCGGGCCGCCTTCTGCGTCTTCTCGACATAGGCGATCGCGGCGGCGATGGCGGCCAGTTCGGCGCGGCGGAAGGCGCCGAACCCGTCCAGCGCGCCGACACCGTAGAACCGGGCAATGCGGCCCTCCGCGGCGGCGCTGTCGAAGAAGGCCGCCGGCTCGGGACGCGCCACCGCGCCGATCTGGGTGAGCAGCGGGCGCATCTGCGGATCGTTCCACACCGGCTCGGCGACGATGAGTTCGCTCGGATCGATGCGCCCGACGTCCGACACGAGCCGCTCCGCCGAGGTTTCGGCGACGCGGAAGGCACCGGTGGAAATGTCGATCCAGGCCAGCGCCATGCCTTCGCCCTTCACGCGCGCCAGCGCCATGAGGTAGTTGGGCGCGGCGGGGTCGAGAAGCTTGTCCTCGGTCAGCGTTCCCGGTGTGACAAGGCGGATCACGTCGCGGCGCACCACGGCGCGGGCGCCGCGCCGTCGCGCCTCGGCCGGATCCTCCATCTGCTCGCAGACGGCAACCCGATGTCCGGTCCGGATCAGCTTCTGCAGGTAGTCGTCGGCGGCATGCACCGGCACGCCACACATCGGGATGTCCTCACCCAGATGCTTGCCGCGCCTGGTGAGCGCGATGCCGAGCGCACGCGAGGCGATCTCGGCGTCGGCAAAGAACAATTCGTAGAAATCGCCCATGCGATAAAACAGCAGGCAGTCCGGGTTGGCGGCCTTGATCTCGATATATTGCTCCATCATCGGCGTCGCCCGCTCCGCCGAGGCGTGGGGCGGCGGCGAACCGGCGTCATCGGGGCGGGTAGCGTCGTCCACGGCCAAAAAGCGCTCCGGCATGAAACTCTCGTCCAAGAGAGCCTGCTTGTTGATTTACAGGCGCGATGTGTAGCCTTATTCCGCGCTCTCCACAAAGAATGCGCCACGATGGGAACGACGATGAGCGTCAGCAAGACCCCGGACAATGCCAGACCTTCGGTCAGCGATCAGGAAGCGCTGGATTTCCACGCCTTCGGCCGCCCGGGAAAGCTCGAGATCACCCCGACCAAGCCGATGGCGACGCAGCGCGACCTGTCGCTGGCCTACTCGCCGGGCGTGGCGGTCCCGGTGAAGGCGATCGCGGCCGATCCGAGCCGCGCCTTCGACTACACGACGCGGGGCAATCTGGTGGCCGTCATTTCCAACGGCACGGCCATCCTCGGCCTCGGCAATCTCGGGGCGCTCGCCTCCAAGCCGGTGATGGAAGGCAAGGCGGTGCTGTTCAAGCGCTTCGCCGATGTCGATTCCATCGACCTGGAAGTGTCGACCGAGGATGCCGAAGAGTTCATCAACTGCGTGCGCTTCCTCGGCCCGTCGTTCGGCGGCATCAATCTGGAGGACATCAAGGCGCCGGAGTGCTTCATCATCGAGAGCCGGCTGCGCGAACTGATGGACATCCCGGTGTTCCATGACGACCAGCACGGCACCGCCATCATCGCCGCCGCCGGCCTCATCAATGCGCTGCACCTGACCGGACGCGACCTGAAGACGGCGCGGCTGGTGTGCAACGGCGCCGGCGCGGCCGGGATCGCCTGCGTCGAGCTGGTCAAGGCGATGGGCTTCAATCCCGACAATGTCATCCTGTGCGACACCAAGGGCGTCATCCACAAGGGCCGTACCGACGGCATGAACCAGTGGAAGTCGGCACATGCGGTGACGACCGACGCCCGGTCGCTCGCCGATGCCATGGACGGCGCCGACATCTTTTTCGGGCTGTCGCAGAAGGGCGCGCTGACGGCCGACATGGTGCGCTCGATGGCCAGGAACCCGATCATCTTCGCCATGGCCAATCCCGATCCGGAGATCACCCCCGAGGAGGTCGCCGAGATCAGGTCGGATGCCATCATGGCGACCGGGCGGTCGGACTATCCCAACCAGGTCAACAATGTGCTCGGGTTCCCCTACATCTTTCGCGGCGCGCTCGACGTGCGCGCGGTGACCATCAACGAGGACATGAAGGTCGCGGCGGCGAAGCGGCTGGCGGAACTGGCGCGCGAGGACGTGCCGGATGAAGTCGCGGCGGCCTACCATGGCTCCCGGCCGAAATTCGGCCCCGGCTACATCATCCCCGTACCGTTCGATCCGCGGCTGATTTCCGCCATCCCGGTCGCCGTGGCGCGGGCGGCGATGGATTCGGGCGTTGCCCGCCGGCCGATCCTCGACCTTGACAGCTATGCGCGCGAACTGGCCGGGCGCCGCGATCCGATCGCCTCGACGCTGCAGCGCATCTATGACCGCGTCCGCCGGCAGCCCAAGCGCACCGTGTTCGCCGAGGGCGAGGAAACGCAGGTGATGCGCGCTGCCGTCTCCTACGTGAACCAGAAGCTCGGCACCGCGATCCTCGTCGGGCGCGAGGAGCAGATTCGCGAGACGGCGCGCCAGGCCGGCGTCGATCTCGACCGGCCGGGCATCGACATCGTCAATGCGCGGCTGTCGAAGCGCAACACGGCCTATGCCGATTTCCTCTACGGGCGACTGCAGCGCAAGGGCTACCTGCTGCGCGACTGCCAGCGCCTCATCAACAACGACCGCAACCATTTTGCCGCGGCGATGGTGGCACTCGGCGACGCCGACGCGATGGTGACCGGAGTGACCCGAAACTACTCCATCGCGCTCGACGACGTCCGGCGCGTCATCGACGAGCGCCCCGGCCACCGGGTGATCGGCGTATCGCTGGTGCTGTCGCGCGGCCGGACCGTGCTGGTCGCCGACACGGCGGTGCACGACATGCCGACCTCGGAGCAGCTTGCCGACATCGCGGAGGAAGCCGCCGGCATGGCGCGCCGCATGGGCTACGAGCCGCGTGTGGCGATGCTGGCCTATTCCACCTTCGGCCATCCGCCCGGCGAGCGCTCGGAGCGGGTGCAGGAGGCGGTGAAGATCCTCGACCGCCGCCATGTCGACTTCGAGTATGATGGCGAAATGGCCGCGGACATCGCGCTCGACCCGCGCAAGATGGAGCTCTATCCGTTCTGCCGCCTGTCGGGGCCGGCGAACGTGCTGGTGATGCCGGCATTCCACTCGGCATCGATCTCGACCAAGATGCTGCAGGAACTCGGCGGCTCCACCGTCATCGGCCCGTTGCTGGTCGGCCTGAACAAGCCGGTGCAGATCGTCTCGCTCGGCGCGAAGGATTCCGATCTCGTCAACATGGCGGCCATCGCCGCCTACAACGCGGCAAGCTGAAGCGGGCGGCTCAGGCGGCGAAGCGCTCCGCGTCGGCGCCGAAATGGGCAACGAAGCGTGGCGACATCGCCTCGACCGGCATGACGACAAACAGGTCGACGCTGCCGAACTCGTGGTCGATGACGCAATCCTCGCCGAAGCGGGCGCCGAGCTTGAGATAGCCCTTGATCAGTGGCGGCATCGCGGCGATGGCGGCGCGGGCATCGATCCGTTCCGGCGGCAGGAGGGCGACCGGCGCGCGTCGGCCGGGGACGGCACGGATCGCCCAGCGCCCGGTGGCCCGCGCGTGATGGAACAGGAACGACAGTGCCAGGCGATGTCTTTCCGGATCGGTGCCGGAAAAGGATGCGCAGCCGACCATCACATCGTGGCCGGTGTGCCGGCAGTAGGACCAGACCCCCTGCCAGAGCAGTTCCAGGGTGCGCTTGGACCGCCAGGCCGGCAGCACGCAGGAGCGCCCGACCTCGAGGAAGCGCCGGTCGGGATTGCGCGCCACCAGGCGCGGCGCGGCGTACTCGCCGGACGAATAGAAATCGCGCGCGGAAGCGAGCCGGTCCTGCGGCAGGAGCCGATAGGTGCCGACGATCCGCGCCTCCGGCGCGCCGGGCAGCGCGTCATCGAGGACCAGGACATGGTCGCAGACGGCATCGAAGCGATCGGCGTCGCGCGCGCCACGAGGACGAACCACGCCGTCTCCGAAGAACACCGCATGGCGCACGCGTTGCGCGGCGGCGATCTCCGAGGGCGTGCGGGCCAGCCGCACCCGCAGTTCCCCGAGCCGTCCAAGGAGGGCGTCGGCGCCTGAATCGGGGGCTGCGGCGATTTCCGGCGACGGACGGGACATGCGTGCCTCCTTGTCGGGTCGGATGCACGAATAGTATCAGAATGCGAAAACAACGTGACAACCAATCGGGCGTTGCGACCTCACGTCGCCTCGCCCGATTGCAGGATTCATCTCACTGGGTGCCGCTCTTTTCGGCGATCCAGCCGCGGTAGCGCGACAGGCGGGTATAGACGCCATAGGCGTTGGCGAAGCCGCAGGCGGCTTCCGCGTCCGCCGGGCCGGCGCCCCACGACACCACGCCGACCTGCACCGGCCCGTTCGGGCCGTCGACGAACAGCGGGCCGCCGGAATCACCGTAGCATGCATCGCGCCCGCCTTCCGGCAGGCCCGCGCACAGCATGTTCTCCGTCAGCGGGTCGCCCATGCCGGAGGCGAACACCGACACGGCCTCGTCGATGGCCTTCTCGGCCACCTTGCGGTTGCCGGCATAGTCGAGCATGAAATTGCGCACGTCGCCGGCATAGATGTCCTTGATGCCGGTGTTGCACGCGCCATTCGGCTCCAGCCCGATTTCGGTCTGCATCAGGTCGTTGGGGAAGCTGCCATCATCCATCATGCCCCAGCCGGTGACCATGGCCTTGCCGGATTCGGGATCGTCGGCGGTGACGGCGACGATCTTGCCGGCTGCCGGCTCGGCGAGCTTGAGCAGCGCAATGTCATTGTCCGGCGCATCGGCGTCGTTGTCGTAGCCGTCGTGCGCGATTACTTCCGTGACGGCGATCGGCTTGCCGTTCATCAGGTTGTTGACACCCGACAACACCATGACGTCGGCCGGGGTGATGAGTTCGCCCTCGTTGAAGACACAGTGCGCCGCTGTCAGCACCCATTGCGGCGCGATCAGGCTGCCGCCACAGAACTGGGCATTGGCCTGGTTCTCCGGATCGGACGCGATGGTGTTGGCGTCCATCAGCGCGACCTGGAACGGCCAAGCGCCGTCCTTGGCGACTTCGCCGCCGAATACGCGGCCGGACTCCTCGCCCTGGCTGCCGGCGACTTCGTCACGCGCCGCCGGGACGCGCGAGGACGGCGACTTGAAGGCGGCCGGGCCGCCGCCGGCCAACGCCGGCGCCATGGTGGCCACCGAAGCGAGAAGCGCGACGGCGGCGGTGACATGCATTGCCTTGAGAGACATCGGGGCTTGTTCCTTCACTTGGCGCCGGTAACCGACGCGATCCAGTCGCGGTACTGGGCAACACGGGTGTAGACGGCGTAGAGTTCGGCATGGCCGCACTTGATCTCCGCGTCTTCCGGCCCCTCGCCCCACGAGACGATGCCGACCTGGGTGCTGGTGGCACCATCGGTGACGAACAGCGGTCCGCCCGAATCACCGAAGCAGGAGCTGCGCGCGCCCGAAGGCACGCCCGCGCACATCATCTTGTCCCCCAACGGATCGCCCATCACCCCGGCGATGAGCGCCGTGGCGCGATCGACCACGTCCTGCGGGACTTTCATGAACTTGCCGTACTCGGACAGGTAGGCACGGAAATCGTTGGCATAGACGCCCTTGATGCCGTCATTGCAGGCCTTGTTGGGCACGACGCCGATCTCGGTCTGCATCAGGTCGTCGGGATAGGATCCATCCTCGAGCATGCCCCAGCCGACGAGCGTGGCCTTGGCGCCATCACCCGGATCGGACGGCGCCAGCGCCACGGGCGCCACGTCGACCGGTTCGGCAAGCTTGATCAGCCCGAGGTCGTTTTCCAGCGTGATGTCGGAATAGCCCTCGTGCGGATGCACCTCGACGACGGCCACGCGACGGCCCTCGGCGAGGTTGGTCGCCCCGACCAGAACGGTGATGGTCTCGGCGCCGACGGCCTCGCCCTCATCGACCAGGCAATGTCCGGCGGTGAGCACCCATTGCGGCGCGATCAGGCTGCCGCCACAGAACTGGGCGTTCGGCTGGCTTTCCGGCGTCTCATCAAGATATTCGGTGTTGAGAAGGGCGACGGGAAAGGAAAAGGCACCCTTCTGGGCCTGCGTGCCGCCGAAGACGCGCGGCGAACCGGCATTGTCGGCGCGCCATGCGGCGCGTTCGGCCGTCACACGGCTGCGCGGGGAGGTTTCGGGACGCGGCGCGGGATCCGCGGCAAAGGCGGCTGGCGCCGACGCCGCCATCAGCGTCGCGGCCAGGATCGCGGCGATACCGCGATCGGCATATCTGGGTTTCGACAAGTCGACCTCCTCGTTGGGGCTGGTTGGCAAGGCCGTGTTTCCCTTTCGGGCAACGCACCTTAGCGCGTCTTCAGGATTGTTTCGCCAGAGTGTGGAGCAAATTTGTCGGCCCAAGGATTCCTTTTTCGGCCGCAATCGCAACGCGGCGTCGCCATCATTGCGCTAAGCGCTTATTTTCATGTATTTTTTCGTTTTTCATGCTTTCATGATCTGGACAAGTTTCCGGTTTTTTGTTGCTCTTGCCAACGGGCTCTCTGGGAGACTTGAACATGAAGAACCAAATGGTTGCACTTTTCGCCGGCGCCGCGGTTTCCGCGATCATCGCTTCGACGGCGCAGGCGGACATGACGAATGCCAATCCGGGCAAGGACGTCGAGGCGTCCCGCGATCTCGGGCTCGGCGAGGAATTGTCCAAGCGCACGGTCAAGCCGGTCGCGCCGATCACGCTCGACGACGCCACGCGCGATTTCAGCACCGAGGATCCGGCCGCGCTCAAGGAAGGCTTCGGCGTCATCACCCGCTCCTTCGGCGACGGCAGCGAGACCAAGTCGCCGGCCAGCGAGGAATTGCGCGGGCTGATCGACAGCCTCACCGGCGGTGCGGCCGAGGAAGGCGCGGTCGATTCGTCGGCCGACGATGAAGGCGTCGACGCCAATCGCCAGGTGTTCGGCGACGACGACCGCGTGCAGATCACCGAAACGCAGAAATACCCGTTCCGCACCATCGGCCAGCTGTGGACGCAGCTCGAAGACGGCAATTGGGGCTCGTGCTCGGCGACGCTGATCGGCGCGCGCACCATCCTGACGGCGGCGCACTGCATCTACAGCCACGATGGCGGCGGCTGGGGCACCAAGGCGGAGTTCTACCCCGGCCTCAACGGCTCCGATGCGCCGTTCGGCGGCTTCGAGGTGGTCAATGCCTCGATCCTCGAGGGCTTCGTGTCCAAGTACAAGGACAATTACGGCTCGGTCGTGCCCTACGATCTCGCCGTTCTCGAGCTCGACCAGGCGGCCGGCGACGATCTCGGCTGGATGTCGATCGCGTCATTCGACAAGCCGGCGGCCTTCACCGCCAACATTGTCGGCTATCCCGGCGACAAGCCGGACAGCACGATGTGGCGCGCCTCGTGCGAGGTCGACAAGAGCATGTTCGACGAGAACAATTTCGCCTATCTGTGCGACACCTATCCCGGTTCCTCGGGCTCGTCGGTCTACCAGTACAACAAGGACAAGAAGGAACGGCTGATCCTTGGCGTCAACATCGCCGAGAACTCGCAGTTCAACATCGCGACCCGCCTGAACAAGGCCTATTTCAAGTGGGTGGCCGACCAGATCAAGTGATCGGCCCCTTCGGCGGATCGACCCGGGCGGCGGCATGCAAATGCCGCCGCCCTGCGTTTGAAGGGGTTGCCTCGCTTCGCCGAAGTTCTAATCTTGACGGGCCCCGAGTGCGTCCATGAGATGATCACCATGCGCCCTGCCCTGATCCTCGCCACGCTTTCCGCCGTTCTGGTCGCCAATGCCGCCAACGCGGCAGAGACACTCGTTCGCGATCGCGTCCAGGTGTTTTTCGACCCCGATCGCGGCGAGGCCGTTCGGCGTGTCGTGCGGGTGGTCGACCCGGATCCCGCACTCGGCCTGGAGTTCGAGTGGACACCGGCGGCGGCCGGCACCGACACGATCGGATCCGACGGACTGGTCACGGGCGAGGGCCGGCTCGTCTGGTACCGCAAGGGCGCGGCTGCCTACGACCGCAAGGCGGTCCATTCGACCTACAGCGGGACACTGCGCGCCGGACTGCCGGAGGGCCGGGGTCTGTACCGGACCAGCGACGGGCTGCGCCTTGAGGGCACATTCCGAGCCGGCCTCCTTCATGGGACCGGCCTGCGCGTGCAGCCGGACGGCGTGCGCTACGAGGGCGGGTTCATCGATGGCGAGCCGGAGGGCGAAGGCCGCATGATCTGGCCGACCGGGGCCGTGCATGCCGGGCACTTTGCCAAGGGCAGGCCCGATGGCGCGGGCAGGCTGACGCGTGCCAATGGCGAAACCTTTGACAGTGTCTGGAGCGGCGGGGTGGAGACCGGACCGCGCATCGCCGTGGCGATGAGCGACAAGGCGGGCGGACGCGTGTCGGTGCAGCAGGCCAGCGGCGGCGATGCCGCGCGCATGGACATGGGCTTCAATCTCGACATGCGCCTCAATGGCGAGGCCGAGATGCGCTACCAGCAGCTCGTGCGCGACGAGGATGTCGCGATCTATCCGGAGGAGGCGGAGATCAACGACGCCTGGAACGGCACGCGCGAGATCAATGAAGCCGACTGGATCTACACCACCGTCGACTACTCCGACGCGCCGTCCTTCGTCGAACTCAACCTTGCGTCCAACGACGGCGGAAAGGCAAAGATCGAGACGCTGAAGCTCGAAGTGGCAACCTCGGAGACCGTGCTCAAGCCGTTCCTGTCGATCGAGGCACATCGCGGCTGCACCGGGTTCCGGCCGGATTTCAACTTCCTCAACTTCGGCTGGGGCAAGGCCGAGAACGTCAAGCTCAACTTCGTCTTCGCCGATGAGGAGGGCAGTACCCAGTCCTCCGCCCGCACGCTTGATGTCGGGACGTTCGACGAGGGCGTCGATGTGTCGGTCAACGATGTGCTTGCCGCCGCGGGGGTCGATACGAACGCACTGGCGACGCAGCGGTTCCGCTGCGCCTCGGCTGACGAGCTGCCCGCCTGCCGTGCCAAGGTTCTCAGGGACGTGGCCTTCGGCGACGTGGCGCCCACCATCTGGGGCGAAGACCGGCTGAACACGACAATGTCGGGCACCGCCGACTACACATGGACCGATTCCAACGGCCAGAGCTGGAACGTCAGCGAGCCGTTCAAGGTCGACATCGCGCTGGCACGCATCGAGTATCCGGCGGAACTTGCCGAGTGCGGCGGCGGATTCGGCGGATCGCCGGAAGCCATCCGCTATATCGACCTGGCGCTGCCGCTCGATCGCAAGGATTATGCCATCGACATTCCGGTGCGCGGCAACAAGACGCTGAAGGCGTATACGGCCCGCCTCAAGATGCATGCCGACAAGACCTCCTACCACTCCATGCGCGGCGTGGCGACGTTCGCCGACGGTTCGGTGCTGCAGTCGAAGCCACTGTCCTTCTACTTCTTCAAGCCGCGCGAGAAGGCGTTCACTTCCGGCGCCACGCCGTCGGCGTGCTACCTTCCCGACGAGGCCGACGCATGCTGAGCGGGCGGGCGCGCCTGCGTGTCCCGGTTGTCCTCGGGACGCTTCTGGCGGCCCTGTTGCCAGCCGGGGCGGAGACACGTCGCGAAACGACGCAGGTGTTCCTTTCCGGGTCCGGTGACCAGGTGGTGCGCCGCAGCATCGCCATCGTCGACCGCTTCGACGGCCAGGACCTCGACTTCTCCTGGTTTCCCGAACGGCCCGGCACGACGGCCGCCGGCTTGCTGAACGGCAGCGGACGGCTGGTGTGGAGGCGCGCCGGTGCCGCCGAGTATGACCGCACCGCGGTCTTTGCAACCTATGAAGGCCCGATGCGCGACGGCCGGCCGGACGGCCGCGGCCGGTTGCGGTTCGCCGACGGTGCCGTGCAGGAGGGGCTGTTCCGCGATGGCCGGCTTCATGGCGAGGGCACCAGCATCGAAGCCGGCGGCGAGCGCTATGACGGCAGTTTCCGCGACGGCCTGCGCCACGGTCGCGGCGTGCTGCGGTTCGCCAACGGCAACCGTCACGAGGGCGCCTTTGCCGACGGCCTCCGGCATGGCGAAGGCACGATGATCCTGGCCGGCGGCGGCCGCTATGGCGGACGCTGGCAGGACGACCGCTTCCTTGGAACCGTGCCCGACACCCTGGCCGATGCGCTCGCCGGCGGCGTGACAAGCATTGCCGGCAAGAGCGGCGATGCCGACCGGGTCGAGTTCGGCATGGACGTCGACCGGCGCCTGACCGAGCAGGAGGAGGCCGTGCGCTACACCTCGGAGCCGACCGATACCGGTGTGGTGGTGCGCCCGAGCAATCCCGGACTGTGGGAGCGCTGGACCGGACAGCGCACGATCCGCATCGAGCCGTACTGGATCGACTACGACACCGACGTCAACTATTTCGAATCGCATGTCTGGCTGACCGGCGACATCGCGGCAAAGGACGGCAAGCCGTTCACGCTGAAGGACATCGTGATCGACGTGAAATCGAGCGGCGTGTTCCGCAAGCCGCTGTTCTCGATCGATGGCGCCTTCGGCTGCACCAGTTTCAGGCCGGAACTGAACCTCATCAACAACGGCTTCGGCAAGGCCTATGGCGCCAGGCTCACCTTCGCCTTCACCAATCGTGACGGTTCGCTGCGCAGCCGGAGCTTCACCAGGGAGATCGGCGACATCGACACCAATGCGTCGATCCGGCTGGAACGCGAGATCGCCGCGCTCGGAGCCAATGTGGGCACGCTGGCGGCGACGACCTATGTGTGCAACGGCGACAAGGCCTGTGCCGGCGATCCGGCGGCACGCATGCCGCTCGGCGAGTTGGCCGCCCTTGCGTTCCGCTCGTCCGACCTCGGCATCGTCTTCGGGCCGGCCGGGCGCCTCATGGACGAACATGTGGTGACCCGAATCGAGGGGCGGCTCGACTATGAATGGCGCGGCGATGGCGGCTCGGCGTTCAAGGCGTCCGAGCCGCTGGAATCCTTCATCGCGCTCGGGACGGCCGACCGGTTCGAGCTGCTGGCCGAATGCGGCGCCGGCTTCGGCGGATCGCCCGAGGCACCCGAACATCTGAAGGTCGAGCTGAAGGAACGCGGCCGGGACTACCAGGTGGCATTGCCGGTGCGCGGCAGGAAGCAGGCAAAGAACTACACCGTGCGCCTCGATCTCACCGCGCCGCGGTCAAGCGTGCATGACGTCATCGTCAGGGCGCGTTTCGCCGACGGCACGGTCCGCTCGGCGCGGCCGCTCTACATCAAGTATTTCCGCATCCCCGAAGACAGCGTCAACTGGGGCGGGGGAGCGGCAGGACCCGCGGCCTGCACGATCGCGTCCTACACGACGTGCTGACCGCTCACTTCTTCGTCGCGGCGATGGCGAGATCGTAGAGGTTCGGCATCGGCAGCAGCCGGGCAAAGAGCGTGCCTTGCGCAAAGCTCGTCACTTCGAGCAGGGCGGAGGATGGCCGCGGGCCCTTCTGGTCGAACAGGAAGTTGCCGAGCGTGTGAACGACGAGCGTATCGCCGCCCGAAAGCGCCATCATGCTGCGTGAGGCGACATGCGGGTGGGCGCCGACGACGAGAGCGACATCGCGCCGGCGCATCTCCTCGGCCAGGAAGCGTTCACGCTGCGACGGCGTGTCGATCCATTCCCGCCCCCAGTGCACGAAGGCGACGGTCGGTCTCGCCGCATCCTCGCCGACAAGGCGGTCAATGAGCGCGGCGTCGATCAGGTCGATCTGGCGGCTGCCGTTGGAATCAAGATCGGTAAGTCCGACGACAGACAGATCGGAAAGGTCCAGGCGCCCGCCCTGGCCGAAATGGGCGATGCCGGCGCCATCGAGCGCGGCTTTCGTCTCCGCAATGCCATTGTCGCCGAGATCGGTGGCATGGTTGTTGGCCATGCCGGCGCCGGCGACATTCAGCGCCTTCAGCCAGTCGAGCGCCAGGGTATCGGGCATGGCAAGGGTCAGGTGATCGATCCCGGCGGGGACATTGGGCAGGATAACCCCTTCCAGATTGACGATCATCGGACGGCCAAGGGTGGTAGCGCGCACGGCGTCGAGTACCAGGCGGCCGGCCTTGTCGTCGATCAGGGCGGACGGCATGGCGCGGCCGAAAAACACATCGCCGGCAAAGTAGCGCACCGTGGCGCCCGGGAAGGCCGGCGCGGGTCTCGCCGCCATGCCGGGCATGAACGCCAGCACGACATAGCTGGTGGTCTCGGCCGCCGGCTTGTCGACATATTGCTGGGCGTTCTCGTTGGCGAGCGCCAGCGGCCGGGCGCCGTTCACCGCGTCCTGCAGCAGAAGCTGCACATAGAGCGCGCCGAGGGAATCGACGTGATCGGGCTGGACCAGCCCCGCCAGTGCGTCGAGGTCTCCGGCGGCGATAAGATTGAGCGTCTGCTGGTCGCGCCGACGGGCCTCGTGATGGGGCAGGTAGTGGGAGAAGTCCGTCGACTGCACGACCAGCACATCCGGCCCGGCGAGCCCGGCGGCAAGATCGGCGAAGGCCTCCCAGTCGGCACGTTTCGACGCGATGGAAACGGCAACGGGAAGGATCGGCACGCCGGGGAAATGCCGGGCGATGAAGGGCAGCATGGCCTGCAGCCCGTGGTCACGGGCAAACAGGCACGATTGAGACACTAGGCCTGGCCGGGCAAGAATTGCCGCCGCGGCCCCGCCGTCGGTTTCCACCCGGCCGAACACGGTGGAGAACGAGCGTGTGGTGGTGGCAAACGCAGTGCGCGCGCCTCGGAAATGATCCGGGAACAGGACGACGATCCGCTTGTAGCGGCCGGCGGCGGCGAAAGCGAAGCCGCGCGCGACCAGATGGTCGGCAAGCAGATGGTGCGGGACCGTCAGGCCGGTGAGCGGGATCGGCGAGGGCACGATGTCGGCGGCCTTGGCGAAGGCGCGCTCGAACAGTTCAGCCTCGGTGTAGAACAGCGGGAAATCCGCGCCCGGCCCGGCGCACTCGTCCGCGCGGGCCGGCGAGGCGATGAGCGCGAGGAGGACGGCGACGACGCGGAGAATCATTGCGCGGCGATGAGGAAGTTGTCGGTCTCGGCGAAATACCAGCGCGGCACCTGGCGATCGGCCGTGAGCTTGCGCACCTCGGCATCGACATAGGAGGCCAGCGGCAGGAGGCGCACGCCATCGCCACCCATGCTGGCCTTGCCCTTCAGGCCCTCCAGGACGGCATAGGTGAACACGCCGTGGCCGAGCGTTTCCAGTTCGGCGGCGGTGTTGTTGGCGTCGGTGGCGGAGAAGACGAAGATGCGGGCGTCGATGGCATCCTTTTCCATGCGGGCGTTGAAGGCATTGGCGGCATGGCAGGTGTCGACCATCATGATGCGGCGGCCCTCGGCGTCCTCGAGCGCGGTCTGGATGTCCTCCCACTGCACCAGCGACGTGCGCTGCCATTTCTCCGCATCGCGCTTCTTGCCGTTGGACGGGATGAAGTAGTAGTCCTCGTCGACATTCACGCCATGGCCGGCGAGAAAGACGATGGTGGTGTCGTCCGGTCCCGGCTTCTCGAGGAAGTCGGCCAGTTCGTCCTCGATCGTGCCGGCCTCGGGCTCAAGGATGTTGTCGTCGCCGACGATGCGCCGCGCCGCCTCGGCCAGCGCCGGCGTTTCCTCCAGCCGGTCACGATTGACAATGAGCCGGGCCTCGACCTTCTCGTAGAGCGGACCGGTCCGGGCCACGACGGTGTCGAGGAAGGCGGCGGCATCGTCGACCGGATAGCGCAGGTCACACGCGCGGCCGCCACACGCGTCGGGAAGCAACGGATAGTCCTCGGCGCCGACGACAAGCACGTAGAGCGTGCCGCGCTTCTGTGCCCCGGACTTCTTCTTGCCGATCGCCTTGACCGAACGCTCGGTCATGTAGCCGAATTCGTTCAGGCCGGTAATGCGGATGTCGTTCTCGCCCTCGGCCACCGGTACCTCGATGATCATCGACTTGCCATCGGCGGCGACCGAACGGCTGGTGGCGATGCGACGGTCGTTGGAGAGCACGGAGAATTCCTCCGGCGCCTCGTCGGGATCGCCGGTCAGCGCGATCTCCACCGCCACGATTCCGCGATCCTCGCCGGTCTGGTTGTCGGCAATCCGCGCGGCGAAGTCGGGAGGCTTGCGCATCAGCAGGCGCTGCAGCTCGCTGTCGGTGCCGCGCAGTTCCTTCACGGCCTGCTTCGCGCTCTTCAGGATGATGGCGCGGCGGATGATCTCGGGGCTGTTGAGATAGGTCTTCAACTGGCGGGCCTTGACGAACCGGCCGGCCTCGTCGCTTCCACCGTTGATGTGCCAGCCGAAGAAATCGTCGCCGCCGGGGGAGGAGTAATAGTAGCCCTGCGGGGTCCACAGGATCCATTCCTTGCCGGCGAAGAAGGCATTGACGATCAATTCGCCGGTCCTTTCGTTCCACAACGCCAGCGTCTGGTCGGCGCTGGCGGTGAGCAGCAGCCCGGCGCCCGGCGCTTCGGCCACGGCGTTGATTTCGCCGGCATGGCCGCCGCGCAACTCGCCGAGCGCCCCGCCATCGGCCAGCGCATGCAGGAACAGCACGCCGTCATTGCCGCCTGTCACCAGCCGCTCACCGCCGGCCAGCAGCGAGTAGGCGGAGTGCAGGTAACCGGTTGTGGCATCCTTGCCGATCGTCCCGGCGGTGCCGGCGCCGTTGATAATGTCGAGTTCGCCATAGTCGAGGTCCGCCTCGCCGCCCTTGCGGCCCTTCAGGCTCCACTCGCCGTCTGCAAACACCGCGCGCCGCCAAGTCCCTTCGGCGGGCGCGGCCTCCGGATGTTCCATGTTGCGGTCCGGGGTCGGCAGCTTCAACCGGAACTCGAGCGCGCCAAGCGTCTCCGGGCAGGCGACCTCGGCCGGACAGGGGTTGAGCGAACCCCAGGCAATCTCATCGCCGTTCGCCGTGATTCCGGCCGCCGTGACCGGCGCGCCACGCCCGGAAAACACCGCCGTCCTTGCGCCCGTTGCCGGATCGAGAAGGTGGATTTCGTTGCGCATGCCGCCGGCAATCGCGACCTGGCCGGTGCCGGAAAGCACCGAGGCGGCATAGACCGTGCCGTCGATGCCGGCATAGTCCCACAGGCGTTCGCCGCCGGTTACCGAGAGCGCAACGGCGCGCGGGCCTTCAAGGCAGCCATAGCCGCAGGTGGCGACGAGTGCCTTGCCGTCGAGCGTGAAGGTCAGGGACCCGACGAGAAAGGGCAGCGCCTCGAAGGCGCGCACCAGCGTGCCGTCGGCGTTCCACAACCGCACGGCGCCATCGTCGCCGCCGGTCGCGAAGGTCCGGCCGTCCGGCGCGACGGCAAGCCCGCGCTGCGGCACCTCGGCCAGCGTTTCGGCATCCGGCAACGCGACCGCCTCGGCGGAATCGTCGAAAAGCACCAGGCCGACATCGTCGGTGGTGGCCACCACCTCGCCGCCGGCCAGCATGGCGATCTTCTCGATGTGACCGGACCCGGTATCGAGCGAGGCGCTCTCCGACCAGGCGCCATCCTGGCCGGGCATGTAGAACTTGACATAGCCGTCCTGGCCGCCAGCCATCAGCTGGCCGCCATCGGCGGTAAAGGCGAGGTCATAGACCGGCAGGTCAAGATCATGAATCATCGCGACGACGCGGCCGGTGCGCGTCTCGAACAGGCGGATGTCGCCATAGGGTCCGCCCGACACGTCATCGGGGCCGAACCAGCCGGCAGCCGCCAGCATCCTGCCATCCGGCGAGACGGCGACGGCGAAGACCTTGCCGGCCTGTCCCCCGGCGCGCCAGCCGCGGAAGACCCGCTCGGTGCGTCCCGACTGGACATCCCACATGCGAACCGTCTTGTCGTCGCTGGCGGTGAAGACGAAGCGTCCGTCGGCCGAGACCGCCATGTCCTTGATGAAGGCGCGATGACCGCCGGTGTCGAGATCGAGGAAGATCTCCGGCGCGGCGGCGTCCTCCGCGTGCGTTCCCGGCGCCGAAAGGGTGGCGGCAAGGATGGCGCCGAGCAGGGATCCGTGCAGCAACCGCCTCATTTCCGGGCGCCGACATAGGTCTGGATGGCAAGGGCATAGGCCGGCTGGCCCGACTTGCGCACCGCATCGACATGGGCGGAGAAATAGCGCCAGAACGACGCGGCGAACTCGGCAAAGAACTCGTCGGCCAGATCGCGTTCGCACAGCCCGCCGTTGACGCAGGCCGCCATGCGGTTGAGGAAATAGAGGATGCGATCGAAGCGATCGCGGAAGTCGCCGACCGGCATGGTTCCGCCGTCGGCGGCCAGCGCCTCCATGCCGATGCGCGCCTGGAAGATGGCGAGTTCGGATGGCGTGGCGTTCTTGTCGATCAGTTCGCCATAGCGCTGGTTCAACGCGGCGAGGCGGTCGCGCAGCGCGCCCTGCGCCTCCTGATACTCCCCCCTTTCCCAGGTTTCGACCAGGTCCAGCGTGCGCTCGATGCGCTTTTCCCTGCGCGTCTCCAGATATTGCACCACCGTGAACAGGGCGCCAGCGACGAGTGCGGCGCGCACGACGAGGCCAAGCCAGGCATGCAGGGCCACGCGCCGGTCCGGCGACTGGAACGGGCTGCCCGGATCCGCCCTGGGCGGGTCGGGGCTGATGGCCTCGAGCGAGATGTCGGGAAAGCCGCTCAACGCCTCGTCGGGCTTCCGGTATGGCGATTTCCCGGCGGGCTTCTTCATTCGCAATCCCCGAGATCGATGGTCGCGGCCGGCTCGAGCACGAGGCCGGGGGCTTCGAGCTTGCGCTTGAGGCAGACCAGTTGCGACAGCGACAGGATGAACTGGCTGTCGGGAATGGCGCCCGAGGCGCCCGGTGCCGGCAGCGGATCGATGATCGAGCGATCATCCTCGCCGGCGGGAACACAGTCCGACAGGTCGACGGCGACCGCCGGCGCCTCGCGCGACGCCAGCGCCTCGAATTTCAGGAGGAAGCAGGCCGCCCGCTGGCGATCGATGGTCACGGCGGTCGCGCACAGGCCGCAGCCGGCCGCGGCAGCCGGCTGCGCCGACGAAGCGCCCATCAACACACCCATCAGGAGGATGATCAAGCGCCGGTCCATGACCGCCTCCCTTCAGCCCGCCGGCCGGGTTTCGACGGGCACGATCAGCACCGCGCCGCGCCGGGCCTTCGCCTGGCCGATCTTCATGGCGCCGCGGGTGGCGACGCCGCCGCCGATATCCTCCAGCAGCGCGCTCAATCCGGTGGCGCCGCCACGTGTCGCCTGCCGCGTTCCCGTCTGCTCGAGGAAGGAGAGATCCTCAACGTTCGATCCGGCGGCAGCCTCGTTGAGGACGACCACCATGCGCTCGATGCCGAAACTGTCGGCGGTGAACTGGAGAATGTCCTCCGACACCTTGGCCCCGTTCTGCAGGCGCTCCTGGTACATCTGGCCGATGGAATTGTCCGAGCCGATGTAGAGCACGTTGATGTCGACGGCCTTGCCGGAATTGTTGATTGCCTCGACATGGATGATGTCGTCCGGCCGGGCCAGCGGCACGTCGCCGCCGGCGATGGGCGACTCGCCACCTGAAGCCGGCTTCAGCGAGAACGACACGAGCACCTCATTGTCCTTGAAGTCGTTGGCGGTCGAAAGGCGCGACAGGTTCGTGGCCCGGTAGATCTTGACCATCGTGTCCCTGAGCGCATCGGCGCCGTCCGCCGCGGTCGGCGCAGTCAGGTCGAGCGAGGCGGGGCGAAGGCTCGGCTGCAGCGACACCTCGCCGGACGGGGGCAGGAACCAGGCGAGCGGCCGATCGCCGGACGCCTTCGCGTCGATGTCCTTCTCCGACATCACGGCCAGGCGGATGTCGGCGGCGGCCGAGGCATCGACCAGCCTGATGTTGACGGGCGCCTCGCCGTCGGCGGCCAGCTTCTCGACACGGGCATTGAGCGCAGCCGCCTCCGCCGGGTGCGTCCGGCCGTCGGCGCGCGCAACCGAAAGGGTGAAGTCGACCGGGGTCTCGGCCAGGCGCGCGAATGCATCCTTGGGGATGTCGGCGAGCTTCATGGCCCGGGCGGCGTCGGGATCATCGCCGGCGAGCTCGGCAAGGGTCGAGGAAAAGTTGGTCACCGACGCGGCAGCGACGAAGCCGAGCGCGTCCTCGTCCTTGTCGCCGGGGCGGGCGAGAATGGCGAGCTTGGCACCGGGCGCGACGCGGTGCAGCGCTCCGGCCGGGATCACCGGTTTGCCGGAGGCGGCATCCACCTTCCATTGCAGCACGCGCTCCTGGTCGGCGTTGTTGAACACCTGCTTGTCGAGGTCGCCCTCGAACATCGGCGTCGGCTTGGTGCGGTTGAGGCCGGAGTAGGCCTGCAGCACCGCCTCGCCGAGCTGGCGGTAGGTCACGTTCGGATTGGCGGCCAGTTCGCGCGCAATGGTGTAGGAAAACAGCCCCTGGCGCGGCGCGCCGTCCACGCCCGCCGGCAGCGGCATTTCCGGCGTGGTCTCGACGGTCTGCGCCGCATAGAAGGCGACGAGCCCGCCCCTGGCGGCGCCTTCGGCCGAGGTTTCCTCCGCCGACAACGCGTTCTCGCGCCCGCCAATGGCGCGCGAGCCCTCCCCGGCATAGGTCGGCGCCTCGACGCCGAGATCCTCCCAGTCGATCTTGCGTTCGGCCTCGTCGCCGCCGAAGGCGGCACGCGTGGCTGTGGAGGAGTGGCAGGCATCGAACACGACCCAGACAAAGGCGCCCTTGGCGCGGATGGCGTCGAGATCGGCCTTCACCTCGTCATCGATGTAGGCATTGGGCAGGCGCTTGTCGTCACCGGGAAGTTTCGTGTCGGCCGGAAGAAAGATCTCGTCCTTGCCGTCCGTCTCGCTGGCCGGGTCGAGCGCCGGCTGCTGGAAGCCGTGGCCGCCGAAATGCAGGTAGACGAAATCGTCCTTGCCGACCTTGTCGGCCACCGCCTTCAGGGTCGAGCGGATGGTGGCATGGGTCGGCGACCCTTGCGCATCCGGCGCGTCATCGGCAAGCACGGTGATGTGCGAGCGCTCGAAGCCGGCCTCGCCGACCAGGAATTCGCGCATGAGGGCGGCGTCGTTGGCTGGACCGACAAGCCAGTTCTTCGGCGCGAGATTGGGGTATTTGGTGACCCCGACCAGCACCGCGTAGCGTTCGGCGGAGGCCGGTGTCGCCGCCAGTGCGGCCAGCGACAGGGCGAGAGCCGACGCGGCGCGCCGGAGCGAAATCAGACGTGAGCGATGCATCCTCGAACTCCCAAGCCGGTTCATGCCCCTTCGCCAATCATCCAAGACCAGTTTGGCCAGATTTTGAAGCGGTGGCGAGACAGGTTTTCGACAGTTGGTGGACCGCATGCCGGATTCCTTGGGGTGCGGAACGCCGGCGACGCTCCGATATTCAATGCGCTTCGTCCCAGTTCCTCGCGGCGCGCGCGTCGACCCTCAGCGGCACGGCGAGATCGACTGCCGGCATCGCGGCGTTCTCCATCACGGCGCGAATGACGGGAACAGCCTTGTCGGCTTCGCCTTCCGGCGTCTCGAACACCAGTTCGTCGTGAACCTGCAACAGCATTCGCGTCGCAAGCCTTGCCTCTTCGAGCGCCGCGTCCATCCGCACCATGGCGCGGCGGATGATGTCTGCGGCCGATCCCTGGATCGGCGCATTGATGGCGGCGCGCTCGTTGAAGGCGCGCACCTGCGGGTTCGGCGCCCGGATTTCCGGGTAATGGGCGCGCCGGCCGAAGATCGTCTCGACGTAGCCGCGGTCACGCGCCTGCGCCTTGGCCGCCTCCATGTAGTCGCGAATGCCGGGGAAACGCTCGAAGTAGCGCTTGATGTAGTCGCCGGCCTCTTCACGCGGAATGGACAGCTGGTTGGCCAGGCCGAAGGCGGAAATGCCGTAGATGATGCCGAAATTGATCGCCTTGGCGCGGCGGCGCACCTCCGGCGGCATGCCGGCGACCGGCACCCCGAACATCTCGGATGCCGTCATGGCGTGGATGTCGATCCCGTCCTCGAACGCCTTGCGCAACTGCGGAATGTCGGCGACGTGGGCCAGCACGCGCAGCTCGATCTGGCTGTAGTCGGCCGAGATCAGCACATTGCCCGGCTCGGCGACGAAAGCCGTGCGGATCCGGCGCCCTTCCGGGGTACGGACCGGGATGTTCTGCAGGTTCGGTTCCGAGGAGGACAATCGCCCCGTCGTGGTGGAAGCCATCGCATAGGAGGTGTGGACGCGCTGCGTGGCCGGATGGACATATCCGGGGAGCGCGTCGGTGTAGGTGCTCTTCAGCTTGGTCAGCTGGCGCCAGTCGACGATGCGGCGCGGCAATTCGTGGCCTTCTGCGGCGAGGTCCTCCAGCACCGACGCCGTGGTCGACCACTGGCCGGTCCTGGTCTTCGCCCCGCCGGGCAGGCCCATCCGGCCGAACAGGATGTCGCCGAGCTGCTTGGGCGAACCGATGGTGAAACGCTCGCCGGCGAGCTGGTAGATCTCCTCTTCCAGCGCCGCCGCGCCCTGGGCGAAATCGCCGGAAAGGCGCGACAGGATCTGCCGGTCGATGGCGATGCCGCGCTCCTCCATGGTGGCCAGCACTGCCACCAGCGGGCGCTCGAGCCGTTCATAGACCGACGTCAGCCCTTCGGCGGCGAGCCGCGGTTTCAGGACACGCCACAGCCGCAGCGTCACGTCAGCATCTTCGGCGGCGTAAGCCGTCGCCCGGTCGATGGCGACCTGGTCGAAGCCGATGCGCCCGCGTCCGGTGCCGGTCACATCGTCAAAGCTGATCGGCGTGTGGCCGAGCCATTTCTCCGACAACGCATCCATGCCGTGGCCACGGCCCATGCCGCCATCAAGCACATAGGACAGCAGCATCGTGTCGTCGAACGGCGCGATGTCGACGCCGTGGCGGCGCATGACGAGCAGGTCGTACTTGATGTTCTGGCCGATCTTCAGCACGGCCGGCGCCGTGAGCAGGGGCGCCAGGATCGCCAGCGCCTCGGCGAGCTTCATCTGTCCAGCGACGGGACCGCCGCCGAGAAGATCGTCGGCGCCGGCGCGGTGGGCGAAAGGCACGTAGGCCGCCCGTCCCGGCGCGGTCGCCAGCGACAGGCCGACAAGGTCGGCCTGCATCGGATCGAGCGACGTCGTCTCGGTGTCGAAGGCGACGAGCCGCGCCTCGAACGCCTCGGCGACCCACTGGCGCAACGTCCCGGCATCGCGGATGGTGACGTAGGCGCCGGTGTCGATCTTCGCGGCGACCGCCGCGGCGGCGCGTGCCGCGGCATGGGCGGCCGGGGTGAGCCCGGCAATCCCGGCCTTTTCGCCCGTCCCGGCGGCAGGCGCTTCGAGCGGGGACCTGGCGCCGGTGGCCCGGGCGCCAGCCCCGTCGTGATCCGGCCCGTGTGCCTCGTCATTCCTTTCAACGGGAACGGCGGCAGGCTCGATCTCCGCCACGACAGTGCCGGTGTCATCGCCGACACGCCGGGTGAGCGAGTTGAATTCCATCGCCTTGAGGAAGGCGACCAGTCGTGGGCCGTCCGCCGGCCGCAGGACCAGTTCATCGAGCGCGGGCACGTCGGGCACATCGTCCTTCAGCCGCACCAGTTCGCGCGACATCAGCGCCTTGTCGCGGTTTTCGAGGATGGTTTGCCGACGCTTTTCCTGCCTGATCTCGCCGGCGCGGGCGAGAAGCGCATCCAGATCGCCATATTCTTCGAGCAATTGCGCCGCCGTTTTGGGGCCGATGCCGGGCACGCCCGGCACGTTGTCGACCGCATCGCCGGTGAGTGCCTGGAGGTCCACCATCTTCTCCGGCGGCACGCCCCACTTCTCGATGACGTCCGGGATGCCGATGGTCCTGTCCTTCATGCCGTCATACATGGCGACCTTCGGGCCGACGAGCTGCATGAGATCCTTGTCCGACGAGATCACCGTGACATCGCCGCCAGCCTCGCGCGCAAGCCGCGCATAGGTGGCGATGAGATCGTCGGCCTCGTAGCCGTCCTTCTCGATGCAGGGCAGGTCGAAAGCGCGGGTGGCTTCGCGGATCAGGCCGAACTGCGGCACCAGGTCGGCCGGCGGCGGCGGGCGATTGGCCTTGTAGTCGGGGTAGATGTCCTTGCGGAATGTCCTGGAGGAATAGTCGAAGATGACGGCGAAATGGGTGGGCGGGACGCCGACGGAGGTGTCGCGCGCATCCCGCACCATCTTCCACAGCATGTTGCAGAACCCGGCGACCGCGCCGACAGGCAGGCCGTCGGACTTGCGGGTGAGCGGCGGCAGCGCATGATAGGCGCGGAAGATGTAGCCCGAGCCGTCGACAAGGAAGAGATGATCGCCTGGTTTCATTGCCAAGGCGTAGCGCGCGCGCCCGCGAAGGTCCATGGGCTTTGGCGGCGCCGTGCTGCTCACGCAACCGTTACAAACTTGTAATCCTGCGTGTCCTTGAATCGCCACAATCGGGAAACCAAATGTCCATCGTCGGCAGCGATGCCGAGGTCCGGACAAAGCCCGTCCCCCGCTTTTCCGGATCAGGCGGCAGCCTAATCCCCCCCTCTCCGGGCTGCCGCGACATTTGAGTAACGCCGCCGTGGTTCCCCTCCGCCACGGCGGCTTTTTTTTGTTGCGGCAAGCGCCTAGGTTCGGTGACCGAATCGAAAGCCACGCCATGTCCGATCTCACGCCCGTCCTTGCTGCCCTCGACGCCGAGCGCGAAGCCGCGCTGCAACGCCTGTTCGACCTGGTCCGCATCCCGTCGATCTCGACCGATCCGGCCTACAGGGCCGATTGCCGGCGCGCCGCGGAATGGCTGGTCGCCGATCTGAAGACCATCGGGTTCGATGCCTCGGTGCGCGACACCGCCGGCCATCCCGTCGTTGTCGGCCACCATGACGGCGACGGACCGCATGTGCTGTTCTACGGCCACTATGACGTGCAGCCGGTCGATCCGCTGTCGGAATGGGCCTCGCCACCGTTCGAGCCCCGGATCGAGGAACGCGACGGGCGCATGGTGATCGCCGCGCGCGGATCGGCCGATGACAAGGGCCAGTTGATGACGTTCGTGGAGGCGTGTCGCGCCTACAAGACGGTCAACGGCAGGCTGCCGTGCCGGGTGTCGGTGATCTTCGAGGGCGAGGAGGAATCCGGCTCGCCCTCGATCGTGCCATTCCTCGAGGCCCACGCCGGGGAATTGAAGGCCGACCACGCGCTGGTCTGCGACACCAACATGTGGGATGCGGCGACCCCGTCAATCTCCGTCGGCCTGCGCGGGCTGATGGAGGAGGAAATCATCGTCACCGCCGCGGACAGGGACCTGCATTCGGGCTATTTCGGCGGCGCGGCGGCCAACCCGATCCACATTGTCGCGAAGATCGTCGCGGACCTGCGCAACGCCGACGGACGCATCCTGATCCCGGGCTTCTATGACGGCGTGGACGAGACGCCCGCCGAGATCCTGGCGATGTGGAACGGCCTCGGGCGCACGCCGGAGAATTTCCTCGGCGCGGTCGGCCTCTGCAATCCGGTCGGCGAGAAGGGGCGCTCGATCCTCGAACTGACCTGGGCGCGCCCGACGGCAGAGGTCAACGGCATCACCGGCGGCTATACCGGCGAGGGATTCAAGACGGTCATCCCGTCCCGGGCATCGGCGAAGATTTCCTGCCGGCTGGTGCACCGGCAGGATCCCGAGACCATCCGCGCCGCATTCCGCACCTTCGTGAGCGAGCGCATTCCGTCGGACTGTTCGGTCGAATTCATCAACCATGGCGGGGCGCCGGCGACGCAGCTTCCCTACGATTCGCCGGTGCTCTCCCGCACGCGCGCCGCGCTGACGGAGGAGTGGGGACGCGATGCGATCATGGCCTGCATGGGCGGCTCCATTCCCATCGTCGGCCTGTTCCAGTCGATGCTCGGCATGAACTCCGTCATGGTCGGTTTCGGTCTCGGCGACGACCGCATCCATTCGCCGAACGAGAAGTACGACCTCAACTCGTTCCACAAGGGCGCGCGCTCATGGGCGCGCATACTCGCCGCGCTCGCCGCCTGAGGAGACTGGGCATGGGGACCATCCGCCACCACGAGCACGACCTGCCGGACCTTTCGCACTACGCCGTCGACGCCATTGCCATCGACACCGAGACGCTGGGCCTCAACCCGCATCGCGACCGGCTGTGCGTGGTGCAGATCTCGCCCGGCGACGGTTCGGCCGATGTGATCCGCATCGCCAAGGGACAGAAGAAGGCGCCGAACCTCGTGCGGCTGCTGAAGGATCGTTCGATCACCAAGATCTTCCATTTCGCCCGGTTCGATCTCGCCGTGCTCCAGCACGCCTTCGGCGTGATGCCGGAGCCGGTGTTCTGCACCAAGATCGCCTCGCGGCTGACACGCACCTACACCGACCGGCACGGGCTGAAGGACATCACCGCCGAACTGCTCGACGTGCAATTGTCGAAGCAGCAGCAATCGTCGGACTGGGGCGCGACGGCGCTGTCGGCCGCGCAACTCGAATATGCGGCGTCAGACGTGCTCTACCTGCACCGGCTGCGCGAGGTGCTGGAAGGCCGGCTGGAACGGGAGGGCCGCACCGCCACTGCCGCGGCCTGCTTCCGGTTCCTGCCGACGCGCGCCCGGCTTGATCTCATGGGTTGGGCGGACGACGACATCTTCGCCCATTCCTGAGTTCATCGGCGCGTTTTTGACGACGCTTTGTCTCCATTCGCAGGGGTGCCCGGACCGGTTCGGGGACCCTAGATGGCGCTCGACGCCAACCAATGGAGACACCTCATGGCCTCGACCAAGCCCAGAATCGCGCTGATCATCGGCTCGACCCGTCCGACCCGTTTCGCCGACAAGCCCGCCAACTGGCTGCTCGACCATGCCGGCAAGCGCACCGACATGGAAATCGAGCGGGTCGACCTGCGCGATTTCGACCTGCCCTTCTTCGCCGAGATGGCGTCCAACGCCTGGATGCCGAGCCAGGATCCGCGCGCGGTGAAGTGGCAGGAAACGATCGGCCGTTTCGACGGCTACGTCTTCGTGGTCGCCGAATACAACCGCTCCATCACCGGCGCGCTGAAGAACGCGCTCGACCAGGCCTACAAGGAATGGGGCCGCAAGCCGATGGCGGCGCTCGGCTACGGCACGGTCGGCGGCGCGCGCGCGGTCGAGCATCTTCGCTCCATCGCCGTCGAACTGCAGATGGCGCCGGTGCGCAGCGGCGTCCACATTGGCGGCGCCGATTTCTTCAAGGTGCATCCGCTCGGGGCCAACGGCCCGATCGCCGACATCGAGCAGGGCCTGCTTCCCTCGCTCAACGCCATGCTCGATGATCTGGTCTGGTGGGCGAACGCCACCAGGGCAGCCCGGGGCTGACACCCGCCGGTCCCGGTTGCCGCCCGCGGCAACCGGGTTAACCGCACCTTAAATCGCCGCAATTACTCATCAAGGCCGGATCGGGACGCGCCGGACAAATGGCGCGCAGCATGTGGCGGTCGGATTTGGCCAGACGGGACAGAACACGCATCGAGCCCCGTTTCGAGGACGGCCCGCGCAAGCGCGGCTTGACCGCCTCGGACGAGGATCGCGCCGCGCCGCCCGCCGGACGCAGGCGGAAGCGCGGGCGCAAGCCCGCCCGCGGGCTGTTTTCGGCACTGCTCTACTGGGGGTTCGTGCTGATGCTTTGGGGTGGCATCGGCTTGGCCGGACTTGTCGCCTGGTATGGCGCGCGCATGCCGGCGGCCTCGACCTGGTCGATCCCCGACCGGCCACCGAACGTGCGCATCGTTTCCGTCGACGGACGGCTGCTGGCCAATCGCGGCGCTACCGGCGGCGAGGCGGTGGGGCTTTCGCAGATGTCGCCCTATATCCCCATGGCCGTGGTGGCGATCGAGGACCGGCGATTCCGCAACCATTTCGGCATCGACCCGCTCGGCCTGGCGCGCGCCATGGTGCGCAACGTCGCGGCGGGGCGCATGGTGCAGGGCGGCTCGACGCTGACGCAGCAGCTGGCCAAGAACCTGTTCCTGTCGCCGGCCCGGACCGTGGAGCGCAAGGTCCAGGAGGTGCTGCTGGCGCTCTGGCTGGAGCAGCAATATTCGAAGGACCAGATCCTCGAAATGTATCTCAACCGCGTCTATTTCGGCTCCGGCGCCTATGGCGTGGAAGCCGCGGCGCGGCGCTATTTCGGCAAGGGCGCGCGCGACGTGACCCTTCAGGAGGCGGCGATCCTGGCCGGCGTGCTGAAGGCACCGTCGCGGCTGTCGCCGGCACGCGATGCCAAGGCTGCCGCGGCGCGTGCCGACGTGGTCATCGGCGCGATGCGCGAGCAGGGCCTGATCGGCGACAAGGAAATGACGGCGGCGCTTTCTGCCCGGACGCGCAAGGCCCCCTCCTACTGGTCGGGATCGGAGCAGTATGTCGCCGACCGGGTGATGGACGAATTGCCCGACCTCATCGGCGAGATCGGCGAGGACGTGATCGTCGACACCACGGTCGATCTCGACCTGCAGAAGCTGGCCGAAGGCTCGATCCGCAGGCTGGTCAAGGAGAATGGCCCGAAACTCAATGTCAGCCAGGGTGCGCTCGTATCGGTCGACGGCACCGGCGCCGTCCGGGCGCTGGTCGGCGGCTACGACTATTCCGGCAGCCAGTTCGACCGCGCCGCCGGCGCCAGGCGCCAGCCGGGTTCCGCCTTCAAGCCGTTCGTGTTCCTGGCCGCGCTCGAGGCCGGGGCAACGCCGGAAAGCCGGCGCGATGACCGGCCGGTGAAAATCGGCAAGTGGACGCCGGAGAATTATGGCGGCAAGTATTACGGCGACGTCAGCCTGACGACGGCGCTGGCCAGGTCGCTGAATTCGGTGGCGGCGCGCCTGACGGCGGAGGTCGGCCCGGCAACGGTGATCGAGACGGCGCACCGGCTTGGCATCGAATCGCCGCTGGAGGCCAACGCATCGATCGCGCTCGGCACCTCCGACGTGTCGCTGCTCGAGCTGACCACCGCGTATGTGCCGTTCTCGAATGGCGGCTGGCGGCCGGCGACGCATCTGGTGCGCCGGGTGACGACCGCCTCCGGCCAGGTGCTGTACGAACGCGACAATGGCGGCACGCCGCGGGTGGTGCAGCCCGATCATGTAGCGATGATGAACGCAATGATGGCCGAGACGATCCGCTCCGGCACGGCGACGCGCGCCGCCTTCGGCTGGCCGGCCGCCGGCAAGACCGGCACCAGCCAGAATTCACGCGACGCCTGGTTCATCGGCTACACGGCCAATCTCGTCACCGGCGTCTGGTTCGGCAACGACGATGGCCAGCCGACCAAGAATGTCACTGGCGGTTCGCTGCCGGCATTGGCCTGGAAGGAGTTCATGACCGCCGCGCATGACGGCCTGGCGCCAGCGGAACTGCCGGGACGCTGGACGGGCGGTGCTCCGGCCACAACCGACCCGTTCCCGTCCTCGCCGGCAATCGATGCGGACGATCCCTTCCCGGCACGGCCGAAGGCGCCGGTGGCGAAAGCGGCCGAGCCTGTTCCCGTGCCAACGCCGCGGGCCGAGAGGACCACGAAGGCGCCCAGGGCAGCGCGCCCCGAGACGACGGCATCGGTGCCGCGCCCGAAGGCCGGTGTCGGCGAGGCCGCTCCGGCGAAACGTCAAAAGACCATCGACGACATCATCCTCGGCAACTGACGCGCTATTCCCGATACCAGGCGACCTGCGCGCCGGTGGCGACGAGCGTGCCGTCGCGGCTCCACAGTTCCATGTGCTGGTCGAAGAAATTGGCGTGCATGCGCTTGGACCGGGCGGCGCCGAGCAGCGGTCCGGGGCCAAGTGCTGCGATTTCCGGCGCGGCGGCATGGAAATAGGTGGTAAGCGACACGGTGCCGAGCGGCACCATGATCCCGCGCGCCTTGACGATGCGCGGCAGGAAGCAGTCGGCGATCGAGGCCAGGGCGGCGTGGTCGAGCGGCCGCGGTGGCCGGTCCGCCACCCAGACGAGCGAAGCGGAATCGCGCAGCTCGTCGAACGGGGCGGTGGCGAACTCCGGCATGCCGCCGATGTAGCGCATGTCGTAGGCGTCGAGCCACTTCAACGGCGCCGGCGTCGGGATCGCCGACACCTCGTGCGGCGGGGGCACCTGCGGCATGTCGGTGTCATGATGCGAGAACACCGCGCCGCGGGTGCCGCAAACGATCGTGGCGGTCGTCCTCACCTGCCCCTGTTGCGCCAGCACCAGTGACCAGTGCTGGGTGTACTTGCCGGCGCGTTCCAGGCGGGTGGCGATCTGGAACGGACCATCGGCGATGGCACCGCAATAGTTGACGGTCTGGGCCACCGGATCGCCCATGCGGCGCGGGTCGCCGAGCACCGCGTTCATGAGCACGGCCGCGGTGATGCCGCCATAGGGTCCGGCCATGTTGGCATAGGCCGGCGTCGTGCGGCCGGCATAGCGGCCCTCGCCGTCGGGGTCGAGCCTTATGGCATCGTCGAAGGGGTGGAGCATTCGGCACCTCGCGGCGGTTTCCGGACCGGACCGCGATGGCCCGGCGAATCACGGTCGCCCCATGTTTCCGCACCATGGACAGTGTGTCACCCCGCACTGCCACCGCGCCGCCGCAATGGCTGGCGCACCTGCGCCAGGGACGGAGGATCCGCGATGAACCCTGTGTTGCGCCTCGCGCTTGCCATCGGCTGCGCACTTGCCCCGCTTTCGGCGCAGGCCCAGACAGCCCCCTCGCCCGGCGAGGCGGCGGCTTATGTCGGGTTGCTGCGCGCCGCGCATCTTGGCGATGCCGCCGAGGTGACGCGGCTGGCGACGAACAGCGACGCGCGCGACGCCCGTGACGGCAATGGTCGAACCGCCGTGCATGTGGCGGCGTTCGCCTCGCACGAGGAGGTGATCGCCGCTCTTGCGGCCGCCGGCGCCGACATGAACGCCCTCGACAATGACGCCTATGACGCGGTCACCATCGCGGCCGTCGCCAACGATCCGCAGATGCTCGACGCGGCACTGGCGGCGGGCAACCGCGCCGACAACATCACCAGCCGCTACATCGGCACGGCATTGATCGCGGCGGCCCATCTCGGGCACCATGAGGTGGTCAGACGCCTCATCGCCGCCGGCGCCCCGCTCGACCATGTCAACAATCTCGGCTGGACGGCGCTGATCGAGGCGGTGGTGCTCGGCGATGGCGGGCCGGACCACCAGAAGACCGTGGCGCAACTGGTCGCGGCGGGTGCTGATCGCTCCATTGCCGACCGTGACGGGCGGACGCCGCTCGAACTGGCGCGCCAACGCGGCCATGCCGAGCTTGTCGCGCTGCTTGAACGGCGGTGAGCCGCCTCACACGTCCAGGTTCGCCACGCTCAGTGCATTGTCCTGGATGAACTCGCGGCGTGGCTCGACATCGTCGCCCATCAGGCGCGCGAACAACGCGTCTGCATCGACGGCGTCGTTGACGCGGACCTGCAGCAGCGAGCGGGCGTTGGGATCGAGCGTCGTCTCCCACAATTGCTCGGCGTTCATTTCGCCCAGCCCCTTGTAGCGCTGCATGGCGATACCCTTGCGGCCGGCGGCGAACACCGCGTCGAGCAGCTCCAGCGGCCCGTTGACGACGGTCGCCGAATCGCGTCGGCGCAGCACCGCCGGCTTGCGGTAGATGTCGCCCAGGCGGGCGGAATGGCGGTCAAGCGCACGCGCATCGGCCGAGCCGATGAGGGCGGCGTCGAGCACCGCCGTCTCCTTCACGCCGCGCACGGTGCGTTCGAACACGAGGCCGCCGGCGCCGTCATTCGACGGGTTGAGGCGCCCGGTCCAGCCGCGCTCGGTCTCCTCGGCAATCAGGTCGAGGCGGCGCGCGGCTTCCTCTGCCGTGCGGGTGGCGACGGTGATGTCGTCGATCACGGCCCGGTTGAGCGCTCCGGCGATGGCCGCCTGTTCGACCACGGCGCGATCATAGCGGTTGTGCAGCCCGGTGATCAGCGCGCGCACGGTCAGCGCCTCGCCGACGATGGCCTGGAGATCCTTGCCGGCGCGCGATTCGCCGCTGCCGAGTTCAAGCACCGCCTCGTCGGTACCCGATTCGATCAGGTAGGCCTCGAAGGCCTGCTCGTCCTTGATGTACTGGGAGGATTTTCCGCGCGTGACTTTGTAGAGCGGCGGCTGGGCGATGTAGAGGTAGCCGCGCTCGATCAGCGCCGGCATCTGGCGGAAGAAGAAGGTGAGCAGCAGGGTGCGGATGTGAGCGCCGTCCACGTCGGCGTCGGTCATGATGATGATCTTGTGATACCGCAGCTTGTCGGGCGAGAACTCGTCCTTGCCGATGCCGGCGCCCAGCGCCGTGATCAGCGTGCCGATCTGGTCGGATGACAGCATCCGGTCGAAGCGGGCGCGCTCGACATTGAGGATCTTGCCGCGCAGCGGCAGGATCGCCTGGTTCTGCCGCGAGCGCCCGCCCTTGGCCGATCCGCCGGCCGAATCGCCCTCGACGATGAAGATCTCCGACTTGGCGGGATCGCGTTCCTGGCAGTCGGCGAGCTTTCCCGGCAGCGACGTGATGTCGAGCGCGCCCTTGCGGCGTGTGAGTTCGCGCGCCTTGCGCGCCGCCTCGCGCGCCGCGGCGGCTTCCACCACCTTGCCGACGAGGATCCTGGCCTCGCCCGGGTTTTCCTCCAGCCATGTGCCAAGCGCCTCGTTGACGAGCCCCTCGACCGCCGGACGCACTTCCGACGAGACAAGCTTATCCTTGGTCTGGGACGAGAATTTCGGATCCGGAACCTTCACCGAAAGCACCGCGGTCAGGCCTTCGCGGCAATCGTCGCCCGTGAGCGTGACCTTCTCCTTCTTCTGGATGCCCGAGGCCTCGGCATAAGAGGTGATCTGGCGCGTCAGCGCGCCGCGGAACCCGGCCAGGTGGGTGCCGCCATCGCGCTGCGGGATGTTGTTGGTGAAGCAGAGCACGTTCTCGTGGTAGCCGTCGTTCCACCACAGCGCCGCATCGACGGTGATGCCGTCGCGTTCGCCGTGGATGGTGACCGGCGCGGCGATCAGCGGCTTGCGGGCGCGGTCGAGATGGCGCACGAACGCGACAAGGCCGCCATCATAGACCAGCTCATGGCGCACGATGTCGGCATGGCGGGTGTCGGTCAGCACGATGCGGACGCCGGAATTGAGGAACGCCAGTTCGCGCAGCCGGTGTTCCAGCGTCGGGAAGTCGAACTCGGTGCGGGTGAAGGTCTCGGTCGAGGGCAGGAAGGTGATCTCGCTGCCCGACCGGCCCTCATAGGTGCCGGCCGACATGGCTTCGCGATAGCTGCCGGTGACGGCCAGCGGCCCGTCGGCCTCGCCATGGGTGAAGCTCATCTCGTGGATGGCGCCGTCGCGGCGGATCCTCAGCTTCAGCCATGACGACAGTGCGTTGACGACCGAAACGCCGACGCCGTGCAGGCCACCGGACACCTTGTAGGAGTTCTGGTCGAATTTTCCGCCGGCATGCAGCTGGGTCATGATGACCTCGGCCGCCGAGACGCCTTCGCCCTTGTGGATGTCGGTGGGAATGCCGCGGCCATTGTCGATGACCGTGCACGATCCGTCGGGATTGAGCGTGACGGTGATCAGGTCGGCATGGCCGGCGAGCGCCTCGTCGATGGCGTTGTCCACCACTTCATAGACCATGTGATGCAGGCCGGACCCGTCATCGGTATCGCCGATATACATGCCCGGGCGCTTGCGCACCGCGTCGAGGCCCTTGAGCACCTTGATGGAATCGGCGCCGTATTCGGCCGTGGCGCCGGCGGTATGGTCAGGAGTGTCGGTCATGAGGCTCCGTCGCGTTGGTGCGCGCCCCTGCTTCGCGTGCGCGCGCGAATCGGCGGGGCTTCATGACCTTGCGTATAGGCTGTTTTGCCGCCCGTTCCAAACGGCGGCGATGCGGACGTCACTGCTCCAGCAGCAGCGTGCCGTCGGCGATCTGGAAACGGTCGAGCGCCTTGAGGAAGCTCATGCCGATCAGCGTGTGCACCAGCGCCTTGTCGTCGAGGACCATGGCCTGCACGTTGGCGACCTCGATGCGGCCGATCTGGATCCGCTCGATAACGGCCGTGGCGGCCTTGGTCTTGCCGTTGGCGGTGCGCACGTCATACTTGAAGTCCGCCGGCGCAATGCGCAGGCCGAGGTTGCGGGCCGTGGTGCGGTTGATGGCGACCAGCGTCGCGCCGGTGTCGACAATGGCGTTGACACGCCGTCCGTTCAGCTTGAACTCGCCGATGAAGTGGCCGGTCTCATCCTGCTCCATGCGGACGCGCCGCCCGGCGGGCGCCGGTTCGACCACATTGGCCTGGGGTTCGGTCGCGTCGGCGGCGACAGGTTCGACGGCAGCCGAGCGCCGGAGCAGCTCCGGATTGTTTTCCACGAGCACCGGCACCGCGGCGGCAACCCCGGTGAACAGGCCCACATAGATGAGTTTCCGCAGCATCGCGCCGTCCGTCCAGAGCTTCCTGGCGGACGATGGTGACGGGCCGAAGTCAAGTCCGGGTTAACGCGATGCGCCGTCACCGCCGAAGGTTAATGGCGGCTTACCGCCTATTTGGTGCCGTACATGCGGTCGCCGGCGTCGCCGAGGCCGGGAACGATGTAGCCCTTCTCGTTGAGATGGCTGTCGATGGCGGCGGTGACAAGCGGCACATCGGGATGCGCGTCGGTGAAGCGCTCGATGCCCTCCGGCGCGGCAAGCAGGCACAGGAAGCGGATGTTGGTCGCGCCGCGACCCTTGAGGCGGTCGACCGCGGCGATGGCGGAGTTGGCGGTCGCCAGCATCGGGTCGACGACAATGATGAGGCGGTCGGCCAGATCGCTCGGCGCCTTGAAGAAATACTCCACCGCTTCGAGCGTGTCATGGTCGCGGTAAAGGCCGATATGGGCAACGCGGGCCGCCGGCACCAGATCGAGCAGGCCTTCCAGCAGGCCGTTGCCGGCGCGCAGAACCGAGGCGAAGACCAGTTTCTTGCCCTCCAGCGTCGGCGCCTGCATCGTCGTCAGCGGCGTCTCGATGGTGGTGGTGGTCAGTTCGAGATTGCGGGTGACCTCATAGCCAAGCAGCAGGGAAATCTCGCGCAGCAGCCGCCTGAATCCGGCGGTCGAGGTGTTCTTGTCGCGCATGATCGTCAGCTTGTGCTGGACGAGCGGATGATCGACGACCGTGACGTTCTTCATGGCAGGCTCCCGATGATGGCACGGGAGTCTAACGGACCGGCGCGCGCCGGAAAACCGCCCCGGCCGGCCGGCCACAGGTTTTTGGCGAGCGTCAGCGCCGGACCGGCAGCTCGGCGCGGGCGCGGTCGAGGCGGGCAAGCAGTGCGGCGCGGGTCTTGCGGTCGACGAAGGCGGCTTCGACCGACGTCCGCGTGATGCCGAGGAGCGCCGCATCGTCAAGCCCGAAGGCTCGCCGCGCCGCCTCGTATTCGCGCGCAAGCGTGGTGTCGAAATAGGGCGGGTCGTCGGACGACAGCGTCACCTTGCAGCCGGCGGCGCGCAGGCGTCCGAACGGGTGTTCGTCCATCGAGGGAAACACGCCGACGGCGACATTCGATCCGGGGCAGACCTCCAGCACGACGCCTTCCGCGGCGATCCGGCGCACCAGTTCGGCATCCTCGATGGCACGCACGCCATGGCCGATGCGCGAGGGCCGCACATGATCGAGCGCATCGCGCACGCTGTCTGCGCCGCTGAGCTCGCCGGCATGGACGGTGATGCCGAGACCAGCCTCGCGCGCAATCTCGAACGCCCGGACATGATCCTCAAGGCTGCCCATGCGCTCGTCGCCGGCCAGGCCATAGCCGGTGACGAGCGGGTGGCCGCAGCGGACCGCGAAACGGGCCGCCGCTTCCACCTTGGCGATGCCGAAATGGCGCACGCCGGTGACGATCATGCGCGCCTCGATGCCGGTCTTGGCGTTGGCGCGGGCGATGCCTTCGCCGAGCGCGGCAATGTAGGCGGCGGGCGCAAGTCCGGCCTTTTCGGCGTGATCGGGCGAGACGAAGAACTCGGCGTAGATCGCGCCGTCACGGGCGATCGAGGTCAGGTAGCTTTCCGACAGGCGGGCGAAATCCTCCTCGCGGCGAAACAGCGAGGCGATGGCATCGTAGCAGGCCAGGAACGAGGTGAAATCGTGCCAGACATAGCGCCCGTCGCGCACGAACGCGGAGATGTCCACGCCTTCGCGTTCCGCCAGTCGCACCGCCAGATCCGGCGGCACGGCGCCTTCGATGTGGCAGTGCAATTCCGCCTTGGGCAGCATGTCCCTCCTCCCGGCGGCTTGTCGCCGCACTTGAAAACCATTTCGTCGAAACACGATAGCGCCTCGAAACCGCATCGGCTATGGTCGCGCCGCTTCGAAGGGAACGAATTTTTCATGTCCGGATTGCGCACCACGGCCGATGGCGGGATGGCGACATCCTACGGTTTCCGCGACGTCCGCGACGGTGAAAAGCAGGATCTCGTCGATTCGGTGTTTCACCGCGTGGCCGGGCGCTACGACATCATGAACGACCTGATGTCGGGCGGCATGCACCGGCTGTGGAAGGATGCCGCGGTCGCCTGGCTCAACCCGCCCCGGCGAGCCGGCTACCGGTCGCTCGACGTGGCCGGCGGAACCGGCGACATCGCCTTCCGCATCGTCGAGGCTTCGGGCGGCCATGCCCATGTCACCGTGCTCGACATCAACGGCTCGATGCTGGCGGTCGGCCGGGAGCGGGCGGAGAAGCGCGGTCTCGCCGGTTCGCTGGATTTCGTCGAAGCGAATGCGGAAATGCTGCCGTTTCCCGACGACAGCTTCGATGCCTACACGATCGCCTTCGGCATCCGAAACGTGCCGCGCATCGACGTGGCGCTGAACGAGGCGTTTCGTGTGCTCAAGCGCGGCGGCCGCTTCCTCTGCCTCGAGTTTTCGGAAGTGCAGGCGCCGGTGCTCGACCGCGTCTACGAATGGTTCTCCTTCAACGTCATCCCCGCCATCGGCGGAGTCGTGGCGGGCGATTCGGAGCCCTACCGCTATCTGGTGGAATCGATTGCGAAGTTCCCCCGACAGCACGAGTTCGCCAGGATGATCCGGCAGGCCGGGTTTTCGCGCGTGGCGTGGCGGGATTATTCCGGTGGCATCGCCGCCGCGCATTCCGGCTGGAAGCTCTGACGGCGTCGCGATGGGCACAATTGCATCAGCGCTCAGGCTTGTCCGCGCCGGCTGGATCATGGCGCGGGAGGGGGTGTTCCTCGCCATTCCCGATGCGGATCTTCCAGGCGGCGCGGCGTTCGGGCTGAAGCTGGCGCGGGCACTTGCCCGGCGCTCGGCGCGGCAACGCGACGGCACGCAGAGTCTGTCGAAGGCCGCCAACAGGCTCGGGCCGTCCTATGTGAAGCTCGGCCAGTTCCTGGCCACCCGCCCGGACGTGGTGGGCCGCGAAATCGCCGACGACCTTTCAAACCTGCAGGATCGCATTCCGCCGTTTCCGGTGGCCGACGCAAGGCGCACCGTGACGCGGGCGCTCGGCCGGCCGGCGGACGAGGTGTTTGCCACGTTCTCCGAACCGGTGGCTGCCGCGTCCATCGCCCAGGTGCACCGCGCCCGCGTTGCCGGCGCGGACGGCGACGTTGCCATCAAGGTGATCCGGCCCGGCGTGCGCGAACGGTTCCATCGCGACAACCAGGCCTTCCTGCTTGCCTCGCGCCTGCAGGAGCGCTTCATCCCGTCGACGCGGCGCCTGAAGCCGGTGGACGTCAGCCACACGCTCGAGCGCACCACCCGCATGGAAATGGACCTGCGGCTGGAGGCGGCGGCCTTGTCGGAGATGGCCGAGAACACCCGGAACGACGCGGGGTTCCGCGTGCCGGCGGTCAACTGGGACCTGACAGCCCGCGACGTGCTGACCATGGAATGGATCGATGGCGTGCGCATGTCCGACATCGACGGCCTGAAGCGGGCGGGCCACGACCTCAAGGCGCTGGCCGCCGGCGTGGTGCAGCATTTCCTGCGACATGCGCTGCGTGACGGCTTCTTCCATGCCGACATGCATCCGGGAAACCTGTTCGTCGACGCGTCCGGAACGATCGTCGCGGTCGACCTCGGCATCTCCGGTCGGCTGGACAGCCTGTCGCGCCGGGTGCTGGCGGAAATCCTCTACGGTTTCATCACCCGCAACTACCGGCGCGTGGCGGAAGTGCACTTCGAGGCCGGCTATGTGCCGGCGCATCATTCGGTGGAGGATTTCGCCCAGGCGATCCGGGCCATCGGCGAGCCGATCCACGGACAGTCGGCCGCGTCGATCTCGATGGCAAGGCTGCTGACGCTGCTGTTCGAGGTGACGGAACTGTTCGACATGACGACGCGTACCGAACTCATCCTCCTGCAAAAGACGATGGTCGTCGTGGAGGGCGTGGCGCGGTCGCTCGATCCGGATTTCGACATGTGGAAGACCGCCGAGCCGGTGGTGGCGGGTTGGATTGCCGACAATCTCGGTCCGAAAGCCGCGCTCGCCGACGCCCACGCCGGCCTGTCGGCTGCCATCCGCATCGCGCGCGAGGCCCCGGCCTTCGCCGAACGCCTCGAGCGCCTGTCACGCCAGGCCGAAATCATGGCGGCCAACGGCCTGCGCTTCGATGCCGAAACGGCCGAGGCGATCGGCCGGGCAGAGGCCCGGCACGGGCGGTCCGGCCGCATCGCCCTGTGGATCGTCGCCGCGGCGGCGGTCTATCTTGCCGCGACGCTCGGCTGAACGGGCAACCGGAAAGGAACCTCGATGGCGCTGTCCGGCAAACGCATCGTGCTCATCGTCGGCGGCGGCATCGCCGCCTACAAGAGCCTTGATCTTGTCCGCCGCCTGCGTGAACGCGGTGCCGGCGTGCGCGTGGTCATGACGCGAGCGGCATGCGAGTTCGTCACGCCGCTGTCGTTCGGCGCGGTCGCAGGCGGCAAGGCCTACACGGACCTGTTCGACCGCGACGACGAGTTCGATGTCGGGCACATCCGGCTGGCGCGCGACACCGACCTCGTCATCGTCGCGCCCGCCACCGCCGACCTGATGGCGAAAATGGCTGCGGGCCAGGCCAACGACCTTGCAACCGCGGTGCTGCTGGCTTCGCGCGTGCCGCTGTTGCTTGCCCCAGCCATGAACCCGGCCATGTGGGCGCACCCGGCAACGCGCCGCAACGCCAGGACATTGGCGGACGACGGCGCGGCGTTCGTTGGCCCCAACACCGGCGAGATGGCGGAAAGCGGCGAGGCGGGAGCCGGGCGCATGGCCGAGCCGCTCGAGATCGTCGCGGCGGCGGAGCGCCGGCTTGACGACCGTGCGCGCCCGCTGGCCGGCCGAACGGTGATCGTCACCTCCGGCCCGACCCACGAGCCGATCGATCCCGTGCGCTACATCGCCAATCGCTCGTCCGGGCGGCAGGGCCACGCCATTGCCGCGGCGCTTGCCGAACTCGGCGCCGAGGTGCGGCTCATCAGCGGTCCGGTGGCGCTCGCCGATCCGGCAGGCGTGCGGGTCACACGGGTCGAGACCGCCCGGCAGATGCTCGACGCGGTGATCGCGGCACTCCCCGCCGACGCGGCCGTGATGGTCGCGGCCGTTGCCGACTGGCGGCCGGCGAACGAAGTCGGCGAGAAGATCAAGAAGAAGGCGGGCGAAGGCCCGCCGGCGCTCGCCCTTACGGAAAACCCCGACATCCTCGCCACGCTCGGACACCATGAACGCCGGCCCGCCCTGGTGATCGGCTTTGCCGCCGAGACCAACGATGTTGTCGCCAATGCGGCGGCAAAGCTGAAACGCAAGGGCGCGGACCTGATCGTCGCCAACGATGTCTCGCCCGACAGCGGCATCGGCGGTGCCGGCGGCGTGATGGGAGGCGGACGCAACCGTGTTCGCATCCTGTCGGCGGACGGTGTCGAGGACTGGCCCGAAATGGACAAGGACGATGTGGCGCGGCGGCTCGCCGGGCTGGTCGCCCGGCGGCTCGGCACGATCACGGTCTGATCAGGCCGTCAGCGCGAGGCGATCGGCGAACGGATCGAAGGCGCGCACCGCTACGCCGCGATCGTCGATGCTGACGAAGCTGCCCTCCGGCACGCGGCGCCAGCGCGAAACGTGGCGATCCAGCGGCTCGGAGGCCAGGGTGATCCCGTCTTCGCCGTCGGCGATGCACAGCGCAGGCGCCTCGCCAGCGGTGGCGTAGCGCAGCGCCCAGAGTGTCTCGCCATCGGAAAATGCGAAGGTCAGGCGCAGGTCGAGTTCAATCCCGAGGATGCGGGCTTCCTCGGCAATGAGCGTGACCATGGCCGACAGCGCGCCGGCCGGATCGCGCGACAGGCCAAGCTGCACGGCAAGCAGGAACAGCAGCTCGGAATCCGTGGACCCCTCGCGGCGCGCATAGAGCATGTTGGCCAGATGGCTCTCGAGCCGGCGTTCCAGGCGGGCGAACCCGCCGACATGGCCATTGTGCATGAAGCTCCAGCGGCCATTGACGAACGGGTGGCAATTCTCGCGCGCGGTCGGGCCGTTGGTGGCGGCACGCACATGCGCCAGCGCCAGGCGCGAGCGGATCTGCCCGGCAAGGCTCGACAGGTTGCGATCCGACCAGGCCGGCATGATGTCGCGATAGAGGCCCGGTTCGGCCTTCTCGCCATACCAGGCAATGCCGAAGCCGTCGCCATGAGTATGGCCGGGTGTCTCGCGCGCGCCGTTGGACTGGGCAACGAGCGAGTTGCAGGGGGTCACAAGGATGTCTTCGAGGAAGCGCGGCGTTCCGCGCCAGGCGGCCAATCGGCACATGATGAGGCTCAACCGCGACGACGCCGGAGCGCGGTCCTTTCCGCCCACCATCCTTGCGCCGGCATGGTTAACCGGCGATTAACCGCCGCGTTCGCCAGGGTCGGTCGGGCGGCCGGGCCGGGACCGGTAGGTCGGAATGGTCCAGCCGAAGCGCAGCGCGCCACCGCGCACTACGAAGGCGGCAACAAAGGCCAGCGGTGCGGCGATGCTGTCGGGAATGCCCCATGACGTCGCCAGCGTCAGTGCCGCCGCACCGGTCATGGCTGCCGTGACATAGATTTCCGGGCGCAACAGCACTGACGGTTCGCCGGCGAGCACGTCGCGAAGGATGCCACCGAATGTGGCGGTCATGATCCCGGTGACGATGGCGACGGCAGGCGAACCCGTCGCCGCGAGGCCGGTGGCCGCGCCCATGACCGAATAGGCCGCAAGGCCGAGCGAATCGAGCCACAGCAGCAGCCGGTACCGGCTCTCGATCCGGTGCGCGACGAAATAGACGATGATGGCGACCGCCGCTGTCACCAGCAGATAGTCCGGATTGACCACCCAGAACACCGGCGTGCGGCCAAGCACCAGGTCGCGCAGCGTGCCGCCGCCAATGCCGGTGACCGTGGCCAGGAACAGGAAACCGATGATGTCGACCTGCTTGCGCGACGCGGCGAGTGCGCCAGTGGCGGCAAACACGGCGACGCCGGCATAGTCGAGAAGCAGGATCGGCGTCACGGGCAGAGGCCTTCAGCCGATCGGCCCGGCGCGCTCACGCGTCCGCGTCGCCGGCCGCGCCGGTTTCCGCAACCACCTTCGGGCCGCCCTTCGACACGCCGACCATTGCCGGGCGCAGCACGCGATCGCCGATGACATAGCCGTCCTGCACCACCTGGACGACAGTGTTGGCGGCGCGCGCTTCGTCGGGCACTTCGAACATGGCCTGGTGGAAATTCGGATCGAACCGCTCGCCGACCGGCGAAAGCTTCTTCACGCCATGGCGTTCCAGGGCGCCCAGGAACGAGCGATGCGTCAGGTCGATGCCCTCGGCGAAGGCCGCCCAGGCAGCGTCGGCCCTTGCCTCGGCCGGCACCGTCTCGAGCGCGCGCGCCAGATTGTCCGACACGACCAGGAGATCGCGGGCGAACGCGGCGATCGCGTAGGCGCGTGCGTCCTGGACATCGCGCTGCGTGCGACGGCGCAAATTCTCCATCTCGGCGGCAAGCCTGAGCACCCGGTCCTTCAGCTCGGCATTCTCGGTCGCCAGGATCTCGGCCGGATCCTCGGCGATTCCGGGCTGTGGCGCGGCTTCGGCGGCGTCCGGCCTGTTGGCGTCGTCATGGTCGTCGGTCATTGCGTCCTGTCGTCGGTTGCATCGCGGAACGGGAAATTTTGCTGCGATATCGAGGCTTGGAGCACGAAAATCAAGGGCTTTGCGACGCTTTGTCCCCGTGCGGCCGCCGAACCTAGCCGATCATGCGGGATACGAGCTGGGCGGTGTAGTCGACCATCGGCACGATGCGCGCATAGTTGAGGCGGGTCGGCCCGATGACGCCGAGCGCGCCGACGACGCGGCCATTCTGGTCGCGGTAGGGCGCCACCACCACGGATGAGCCGGACAGCGAGAACAGGCGATTCTCCGAACCGATGAAGATGCGCACACCGTCGCCGCCCTCGGCCAGGTCGATGAGCTGGAGCGCCCCGTCCTTGGCTTCAAGGTCCGAAAACAGATGCTTGAGCATGTCGAGATCGGCCTGGGCCGACACGCGGTCGAGCAGGTTGGCATGGCCGCGCACGATCAGGCGTCCGGGCTGGCCTTCCTCGGTTCCCGCCCACACGGCAAGCCCGGTCTCCACCAGCGCCTGCGACAGGTCGTCGAGCGCGGCGCGCGTGACGGTGCGAAGCCGGTCGATCTCGCGTCGCGCCTCGCTCAAGGTGCGGCCGCGCAGATGCGCGTTGAGGTAATTGCTGGCTTCATTGAGCTGCGACGCGGTGATTCCGGCCGGCAGGTCGACGATGCGGTTCTCGATGTCGCCGGCATGCGAGACAAGCACCACGAGCGCGCGACGCGGTTCGAGCTGGATGAACTCCATGTGCTTGAGTGGCGTTTCGGCCTTGGCCGTCAGCACCACGCCGGCCGTGCGCGACAGGCCGGACAGCGTCTGCACGGCTTCGGTCAGGACGTGCTCCAGCGACTGGCCGGCACCGGCGGCACGGATCTGCGCCTCGATGGCGCGCCGTTCCGATTCGCCGACATCGCCGATCTCCATGAAGGCATCGACGAAGAACCGGAGGCCGGCATTGGTCGGCAGGCGTCCGGCCGAGACATGCGGCGCGTAGATGAGCCCCGCCATCTCCAGGTCGCTCATGACATTGCGGATGGTGGCCGGCGACAACGACACCGGCAGGATGCGCGACAGGTTGCGCGACCCGACCGGTTCGCCGTCGCGCAGATAGGATTCCACCAGCTGGCGGAAGATGTCGCGGGAGCGCGCATCCAGCCCGTTGTAATCGCCGGCATTGAACGGTGCGGCCATGTGAAGCCCTGCCTCGCACATCCTTCCTCGCCGCGAATATAGGCCGCGGGCGGGCCACGGCAACCGCCGCGGTCTATGCACCGGCCGAAAGGCGGGCTAGAGCAGGTCCGAACCACACGCCCGACGGCACCCCTCCTGTCCGCGCTCCAACGAAAGGACCGCCATGCGACCCTCGCGACGCCAGCCCGACGAAATGCGCGCCGTTTCCTTCGAACGCGGCATCTCGCGCCATGCGGAGGGTTCATGCCTGGTCAAGTTCGGCGACACCCATGTGATGTGCACCGCGTCGCTGGAGGAAAAGGTGCCATCGTGGCTGCGCAATGGCGGACGCGGCTGGGTAACGGCTGAATATGGCATGCTGCCGCGCGCCACCGGCGAGCGCATGCGGCGGGAAGCGTCCTCGGGAAAGCAGGGCGGCAGGACGCTGGAGATCCAGCGCCTGATCGGACGGTCGCTGCGCGCCGTCGTCGACCTGCAGGCGCTCGGGGAGGTACAGATCACCGTCGACTGCGACGTCATCCAGGCCGATGGCGGGACGCGCACGGCGGCCATCACCGGTGGCTGGGTGGCGCTGCATGACTGCCTGGCCTGGATGGAAGCACGTCGCATGATCGACCGCGCCAAGGTGTTGAAGGACCATGTGGCGGCCATCTCCTGCGGCATCCATGACGGGCGGGCACTGCTTGATCTCGACTATGTGGAGGATTCGTCGGCCGGAGCGGATGCCAATTTCGTCATGACCGGATCGGGCGGGCTGGTCGAGGTGCAGGGCACGGCCGAAGGCGCGCCGTTTTCGGAGGCCGAGTTCCTCGACCTTCTGGCGCTGGCACGCAAGGGCGTGACCCGTCTGGTCGAGCTTCAGAAACTGGCGGTGAACTGACCCATGCCCGCGCCCGTAGCTGCGCCCGATCCCTTCGCGTTGCCGCCGGGCACCCGCCTCGTGGTGGCCACGCACAACAAGGGCAAGCTCGCCGAGATCCGCGACCTGATCGGGCCATTCGGGCTCGACGCCGTGTCGGCCGGTGATCTCGGACTGCCGGAACCGGCAGAGACCGGCACGAGCTTCGAGGAGAATGCCTATCTGAAGGCGCATGCGGCGGCATCGGCCACCGGGTTGCCGGCGCTCTCGGATGATTCGGGCCTGTGCGTCGACGCACTGGACGGCGCACCGGGAATCCATACCGCGGATTGGGCGGAGCTGCCGGAGGGCGGGCGCGACTTCACCATGGCCATGGAACGGGTGGAGACGCTGTTGCGCGCCGGCGGCGCCGATACGGCGGCAAGACGCCGCGGCCATTTCGTTGCCGTCCTGTGCCTGTGCCTGCCCGATGGCCGGGCGCGGTATTTCCGCGGCGAAGTCGACGGCACGCTGGTCTGGCCGCCGCGCGGCGAACGCGGCTTCGGCTACGATCCGATGTTCCTGCCCGACGGCCACGACCTGACCTTCGGCGAGATGCCGGCCAGCACCAAGCATGGCTGGGAAGCCGGCCGCGGCGACCTCGGACTGTCGCACCGGGCCCGCGCCTTCGCCCGCTTCGCCAATGCCATGTTCGGTGTGTCATGACTGCCAAGCCCGTCGGCGATCCCGGATTCGGCGTCTATCTGCACTGGCCGTTCTGCGCCGCGAAATGCCCCTACTGCGATTTCAATTCGCATGTGCGGCATGGCGGCGTCGACGAGGCGGCGTTCGTCGCCGCCTTTTCCGCCGAACTCACGCATTTCCGGTCGCGCACCGGGGCGCGACGCGTCGACACGATCTTCATCGGCGGCGGAACTCCATCCCTGATGCACCCGGCAACGGTCTCCGCGCTTCTGGACCGCGTGTCGGCGCTGTGGACCGTCGCGGCGAACGCCGAGATCACCATCGAGGCCAATCCCTCCTCGGTGGAGGCGGAGCGCTTCCGCGGCTATCGTGCCGCCGGCGTCAACCGCGTCTCGCTTGGTGTGCAGGCCCTCAACGATGCCGACCTCAAGGCGCTCGGACGGCTGCACGACGTGGCGGAGGCAAGGCGGGCGATCGCGCTGGCGCAGGCGACGTTCCCGCGCATGTCGTTCGACCTGATCTACGCGCGGCCGGGCCAGACGCCGGAGGCCTGGGAACGGGAACTCGCCGAGGCGATCGCGCTGTCGGCCGACCACCTGTCGCTCTACCAGCTCACCGTGGAGGAAGGTACGCCATTCTTCGCCCTGCGCGAAGCCGGCAAGCTGAAGGTGCCGGCTCCGGCGCGCGCGGCGGAACTGTTCGAGCTGACGCAGTCGGTGACGCGCGATGCCGGACTGCCGGCCTACGAGGTGTCCAACCATGCCAGGCCCGGGGCGGAGAGCCGCCACAATCTCGTCTACTGGCGTTATGGCGAGTATGTCGGTTCCGGACCGGGCGCACACGGCCGCTATCTCGACCATGGGCGGCGTGTCGTGACCTTCACCGAGCGCCATCCCGAGACCTGGCTGAGCGCGGTCGGAGCCCATGGCCACGGACTTGCCGGCGGCGAGGTGCTGAACCGGTCGGAGGAAGCCGACGAATATCTGCTGATGGGCCTCCGGCTCGCCGAAGGCATCAGGACCGACCGTTACGAATCGCTGGCCGGGCGACCACTCGATCCGTTGCGCGCCGCGCATCTGGCCGAAGAGGGCCTGATTGCGCGCGGCAAGGACAGGATTCGCGCCACGGCGGCCGGAATCCTGGTCCTCGACGCGCTTGTCGCGGACCTGTCGCGCTGAGCGATGGGTCGATCCGCGGGTGCCGGCTCGGCGCCCCAGGGGGTCCACAGCGGAATGGTCAGGGTCGCGGACATGGCATTGCTCCGTTGTCCCGGACAGCAGACCGCGCAACCTTGGCGAAGGAAGGGCGGAATAATCACGATTTCGCGACCGACCGATGGCGTTTCTGGCGCGGTTCCGGCCTCAGCTTCCCGGCTGGAAGCTTCGCGGTGCCGGGCTCACGAGCTGCAGGCGGCCGCCGGCAACCTGATAGACCGCGAGGCCGCGCTGGGTGCGCCCGCCGGGCAGGAAACGGAACAGGCCGAAATAGCCGGTGTAGCCCTGCGCCTGTTCGAGAGCGGCCGGTCCCAGCGTGCCGCCACCCTTGCGCAACTGCCCGGCGAGCGCGGCCACCGCGTCATAGGCGAGCGCCGAGGTCGAGGACGGCACGGCGCCATGGCTCTGTCTGTAGCGCGCCTTGTAGCCCGCGAGCGTTGCCTCGTCGGCGTCGGCGATGATGGCGCCGGCAAGCCCGGGGTCGGCAAGGTCGGACGAACTCCATTGCCCGGAGCCGACGAGGCGCTTGCCGGCCGTGTCGACGCCGGCCGCCTTGAGCAGGCGGACGACAACGGACGGGGTCTTGCCGCCATCTGGCACGAAGATGCCGTCGGCCGTGGCGGCGGCGGCCTTCACCGCGTCGATGGCCGCCTGCATGGAAGCGTCATTGTAGTCATAGCGGGCGACCGCGAGGATTTCGCCGCCCGCCGCGGCCAGCGTCCTGCGCGCCTGGGTTTCGGCAAGCTGACCGAAGGCGCCCTGCGGCAGGATGGCAACATGCCGCTTCGCTCCTGCTGCCGCGGCGTAAGCCAGCGCCCGGTCGATGGCCGATTCCGGCAGCAGCGAATTGAGGTAGACGCCAGGTGCTGCAACGGTGGCATCCGAGGAGAAGGCAATCACCGGCCGTCCGGCCTGGCGCATCGGCGCGGCGGCCGGTCCAACCTGGCCGGCAAACAGCGGGCCGAGCATCGCGGCCGCGCCTTCAAGGACCGCCTCGGCGCTCGCGGCACTGGCGCGTGCCGCCTCGGCTCCGGTATCCTTGACGACGAGATGAATTGCGCCGCCGCCATGATCGGCAACGGCAAGTGCCGCGGCGTTCTTCAGTTCCCGCGCCACCTGTCCGGCACCGCCCTCGGCCGACAGTGGCAACAGCAGGGCCACGCGGACCGGGCCGGTGCCGATGATCTCGCCCTTTGCTTCCGGCAGCGCGACCGGCGCAGCCACGGGTGTAGTGGCTCTGGCGCGGGGATCGAGATCCGCCATCTGGCAGGCAGAAAGCGCCAGCAAGGTCGCCGCGATGGCAACCCCGTTCCTGACCGTCCCGGCACCCATGCTGCTTGGCCCCCATCCGCAGGGTCCGTTCCCAAGAGGGGCGGTCCTGTGCCAAAAAGATGCAACCGCGGGACATGGTTGTCAAAGAAGCGTTAAGGATGAAAGACTTCGTGGTTAATGCTAAAATGAATGACCGCAAGCACAGTTTCATGATCGCTGGCACGGAAATCGTCGCGCCGCCGCTGGAACCGGCGCTCCATGTCGTCTCGACCCCGATCGGAAATCTTTCCGACATCACGCTGAGGGCATTGCAGACCCTGGCGGCGGCCGATCTGATCGCCTGCGAGGACACCCGCGTCACCCGAATCCTGCTCAACCGCTACGCCATCCGCACGCCGATGACGGCGGTGCACGAGCACAATGAGGCGGCGGTGGCGCCGCGCCTCGTCGCCGACATCATGGCCGGCAAGGCGGTCGCCCTGGTGTCGGATGCGGGCACACCGCTGTTGTCCGATCCGGGATTCCGGCTGGTGCGCGAGGCGGTCGCGGCTGGCGTCCGCATCGTGCCGGTCCCCGGCGCCTCGGCGCTGCTTTCCGCCCTGGTGGCCGCTGGCCTTCCGGGCGAAGGCTTCTTCTTTGCCGGTTTTGCGCCGCAGAAGGCGGGGGCGCGGGCGCAGAGGCTGGCCGAGCTTGCCCCGGTGCCCGGCGCGCTGGTGTTCTACGAATCGCCCCGTCGCCTGTCCGAGAGCCTTGCGGCCATGGCAGAGGCATTCGGCGGGTCGCGCCAGGCCACGGTGGCACGCGAGTTGACCAAGACGTTCGAGGAGCTGCGTTCCGGCACGCTCGCCACGCTTTGCGACCATTATCGCCAGGCCGGCGCACCGAAAGGCGAGGTCGTCGTCGTGGTCGGGCCGCCCCCGGCGCCGATGCGCGATGCCGGCGAGGTCGACGACCTGCTGCTCGGTCTGGCCGCCACGCTTCCCGCCGCCAAGGCCGCCGGCGAGGCGGCGCGGCAAACCGGGCTGGCCAAGGCCGCGCTCTACCGGCGGCTGCTGACGCTCAAGGAAGGCGGGGCATGAGCGGACGCGAGCGCCGCAAGGCCTATCGGCGCGGCCACGCCGGCGAATGGATGGCGGCGCTGGCGCTGGCGCTCAAGGGCTACCGGATCGTGGCGCGCCGCCACCGCACGCCGCTCGGCGAAATCGATCTCATTGCCCGGCGCGGCGATCTCGTCGCCATCATCGAGGTCAAGGTTCGCGCCACCCTGGACGCCGCGCTTCATTCGGTCGGGCATGAATCGGAACGGCGCATCGCGCGTGCCGCCGACCTGTGGCTTGCCGGCCAGGCCGACGCCGCCCGGCTGTCGCTGCGCTTCGACATTGTCGCGGTGCGACCGTGGCGCTGGCCGGTGCACGTGACCAATGCCTGGCAGGCGGGATAGGCGATCGTCAGGCGCGCCGGGCGACGCTCATGGGCAATCCGCCAGCGGGCTGCGTGGTGAGCTTCTGCACCGGCCAGGGCCGGCATTCCGGTGTCGCCTCGAAGCGATAGCGCGACAGAAGGATGGCGAGCGCGATCATGGCTTCCTGCATGGCGAAGGCGGCGCCGATACAGATGCGCGCACCGGCACCGAACGGCAGATACTGGTAGCGGTCGATGGCGTCGCGATTCTCCGGATGGAAACGCGACGGCATGAACGCGTCGGGACGATCCCAGTACAGGCGGTGCCGGTGCAGGATCCACGGCAGGACCAGCACCTGCGCGCCGGCGGGAATCTCGATTTCGCGGTAGGTGTCGTCGGCGATCGCCTCGCGATTGATCGACGGTGCGGGCGGATAGAGCCGCATCGCCTCCTCGAACGCGGCGCGCGTGGCCGGCATGCTGTCCAGCCACAGGGCGGGATCCGGCGGCGCTGCCATCAGCGCGTCGATTTCCGCCTCGACCCGGGCCCGTTCCTCTGGCGCCTGGGAGAGCAGGTAGATCGTCCAGGCCAGCGCCCGCGCAGTGGTTTCGTGGCCGGCGCCGATGAAGGTGATGACATTGTCCTCGACTTCCGCCGTCGTCAGCCCGTCCGGCCCCTCGGCCGCCAGGAGCATGGTCAGGAAATCGTGCGGCACTCGATCCGGATCGGCGCGCATCCGCTTGCGGCGGACAGCCATGGTCTCGGTCACCAGCGTGCGGAAGTAGGCCAGCGCCTTGCGCCCGCGCACCCGCGTCAGCCGTGGGAACCAGCCCGGCGCCCCGAGCACGTCGAGCGGATCGACACGGCCCAGCGTCTCGAACAGAAGGTCAACGGCACGCTGGAACTCGTCCGGCTTGGCGGCGATCTCGCCGGAAAACAGCGTCTCGGCAAGGATGTCATAGGTCAGTTGCGTCATGTCGCGGGCGACATCGACGACCACGGGACCATCGTCGTAGCGCTCCGCAAAGGCTTCGGTGCGCTTCAGCATCGGGCCGGCGAAGGCGCCGATGGCGCGCGGCGTGAAGGCCGGCGCGAGCGCGCGGCGGGTACGCTTCCAGGTCTCGCCTTCGGCCGTCAGGAGGCCGTCGCGCAGGATCGGCCTGAGGATGCGCTGGCGCACACGCGCCATGCGGTAATTGCGCTGGTTGTCGACGAGAACATGGCGCACGAGGCCCGGATCATTGGCGATGACCAGCGGCCCACCGATCCCGGACACGGTCAGCCAGCGCTCGGTATAGGCCGGCACGCCCCACAGCTCGAGCGGGTTGCGGTAGAGGATGGCGAGGCTGCGCAACAGCGACGGTGGCGACGTGCGCGGCACCGGAGCGGGCGGAATGAAAGGGACGGAAGCGGCGGTCATTGACGAGATTCACCATAGTCGGGCGGGCCGGCGCGCGCAAACGAATTGCAAGGCGCCGACGCTGCGTCACCCCGCCTTGGCCGGGTGCAGCCGCTCCCGTTTCCCCTTCAGGCCGGTCCCGGGCCCATGCCCGCCCGCCTGGTCACGATGCTGCGACCGAGGCTCGCATCGTCCGTCGCGTCGCGGCCAGCCCCGGTGGCACCGCACCATTCGCACCAAAATCCGGAACCGGCGCGGTCGCGCGCTCAACCTGCGATCCGGCGGCGCACCGGCCTGGGCAGGCGCGGCCGTTCGGC
>WPCK01039548.1_pt1 | contig 48709 bp, 50 predicted proteins | sample 5399851 | NCBI WGS metagenome assembly WPCK01 (sample SAMN12869471, study PRJNA574797) | sludge metagenome | isolation source: wastewater treatment of pH11 | place: China:Beijing | collected 2019-05-20
TCGAGCGCGCGATCCAACGTCTCCGGGTCGCGCACCGACCGGCGAGTGGTGAAGCCCTGTGCGTGCCCGTCCAGGCTCGCCGTGAGCCGGTCGGAGCGTGCGGCGTCTTCGACGGTGACGAGGTTCGGGCGGATCAGCGCGTCAAGCCCGGAGTGATCTTCCACGATGGCGAGGGTGCGGGCATGGGCGAACACGTCGCCGGGGATCTGCGACCAGTCGATCACCCACCCGGCATCGCGGGCGAGCTGGTTGAAGAAGACATGCTGACTGCGCGTGTTCACGTCACGGAACGGATGGATCGCCGTCGTCTCACCCCACACCCACGCCAGCCCATCCGAGAACGCATCCACGTCCAGGTCGCGCAGGTAGTCGCGCTGGGCGAGCGCACCAAACACGCGCTCCGTCTCGGGAACGATGAACTGCGGGCGGCAATGCGCAATGCCGGTGCCGCCGGGATGGGTGTCGGTGGCGCGAATCTCGCCACCCCAGGAGTACATATCTTGCGTCAGGTAGGCGTGGATCGCTTGCAAGTGCGGCAGATCGTAGCCACCAGCGATGGGGTGCTCGCGTAGCGCACCCATGCGGGCACCGATGAAGTCGGCCTCAGCATCTTTCCAGTCGTCGTAGTCGGTGATGCCGAACGTGTTGACCAGAACATCGCTGCCCGGATAGGTGTACCGATCAGGCATCGCGACGCCGAGCGGTTCAGGCGGTGCGAGCGGCCAGGCGTGCGCGGGTACGGGCGGCGATCACTTCGACAGCCTCGTCCACGGTGATCTCGCCGCGCACCTGGCGGGCCAGAAGCTCCAGCCCCTCGGGGGTCATCTGCTCACCGGCGGTCTGCTGCCCGGCCTGCACCTCAGTGAGCACGCGCTGAACGTGCGCCTCGGATACGCGAGTCTTCGTCGCCATAATGGGGTGCCTCCTTGTGGTCGGCTTCGTGAGTTCAGTCTACGCGGCACGTCCGACAAAGCGCCGGACGACCAGCACGGGAGTGCCGAATCGGCACCACCAGCCCTGTTCACCGCGCGGGGGTGCCGGGAACCGTGGAGTGTGCGTCGTCGCCGTCGAAGATGCGCAGGAACTTCTCTCGTGGAATCACGACCCGCCTGCCGAGCTTCACGGACGGGATCGACCCGTTCTCGATGCTCGCCGTGATCGTGCGGGGATCGACCCCGAGCGCCGCCGCAGCCTCCGCCCGTGTAATGACCGCGTTACGGGAGGCCCGTAAGTCGTCCAATGTCACCGATATGTCTCTCATCGCCCTGCCTGCCGTCCCTAATCAAGAGTCCTGAGTTCCCAATAAAGTACAGTATGGTGCTTGACGAGTCAAGAGCGGGCATGTACGTTCCTAGTATGGAAACAGAACGAGTGCGGGGAAACCCCGCCGGGATCACGCACGAGCACGTCGCCCAGAACCTCCGCACCGCACGCCAGGCCATCGGCATGGACGTGCGCACCGCCGCCCGGCTGATGACCGAGGCGGGCCGAAAGCTCGCCCCGTCGGGGATCAGCAAGATCGAGAACGGCGACCGGCGCGTGGACGTGGACGACCTCACCGCCCTCGCCTACATCCTCCGCACCACACCCGCAGCTCTTCTTACCCCGCTTGCTGAGGCGGTCACGCTGACCGGGGTGCCCGAGTCGTTCCTACCCGAAGAGATACAGGCATGGGTCGCAGGCGCCGTGAAGCTCACCACCGAGGACTTGGTGCGCTACTGGAAAGAGCAACGCTTCCAAGCGATCAACTCGGCGCACTGGGCCGAGGAAATACTCGCCAAGTACGACCGCGGCCAGGTTGGTATCACTCCGCGCGAGGTGTACCAGGAACGCTACGACGTGCAGACCGCCCGCGAGGAACACGCCACCGGCAGGCTGTTGCAACTCGACCCGAACGCCTCACTCGCGTTCGAGTAACGAACCACCACGAGAGAAAGGAGCAAGGTCTATGGCACCAGCCAGTCACCCGCCGCCGGACGAGGCGGCACCGAGCAGCGTTGAGGGGGTGAAGCAGAAGCAGCAGCGACGTTCCCGGTCGCGGCATCAGGGATCGCTGGGCGACTACCAGACCCGCAAGGGGCGACGGTGGAAGTTCCAAATCTATGTGCTGATCGACCCGGAGAAGCCCGAGCTGGGCGAGAAGCGGCTCACCCGTGGCGGGTTCACCGACCTCGAAGAAGCACAGGCCGCGCTCACCGAGGCGCTACGAAAGAAAGCGAGGAACGAGAAGTTCCAGGGCAAGACCCCCACGGTCGGTGTGTACGCCGAGCATTGGATGTCGAGCTTGCGGCTGGCCGATTCCACGATCAAGGGGTATCGGAAGATCATCCGTAACCACATCACCCCCGACCTGGGTCGCATCAGGATCGACAAGCTCACCGCCACCCGCATCGGCTCCCACTACCGGGAGTTGGAAAAGAGCGGGCGCAAGGACGAGTACGGCAAAGGCAAACCACTCTCGGCCAACAGCATCCACAAGGTGCACGTCGTCCTCGGCGCGATCCTCGACGCCGCAATCGACGATGGGCTGATCCAAGTCAACCCGGCAAAGAAGAAGCGCACCGTGAACGCCCCGAAGTCGTCACAGGTTCGAGCGCAGAAACCGGAAATCGTGACCTGGACGGGCGAGCAGCTACAGACGTTCCTCACTTGGAACGAGAAGGAACTGCAAGACGAACTGTTCCCACTGTGGCGACTGATCGCCTACACCGGGATGCGACGCTCCGAAGCTCTCGCGCTCAGATGGAACGACATCAACACCAAGACCGGGCGCATCAGCATCCGGCGAGCGGTGAACACCGAGGACTGGACGACCACCAAGACCACGAAAACGGGCACCGCCCGCGTGATCGACGTGGACGCCGCGACCCTCAAAGTGCTCGCCTCCTACAAGGTCGCCCGCGCCGAAGTGTCGTTCGATTTGGCGAAAGCCGATGCGTATGTGTTCGGTGACGACGAGGGCAAGCTGCGCTCACCCGACGCCATGACGAGCCGCTGGGATCGCCGCATGAACTGGCTCGCCAAGGCACACCCGACGCTGCCCCGCGTGACGATCAAGGGGCTGCGCCACACGCACGCCACACTCCTGCTGGAGCTTGGCGAGCATCCCAAGGTAGTACAGGAGCGCCTGGGGCACTCCACCATCACAACCACGATGAACATCTACAGCCATGTCACCCCGACGATGCAGAAAGCCGCAGCAGACCGCTTCGCGGCCCATCTCGGTGGGGCTTAGCACATATCTCAGCACATGGCACGAAAATGACCCCCAACCCGGTGATCTAAACCCCAGGTCAGAGGCCATTTTCTGTTCGTGCGCGAGGGGGGACTTGAACCCCCACGCCCTTGCGGGCACTGGCACCTGAAGCCAGCGCGTCTGCCATTCCGCCACTCACGCGTGCCGAAGAATCATAACACCTTCACGCCATCCGAAGAGAATCGCGAGCTCTGCTCATAGACACAGCACCGCTGCAGCAACCGGCACGAACCCCATAGACCGTTCAGACTCACAGCAGCCGCAGAGAACCTCGCGCCTCATTGCGGACGAAGATTTTGTTTTCTTTGACGCTCTTGAATCCTGCCACGTTCGCTATCTCCACATCGGTCAAGCCTCGTTGGGAAAGTATCTGCGCGATATGCGTGGTTAATGTCGGCCGTTCCGGCGTGAGTTCAGCGCTTCCGGGCTCGTTCGTCCGGTATCCCCGTGCACTCATCATCTTGTAGAACGCGGCGCGTTCCCGTGCCGGTTTCATCCCCAAAGCAATAGCCCGCTCCACGAGTGCCGCCATAGATACACCCCAGTACTTCTTGAGATCGACTAGTCGTCCGACGGCGAGGTTCGCAAGGCTCGTTTTGATTTCGACCGCGGGCATAAGAAGTTCTGCAGCAAACGCATTGGCTTGGTCTTCTGCTTCATCGTCCACGTGCTCGCTGTGGAGCACAATGTGCCCCAGTTCGTGCGCGAGCGTCCATCGTTTTCGATCGGTGGGGGCCGTTGCATTGACGAGTACCACCGGGTGCTCACCCGACCATTGCGAAAGGCCGTCGACGCGAACCGACTGGCCAAAGTCCTCTTCAACGATGAGGATACCGGCGGCCTCCATCCAGGTGGCGAGTGAGTGTACTGGTCCCACCGGCATACGCCACTGCAATCGGACCAATCGCGCAGCGTCAGCAGGCGAGGTATCGATGGGGTCGAAGGTGGGCACCTGCAGTTGAGCAGTCATACTCACCTCCTCAAACAGCCGACTCGCATGCAGACGCGTCATGTTGAGTTGTGCTTCAAGTGTGCGCCAGACTGTTGGCTTGGCTGTCGCCCTACGGCGCATGTGTGCTCCGACCGCGATGCCACCTTCCATTCGCCCGCCATGCATCAGCAGTTCAGCCGTGACGCCTAAAGCGTCCGCAAGTTGGGGCAGCACCTCCGGTTCTGGTTCGCGAAGATCGTGTTCATACCTCGAAAGCGCCGCCTGCGATACTCCGGCGGCGTGCGCCAACTCCGCTTGCGTCATACCGCGAGCGCGACGCGCGGTCTGTAAAACATCGCCAATGCCAGTCATGAGTTACTCACGCCACTGTCACTAGAACTCGCATCGCGTAGATCAACGTCTGGCAGGGTTGGCAGTATTGGTCGCACGCTAAAGGGCTTCACGTCCGTTGCGGCCGCGCCAACTTCAACGGCCCAGATGGGGTTGGTCTTTCCCTCCCGATAGGAGATCACGGCGGAGCCGATCTCACGCAGTTCGTGGTCCCACCGGTATCCAGCTGCCAGTGAGACTTCCTCCATTCCTTCGAATTTGGCCGATCCCGCGGCCCAGAAGGCGACGTCACTCGGAGTGGGATAAGAACTGACGAGGTCGTCACTATCGTGTCGTTTGATGCGCAGCGTGTACGTGCGGCCAGTCGATGTGACTGCACTAATTTCGCGATGTGGTTCCGACGAACGCAGTGAGTAGGGCGTCACGTCAGTCAGGTCCTGAGCCAGATGCGCCCACAGTCGCTCGAATCAGCGCCAACACGAACTTGTCGCCAAGTTCCTCGAGCACCCGATCGGAATCATGTGGCGAAAACATACCACAAAATATACCACCCTTAGTGGCTGTGCTGCGGGTAAAGGCGCAGTTAACATATGGCGATATTCCAAATGTAGGGGCCCTGCCCAAGGCAAAACCACCAAAGAAATTCCGAGGCGCACTCAAACGCTACAGCGCCCGCCACATCTACCGAACGCTCAATACCACCGCACCTCAACCCAACCAAACTTAACAACCATAGAAGAGTCTCAGGACAGCGTCCCTCGACGAATTCAGGACGGCGCGAGCTCAACCCGGCGGTTTTCCGGTAACGCGGAAGAAAGTCTGCGGCAGCCTATCGAGCAGCCCTACGGCAGGGCCCAGTCCACCGGCTCCGCGCCCTGCGCCACCAACAGTTCGTTCACCCGCGAGAACGGCCGCGACCCAAAGAATCCGCGATGTGCGGACAGCGGTGACGGGTGCACCGACGCAACCGCAGGAACAGATCCCAACCGCGGCCGCAACGTCTGCGCATCGTTGCCCCACAGTATGGCGACCAATGGAGTGCCTCGCGCGACCAGAGCATCGATCGCGCATTCTGTGACGGCTTCCCACCCTTTTCGACGGTGTGATCCAGCCTTGTTGGGTTGAACCGTCAGCACTCGGTTGAGCAGCATCACGCCGCGCTCACTCCACGGCGACAGGTCACCGTTACTGGGGTTGGGAGCTCCCAGGTCAGAAACCAACTCCGCATAGATGTTGCGCAGGGACGCCGGCAACGCCACGCCGGGTGCGACGGCGAAGGAAAGCCCCACCGCATTGCCCGGTGTCGGGTAGGGGTCTTGTCCGACGATCAGCACTTTGACGGACTCAAACGGATAGGTGAAAGCACGCAGCACATGGTTCGGAGCAGGCAAGTATTGCCGGCCCGCCGCGACCTCGGCGCGCAGGAAATCTCCCATCGCACCGATCTGTTCGCCTACCGGTGCCAAAGCGCGCGCCCAGCCAGGATCGATCAGTGATTCAAGCGGTTGAGGAGTCATGTGAAAACCCTATCGATCTCATCAGCACAAACGTTGAGTATGACTATTCGGCACACCTCACGGACGGGCTACGCGCCAATTGACATGTTCACCGATACCATCAGTGTTAGGAATGCCCGCAGCCCGGTGCGCACTCGTAGTGGTTCGAAAGCTGCAGGCGACATCGCGCGACATAGGTACTAGGGAGGTGACATGGGAGTCCTCGATAGGATCGAACGTGGCGTAGAGAAAGTCGTCAACAGTTCGTTTAAGCGGTCCCGCAGTCAACTCAAACCCGTCGAGCTGGCCAGTGCGGTACGTAAAGAGGCTGATGACAAGGCGATGGCGCTTGATCGCGAGCGCACAGTGGTGCCCAATGTCTACCACTTCAAAGTTGCTACCACTGATCTGCAGTTGATCGAGTCGTGGGGACGTGAGGCTCTGGCCATTGAGTTGGCGGAAATGCTGACCCAGCACGCGACAAAGCTCAGTTATGCGCTCGTCGGAGCGGTCTCGGTCGATTTCGCGGCAGACACTTCGCTACACGCCGGGCAGTTCAAACTCACTTCGCAAACCGTCCGTTCCTCGGTCGCTCCGTCAACCGGAAGCAACGGACGCCACCCCATGATCGATATCGATGGCCAGCGCTATCTGCTGACCGGGCAAGTCACGGTGATCGGTCGCGGCTCTGAAGCGGACATCGTGGTGGACGATCCAGGTATCTCAAGACGGCACCTCGAATTCCGCATCGGATCGCACGGCGTTGTCGCAACTGACCTCGGATCAACGAACGGTCTTTACGTCGAAGGGCATCAGGTTCCGGCAGCGACACTCGTCGATGGCAACACATTGACGATCGGACGCACTCGCATCTTGTTCTGGGATGCCGAACCAGTTGAAGATGACGGGTGAGCGCCCGCCGATGAATGAACTGACTTTCACACTACTTCGCCTGGCCTATCTGGGTTTGCTGTGGATCTTCGTCCTTGCTGTGATCAATGTGCTGCGCCGCGACCTGTACGGCACCAAGATCACCGCACGTCGGCAGCGGCCCGTACCGGCCGAGGCACCCGCCTCGTCCCGCAGTGCCCGCAGTACCACCACAACGCCACGTCGGGTGCTCGTAGTGACCGAAGGCCCTCTCAAAGGCACCACATTGCCGTTGGGCAATGTCTCCGTCGTCGTCGGACGAGCACCCGATTGCGCACTCGTTGTCGAAGACGATTACGCATCGACCCGACATGCCCGTATCTATCCGCATCAGGGTGGCTGGTACGTTGAGGATCTAGGCTCAACGAACGGCACCTTTGTTGACGGTGAACGCCTCGAAGGCCCGCAACCGTTGTCCCTGGGAACCTCAGTCCAAATCGGCCAAAGCGTCGTCGAATTACGGAAGTAGCAACGAATGTCGATCGCCTTCCGCTATGCAGCCGTATCCGATGTCGGCCTGGTGCGCGCCAACAATCAGGATTCGGCGTATGCCGGGCCGCATCTACTTGCCGTCGCCGACGGCATGGGCGGTCACGCAGGCGGTGACACCGCCAGTTCTCTGGCGATAGCAAACCTGGCTCCGCTCGATGATGAGGCGGTGGGGTCGGGCGACATTCTGACTCGTCTAGAAGAGACGATCGAATCGGCCCGCTTGGACCTCGTCGATCATGCCCGGGCGAATCCCAAACTTGCCGGCATGGGCACAACGATCACCGCTATTTTGCGGTCCGGCAACAAGTTGGCGATGGCCCATATGGGAGATTCGCGCGCTTATCTTCTTCACCAGGACGAGTTCACCCAGGTCACGGTTGACCACACCTTTGTACAGCACCTGGTCGATACCGGACGAATCACCCCGGAGGAAGCTGAAAGCCACCCACAACGTTCCGTTGTGATGCGTGTCCTAGGCGACTTCGAAGTCGAGCTCAGCCCCGACGTGTCACTGCGTGAAGCACGGCCTGGGGATCGGTGGCTGCTGTGCTCGGACGGTTTGAGCGGCTACGTTGCGCGCAGCACGATTGAGCGCACGCTGCGCGATATCGAAGATCCGCACGAATGCGTCGAGAAGCTGCTGCAGTTGGCGCTGCGCGCCGGCGGACCAGACAACATCACCTGCATCGTGGCCGACGTGGTCGACCTGGACGAGTTGCCCGAAAGCGACGTCCCCGACCAATCGGTGACTGTGGTTGGCGCGGCAGCGGCCAATCGCGACAATCGCACAGCCGCCGAGGATGGGCCAGCCGCGCGGGCAGCCTCGTTGGCCGCCGAGGTCCGCGCGGGCATCACCAAGGACGAGGACTCAGACGTGTCCTCCGACGATGCGATAGAACTGCAACCCGAGTCGACGCCACGTCGGCGACGTTGGCTGACCATCGTGATTACCCTGCTCGCCCTTGGCGCACTGGCCGTTGGTGGCTGGTTCGGATACCAGTGGACCCAACAGCAGTACTACCTTTCAGTGACCGACGGCCAGATAGTGATCTATCGCGGGATTCCGCAGACCCTTGGCCCGTTGTCACTGTCGCATCCGGTGGAGAACACCGGCACGAACCTGACCGAATTGCCCGCCTTCGCGCAGCCGTCGCTGACGAACTCGTCTATCACCGCAAGCTCGTACGAGGGCATCGTGGCGAAATGGGACGAGATCCTCAGCGAAACGGACCAGCCCACAGATCCGACCCCGCCGGCAACCGATCCGCAGCAGCCGACAGAGCCGTCCACCGCTAACGACCCGGCGGAGCAGACTACCTCACCACCAGCGGAGAATGGCTGATGGCAACCGTTGAACCCACACCGGTTCCGGCTGGCCGAGCAAGCGAATTCGGTCTGCTTCTGATCAGTCTCGTTTTGGGTGTCAGCGCCTACGCGCTGGTCGGTCTGACCGTCAACGATTCCCTACCGGGGACGTTCTATCGCGACTGTCTCGCCCTGGTCGCTATCGCATTTGTGATGCATGTCGTCATTCGTTGGCGCGCGCCCTATGCCGACCCGGTGCTGCTGCCCGTGGCCATCACGCTCAACAGCATCGGCTTGGCGATGATCTTCCAGATCAACTTGGTCACCGACCCGCAGAACTCCCTGGCATCACGTCAGATGGTGTGGACTCTCATCTCAATCGCTGCCGCTTGTGCGGTGTTGATCGTGCTGCGCGATCATCGCACGTTGCGACGTTATACCTACGTTGCGCTGTTGGCCGGTGCGATCCTGCTGATCTTGCCGTTGCTTCCTGGGATCGGCGTTGAGATCAACGGCGCTCGGATCTGGGTGCGCCTCGGCCCGGCCTCCTTCCAGCCCGCCGAGTTGGCCAAGATCGCCTTCGCCATGTTCTGCGCCGGCTACCTGGTGACCAATCGCGACACATTGGCGTTGGCCGGACGCAAGGTGCTCGGTCTGCAACTGCCACGGTTACGTGACTTCGGGCCGCTGCTGCTCGCTCTCGGCATTTCTATCGCCGTGTTGGTGCTCCAACGCGACCTGGGCACATCCCTGCTGTTCTTCGGGATGTTCCTGGGGATGCTGTATATCGCCACGGAGCGAATCTCGTGGATCATCGTCGGACTGGGCCTCTTCGGTGTCGCGGCCTTCGCCGCAGTGCAGGCCTTTAGCCACGTCGCCGCGCGTTTCAACGGCTGGATCAACGCGATGGACGATTCGGTCTACAACGCTGTTGGCGGTTCGGCGCAGTTGGTGGGCGGTATGTTCGGCATGGCCAACGGCGGTCTGATCGGAACCGGTTGGGGACGAGGTTTCCCGCAGCTCGTACCGTTCTCTTACTCCGACTTTGTGGTGGCCTCACTTGGCGAAGTTCTGGGATTGACCGGCATCATCGCGATTTTGGCGCTGTACCTGATCATCATTCAGCGCGGTTTCCGCATTGCGGTGGGAACTCGCGACGGGTTCGGCAAATTGCTCGCGGGCGGTCTGGCTTTCGCATTCGCCTGGCAGTGTTTCGTGGTGATCGGCGGAGTGACCCGAGTCATCCCCATCACCGGTCTGACCACACCATTCTTGGCCTATGGCGGTTCTTCCCTGCTGGCGAACTGGGTCATCATCGCCCTGCTGCTGCGTATCTCGGATAACGCTCGGCGGCCTCATCCGCTGCCGCTGCGCCGCGATAGCGACCACAGCGAGCCCGAACCAGTGCTAGAGGAGGCGCGATGAACACTCCGTTGCGCCGCCTCGCGGCGATGACTCTCACGCTGTTCTTAGCGCTCTTGGTCGCGGTGACCACGATCCAGTTTTTCCAGGCGCCCTCGTTAAACGCCGATCCGCGTAACCGCCGCACGATCTATCAAGAGTTCAATAATCACCGTGGTTCGATCATCGTCGCCGATACCGCAGTGGCCTATTCCGAACCGTCTGACGACGCCTACGGCTATCAGCGAATTTACGAGGATGGCAAACTGTACGCACCGCTGACCGGTTTCTATTCGGTGGTGGTGGGTCGTTCTGGCCTGGAGCGTTTCAGCAATGACGTGCTCAATGGTTCCGACGATTCGCTGTGGCTGACCAGGCTGCGCAATCTGACCAGTGGGAATGACCCGCAGGGCTCGTCCATCGAGTTGACGATCGACCCGGATGTGCAGGAAGCCGCAGCCAAGGCGCTGGGGGATCAGCGCGGAGCGGCCGTGGCAGTCGATACCAAGACGGGTGCGATCTTGGCGATGGTCTCGTCCCCGACCTACGACCCGAATGACCTGGCCACACATTCAAGCGGTGCTGCGGCTCAGCGTTACCAGGAGCTCTTGGAAGCCGATGGCGACCCGTTGATCAACCGTGCTATCGCGGGCGACACCTACCCCCCTGGTTCGGTATTCAAGCTGGTGACCGCCGCAGCGGCATTGGAGGGCAGCGGGCTGGATCTCAGCGAACTCGACGGCACCGATGGCTATCAGTTGCCGTTGTCCTCTAACGTTCTGGGCAACTTCGGCGGCGGCGCGTGCAGCAATTCCGGCACGATCGACCTTGCCGATGCGCTGCGGATCTCTTGCAACACGGCGTTCGCCGATCTGGGGAATCAGTTGGGCGAGCAGCGGTTGCGCGCTCAGGCGGAGCGTTTTGGCCTCAATGAGTCCATCAACGTTCCGCTCCCGGTCACAGCAAGCCGGTTCCCCGATGACCTTGACGAGCCACAGACGGTGCTCGCCGCGATCGGACAGGGCTCCGTGCGCGTGACACCGCTGCAAGTCGCCCTGATTTCAGCGTCCATCGCCAATAACGGCATCATGATGGAGCCGTACCTGGTCGAGCAGGTTCGCACCCCGGAGTTGTCAGTGGCGGAGCGCACCGAACCGCACGAGATGGGACGAGTTCTCTCGTCGACGACCGCCGCGCAACTGACGGAGATGATGGTCTCTGTGGTCGAGTCCGGCACCGGAACTCGGGCTCAGATCTCCGGGGTTTCCGTGGCAGGCAAGACCGGTACTGCCCAGACCACGGCTGACCAGGCCCCACACGCATGGTTCACCGGTTTTGCGCCCGCGAATGACCCGCAGATTGCGGTTGCGGTCGTTGTCGAACACGGCGGTAACACTGGAAATGAGGCGACCGGTGGTGCTGTTGCGGCGCCTGTTGCTGCTGCAATGCTTCGAGCGGGGGTGAAGTGATGACCGTACCAGTACCAGGTCCCGGACTGATTTTCGGGGACAGGTATCGACTTGTTCGCCAAATCGCGGTTGGCGGTATGGGGGAGGTGTGGGTCGCGCAGGACACTTCATTGTCGCGTGATGTGGCGATCAAAGTGCTTAAAGCCGAATTCGCTGGGAACACCGATTTCTTGGCACGGTTGCGTACTGAGGCCCGCAATGCGGCGTCGCTGTCGAACTCTGGTATCGCGCAACTGTATGACTACGGCGAGAAGGACGGCATCGGCTACCTGGTCATGGAGTTGATCATCGGTGAGCCCATGAGCGATCTGCTGGAGCGTTCCCCGGTATTGCCGTTGGATCGTACGTTGGACATCCTGGCCCAGGCGGCACGAGCACTGCATTCCGCTCACGTTGCTGGCGTGGTGCACCGCGATGTCAAGCCTGGAAACATCTTGCTGGAACGTAGCGGCGAGGTGAAGATCACCGACTTCGGGGTATCACTGGCCGCCGATCAGGCGCCGATGACCGCAACTGGCATGGTGATGGGAACCGCGCAGTACTTATCGCCAGAGCAGGCAGTGGGCAAGCCTGCGACGCCGTCGTCTGACATCTATGCACTCGGCGTGATCGCCTATGAGGCGCTCGTCGGACATCGACCCTTTACCGGCAAGACGGCCGTTGACATCGCCGTCGCCCATGTCAACGAGCCAGTGCCCGCGCTATCCAGTTCAGTGCCGCCAGATGTCGCGGCTCTGGTGACGCGCATGCTGGCGAAAGACCCATCTGACCGGCCACGTTCCGGGGCGCAGTTGGCCGTGATGCTGGACGAGATCGCTGCCCGTTACCGTGCGAATCCCTGGCTGGGTTCAGTGGGTGCACCCAGCGGGCCACAGCGCGCGGTGAGCACTCCTGCTCATAACACTCCGGTCCAAAGCCCAGCACCCGCGCAGCCAGCAGCACGGTCAGCATCCGTGCAGCCAACTCCAGCGCAGCCGAACGCACGACCAGCCAATACCCCGCCTGCCGCCAAGACGCCCAACAGTGGACGGGTCAATCCTGTTTCCGGCAGCCCTCGTCCAACACCGCCAGGCGGTACCCGACCGCCTGTGGCAGCCGCCCGCCGAGGGGCGCGTCCCGGTTCTAGCGGATATAGTGGCTCAGCAGGTCCAGCGCCTCGCGGCCAATCTGCGGCCACGAACCGAGGTAGCAACACAGCACCTGCCCCGCAGCAAGGTCGCCGCTCGTCGACTACGACGGGACAACGGGTGGGCCGCTGGTCCTGGCAAGCGGTGGTTTTAGCCATACTGGTACTCGCAGTCTTAGTCGCGTGGCTTATCGGCGCGTTCTCGAACAATGCAGACGCCGCGACCATGTCCGCATCTGGCCTTGTCATGGCTCGGTTTCGCGTTCATAGTGCCATTGCGGCGTCTAGTAGGGAACAATGTAATCCGGCGGTTCGAACCGAATCGCCCTCATTGACGGCAGCTGGGGACATCTTGGCGTGCTGTCCTGACGAACTATAAGGACATCTAGTGGTTGACGAAGTTCCTCGCATCCTGGCGGGTCGCTACGAGGTTGGCGAACTGATCGGGCGCGGTGGCATGGCTGAAGTCCATATCGGCCATGACACTCGTCTAGGGCGCACGGTGGCCATCAAGATCCTGCGCTCCGATCTTGCCCGTGATCCTGCCTTCCAGGCCCGGTTCCGTCGTGAGGCGCAAGCTGCCGCGGCGCTCAACCACCCCGCGATCGTCGCCGTCTACGACACCGGCGAAGACAACATGACCGATCCTGCCACGGGCGTTGTTTCGCATGTGCCGTTCATCGTCATGGAGTACGTCGAGGGGCACACCGTGCGCGACATCCTGCGCAACGGCAATGCGGTCCCGATTGAAGAGGCCATCGAGATCACCGTAGGCGTCTTGTCCGCCCTGGATTACTCGCACCGCGCCGGCATCGTCCACCGCGACATCAAGCCGGCGAACGTGATGCTCACACCGACCGGTTCAGTCAAGGTGATGGACTTCGGCATTGCGCGTGCACTGGCCGACTCTGCAGCCACCATGACCCAGACTCAGGCTGTGGTCGGCACCGCGCAGTACCTGTCTCCGGAACAGGCTCGCGGTGAGCAGGTCGACGCACGCTCTGACCTGTATTCCACCGGATGCCTGCTATACGAGCTTCTCACCGGACGTCCGCCTTTCGTTGGCGACTCCCCGGTCTCGGTCGCATATCAGCACGTGCGGGAGAACCCCGCACCACCGAGTTCCATCGCCTCTGATGTTCCGCCCGTCCTCGACCAGATCGTGCTCAAGGCACTGGCCAAGGACCGGGAACTGCGTTACGGCACTGCGGCCGCATTCCGCAACGACCTTGAGTCCGCCCTCAAGGGTGGTCAAGTTCTTGCTGCGGCCCCCATCGAAGCTGCTACTCAGGTCCTCACCCCGACGCCCGCATGGCCTGCGACGCCCACCGGTCCCGTCCCGACCGCCGTTCAGACCGAACCGGCCGGTTTGGACGAACCACTTGAGGACGAGGAAGACGAGAAAAAGAACAAGGCACTGATGTGGACACTCATCGGTGTCGCCGTTGCGGCCATCATCGCGATCATCGTGATCTTGATCGTCAATTCCGGCGGGGAGGACGAGCCAGAGGTGCCTATGGAGGTGTTCCCGTCGGTTGCCACGACACACGTCGACGACGCTCTGGCAGAGATCAGTGCCGCTGGATTCACCAGTACCCCTGAGATCGTCAAACAGCCTGACGACGAGATCGAAGAGGGCATTGTCATCGAGTCAGATCCGCCCGGCGGCACCGAGGCACCGTTGGACACCGCGATCACCCTGGTTGTCTCTGCCGGGTCGAATGCCGTTGACATCCCGGATGTCTCCAAACTCTCCTACGATGACGCACGCAATACGCTCGAGACTCTCGGCCTCAAAGTTGCCTCCGGTGGTTCGGAGAACCACGCCGACATCGAACGCGATCTTGTCACTCGAACTGACCCCGAATCTGGCACGACTGTCAGCAAAGAAGACACCGTAACGATCTATGTCTCAACCGGCATGGTAGAAATGCCTTCGCTAGTCGACCGATCACGGGCAGAGGCTGAAGAAGAGCTCGCGAAGGCGGGCCTGACCGGAAACTTCACCGAGGAACCCACTGATGAGGTACGGCCGGATCGTGTGATGAGCCAGTCCGAACCTGGTGGTTCGTCCGTGCCGCAGAAATCGACCATCGATATCACGATCTCTGTTGAGATTCCAAAGATCGAGGTCCCTGATGTTTCTGGCTATACGGAAACAGCGGCTCAGAATCGCCTCAACGAAGTCGGTCTCGCATTCGGCGAAACTGAACGGGTTCATGACTCTGCGGTTCCAGCCGGAAACGTCATTCGCACTAAGCCGAAGGCTGGCCGTTCACTCAAGCCCGGCACGACGGTTGACTTGGTCGTCTCGCTTGGCCCAGCTCCGGTGGACCCGGACCCAGACCCCACCGACCCAGGGGATACCGATCCTGAAGAGGGATAGCAACCCACCGTTGGTTGAGTCCGTCGCTGGTTGAGCCTGCTGCTGGTTGAGCCTGTCGAAACCACCGTCGGCCGAAACCACACCCACCACCGAATCGCTGACTAGAGGGCGGCCAACCAGTTGTCGAACAACTGGTGGCCGCCCTCAGTCATGACCGCTTCTGGATGGAACTGCACCGAGACCAACGGCAATGTCCGGTGAGCCAACGCCATGACGACCTCAGTCGGCTCGTCAGCCACGACCCTCGTCTTCGCGGTAATGTCCAGAACACTCGGCACGCTCGGAGCCTCGACAATCAATGAGTGATACCGCGTCACCGTCAGCGGCTGCGGCAGTCCGTGAAACAGCCCGCGTCCATCATGGTCGACGGCGCTCGTCCTGCCGTGCATGATCCGCGGCGCGTAAACGACTCGTCCGCCATAATACTGCGCCAATGCCTGATGCCCCAGACACACCCCCAGCATGGGTCTAGCGTTGTCCTCACACCAGCCAATGACGTCGAGCGTGGCACCAGCAGTGTCCGGCGTGCCCGGACCGGGGGAGACGAGCACTCCATCGCTTGACGTCAGAGCGGCGCCGATGCCCCGCTCGTCATTGCGCAGCACGCTCACCCGCGCACCCAGGAATTCTAGGTAGCCAACGATGGTGTGCACAAAGGAATCGTGATTGTCGATGACCAAGATATGCGGTGCTCGTTGGCGGGCAGTGCGGTGCGTCGCGGCAGTGACCGAGGGGACGTCAAGCATGGCAGACTATTGGTCCTGCTGGTCTGAGATGAGCGGTGAAGCAAAGTTCAGCCGTCCTGAGCCATCAGCGGCCGGCATGGTGAGGTGTTCCATCGTCTGAACATCCCAGCCCAGCCCGTAGGCCGCGACGTACTCACGGTACACCGCAATCTCGGAGTCGTTTTCGAGGGATGAGACGAGCGCATCCGGGTCGCCGATTGCCGCAACCTCATAGGGCGGTGAATAGACCTCACCATGCAGGTAGAGCACGTTACCGACACATCGCACCGCGGTCTGCGGCGTGACACGGCGGCCCTGAATGGTCATCGCTTCGGCTCCGGAGCGCCACATCGCATTCATTACCGCTTGAATGTCTTGCTGATGGACGACGAGGTCGTCTGCGACGGCCCCCTCTGGAATGATGTCGGTCTGCGCATCCGTCAAGGTCACTTTCACGGCGGGGCCGCCGACTTCGCGTGAACCGGTCAGGCGCCGGTCACCGCGACGGCGATTCGATGACCGCGGGGTGGACTCGGCCTCCTCGTCGAGCAGTTCCGCTACCTGGGAATCGAGCACGGAGACTTCGTCAGTCAATGCAGCTACTCGTTCCGATCGTTGCCGGACGAGCTGAACCACATCTTCCGGGTGACGGTCCGTTCCGCTATTGCGCGCCACTTGCGCGCTGATCGTGAACAGCAGACCGCTCAGGGCGAGGACGAGGGCCGCCACAACCGACGCACGCATGCGACGTCGTGACGATGCTTCCTTCGGCACTGTGCCCTCCGTGTGATCTGTTACCGCGTATTTGGCCGGTGATGGGCCGCTGCGCGTTTCGTGTCTGCCTGGAAAATCCGTAGACTTGTCCAAGTACCGCTATTCTTGTCCAGAATACGTTGATCTCACTTGAACAGGACTGCATCCGTGCCGACTTCTAAACTCTCACACGAGTCCGAAGAACCCGACGACGCCGTCGAACTCTATGAAGAGGACGAAACTGGCACCGAGAACGGGAACCCTTCTGGCGTTGAACTGACCAAAGCGCGGCAAAAGGCTACCGCTGCGAATCAGCGCAAGGCCGCTGCTCGACAGGCAAAGCCCTCGTCGGTTAACCCGGCGTGGCTGGTGCCGACGATGCTGGCACTGCTGATCGGTGGTCTGGTCTGGATCGTGGTGTTCTACGTTACTTCTGGTCACATGACTTTGCCGATCCCATCCCTCGGACAATGGAACCTGGCTGTCGGCTTCGGACTCATCCTTGCTGGCGGTATTCTCACTACCCGCTATAAGTAAACTGCGGTTGAGCCCATTGCCGGTTGAGCCTGTCGAAACCACCGTCCGACTTCAGCAACTCTGAGCGCTGTGGCGCCGTCTCAACGACGGTGCCACAGCGTTTTTGCATTGCTGCAGCGTGTGCCACACGTCGACCCGTCCTCTTGCGTGCACATTTGGACTTGCCTGCGCCGCCGACACCGCCGCCGGTGGGCTGCAGAACGCCTCATCGCGTTGAACGTGTGATTGTGGTGTTGGGGTGCCGATATTTCCGTCAATTTCGTACGTCGAAGCGCAATACACGCGTCGAACTCGAGGCGGCGGACGAGGGCGGACAGCCGATCGACCAACCAAGGACCTCACCCGTGGTCGCGTTGCTCGCGATCAACACTCACCCGACGAAGTTCTTAACGAATCGGTATCCACATCGGTGGATACAGGTGTGGATAACTACACGCGTGTAATTACAGTCGTGTGGCGCACCGAGCCACCGAGCCACCGAGCCACCGAGCGGGCATCATAATCGTGTCAAGCACCACATATAACCAGTGCCAGACACGACTATGGTGCCCCCAATCACCAGAGGATACGCGCGGCAGACGCAAAAGTGGGGCCGAGTGAGTTGTCCACTCACCCGGCCCCACTAGAAGTCTGCTAGCGACTCATATTCCTCTAGTAGTCCACAAGCATTTGTCGCCCACCGTGGCCTACCATCCGACCGCTGCGTACTTGGCGACAGCCAACGCGACCAAGGCAATACCGACTGCGGCGGTCGCGCCATAGGACAACGCCTTCTGGCTGGGCTTTTGCAGCCGCGAGTAGACCAGTCCCAAAACCGCACCGGTCACCAAGCCGCCAAGGTGTCCTTGCCAGGACACTCCTGAGAACACGAACCCGTAAACCAGGTTGATGCCGATGATGATCAACATGGACTGCGCATTGCCGCCAAGACGACGCAGTTCAAAGACCACCGCCGAGAACAGGCCGAAGACACCGCCAGAGGCACCGAGTACCGGAATCCACCAACTGTCAGCCATGGGGTTCGCCAGCAACAGCACCGCCACTGAGCCACCCAAGACCGACAACAGGAACAGCGCCGCGAAGCGGATCCGACCCAATGACTGCTCCAAAAAGCTGCCGACGGCCCACAATGCGTACATATTCAGCGCCAGGTGCAGGAAGCCTCCGTGTAGGAAACCAGCGGTCAAGAACCGCCATGGTTCTTCCTCACCAATGAACGGCGCGAAGACCCACCGTGTCGTCCACTCACCTGCGGCGCCTGTGCGTTGCAGCAAAAAGCTCGCCACACACAGGGCGATGATGGTGTACACCACCACCGGTGCGCCAGCGCCCAGCGCCATCGACCGAGCCGTGTGGGTCTCTTGACGATCAGCGGCACAGGCCAGGCACTGCACTCCTACCGGTGCGTTACGCACGCACTCCGGGCAGATGTTGCGGTTACAGCGCTGACAACTGACGTAGGACACCCGATCCGGGTGCCGGTAACAGGTCGGTGCGGGACCTGATGAATTCCAGGTATTCGATGTCACGCGGCGGGTTTCACTTCTCGATGGAGACGGACTTCAAGACGACATCTTCCAGCGGTCGGTCGCCCGGGCCGGTGGACACGGTGGCGATCTCGTCGACGACAGCGCGGGAGGCCTCGTCCACAACCTTGCCGAAGATGGTGTGCTTGCCGTTGAGCCACGATGGCTGGTCAACGGTGATGAAGAACTGCGAACCGTTCGTGCCGGCCGGACGGCCGGTGATCGGGTTGAGGCGTTTGCCGGCATTGGCCATTGCCAGTAAGTACGGCTCGGAGAACTGCAGTTCGGGGTGGATCTCGTCGTCAAAGGTATAACCCGGGCCACCGGTACCGGTGCCGAGCGGGTCGCCGCCCTGGATCATGAAGCCGGAGATGATCCGGTGGAAGATCACGTCCTGGTAGAGCGGATCAGTGCGGCTCTCGCCGGTGCGGGGGTCGGTCCACTGCTGTGAACCGTCAGCCAGCCCGACGAAGTTGGCTACTGTGCGAGGCGCGTGATTCTCGAAGAGTTCCACGCGAATGTCACCGAGGGAAGTATGCAATGTTGCGAACATGGCCAACATTGTTTCACGGGAAACTATGAAACAGGGGGCGAAGGCCTTCCGAACTCGCCCGAAGTGTGGAGGAGTTGTGACTTGTCAGTGCTACACGTCGCCATACCCCAGTTATATATGCGAAGGTAAGAGATGGGCATACTGTCCAGCTAGATCTGAACCGGCGGCGAGGAGCGGCAATAATGGCTAAGAAGATCCACAAGTCAGTCGACAAGGTCACACATGCTCTGGAGCAGGCTGATCTCGACCGGTTGAAGAAGGCCGCCAGCGATCTCGCTGCGAACCTGTCCGAAGCAGGCGCCACCGCTTCGCAGAACACCGGAAAACTCGCCCACCAAGCCAAGGACGCAGCAGTCCAGGCCAAGGATTGGGCCGAGCCGCACGTGACATCCGCACTGGATTGGCTCGGACCACGCCTTGCTAAAGCACGTGACGAGTCCATCAAAGCCTCCGCTCCCGTGGTCGAAAAGGTCGCGGAGAAAGCAGTCCCGGTTATCGACTCAGCACACGACGCCCTCGTGGACACCGTGCTGCCCAAGGTCGTCTCAACCCTCAACTCCGCCGCGGAACAGGCAGCGCAGCGCACCGAAACTGCCGTGAAGGGGAGCGCTCGTGCCATCTCCAAGGCCGCCGATAAAGGCGCGGTAGCGTCAAAGCGCGTCACCAAGAAGGCCGCAAAAGCCGCGAAGTCCGCCGCCAAGAAAGCATCTTCGAAAGGCACATCAAAGGGCAAGGTCACGTTCTGGGTGATCGCCGCCGCTGCCGCGGGTGCCGGCGGTTATGTGTTGTGGCGCCGTACTCAGCCAGTCGAGGACCCCTGGGCAGAGCCGTGGGACGATGTCGAGTCGCACACCTTCCGTGACACCGTTGACGATGCTCGCGATGCAGTCGGCGACGCTGCGGAAGCTGCTGGCGAAGCCGCTGGCCACACGGTAGCCAAGGCCAAGGAAGCAGTTGAGACGGCTAAGGAGGCTGTCGAAGGTGCGGCCGGGAGCGCCTCTGAGGTAGCTGAGCAGACTGTCGCGAAGGCGAAGGCGGCTGTGGACAGCGCCAAGGAGACCGTGGGTGAAGCGGTCAACGAAGTAGCGAGCAAGGCGAAGAACGCGCGAGCGCGCAAGAAGCCAGCTGCCGAGGCGAAAGCCAAGGCGGCATCGGATGACGAGGTGCAGGCCTCAGATTCCGACAGCGCTTCTTCCGACTGACCCGAACTTCCCCGTTACTTTGATCCCTCACGATTTGTTGTCGTGAGGTAGACAGGACGAGCCTTGTGAACCCCGATGAATTGACCTCGCCGCGTCGCACCCTCGACCAGCCGTCCCGGCTGCGTAACGTGCTTTATGAGATCCGTGGACCAGTGGCGGCACACGCCGCTCGCCTTGAGGCGGAAGGCCACCGCATCCTCAAACTCAATATCGGCAATCCGGCACCGTTCGGATTCGACGCCCCGGATGTGATTGTGCGTGACATGATCGCGGCGTTGCCGTTCTCCCAGGGCTATTCGGACTCACGTGGCATTCTGCCCGCGCGCCGTGCCATCGTGACCCGCTACGAGACTGTCCCGGATTTTCCGGAGTTCGATGTCGATGACGTCTACCTCGGCAACGGGGTCTCGGAACTGATCACCATGACCATGCAGGCCCTGCTTGAAACCGGTGATGAAGTGCTCATCCCGGCGCCGGATTATCCGTTGTGGACGGCCATGACGAGTCTGTCGGGCGGTGTCCCCGTTCACTACCTGTGCGACGAGGACAACGGCTGGAACCCCGATCTGGCGGACATCGAAGCCAAGATCACCCCGCGCACCAAGGCCATCGTGGTGATCAACCCGAACAACCCGACCGGTGCGGTCTATTCACCTGAGGTGCTGCGCGGCCTGGTAGCAATCGCCCGCAAGCACCAGTTGCTGATCCTCGCGGATGAGATCTATGACCGGATTCTCTACGATGACGCGCAGCACACCTCGATCGCCACACTGGCCCACGATCTGCTGTGTCTGACATTCAACGGCCTGTCAAAAACCTACCGGGTCGCCGGATATCGCGCTGGCTGGGTTGTGATCACTGGACCCAAGGATCACGCCAAAGGGTTCCTCGAAGGCTTGAATCTGTTGGCCTCGACCAGGTTGTGTCCGAATGTGCCGGCTCAGCATGCCATTCAGGTCGCCTTGGGCGGATACCAGTCGATCAACGAGCTCATCCTTCCCGGAGGCCGCCTGCTGGAGCAGCGCGACACCGTGTGGAGAGCATTGAACGCCATCGATGGCGTGTCATGCCATAAACCCGAAGGCGCCCTTTATGCCTTCCCAAAGCTCGACCCTGACGTCCATGAAATTCACGACGATGAAAAGCTCGTCCTCGATCTGCTGCTGAGCGAGAAGATCTTGCTGGTACACGGACGAGGCTTTAACTGGCCGACCCCGGACCACCTTCGAGTCGTATTCCTGCCCTGGGCCCGAGACCTTTCGGTGGCCATCGAGCGATTCGGCAATTTTCTGTCAAATTACCGCCAGTGATACGCATCCTCTCGATGAACAATGACGCTGCGATAATCGGAGAATGATTCGGAGAAATCGGATGCGACAGTTGCTCGCAGGGCTCCTGGCCGCGGTACTGGTCAGTGTCGGCGTGATGGCAGTCGCACCGAGTGCCGCGGCTGACGACTCCGGACACAACCTTGTCGTCGATCTGGGAGGATCTCACGCAGCTGGGTTGCTCGTCATCGTCTATTGCAACGAGATCCCTGGCGAGACCTCCACCATTTGCCTCAACAATTGGGCGGATGCACAGGGCCGTGCTTATTTCGGCACTGACGTTGGCACACATTTCATCTGCATTCCAGAGTCCGCGAACTATCAGCCATGGTGCGACAGGGACAATCCGGCACCGCATCGCGTCACCATCGCCGATCCTGAGACTGTCACGACTGTCCCAGTCACGCTAGTGCCGAAATTGACCAACCCCGTCACCCGAGTCGAGGCTCACCCAGTCATCTGGACGAAGCGAACCGGAAAGAACATCGGCTGGGACTATGAATGGGCAGCCGAGTATGAGTATTCATTCGCGGAACTCGCACAAAACCCTTGGATCTCAACTCGGATGGTCAACCAGGACGGAATCGTACTATTCAAGACCGCGCGCGAGCCCGTGGACGGTTACGGGACGTGGGCCGGTCCGATGGGAGGCGGATCCGCGAGTTCGTGTGGGTTCATGCTCGATGCCTCGGAACGACCGATCGTTGTCACGTCGACACGTTTTGAGGTCACTGCTTCTACGCCAGGTGGGTCGCGCATCTATAGTCATACCGCGCCTTCGCGAGCGAGCCAATGCGTCAAACCCCGAACGCTTGTCTATGACTCGGTTCGCTGGGTGAAGCCACCGCGTGTCGGCGAGGTTGCTCGGTTGGACGTGAGCACTTGGCCGTCAGGCGTCAAGCTCTCCTATCAGTGGTATCTGAACGGCAAGCGCGTGAAGAACGCGACGAAGGCGACCTATCGGGTTCCGAAGTCCGCAGCCGGGCGCATGGTGAGTGTCCGGGTGACTGGTTCGGGTACCAGGTTCACAACATCGACTGAAGAGATCGCTTCGGATATAAAGGCTCGGAGCCTGGGCAAAGTCGCGAAGCCGAAGATCCACGGGAAGGCCCGTGTCGGCGCCACATTGCGAGTCAAGCACAAGTCGATCAAGGGCGCGAAGGCCGGCTACCAGTGGTTCGCAGGCAAGAAGAAGATCAGTGGCGCAACGAAACGCACTGTGAGACTACGGCCGAAGCAGGCGGGCAAGCGCATCAAGGTGCGAGTCACCATGAAGAAAAGGGGCTATCAGACCAAGAAAATCACGTCGAAGTCCACCGCCAAGGTGAAACGCTGAGACCTCCTGCAAAAGTGGACAGCTTTTGTAGAAGTGGACCAGGCGTTTACCGGCCACTATGACAAAACTCGGCCACAACTGGAGAAACCGCCCACGCGCGGCGCGCGGCTCCATTCGGCATCATGGAGATATGACCCCGAACGAAGCGAAACCGTTAGGAACCGACCCCGACTGGTGGCGCCAGGCGGTGGTCTACCAGATCTACCCGCGCAGTTTTGCCGACCACGATGGCGATGGGCTGGGGGACCTGGTCGGTATCGCCTCGCGCGTCGACTACCTCGCGCGACTCGGCGTTGATGCTGTATGGCTCTCACCGTTCTATCCCTCGGAACTGGCCGATGGCGGTTATGACGTGGCGAACTATCGCGACGTGGACCCACGCCTGGGCACACTGGAAGATTTCGACCGCCTCGTCGCGGCCCTCCACGCACGCAGTATCCGCATCATCGTGGACATCGTGCCGAACCACACCTCTGACCAGCATGAATGGTTCAAGATGGCGTTAGCGGCGGGGCCGGGGTCGCCAGAACGCGACCGTTATATCTTCCGCGAAGGCACTGGTCCCGATGGCAGCCAACCGCCCACGGACTGGGTCAGCGACTTCGGCGGCAGCGCTTGGGAACAGGTTCCGGACGGCCAGTGGTACCTGCATCATTTCGCCGCGGAGCAGCCCGACCTCAATTGGGCCAATGACGAGGTTCGAGCAGACTTCATCGCCACGTTGCGGTTCTGGTCAGATCGCGGCGTCGACGGATTCCGAGTCGACGTTGCGCACATGCTCACCAAGGATCTCACTGAGCCGCTTCCGACCAGAGCAGAACTGGCAGCGCGGCCCATTGACGGCAACCATCCGACGCTCGACCGTGACGATGTCCACGACATCTACGCGTCCTGGCGCAAGGTGCTGAACTCGTACGACCCGCCGCGTACGGCCGTGGCGGAAGCTTGGGTGGACTCGTCCCGCATTCCCCGCTATGCGCACCCCGACAGCCTCGGACAGGCGTTCAACTTCGACCTGTTGGAGGCCGACTTCGACGCCGCGCAGTTCCGCGACATCATTCGGCAAAATCTCGATCTGGCGGCTCAGTCCGGCTCGTCAAGCACGTGGGTGCTGTCCAATCACGATGTGGTGCGCCATGCGACTCGCTACGGTTTGCCGCATTCGCAGCGCGATGACCAGGGCAAACTCGTCGACCGTCCCGGCTGGCAATGGCTGCGCACCGGGGGCAGCGATCCAGCGGTCGATCTGGATCGTGGTCTGCGCCGGGCCCGGGCCGCGACCATGCTGATCCTCGCCTTGCCCGGTTCGACCTACCTGTATCAGGGTGAGGAGCTGGGCCTGCCCGAAGTGGTCGAGATTCGGGCGGACGAGCGCCAAGACCCGCATTTCTTCCGCACTGGTGGCAAAGACATCGGCCGTGACGGTTGCCGGGTGCCATTGCCCTGGATCGCCGCAGCTCCCGGATTCGGATTCGGCGGGGCCACACCGCATCTGCCACAACCCGCGTGGTTCGGCGACTACGCGGTCGATGTTCAAGACGGTGACGAATCGTCGACTCTGAACCTGTATCGGCAGATCCTTCACGTTCGACACAGCCTGGTCAGTGGAGAGAACCTGGACTGGATCGAGACCGAGCGTTACGACGTATTGGCCTTTGCGAGATCTGCTCAGTGGCACGTGGTGACTAACTTCGGTGACGAGCCGTACCGGCTGCCCAGCTCCCCGGCAATGCGGGTTGTGGCAAGCAGTGCCCCCGTGATCGACGGCATTTTGCCTGGTGAGAGCACCGCTTGGCTCGTTCCAATGTGATTCCCGTCACATTTGGTGCTTTTTGGGTACTGTTGAAGATGTCCGTCGGGTGCGGACTTTCACAGTGACCTCCGCACGCGGCCGACTACGGCATAGCCGAGCCTGAGGAGGGAACGATGGCAATGAAGCATAAGTTCCGCAGGGGGATAGCGGCGCTAGCAGCAATCGCGCTGGCCGCACCGCTAGCCGCCTGCAGTTCGTCGGACGGCGGTACCCCCGAATTGATGTGGTACATCAACCCCGACGGCGGTGGCTCTGACCCCCATGGTGGCGGTCAAGCGGAAATCGCGCGATTGTGCACCGAGCAATCCGGCGGGCGATACCGCATCAGCGTGGAACTGACCCCGAATAGTTCAACCGACCAACGACAACAACTACTGCGGCGATTCGCCGGGGGCGACTCCAGTCTCGACCTGGTGTCGATGGACCCCCCATTCGTTCCTGAATTCGCCCAGGCCGGGTACTTGGCACCAGTTCCCGAGGACATGATCGACGAGTTCACCGAAGATCGAGTCGAGTCATCCATCACGGCTGCAACCTGGGACGAAGAACTCGTCGCCGTGCCATTTTGGGCCAACACCCAGCTGCTGTGGTATCGCAAATCTGTGGCGGAGGCCGCTGGCCTCGATATGGATGCAGGCGTGACCTGGGAACAGATCACCGCGGCGGCTAAAGAACAGGGTGTGACCATAGGCGTCCAAGCCAACCGGTACGAAGGCTACACCGTGTGGATCAATGCCCTGATCGCTGGGGCAGGCGGTGAAATCCTGACAAACCCCGGACCTGATCTTGATGACGTGGAACTCGGACTGGACTCCGACGCCGGGCAGGCGGCCGCGAACATCATCCGCGAGATCGCCCAAAGCGGCGTCGGCGGCCCATCAATGGGCGTCTCAGACGAAACCGTGGCGCTGAACGTGTTCCAAGACCCCGCCACCAGCGGCTTCCTCGTCAACTGGCCCTACGTGTGGGCGGCATTCCCCGCCAATAACGTCGACTTCATTGACGACATCGGCTGGACGATGTTCCCCGCCACCGATGACGAGGGCGATCCTGCCCCGCCATTCGGCGGCATCTCGTTAGCCGTCGGCGCATTCAGTGAGCACCCGGACCTCGCCTATGAGGCGGCCCAGTGCATCACCAGCGAAGAGATGCAGACGCTCTACATGCTCGGTACCGGCAACCCGGCATCACGCGCAGCCGTCTACACCAACCCGGAGGTACTTGAGCAATTCCCGATGGCCGAGATGATCCGCGACTCCCTGGAGCAGGCGGTGCCGCGGCCCCAGACCCAGTTCTACGGCGACCTGTCGGCGGCCCTGCAACGTGAGTGGTCCCCACCCAGTGGCGTCAATGAGAACACTCCGAAGGAATCTGCCGAGTTGATCATGGCAGTGCTGAGAGGAGAACGGTTGCTATGACCACCATCACTGAGCGGCCCTCCAGGCGCAAAGCGCTCACCGATAGGGCGAGACAGGAACGAGCTCTCGGCTGGAAGTTGGCCGGCCCGGCTTTCATCGTGATGCTGGCGGTCACGGCCTACCCCATCCTGCAAGCCCTCTGGCTGTCGTTATTCCGACTACGCTTGACCGACCCGGATTCTCGCGAGTTCGTGTTCTTCGGCAACTACCAGGTGATCTTCACCGACTCGCTGTTCTATTCGGCACTGCTCAACACCCTGATCATCACCGTGGTCACGGTGGCGGTTGAACTCGTCCTCGGGTTTGCCATCGCCATGCTGATGCACCGCATCGTGCTCCCTCGGCGCACCTTGCGCACCATCGTGCTGATTCCCTATTCGATCATCACAGTGGTGTCGGCCTTCGCCTGGTTGTACGCCTTCCGCACTGACACCGGATTCGTCAACGAGTGGCTCAACACGTTGACCTTCGGTGCCTGGAACACCACCTTCGACTGGTTCGGGAGTTGGGCGCCGTCGATGACGGTGATCATCATTTCGGAGATCTGGAAGACCACACCGTTCATGTCACTGCTGCTGTTGGCCGGATTGGCTCAGATCGACGGTGCTATGGAAGAAGCTGCGAAGGTCGATGGCGCGACCTTCTGGCAGCGGCTATTCCGCGTCATCTTGCCGAATATGAAGGCCGCGATCATGGTGGCTCTGCTATTCCGTGCCCTCGATGCCTTCCGAATATTCGACAACGTATTCGTGATGACCAGAGGTGCCAACAACACCGAGACGCTATCGACTCTGGCCTATAAACAGACGATTGACCGAGTTGAGATCGGTATGGGTTCGGCCCTGTCAGTCGTGTTGTTCCTGCTGGTCTGTGTGATCGCTTGGATCTTCGTACGAGGCTTCAAAGTCGATCTCGCCAAGGGACGAAACTGAAGGAGGCGTGAAAAATGGAGCAAAACAATAAGCAAAAGTGGAGTCTCGCACTCGTCTCCCTTCCGGTGATCATCTGGACGCTGATACCGGTGATCTGGATCTTCTCGCTTGCAGTCAAGCCCCAGGCGAATCAGGCGGACAACAACTTCTGGCCGCGCGGCTTCTCGCTGGACAACTTCGAACTGATTCTGTTTGGCGGGGCGAGCGACCTGTTCCTGCCAGCCCTGCTCAACTCGATCATTGTGGGTCTGATCGCCACCACGATCTCCGTGATCTTGGCGACGTTCTGCGCCTACGCCATTGCACGGCTGAATTTCAACGGCAAGAGAATGATCCTGTTTGTAGCGTTGGCGGTGTCGTTCTTCCCGGTGATTTCGCTGGTGACGCCGCTATTCGACGTGTGGCGTTCTATCGGGCTCTTCGACACCATCCCCGGTCTGGTCATCCCTTACCTGTCGCTGACGTTGCCGCTTTCGATTTGGATTCTTTCGGCGTTCTTCCAACAGATCCCGTGGGAGTTGGAGCAGGCCGCCCAGGTGGACGGCGCGACGAGTTGGCAGGCCTTCCGCAAGGTCATCGTTCCACTGGCCGCACCGGGAGTGTTCACCACCGGAATCATCACTTTCTTCACGGCGTGGAACGATTTCGTTTTCGCCATCTCACTGACCTCAGAAAGTGCCCGCACTGTTCCGGCCGCGCTGGCATTCTTCACCGGGGCAAGTCAATTTGAGCAACCGACGGGCGCGATCTCGGCAGCTGCCGTCATCGTGACCATCCCCGTGGTCATCCTTGTGCTGCTGTTCCAGAAGCGCATCGTGGCCGGACTGACCTCCGGTGCGGTCAAGGGCTGACCGGGACCATCGAGTACGACTAGGAGCGAGATTCTCATGGCAAACATTGAACTGAGAGACATCGTCAAGACCTATGGTGACGGCTTCAAGGCCGTCAAGGGTGTTTCCTTGGACATCGCCGACGGCGAGTTCATGATCCTCGTTGGTCCATCGGGCTGCGGTAAATCCACCCTGCTGCGCATGATCGTGGGGCTTGAGGACATCACCGATGGCGAGCTGAAGATCTCGGGGAAGCGGGTCAATGAACTCGCACCACGGGATCGGAATCTGGCCATGGTGTTCCAGAACTATGCGCTCTATCCTCATTTGAGCGTTTTCGAGAACATTGCGTTTCCGCTGCGCCTGGCGAGAGGACAGTTCACCGAGGACGAGGTCAAGCAGAAGGTTAATGCGGCCGCGGAAGTGTTGGAACTGCAAGATCACCTGGACCGTAAACCGGCGAACCTGTCCGGTGGACAGCGGCAGCGGGTTGCGATGGGTCGCGCGATTGTGCGTGATGCGGATGCGTTCCTGTTCGACGAACCACTGTCGAACCTGGATGCGAAGCTGCGCGGTCAGATGCGCACCGAGATTGCACGCATGCAGCGGCGTCTTGGCATCACCACCGTCTACGTCACACACGACCAGATCGAGGCGATGACCCTAGGCGACCGGGTGGCGGTGCTCAAACGTGGTGAGTTGCAGCAGGTGGCCTCCCCGCGTGAACTCTATGAACAGCCGGTGAACTTGTTCGTCGCGGGATTCATCGGTTCGCCTCCGATGAACTTCCTGCCAGCGCGAGTTGATGGCGATGTGCTGAAACTGCCGATCTGCGACATCCCGATCCCCGGCGAGTTGCAGCAGAAGCTGGAGGGACGAGATCTGCCGATTGTCGGCATTCGGCCGGAATACATCAAGGACTCATCGGTTCAGCGTCCGAACGATCGCGATGTGACCTTCGAGGCTCAGGTGGATGTGACCGAATGGCTCGGCAACGAGCAGTATGCGTACGTTCCGTTTGAATCCGACCCGGCGGTGCAGCACAAATTGGACGAGCTGGACCGCGACCTCGACGGCGAAGGATTGCGCACGCAGCTGGTGGTGAACCTGGACGCGCGGTCACGGATTCGTGAGGGCGATGTCGCCAGGTTCCACCTGGATCCGGCAATGGCGCATGTCTTCGACCTTGCAACGGGCGAGAATCTGACTCGTAACGAGGAAGAGGCGGCTCGGATCGCACGTGAAAGCGAGGAGGACCGGCGCCGGTCCTTGGAGCGATCGAAGGCACGCGAGGCAGCGGAGGCTGGCGCATCCTGATCTTGTGGCGCGAGTCACCGGCGCAACAGCGTCAGGACGGTCAGCGGGACGAGCACCACTGCCGCCAGCCATGACAGTGTGGCGAAACTACTGATGGCCAGGAGCGGGCCTGCGGCGAAGGCGGCTGTCGCACCGCTGAAGTTCGCGAGCGCATCCATCCCGCCCTGCGCCGATGCCCTGGTATGTATCGGAATCGTGATGGCGAACAGGGCCGACCCGGCAACATTGACACAAGACCAGCCCACGCCCAGCAGAATCAAAGCCGCAATGATCCATCCCATATCGTGCGGTTTGAGGGCGCCGATAACCAGAGATATCGCAAAGACGATGATTCCCATGCCGATCATCAGCCGGTGACCGTACCGGTCAGTGATGTAGCCGACCACGGGCGCGAGAATGTACATCCCCAGGATATGCAGGCTGATGGTGATGCCGACAATGGTGACGGAGCCGCCCTGGTGCGCGATGTGCACCGGAGTCATGGTCATGATGGCCACCATGACGATCTGCGCGGTCAAGATGGCGATGACTGCATAGCGGGCTTGCCGGTTGGTGCGTAGTTCGACGAGGATGCGGCGAATACGGCCGCGGCGCCGAGCGGAGCGCACTGCGGGGCTGCGAATAGCGTCCTCGACGCCGGGGGTGGCACTATCCATGTCAGAACTGGCCATGTCAGCACCGTCCGGGCCACCGGGTGTTCGGTGAGACGAGGCGGCAGCTTCCAGGGTGAGCAGCGGATCGGGACGAAGCCAGAAAAAGACGACGAGCCCCGCCAGCGCCAAGAAGACAGCTGCAATCAAGAATGCACTGGCATAGACGGTCAAGCCGGTGTGATGACCGACGATCTTGCCGGGTACTCCCAGATTGGGTCCTAACACCGAACCGATGGTGCCTACCCAAACTATGAGGGCCAAAGCTCGACCTTTATGGCTCGGTTCGGCAAGGTCTGTTGCAGCGAATCGCGCTTGCAGGCTGGCGGCGGCTCCCGCACCTATGAGCAATAGACCGACGAAAAGCGGTATGACCAAACTACGTTGTGCCGCCAATACCAATAACGCACTGCCTAGCGCAGCGATCCACCATCCGCTGGCCAGCGCGAGACGACGACCCGCTCGGGCGGCGAAACTGCCTAGGGGCAGTCCTAGCAGTGCGGCGCCCAAGGTGCTGGCGGTGCGAGCCAGCCCGGCCCAGGCCTCGTTTTGCGTGACTTCTCCGGCCAGCAGCACCCCGATGGATGGGGCGACACCAACGCCTACGGTGCCGATGACCTGCATGATGGTGAGCACCACCATGGTGCGACGTTGCAGCAGTGCCCGGGCGGCGACCTGTGAGTTAACGGCGGTCGTCATCGCGTGAGCAGCGCCGGATTGATGCCGCCTGGCGCGAACTCGTAACTCGAACCCGCGATCGCCTCGGCAATGTGATGACGCAGCACCGTGGCGAATTCAGTGACATTGCCTTCGCGCAGGTGCGTCACGAGTTGTTCGTGTTCGGTGATGATCTGGGTGCAACGGGCCAGTAACTGCTCCCCGAAGGCGAACAAGACGAATCGGTGTCGGTCCGCCAGTCGGATATAGAGTTCGAGCAACACTCGGTTACCGCCGGCTTCAACGAAACCGCGGTGGAACTGGATGGTCAGCTCGATGAATTCGCGCAGGTCACCTCGCGCGAAGGCGGCGCGTTGCCCCGCAACGGACTCATCCAGACTGTCGGCCAGTTGCTGGCGTAATCCGTCCGGCGCCCGGTCTACGGCCGTGGTTTCAAGGACGAACCGGGCATCGGCGAGTTCGAGCATGGCGCGATCGCTGAGGCCTTGAACCAGTGCTCCGCGTTTGGGGTAGACCTGGATCCAGCCCTCGTCTTGTAACCGCACCAGGGCGGCACGCACCGGGGTGCGGCTCATCCCCAGGCTTGTCGCGAGCCCGGTTTCCCCAAGCATGCTGCCGGGTTGGTGCGTACCGTCGAGGATGTCGTCGCGGATCATCCGGTAAGCGCGTTCAGCGGCGCTGCCCGCCTCGCTCACATCTGTCATCGGTGTTCCCTTCCTCGCCAGAGCATCACCCGGACCATCGACTGAACCGGGGCGATCCGATAGCGGCTCGCCCACGACGAAAGCCACTCGTCAATTCTAGTATTCAACTTGTATCCTAGATGATGTGGAAAGCACAACAACCAAGAGCCCGTCACTCTCAAGTCGACGTTCGAGTTCTACCGAGCCTTCTTAACTATCGTGGCGTTGGTCTGCAGACAACAACGCCACTGCCCAAGGCACCGGCACGGACGATCCCGCAAGTGCAGAAAACGAGGAAAGGGTCTTCGTATCGGCCGCTGCGGTCCATGTGAAGGTTTCGCTCAGTAGCGAGGTCAGCTGAGTCCGTTCTCGGTAAGCCACGCAGCGGCGATATCGGCCGGAGACTTTTCCTCCACGGTACTTTCCACATTGCGGGCGATCAGGCTTTCGGGAGTGAGCTTAGCGCTCACCGCATTGATCGTGGCAGCGACCTCGTCCGCGATTTCCGTATTGACGAGTGGAACCACGTTCGAGGCGAGAAACAGCGCTTCCGGATCCTCGAGGACAACGAGGTCTTCGGTTTGGATGCGAGGATCGGCGGTGTAGACGTTCGCGACGTTGACCGTGCCAGCGACGAGGTCTTCGACTGTCGTATCGCCCGTTGCCGAGAAGCCAACTTCGATGCCGTAGGTGCTGCTCAACCCGGATGGCCCATAGGGACGTTCGGCCAGTTCGGGCGGTCCGCCGAGTGTGAGCGGCTCAGAAACGTCGGCCAGGTCCGAGATCGATGTGAGCTCGTACTGGTCGGCAAAGGCTCGGGTGACCGTGTACGAGTCCTGGTCGCTCGCGGACGCCTGATCGAGCACAGTGAGGTCATCGGGTAGCGCATCCTGCAGCGCTGCGTAGACATCGTCAGCGGAGCGCGCCTGCGTGTCAGCGTCGAGATATTGCAGCAGATTGCCGGTGTATTCCGGGAAGAGCGTGATCGCACCACTTTCGATCTGAGGCATGTAGGCGTCGCGTTGTCCGATGTTGAACCGGCGCTCAACGTTGGCGCCGTCGCTCTCCAGGGCTTGTGCGTATATCTCGGCGATGATCTCGTTCGAGTAATACGCTTGCGAACCCACGACGATCGTCACAGGCGATTCGTCGCCTTCGGCTGGCGACGTGGCGAGAGGATCGTCCGAACTACAACTGGAAAGAGCAAGTGTTGCGGTCAGCGCAATAATCAGGACGGAACCGAGACGCGATATGCGTGTTGAGCTCATTTTCTTCCTTCTTGTTTGACGAGCGGACGGACAGGGACTGCGGTGGGATTCTTTGGGCCGCGACTCGAACGCGCTATGCCTTGGCTGGTCCGCACACCGTGGGGCGTGACAAGTCGTTGAACAAGGCTGAACAAGCCATCGACGGCGAGGGCGAGGACGGCGACTAGGATTGCGCCGCCAAGCACCATGTCGTATCGCCGTAGTGCGAGGCCGGTGATGATGGGCAGACCAAGACCGCCGAGATTGACGTAGGCCGCGATGGTGACGGTTGCGACGACCTGCAGTGCGGCGGAGCGCAGTCCGCCGAGCAGCAACGGCAGCCCCAGTGGTATCTCGACCTTGAACAGAATCTGCCATTCGGACATGCCCATGGCGCGGGCAGCGTCGATCACGGAACGGTCGATCGCCTCAAATCCGGTGTAAGCGCCAGCCAATAACGACGGGATGGCAAGGATGACGAACGTGATCATCGCCGCCTCAGGTTTGTGTATCACCCCCAGCAGCAGGACGAGCAGGATCAGCAGTCCGAACGATGGAATGGCACGGGCGGCTCCGGATATACCGACTGCTGCCTCACGTCCACGACCCGTGTGCCCGATGGCCCACCCGGCGGGCACCGCAATGACTGAGGCGATGAGAACGGCGAGCCCCGTGAAGTAGAGGTGCTGGAACAGCAACAGATGCAGTGCATCAGGGCCCTGCCATTGTGCGGGAGCCATGATCCAATCGATGGCGTCGGCAAGAAGATTCATATTGCCGCGCCCACTGCCGCTGTTCGGGTGTTACGGCGGCGCCCTCTTGGCCGTCGAGTCCAGGGCATGAATACTCGTCCGGCCAGCACGATCAATCGGTCGATAAACAAGGCGAGCAAGGTGACCACGACAACGCCGACGAGCACTTCGGCCACAATGCGCCGCTGTAGCCCGTTGGTGAACAGGTAACCGAGGTTGGTCACACCTACCAGGATGCCAACGGTGGCCAAAGAGATCGTGCTCACCGCGGTGACTCGTAAGCCGGCAAGGATGGCCGGGCCAGCAAGCGGCAGGTCCACCGCCCAGAACCGACGACCGCCACCGTAGCCGATAGCGGTGGCTGCCTGGCGGACAGCGCTATCGACTGAGTCGAGCCCATCGGCAACGGCTCGTACCATGATCGCGAGCGCATACAGGGTCAGGGCAATGATGAGATTGGCCTCACTAGTTGCCGGAAATCCGATGATGATCGGCAGAATCAGCAATAGTGCGAGGGAAGGCACCGTGTACAGCAACCCGGTCGTGGCCAGCATGGCAGACCGCAAGAAGCGGTACCGCCAGGCGATCCAGCCAAGTGGCACCGACAGGACGAAGCCCGCCATGATCGCGATGGCGCTCTGGCGCAGGTGGTCGACCGTGAGTTCGCCGACGAGTCCGAGATTATCGAGTGCCCAACCCATGTCACCGCTCGTCCTCGACCAGGGTGCCCTGAGTTCGTCCCTCAGTGTCGACCAGTACCGGCCCATTCGGTGTGTGTTTGATCCGGAGCGCGCGTCTGCCCCGGTCCACCCCGATGAAGGCCGCAACGAAGTCGTCTGCCGGGTTCTCGATGATCTCGCTAGGTGTCCCGACCTGTAGTTTTCTAGCGCCCGTCGCGAGGATGACGACTTGGTCGCCGAGCAGGAACGCCTCGTCGATGTCATGTGTCACGAAGATGACCGTCTTGTCGAGTTCCCGCTGCAGCTGTATCAGCTCTTGCTGCAACTCAGCGCGCACAATCGGGTCAACTGCGCCGAACGGCTCGTCCATCAGGAGAATATTCGGGTCCGCTGCGAGTCCGCGCGCGACTCCGACACGCTGCTGCTGACCACCGGACAACTGACTGGGGTAACGATCCGCCATATGCGAGTCCAGTCCGACGGTCTCCATCAACTCAAGAGCCCGAGTGCGGGCCGCGCGATGGGATAGACCGCATAGTCTGGGCACTGCCGCAATATTGTCGGCGACGGTCAAGTGTGGCAGGAGGCCAGCGTTCTGCATCACGTACCCGATGCGACGGCGCAGCAGCACCGGCCGTTCGTTGACGATGTCCTCACCGTCAATCTGCACATCACCAGAGGTCGGCTCGACCATGCGGTTGACCATCCGCAGCAGAGTCGTCTTGCCCGAGCCGGACGAGCCGACCAGGACCGTGATTTTTCGTGATGGTGCGACCAAACTGAAATCGTTAACCGCGATTGTGCCGTCTGGGAAAAGCTTCGTGACGTTGCGGAACTCAATCATGCGATGGCTCCGATCCGTACCTGTCCCATGAGGGCTGCTGACGTGGTCCGAGGCGACGTGCCCATTGAATCAGGTTAACGTGCTCAGGCGGATAGCGCGGGTGGAACGACGCAAATGTCCACCGCGGCATGTGTCCACAGCTTCTTCCTCACGCCAAAAATGCAACGCGCGAGTAGCATCACAGGTACGGGTGATTTGCGCCATTTTGTGCGAGATCCGGTTTCTGACGATCTGCGCAGCACGCTGTCATCGGAGCCGAGTCCGACGGAAGAAGGCATCATGAACGACATCGAAGGCGAAACGCATACCTACGATCTGATCGTGATCGGGGCAGGTGCTGTCGGGGAAAACGTCGCCGACTATGCCAAGAAACGCGGCATCCGGGTCGCGATCGTCGAATCTGAACTGGTTGGCGGTCAGTGTTCGTACTGGGCATGTATGCCGTCGAAGGCGTTGCTGCGCAGCGGACACGCGCTCCGCGCCGCACAGCGGGTCGCCGGAGCTCGTCAGGCGGTCACGGGAGTGCTCGATGTCGCCGCGGTTCTTGAGCGTCGCACCGGGTTCACCAGTGAATGGAAAGACGACGGTCAGGTCGAATGGCTCGAATCGGCAGGTATTGAGTTGATTCGCGGCCACGGTCGTCTGATCGGTCCGGGTCAGGTTCAAGTCGATGATCAGATCTATTCGGCTGGGGCCGTCGCGCTGGCGACGGGATCGGTTCCGGTGGTTCCGGACATTCCTGGTCTTGTCGATGCGAAGCCGTGGGGAACTCGGGAGGCCACCGCCACCGAGAGCATCCCGTCCCGGCTCATCGTGATCGGTGGAGGGGTCGCTGCCACCGAGCTTGCTTTCGCTTTCTCATCGTTGGGTGCGCAGGTTACGTTGCTCTCCCGCAGCAGACTGCTGAAGCACGAGGAGCCCTTCGTCAACGATCTTCTGGTCGATGCTCTGACCGAGGAAGGTGTGGATGTGCGCATCGGTGCGACGCCGGAGCGGGTCTCACGGGACGCGGATGGAATCGTCACCGCCATGCTGGACGATGGTACCCAGCTCAGTGCGGACGAGATTCTTGTCGCTACTGGACGCCGCCCGAACACTGACGATCTGGGGCTTGAGGCAATCGGGCTGAGCTCGGAGCTTGAGGTGGATGACACCATGCTCGTAGCCGGAACCGACTGGCTCTATGCCGTCGGTGACGTGGCTGGCCGGGCACTGCTGACTCATCAGGGCAAGTACCAGGCACGGGCGGCGGGTGAGGCGATTGCGGCACGGTTGCAGGGCTCGCCGGTACACGATGAGCCGTGGGGACAGCACGTCGCCACCGCTGATCATCGTGCCGTGCCGCACGTGGTGTTCTCTGATCCTGAGGTCGCCAGCGTCGGATTGACCGAATCGCGCGCCCGTGAGGCGGGGATCAACGTGCGCGGCGTCGAATACGATCTAGGGTCGGTGGCTGGTGCCAGCCTGCAAGCGGATGGCTATACGGGCCGCGCAAAGATGGTCATCGACGAGGATCGCCATGTTCTCGTGGGTGCTACCTTTGTCGGTCAGGATGTAGCTGAGCTGTTGCACTCCGCGACCATCGCGATTGTGGGTGAGGTTCCCATTGATCGGCTCTGGCATGCGGTTCCGGCTTACCCGACGATCAGCGAGGTCTGGCTGCGACTGCTTGAGACTTACGGCCGTCCGGGTTCGGAAGAATAATCGCCCGCGAGGTCGCCAGACTTCGCGATCGCGTAGTCCAACTCGCGGATCAGAACACGCAGCGCGGAAAGATCAGCGAGCACCGGATCGAAGCAAGTCTCTCTGATCGGGGTGAGAGTCTTCTCCGTTCGACGCCAAAGACGTAGGCTCACAGGAAGAGGCAGGATCTTTTTCTGTGCGCCCGATACGACCACTGCGGGATCGCAGGCCTGAGAGTGAGGCGCGATGGAAGAAACCACCGAGACGGCAGTCGAGCTCGCGGAACTTCGAACTCGAGTCGCGGAACTGGAACGCCGCAATCGTGAGTTGGCCGCTATTGCCCAGAAATCTGCGTCGTCGGCGAAGACGCGGCCAGGCTGGCGGGCCGTTCTCGCGTCCGTGCTCATCGTCGTGAGTGTGCTCCTCGCTCCGATCGCGGTGCTCGGCTCGTGGGCGTCGAAGAACTCGATCTGTCACCTCAGGCCAGGGCTGCCCTTCCGCTGCTTGAAGGCCCGACTGCCGAGGGCATCCGGACGCTGACGAGATCAGGCGTGGAACGGTTAGTCACGTCCTCGCAGTTCGCACAACTCTGGGAGGGAGCACTGAGAACGACACATAGCCGCGCCATCGCGGTGATCCAGGGCGATCCGAATCGCGCGCTCCAGCTCTTCGACGACGGCACCCTCACACTTGAGCTCAGTGCGATCATCCAGGCTGTCAAGCAGGTGCTCATCGATCAGGAGTTGAGATTCGCGGAGCGCATCCCTGAAGTTCATCGCTCGATTCCGATCCTGGCATCAGACTCGCTAGTAACGGTGCGCACCGTGTATCAGATTGCGGTGGTAGCCGGGTACTGGTTGCCCTGGGCTGTGCTCGCCTTGCTCGTCGTCGGCATCGGTATCGCCCGCGATCGGGCGCGGGCACTTGCTTGGGCCGGGGCCGGACTGGCCGTCTCGTTGCTGCTGCTCGCGGGAGGCGTGTGGGTCGGCGGTCGGTTCTTTACTGGCTCTTCCCAGATGAGGGTGTGGGCCGGCTGTGAGGTAGTCGGCGCGCGTCGGTCCCGGGACGAGCGTCGGGGTCTTCCGAGGATGGAGGCTCTGACACTGCCCATCCGGAAGACCCCGACGTGCCTGACGTTACCTCGAGGGCGGGCTTCGCTCGCCCGGACCTGACGGCTTTCTGCCGACTCGATGACCTCGGGTTGGAGGTCACCGGTCAACGACTCGACCCCGAGCGGACGGTGTTGACCTGCCGCGTCGTCGAGCCGGACGTGTGGTGCCGTCGCTGCGGCTGCGAAGGTGTCCCGCGGGACTCGGTGACCCGCGAGCTGGCGCACGAGCCGCTGGGCTGGCGACCCACCACGCTGATCGTCACGATCGGCCGACGCAAGTGCACCGGTTGCGGACACGTGTGGCGCCAGGACACCACGGCAGCGGCCGAGCCGCGGGCCAAGCTGACCCGTGGCGGGATGCGGTGGGCGCTGGTCGGGATCGTCGTGCAGCACCTGACCGTCGCCCGGGTCGCCGAGGGCTCGGGGTCGCTTGGGACACCGCGAACAACGCGGTCTTGGCCGAGGGCCAGCGCATGTTGATCAACGATCCCGCCCGGTTCGACGGCGTCGCGGTGCTCGGGGTCGATGAGCACGTGTGGCGCCACACCCGGCGTGGTGACAAGTACGTGACCGTGATCATCGACCTCACCCCGGTCCGTGACGGCACCGGCCCAGCACGGCTGCTGGACATGGTCGAAGGCCGCTCCAAACAGGCGTTCAAGACCTGGCTCGCCGACCGGCCGCAGGCGTGGCGTGAGGCGGTCGAGGTCGTCGCGATGGACGGGTTCACCGGCTTCAAGACCGCAGCCGTCGAAGAGCTGCCCGAGGTGAGCACGGTGATGGATCCCTTCCACGTCACCCGCCTCGCGGGCGAGGCCCTCGACGAGTGCCGCCGCCGGGTCCAGCTCACGATCCACGGCCATCGCGGGATGAAGGGCGACCCGCTCTACTCGGCGCGGCGGACACTGTGCACCGGCGCGGACCTGCTCACCGACAAGCAGACCGACAGACTCACCGCACTGTTCGCCGACGACGCCCATGTCGAGATCGAGGCGACCTGGGGCATCTACCAGCGGATGATCGCCGCCTACCGACACCAGGACCGCCGCCGTGGCCGCGAGCTGATGGTCAAGCTGATCGCCGACATCAGCGCCGGCGTGCCGAAGACGCTCATCGAGATCACCAAGCTCGGCCGAACCCTGACCAAGCGCGCCCAGGACGTGCTGGCCTACTTCGACCGGCCCGGCACCTCCAACGGCCCGACGGAGGCCATCAACGGCCGCCTCGAACACGTCCGGGGCTCAGCCCTGGGCTTCAGGAACCTCACCAACTACGGCGCTTATGTCGAATTCGACATAAGCGATGTACTCGGAGACTTGGCCGACCTCCGGTACGACGCACGGTGGATCGGCCTACCCGCTTCCGCAATCGGCGCACCACATCCCCGGTTCCGCATCTTTATCCTCGCCCGGCGTGCTGTTCCGAACACCGCTCGCGTCGGACTCCGCCAGGGGCGGGGAGACGCTGGATCAGGTCAAGGCACGTCGAGGCACGATTGCACTGAGTCATCAAGTGATCGACCTTGTGACCAGACGTGGGCGTCGGCGGTCGCCGGAGGCGACGTTCGCGCTGATCGAAGAGTTCTTCGACGCTGGGGACGCTACGCAGCAGCCGTGGCCAGGTGGGAACGCATCCTAGGACGCACCGCCCCGGCCCCCGCCGTTCAACATGGGAGCGCCGGCCCCCGCCCTGCGCCAGAGTTCGTCGAATGGCTGATGGGACTCGAACCAGGGTGGCTGACAGCCAAGTCACTTGGTCTGACCCACGTTCAACAACTCGCAGCGCTGGGCAACGGCGTGGCTCCGCTGCAGGCCACGGCCGCCCTTCGGCGACTCCTAGGTGTGACTGACGTCGTGCCGTCTTGACTCAAGCCAGGGCGTGCACGCTCATGACAAGGGCGTTGCGTGCATCTGATCGCTCCGCTTTTCGTCGTCGGGGACAGTACCTCTGCTTCGGGCGCGTAGGCGGCCACGGATGACAATCGCGGCGCCGGCGATGATACTGGCGCCGGCCCAGAGCTGGGGCTGGGTGAGCCCGAGCAGGGCTGGTTCGTTGATCCGTAGGTATTCCACTGCGAAGCGTGCGATGCCGGACAGGATGAGGTAGGCCCCGAAGATCTCCAGGGCTGGGCGGGTGCGTCGCTGCAACGCCCACAGCAGGGCAGCGATGGCGAGGGCGGCGAGGGTCTCGTACAGGGGTGTGGGATGCACGGGCACGTCGGTGGCGACCGTGCCGCCGGGGAGTGCCTGACCCCAGGGCAGGTCGGTGGGTGTGCCGTAGGTGCCGTCGCCGGACAGCCAGCAGCCGATCCTCCCCACGCCGTAGGCAAGTGTCAGAGGGATCGCCGCGGCGTCGATGACGGTGGCGGCGGGCAGGTGGCGGCGGCGGATCATGACCAGGAAGGTGGTGATGCCGCCGATGAGGCCGCCGTACCAGGTGAACCCGGAACCGCCGAGGTGGTGCCAGGTGAACTCGTCGGCGTGCTCGATCAGGAAGTAGGTCTTGGCGCCGACGAACCCCCAGATCGTCGCCCAGATGACCAGGCTGTGGGCGTCCTCCTTCTTCAGTCCGTGGCGGGCGAACGCCCGGCCCAGCAGGTAGGCCGCCAACAGCGCGGCGGCGGCCTTGCTGACGCCGTAGGACTGGATGTCGAAGCCGAGGATGGAGAACAGGACCGGTTGCATGGGGTGCTTCCTTGGTTGGTCGCCAGGCCCGTGGCGGGTCGGGCGGCCGAGTCGGGCGGGTCAGGGGGTGGTGACGGTGTCCGGGGTGGCCTCGGAGTGGGTGATCTGGGGCGTGCTGGGTGCCTCGTGCTGGGAGTTGCAGGAGCCACAGCACTGGTGCTCCTCGGTTCGCTGCTGGGAGTCGTGGCATCCGGGCATGGTGTGGGGCCTTTCCTGGTCGACGAGTGGGTGTGTGCGGGCGATGGTGGGGGTCAGAGGTTGTCCTGGACGATTTCGAGCAGTTCGTCGGGGGCGATCCACATGGAGGGGTAGTCGCCTTGCCAGACCTGGTTGCCCTCGGCGTCGATGAGGACGAACCCGTGCCCGGGCAGGCCTTCGTGCATGCCGGTGCCGAGGGTGCCGTACTCGGCCGAGACGGTGCCGTCGTCAAGCAGGAACGGGGTCGCGGCGCCGAGGCGCTGGCGGTCGGCGTTGATCTGCTCGGCGGTGTTCATGACGATCGGCAGGACGGTGATGCCGGCCGCGGCGAAGCCGGGCTCGGCCTCGATCTGGGCTTGCTGGACGATGCAGGAGTCACAGCCGGCGCCCTCGTTGAAGTACAGGAGCACCGGTGACCCGCGCAGGTCGGACAAGGTGACCGTGCCGCCCTCGGAGTCGGCGAGGGTGAAGTCCGGCGCGGTCCTCACGTCGGCGGACTCCTGTGGGCGGGCCGACAGCAACGCGGTGGTGACCAGTGCGATGACGATCACGGCCGCGGCGATCCAGACGGCCCAGATGATCAGGTGGCGTCGGCGCAGGGTCCTATTCTGCTGGGCGCGGACCTGCTCCAGGGCGTCGTGGCGCTCCTTGGCGCGTTTGGTGGCGGATCCGGAGGTCATCGTGGGGTCCTTGGTGGTGAGGGCTGGTGGCACGACGGCTGGGCGTCGTCGTTGTGCTGGGAGGGGTGACCCTCGACGGGGGTGATGCCTGACTTAGGCGGAGGATCTGCGGGGTCGCCGTCGTTGGGGGCGGTGGCGGCGACCGGGCGACGTCGCCCGGTCAGGGTGGCCGCGACCAGTCCGGCGACGACGAGGAACAGCAGCAGCGCCTGGATGACCTCGGGAACCGGGGCCGCCCACTCCTGGACACGCAGGAACACATCGGTGAGCCGTTCGGAGAACCATGACTGGGCGGCGGTGCCGCCGGTCATGTCCGAGCTGTTCGCCAGCGCGATGATCCCCACGCCCATGGCCAGGAACCCGACGGCGACCATCAGGTTGACGGTGTTGGTCACCAGCACCCTGCCGGCCAGGCGGAGCCGGACCGGCTTGGCACGCCAGAACCGCCGCTCGTTGAGCTTGGCCTTGTCCCACAGCAAGGCCATCGCGAACAGGGGGAACACCATGCCGAAGACGTAGGCGACCCCGAGCACGAGCCCGCCGGCAGGGGTCGCCGACAGGGCCGACAGTGTCATGACGCCCACCAGGACTGGTGCGCAGCAGGCGGACGCGATGCCGGAGAACACCCCGAGGGCGAAGAAGCTCGCGGTGTCGGCCCGGGAGGTGTCCGGGGCGCGCACGAACGAGGGGAGCGACCACATGCGCCCGGACAGGGACAAAGCGGCCAGGGCGATCATCAGCGCACCACCGGCGTAGTACAGCGGCGCGTGGTAGCGGGCGATCGCCCCGGCCAGGACGCTCGCCCCCAGGGTGAGTGGCAGCAGCACCAGGGCGAGCCCGGCGGCGAACACGAACGTCAGCGGCAGCAGGCGCCAGCGGCGGTTCTTCACCGCGGCGGCCAGGTAGCTGGGTGCGAGGAAGACGATGCAGCACGGCGCGAACAACGCGACCCCACCGGCCAGGAACGCTGCGATGACGCTGCCGGTGGTCAGCAGCTCACTGCCCATGGCCGCCCACCGCAGGGACACGCGCGGCACCGCGGGTGGTCAGTAGTTTGGTGAGCTTCTTGCGCGGGAGCCGCCCAGCGCTGAAGTAGGCGCCGTCGATGAGCACCAACGGGTTGAGCGCGGGCCGGTGCTCGGCGACCAACCGGGCGCCTCTGGGGCTCTCGATGGGGATGAACTCGAGGTCGAAGACGAACTCGCGCGCCAACTCCGCCAGCGCCTGTTCGGCGTCCTGGCAGAAGTGACAGGCGGGCGAGGGCACGACGGTCACATGGACCGTGTCTGTCGGATTTGGGCTCACCAGGGCCCTCCCTTTCTGTTCCGAGCGCCTAGCACGGACATGCGAGATCGACGCCACGACCAATTCTCGGCGCGCACGCCTGCGGGGCCGGTGTCGGTTCCATCAAGGTTCGATGAAGCCCTCGCCCGCCTGCACCGGTACTGCGAGTGCCGGCGTCCCGACTGGCCATCGAACCGGCCGCGGTGGCCCGTGTAGGAAGCGGCGTCTTACTGCCCAGAGGTCCGGTGCACGCTCATCGACACACGGTCGGGCCGTCGTTGCAGCGCTGGGCCACGGCCACACGGCGGCACGGCCGGTTGTCGACCTGACCTTCGCCCGAGCAGCCTTCAGCAAGCCTTCATCGCCAATGACCCGGAAGTTGACGCAGGCCGACCACGGTGGTCGGTGAGCGGCTCGTTCTGCACCGCTCGCCACGGGGACGAGGAGAGTGCGATGGGCGACATCTGGGTCGCGGTGGTCGCAGTGTGGGCGGTCGTCTTCGGCCTGGTGGTGTGGGCGGTGTGTCGGCTGTTCCCCGCACAGCGCAGCCGCGACCCGCGCACGGTCCTCGAGGCCCGCCTCGACTCAAGCGACATCGGCCCGGACACCCCAGGATGTGCCGGGCACGAGGACACACCCTCCGCCGACGCGCAGCACGACGGCGGGTCCCACGGTGGCCGCGCACGCGCCCGCGAGAACCACGAGCACATCGGCTGATCGTGCGCCAAGCGATGCGCGCAGTTGGGCGCGGCGTTCTGCGTCGAAGTTGCCGTCGACGCCCCGGTTGGTTCCGCTGACCCGGATCGGGGCCAGATGCCGGTCGCCGAAGCCTCAGTTAGAAGTCGCGAGGTCGTACTTGTGAGGCTGTGGCCGGCGGATGCGGCAGCCTTCGGGGTGTGCGCAGGGCGCACTCCCGCGGGCCACCCGGTGCCCGACCTTTCGCGCGATCTTCATCGGACCTCGACCGGGCCGTCGGTGAACCGCGAGGACGATGGATGCCATGACGCAGCTGGACCAGGGAACCACCGGGGCGGGCGACGACTCCGGCGTGCCGCCGCACCAGGGACCACTACGAACGGTGTGGACCGCAGTCACCGGGATGGTCGGCGTCGTGGTCGGGCTCGCCCCGCACGTCCTGCACCACATCGGCCCCCTGGTCGGGACCGCGCTCATCGCGGGCGCAGGCGGGACCGCGCTGTTCGGAGCGCTCGGTCTGGTGGCCGCGATTCCACTGCTCGTCAAACTGCGGCGTCGCTTCGATTCCTGGTGGGCACCCGGTCTTGCCCTGCTCGCCTTCGTCGCCGCCTTCGTGGTCTCCACGACCGTGATCGGGCCGCTGATCAGCGGCAGCGAGGGCATCGATCCCTCCGAGCCGATCCCTCCCGCCGATCACGACGAGCACCACTGACGGGCTCCGCCAACGGCGGCGCGGGCGACCGGTGCGGTCAGATCTTCAGCGAGACGTCATCGTTCCTCCGGGCGGACGTTGAGGATCGCCCTGCCACCGTGGGACGCCGTGCTCGCAAGCGCAGCCGGATCCTCGGGCACCGTCATCAGAAGGCCATCAGGAAGGTAGGGCGGCATGAGCCCCTCTGCGAGCGCACGTACTCCACCCGGCGTGATCCCATCCGACACCAGCCGTGGGCAGAAGGGTTGATCGGGCGACCGAGCGAGCACTCGATCGGCCGAGGCGGACGGGCCTGGCCGGAGAGGCACAGGCACAGGCACAGGCACAGGCAATAGGACGGCACACTGCTGACACACAGCATCGCCACCGTCGGGTAACAGGCCGACACCGCTGAGGCCCTGACAGCACCGGGGTGGTGCGGCTGGGACGCATCGCTCTGGTCACGGTGGCGATCGCGACACTCCCGGCGTCGGCCTCGGCCATCGCTGCGGCCGGACTGATCATCCGACTGGTACCGGGGTGCGGGTGGCATTGCGACCTTGATCGGATCTTCATAGCTCGACGACCGGGTCTTGATGCCGGCACGAAACCCTGAGGATGCCAGGTCTTGGGCGCGTCATCACCAGCCCGAGCACGACGATCATGGCGCAGGCAGGCCACCGCGTGTGGCATGGCGAATGAGGAGCGGGGTTCTTGAGCATGAAGAGAAGGTTGACGGTGGTCGTTGGCGCCACGACGCTGGCCGTGGTGCTGGCGGCGTGCGGGGCAGACCCTGAGTCCTCTGAGCCCGAGGAGTCGCCGACGGCCGCGGAGTCGATCGAGACCGAAGACGCTGCCGGGCACAACGCGGCGGATACCGAGTTCGTGCAGATGATGATCGTGCACCACGAGGGCGCGATCGAGATGGCCGACCTCATCGTGGAACGGGCACAGACCGAGCCGGTGCGTGAGCTCGGTGAGCGGATCCGCGATGCCCAGGGACCCGAGATCGAGCAGATGACGGGGTGGCTGGAGTCGTGGGGCGAGGAGCTGCCCGCCGAGGCCGAGCATGGCGCGATGGACCACGGCGGGATGGACATGGGCGGCATGGACCAGCAGGAGGCGATGGAAGCCATCCGGAACGCCGAGGGTGCCGAGGCCGACCAGGTGTTCCTGGAGCTGATGATCGAGCACCACCAAGGAGCGATCGAGATGGCACAGGCGCAGGTCGAGAACGGTCAGCACCCCGATGCCATCGCGCTCGCCGAGGACATCATCACGGCCCAGGAGGCCGAGATCACCGAGATGGAGCAGATGCTGCAGGGCTCCTGGCTGTAGGACTCACCGCAAGGCGTATGGCTGCATCTCATGACGCGGCGCAGCGCCGGGGAACCGATCGGCCAGGGCTCGACGGTTCCCCGAGCGCTGCGCCGCGAGGTCGTCGTTGGTCTTGCAGGGTTGGCGTACGCCTCGCATCAACATTCGATGAAGCCACTGCCGTGCACCGATGGATCTGGGCATCACCGGCAGGTCAACAGCCACACTGGTGGGTTATAGGCCACACTGGTAGACATGAACACTTCCACTCCTGATGGTCGCCGGGCCCTTGTTGTCGACGATGAGCAGGAGCTGGCGCGTGTGCTGGCCGGTTATCTGGAGCGGGAGGGCTTCGAGGTCGACCTGGCCTTCGACGGGCCCTCCGCGGTGGAGCTGGCCCGGCAGGGCGACCCACTGGTGATCGTCCTCGACCTGGGCCTGCCGGGCCTGGACGGAGTGGAGGTCTGCCGGCAGATCCGGACCTTCTCGGACTGCTACATCCTCATGCTGACCGCCCGCGCCGAGGAGATCGACACGTTGATCGGGTTGTCGGTCGGGGCCGATGACTACATGAGCAAACCGTTCAGCACCCGTGAGCTCATTGCTCGGGTCGGGGTGATGATGCGACGACCCCGCACAGCGCAGTCGGGGGCGGCGCTCACCGAGCAACTGGTCTTTGGCGGGTTGAGCATAGATCCGTTGGCGCGTGAGGTGCATCTGGATGGTGAGCCGGTGGCGCTGACGCGCACCGAGTTCGACGTGCTGGCGGCCCTGGCGGCCCATCCGCGACAGGTGTTCACCCGGCAGTCGTTGATCAACGCGGTGTGGGGTGCGGACTGGGTGGGCGATGAGCATCTGGTGGACGTGCACATCCTGCATGTGCGTCAGAAGCTGGGCGACAGCGCCAAGGAGCAGAAGTACGTCCGCACGGTGCGAGGCGTCGGGTACCGGATGGGCGCGGGCCAGTGACTGCCCGGACAACTCCGGGGCGCGCGGGCGGGATCGCCTTACGCCTGATCATTGCGATGGCGCTGGTGATCCTTGCCGGAGGAATCACGGCACTGCTGGTCGCCGCTCTGGTGGGTCCGATGTTCTTCCATCACCACCTGATCGAGGTGGAGAACTCTCCCGGTACGACATTCGAGCACGCCGAGGCCGCTTTCAGTTCAGCGAGCACGCTGACTCTAGCTATCGCCCTGGGGGCATCGGCGCTGACGTCGCTGGCCGCCAGTCTGATACTGGCCCGCCGGATCGGTGCCTCGCTGGGCACCATGTCCACTGCTGCGGCTCAGGTGGCCGCGGGCCGGTTCGAAGCACGTATGGCACGGCCGCGGGTCGGTGCGGAGTTCGATGAGCTGGCCGATGCGTTCAACGACATGGCCACCCGTCTGGATCACGACGAGGACCTACGGCGGCGGCTGATGGCCGACGTCGCTCATGAGCTGCGCACCCCGGTCGCCACGATCTCTGCCACCGTGGATGCCCTGGAGGACGGGGTGCAGCAGCTGAGTCCGCAGACCGTCGAGGTCCTGCGTAGCCAGGCCTCTCGCCTGACTCGCCTGGCCGCTGACCTCGCCGCCGTGACTCGGGCCGAGACCGGCGCGTTGCACCTGGACCGGCAGCCGATGGTGCCGTTGGAACTGCTGGAGGTGGCGGCGGAGTCCGCCCGGGAGCGGTACGCCGCCGCCGGGGTCGGCCTGGTCGTCGAGGCCAGCGCGCAGCTGCCCGTGATCTGGGTCGACACCGACCGGTTCGGGCAGGTGCTGGCCAACCTGCTGGACAACGCGCTGCGCCACACTCCCGCCGGTGGCCGGGTGACCGTGGGAGCCAATCGCTATGGCGCCGGTGTGCGCCTGGTTGTGGCCGATACCGGTGAGGGCATCGACGCTGCCCATCTGCCCCATGTGTTCGAGCGGTTCTACCGGGTCGATACCGCACGCGACCGTGACCACGGCGGCTCCGGTATCGGATTGAGCATCACCCGGGCGCTCGTGCACGCCCACGGCGGGACGATCACCGCCCACAGCGCCGGTGCGGGCGCCGGCACCCGCTTCGTCATCGACCTTCCCACAGCGGCAGCGCCCACCGCCGTGGGCGGTCGGTACGCCGCCGATCTTCAGTGAGACTTCATCAGGCGACCGTCTCTTCTTGATCCACCTGGCCCAGGCTGGGAGCAAGCCACCGGTGGGATCTCACCGGGGTCAGGGCAAGGAGACCGTGATGGGCCTGTGGTGCAACCAGATGGGCGTGGGCGGCTGGGTCGCGATGATCGCGCTGTGGGTCGCTGTGTTGGCCGTGGTCATCTGGGCGGTGTGCCGGATGTTCCCCACCGCCCAACATCGGGCCGAGCGCGACCTTGACCCGCAAGCGCTCCTGGATGCCCGCCTAGCCTCGGGCGAGGTGGACCCCGAGACCTACCGGTCGCTGCGCTCCCACCTGGCCGACCCAGAGCCGGTCACGACGAAAGGACCACGATGAAGCACCACCTCAAGCACATGGCCATCGGCGCGGTCGTCATCCTCGCCGTCCTGCTGGCTTTCGGCGTCGATCTCGGCCAGGCGTTGCCGTACGCGATCCTGCTGGCCTGCCCCTTGGGGATGGTCGCGATGATGTTCTTCATGAACCGACAAGGCGGTCACAACCACGGCGGCTCCACGGGCCAGGACGCGGGGCACGAGCACACCACGCCGACCCGTGAGGATCACGAACGCATCCCCTAAAGTGCCATCGCGCATACCCGTCGACCCTTTCCGTTCCGGCCGGCGCGGGCGTAGCCGCTGACCCCCTGCAGCGCGCACGCCGCGCCGGCCTCGTCATTCCTGCGCACCGCAGATGGCTCGGTCACACACAGCGGGCGTCTTCATCGAACCTTCATCTATCCATCAGGGCAGCACGGGTTCTGCACGCCTACCGTAGGGATACCCCCACCGGGTATCGGAGGGGTTCGAGCCATCTGGCCCAACAGGAAGGAGCGAGGTCATGGGAACCCTCGCCACGCTGGCCGCGGCCCTACTGCTGACGGCCCTGATCGGCTGGTACTTCTTCGGCCCGAAGAAGTCCCGTCGCGCCCAGGTCGACGGTGGCGTGCAGGTCGTGACCGTCTCGGTCAAGGGCGGCTACAGCCCCGACGTCATCGAGGTCGTCCGGGGCGTCCCGGTGCGGATGGTCTTCGACCGTCAGGAGTCCGGGGACTGCTCCTCCCGGGTGGTCTTCCCCGACTTCAAGGTCAACCAGTCCCTTCCCGCCTATGCGACCACGGCGGTGGACTTCACCCCCCAGGAGATCGGTGAGTACGGCTTCGCCTGCGGGATGAACATGCTGCACGGCAAGGTCCGCGTGGTCCCGGGCGCCGCCAGCGCTGTTGGTGCCGACTCGGGTGCCGCGGCATCGTCGAGCGCGCCCGGGAGTGGTGGCGTGA
>WPCK01402225.1_pt1 | contig 48527 bp, 33 predicted proteins | sample 5399851 | NCBI WGS metagenome assembly WPCK01 (sample SAMN12869471, study PRJNA574797) | sludge metagenome | isolation source: wastewater treatment of pH11 | place: China:Beijing | collected 2019-05-20
TCGGCGACGGGCGCGCCGCTCGGGTTGACCTGCCCTGGAGGTGCCGCAAATGGATTGCCACTGGGCGGTGTCATAGGCGGCTGCGGTTGCTGTGGCGCGCTCGGCGGCTGCACCGGATACTGCGGCGCCGATGGCTGCGGACTGGACGGCCCGCTAGGTGCACCGGTGCCATGAGAACCGACCGCTCCGGTTGCGGTGTGGAATCCCCCGCTGCGCAGCAATTCTCGCGCCTGTATCGCCGTCGGGTCGAGACACAACACCGAATATTGCGCCGCGACAATCTGGCTCGCCGACGTGAAATCGCGCTTACCACGCGCGAAGGAATACGAGATAACCGAGAACAACAATCCAAAACCAACACCGACGATGACTGCGGAGATCATCGCCTGGTAGCCGTCGTCGACGAAGAGCATGAACAGCAGTCCGACGAACAAACCCATCCACGCGCCCGACACCATGCCCGCTACCGCGACCTTGGGATAGGTCAGTCGCCCAGTTACCCGTTCGACCATGCGCAAATCGCTACCCACAATGGTGACTGTCTGCACCGGGAACGCCTTGTCCGACAGATAATCGACGGCGCGCTGCGCCTCGACGTACGAGTCGAAGTTGGCGATAACCTGTCCGCTTGGCGCTGTAGGCACATTGGGGGTGCGACCACGAGAAAAACTCATGTTGACCATTGTCTCGCACAAATAGCCGCGTTGCCTAGAGAGCCCCCGGTAGGCTGTTCCAGTGAGCAGTGCAACAGACCGAGTCTTCATTGCGCGCCTTGCTGGAACCAAGGTCTTCGACCCTCTTGGCGACCAGGTGGGGCGGGTTCGTGATGTCGTCGTCATGCTGCGGGCGCACGGTGCTCCGCGTGCGGTCGGCCTCGTCGTTGAAGTGCCCGGACGAAAACGCGTCTTCTTGCCGCTGACTCGAGTGACCAGCATCGCTGCGGGCCAGATCATCAGCACCGGGCTGGTCAATATGCGCCGGTTCGAGCAGCGTCCCACCGAAACTCTCGCGGTGGGCGAACTGCTTGACCGTGTCGTCGATCTCAAGGATGGTTCTGGCCAGGCCCGCATCGAGGACCTCGCCATGGAACAAACCCGGCGCAGTGACTGGGAGATCACCAAGCTCTCGCTGCGTCGCCAGTTGACCGCCAGCGGCGCTTTGGGCTTACGCCGTCGCGGCGAAACATGGATTGCCGACGTTGACGATGTACGAGCGCTGGCTCGCACCGGCGCGGAGCAAAGCGCCAAACTGCTCCTGGCCGCCTACGAGGAGCTCAAACCCGCAGACCTCGCTGAAGTCCTGCACGAGTTGGGCGATACTCGTCAGCTCGAAGTCGCCTCGGCGTTGGATAACGAGCGGCTCGCCGACGTGCTCGAAGAACTCCCCGAGGACGACCAAGTCGCGATCTTGTCGCGACTCGATGTGGCTCGCGCCGCCGATGTCCTCGAGGCGATGCAGCCGGACGACGCCGCCGACCTCTTACATGATCTGCCCGATGCCCAAGCCGCTGAACTGCTCGAGCTCATGGAGCCGGATGAGGCCAAGGATGTGCGCCGACTGCTGTCCTACGACGAAAACACCGCTGGTGGTCTGATGACCACTGAGCCGGTGATCGTCAGCCCCGAGACTCCGATTGCGACCTGCCTCGCCCAGATCAGGCGTGCGGACCTTTCCCCTGCTCTTGCCTCCACCGTCTTTGTGGTGCGTCCCCCGGTCGAGACACCCACCGGACGCTTCCTTGGAGTCGTCCATTTTCAGCGGATGCTGCGTGAACCGCCGCATGAGGCGATCGGCGCTATTTTGGATACCGATATCGAACCGGTGCGCACCAGCGCCACCCTGTCTGAGGTGTCCCGGATGATGGCGACCTACAACATGCTCGCCATCCCGGTCATCGACAACGAGCGCCACCTTCTTGGGGCGATCTCCATCGATGACGTGCTCGACCACATGTTGCCCGAGGACTGGCGCGGCAGTACCGAACTCACGGAATCGGATCCATCACGCCCAGTTCGGGAGGTAGACCGTGGCTGATCGTCTTGATATGCCCCGTACGTCGCGGCGCTCCTTCCTGCCTCGTGTCACGGTTTCCAATGAGGGATTCGGTCGGGTTTCAGAATCCATCGCTCGATTTATGGGTACGCCGCGATTCATCGTCTATATGACCGTCTTTTGTGTGGCATGGCTGGCATGGAACTCGTTCGGTCCGCTCGATTGGCGATTCGATAAGGCAGCCAACGGTTTCACCGCACTGACCCTGATGCTCTCCTTGCAGGCCTCCTATGCGGCGCCGCTGATTTTGTTGGCACAGAACCGTCAGACCGACCGGGATCGGGTCTCGGCTGAACAAGATCGACAGCGAGCCGAGCGCAACCTTGCGGACACCGAGTTCTTGGCGCGCGAGGTCGCCGCGCTACGTATCGCATTGGGTGAGGTAGCCACGCGCGACTTCGTACGGTCGGAACTGCGCAATCTGTTGGACGAGATCCAAGCCGACAATGCTTCAACCACACCGAAGGACGAGACCGGATCTGATTCCGCCACCTATCCGGCATAGGATCGTGATATGCCACAAGGATCCGGGGATGAGTTAATCGGCGCGGTGCGAAACGCGCTCAATCGCGTCCACGACCCGGAGTTGCGCCAGCCCATTACCGATCTGGGCATGGTCCGCTCCGTCACGGCCGGTGATGCCGCCGACTCAGGGACTCGGATCACCGTCGGCATTGACCTGACGACCGCCGCATGCCCATTGCGCCACGAGCTGAAAAGCTCTGTCGAACAGGCCGTAGCGTCAGTCGACGACAGCATCGAGACCGTGGTCGAGTTCTCGGTGATGTCCCCTGAGCAGCGCGTTAGACTTCGCGCGAAACTGCGCGGCAATGACGGCTCCCCCGTGATCCCATTCGCGCAGCCGGGAAACTTGACAAAGGTTTATGCGGTCGCTTCCGGCAAAGGCGGCGTCGGCAAATCCAGCATCACCGTCAATCTTGCCGCAGCACTCGCTTCCGATGGCCTCAATGTCGGTGTCATCGACGCGGACATCCACGGTTTCTCAGTGCCTCGCATGCTCGGCGTCACGGGCCAACCCACTCGAGTCGATTCCATGCTGATTCCACCGGTGGCCCACGGCATCAAGGTGGTGTCCATCGGGATGTTCACGCCGCGAGGACGTGCCGTGGTCTGGCGTGGACCGATGCTTCACCGGGCGCTGGAACAGTTCCTAGCCGATGTTTATTGGGGAGACCTAGACGTCCTATTACTGGACCTTCCCCCCGGCACCGGTGACATCGCCATCTCGGTCGCTCAGCTCTTGCCGAACTCGGAATTGATCCTGGTCACGACCCCGCAGGTGGCGGCGGCTGAAGTCGCGGTGCGCGCTGGAGCCTTGGCGACTCAGACGTCGCAGCGGGTCGCCGGTGTTATTGAGAACATGTCGTGGTTTGACGGACCGGATGGAACCCGCCTTGATGTCTTTGGTTCTGGCGGCGGGCAACTTGTCAGTGCTGAACTCTCAGAAACGTTGCAGCAGGACATCCCCCTGCTGGGGCAGGTCCCACTTGACGTGAGCTTGCGCGAAGGATCGGACCAGGGAACGCCGGTAGCGCTGGAAAAACCTGAATCGGCGTCTGGCGAGGTATTGCGGTCTATCGCCCGCAAACTCGTGACCCGTCCACGCGGCTTGGCAGGAATGTCGCTCGGTATCGAGCCTGTCCGTTAAATGTCGTAGTCGACGAGCAGCGCCGCGTGGTCGGAAAAACGAGCATCGTACGTAGGTGCACGGTCGATAACGGCATTACTCGCCTTTTCCGCGAGGCCAGGCGTCGCCATCTGGTAGTCGATGCGCCAGCCGGCGTCATTGTCGAACGCCTTACCGCGCCATGACCACCAGGTGTAAGGACCCGGTCCCGGCCCTGCTATCTTGCGACCAAGGTCGACAAAGCCGATCTCGTCGAACCACACATCGAGATAAGCGCGTTCTTCAGGAAGGAACCCTGCCGTCTTGAGGTTGCCCGTCCAATTCTTGATGTCCTCGTTCTTATGCGCGATGTTGACATCGCCACCGATAACGACATCGTGACCTGAAGCCGCCAAATCACGCATACGCTGTGTCACTCGCTCCAGGTGGGCATATTTCATGTCCATTTTGGGAGTGCCCGCGGTCCCAGAATGGATGTAGACCGAGATGACGGTCGCCGTGTTGCCTGCGGGTGTCACGATGTCAGCCTCGACCCAGCGGCCCGTGTCGACGTCTGGCTCTTCGTCACTACCGAGGCCGATGCGTTGGTCAGATACCGGCAGTTTCGTAGCGATGGCCACACCCGCGCGCCCTTTGATACGGCATGCCTGCTGTATCAGAGTCCATCCCGGCATCAGCTCGGTGACGATCTCCTCTGGAGCCCGCACTTCCTGCAGCAGCAGCACGTCAGGGTTGCGTTCTTCGAGCCAGGGTTGAAAGCCGCGCCGGGATGCGGCACGGATACCGTTGAGGTTGACGGTCGCAATAGTCGTAGTCACGCCATCCATCCAACCGTGAAGATGCCCTCGGCGACAAGTCCAACTTCGAATCACGGTGTGACGCGGTCAATAGACCCTTCGCATGAGAAGGTTTTCTCTCATGCGTCTAAGCAATCAATGCATTCAGATCGAAGTGTTGGTTTTCAAGTGGCGAGGGTGACATTTCCGTGTCACGCTACGTTCGTTCCCTATCTGAACTTAGGTGCGCGCCTCCTGCCGCCACACAATGTCATATCGAGGTTCAACGATGAAGTCCTCTGCTTTCCGCACGCGACTGCGCGTGCACCGTCCAGTGCGATCACTGCTCGCCATCGCCACAGTCACGGCGCTGGGGTTGACCACTGGTATCACCGCTGCAACCGCCACGGCACCCACCGCTGTCACCATTCAGGCTGCCTGCGCTGCCCCTGCTTGGAATGCTCAAAGCGTCTACACCCAAGGTGATTCCGTCACTTATCAGGGCCGCACCTACGAGGCCAAATGGTGGACACAAGGCGATGTTCCAGGCACTGCGGGTGACGCCGCGGTATGGCGCGATCTCGGTGCCTGTGAGGGAGATCCCGGCAGCGGAGACCAACCTGGCGGCCCAGGCGGTGACGAGCCCGGCGGCGAGACTAATCCCGGAAACAACACTCTCGACTCGGCTATCAATGGCTACCGAAATGTCGGATATTTCGCACAATGGGGAGTCTACGGACGCAATTTTCACGTCAAGGACATCGACACCTCTGGCGCAGCAGCGAAGTTGACTCACATCAACTATTCATTCGCGAATATTCACCCGGACACACTCCAGTGCTTCATGGCCAACAAAGCTGTTCATGATGGCCCTGGCGGTTCCGATGGCGCTGGTGATGCGTACGCCGATTACGGCAAGTCTTACAACGCAGCACAGTCTGTTTCAGGCGTTGCCGATGTATGGGACCAGCCGATCATGGGGTCCTTCAACCAACTTCGACAACTCAAAGAGAAGTACCCCCACATCAAGGTCATGATCTCCATGGGCGGCTGGACCTACTCGCGCCACTTCTCACGCGCTGCCGCCACCGACGCATCGCGTAAGGCCCTGGTGTCCTCTTGCATCGACATCTACATCAAGGGCAACCTGCCGGTCTTTGATGGCTTCGGCGGACCTGGAACCGGCGCCGGTATCTTCGACGGCATCGACATCGACTGGGAATGGCCCGGAACCCATAATGGGCTCGAAGGCAACCATGTTGATGAAGCGAACGACCGCCAGAACTTCAAGTTGCTCCTCAAAGAGTTTCGGGAACAACTAGATGCCCTCGGAGCACAGAACGATCGACACTACCTGCTCTCCGGCTTCCTACCGGCCAACCCCGAAGATATCCAAGGCGGCGGCTGGAACGACCCCGAGCTGTTCGACTACTTCGACTTCGGAAACATCCAAGGTTATGACCTCTGGGGCGCATGGGATCTCACCATGACCGGCCATCAGGCAAACCTCTGGGACGACCCCAACGACCCACGGCCCGCAGGCAAACGATTCAGTGTCGACAAGGCAGTCAAGGCGTATGTCAATAACGGCATCGATCCCGCTCAGTTGGGTATCGGCGTCGCGGGATACGGACGCGGCTGGGCCAACGTGCAGTCGAACGATCCATGGACCCCTGGCACGCTCAGTGCAGCGCAAGGCGTGTACGAGGCTGGCATCAATGACTATGACGTCATCGAAGGAACCTGCACGCAGCATTATGACCCTGTCGCCGGCGCGGCGTGGTGCTACAACCCCTCGACCAAGATCTGGTGGTCTCTGGACAATAAAGACTCGGTTCGCGCCAAGGCGGACTACATCGTCTCGCAGGGCCTCGGCGGCGGAATGTGGTGGGAGCTTTCAGGTGACGAGGAGAATGAGCTTGGCTCAGAGTTGACCACCAAACTTGAGAACGCCCCCAAAGGTCCTATCGATGTCGACTCGCCTGGAACGGACCCCGGCGGCAACAACCCGGGTGGCGATGACGACGGCACGAATCCCGGCGGCGGAGACGACGGCGGAACCAACCCAGGTGGCGGCGACGGCTCGGGTGATGGCGACAATGGCATGAACCCAGGCGGACCAGGAGATAATCCTGGTGACGGCGACAATGGCGGGCAAAACCCGGGCGGACCGAACGATGACAATCAAGGCGGCGACCCGAAGCAGACTCCGCCACGAGTGACTTGGCACTTCGATGACTACAGTGTCGCCGTTTCGGGTTTGCGCACCACCTTCCGCAAACCCGCGAAAATAACTGTGAAGGCGACCAAGAACGGTAGACCGACAACCGGAGCGGTGCGGTTCTCGTATCAAGTCGGCAAAAAAGCCAAAACTAAGAGCCGCACCCTGTCTGCAGACGGTACCGCGGCTGTGAAGTTGCCAAAGAAACTGAAAGTCGGAAAACACCAGGTCCACGTCTCCTTGACTCCCACCGGATCTGCCACGTCTTCTCGAACGGTCATCGTGCGCGTCAAGCGTGCAAAAGTTCGAGTTGTGAAACAGCGCGTGCTCAGCGGATCGGCGAGACTTCACATCAGTCGGGACCGATCCGCACGATTGGCTCTGGTCTTCAAGAGCACTAAGGGCGTCAAACTCAAAGGCAAGGTCAAAGTCTTCGTTGGTCGCAAGCACGTTGGTTCCGGCAAGGTTGTCCGGAAATCTGGAAAGTGGACCGCTCAGGTCTCAGTGCGCAAGACAGCAAAGAAGGGCAAGGTCTACGTCAAGATCACCGGCAACAAGTCTGTCGCCAAAGCAAAGATCAAAACAAAGATCCGCGCGAAGTGATGTGAGTTGCAGCGGCCGTGGCGATGCCAGTTCCTTAGACTTCGCATCGCTACGGCCCGACAGTTTTCTCATCCGATAGCGCGGTTCAAATGTCGAGCGAGAAATAAGTATCCACGCTCTGACCACCGGTTATATAAACCGCCCGATACAAGTGTGGCGAACTTCACATATTTGTGCGATTCTTAATTCGTTCGCTTCGTGAACAAACCTATAGAACACACCGAATGGAGGACAACGATGTCTGCTCGTCGAACACGACGACTATGGCGCTCAATGGTGAGTGCCATCGCTAGCGCCGCACTTTGCTTAACAGGTGCCATCGCTCTCACTATCGCTACCGCACCTGCTAGCTCCGCAGCTAGCGGGGATTCCGCTATTGGCGGGTACCGAAATGTCGGTTACTTCGCGCAATGGGGAGTGTACGGGCGTAATTTCCATGTCAAGGACATCGATACCTCCGGGGCCGCGTCGCGATTGACTCACATCAATTACTCCTTCGCGAATATCGATCACAACACATACCGGTGCTTTATCCGCAACGGTGTCGCGAGCGAAGGTAACCCTGAAGGCGCCGGCGACGCGTACGCGGACTACGGAAAGTCCTACAACGCGGCGCAGTCGGTCTCAGGCGTTGCCGATTCCTGGGACCAACCCATCATGGGTTCCTTCAACCAGCTCAAGCAGCTCAAAGCAAAGCACCCGCACCTACGTGTGATGATCTCCATCGGTGGCTGGACCTACTCGAAGTACTTCTCCAAGGCCGCGGCAACTGACGCATCGCGTAAAGCCCTGGTGTCCTCCTGCATCGATATCTACCTCAAGGGCAACCTGCCCGTGATCGACGGCTTCGGCGGACCTGGAACCGGCGCTGGAATCTTCGACGGCATCGACATCGACTGGGAATGGCCCGGAAGCCTTAACGGTGAAGCGAACAATCACGTCGATCTCGCCAACGACCGGCAGAACTTCAAGTTGTTGCTGAAGGAATTCCGGCAACAGCTCGACGCACTCGGTGCACAGAACGGCCGCAAGTATCTGCTTTCCGGCTTCCTACCGGCAAACCCGGTAGATATCCAAGGCGGCGGCTGGAACGACCCTGAACTGTTCAACTACTTCGACTTCGGAAACATCCAGGGCTACGACTTCTGGGGCACGTGGGACCGGACGAAAACCGGACACCAGGCGAATCTCTGGGACGACCCGAAGGACAACCGTGCAGCGGATAAGCGATACAGCGTCGACAAGGCCGTCAAAGCCTACGTCAACAACGGCATCAATCCCGCTAAACTCGGAATCGGTCTCGCGGCCTACGGCCGCGGCTGGGCCGGAGTATCTTCGTCTGCTCCTTGGACCAACGGCTCGTATCAGGCAGCACAAGGGGCTTGGGAAGCCGGCAACAACGACTACGACAACATCAAGAATCTCGGGACGGGGTACTACGACCCCGTAGCGGGCGCAGCATGGCGTCACGACGGCAACCAATGGTGGAGTTACGACAACGTTCAGACCATCAACCAAAAGGCCGATTACATCTCCAGCAAGGGTCTTGGTGGCGGTATGTGGTGGGAACTGTCAGGTGACCGTAGCGCCGAACTCAACAAGACTCTGATGAACCGCCTCGCTGCCAATGGCACCGGACCTGTCGTGCCGGGTGACAACGGCGGTGGCGACAACGGCGGTGGCGACAACGGCGGTGGCGACAACGGCGGCGGCGACAACGGCGGCGGCGACAACGGCGGCGGCGACAACGGCGGTAGTGCCCCTGCCTGGAGTTCCTCTGCTGTGTACGTCAAGGGAGACCGAGTCAGCCATGGCGGGAAAGTCTATGAAGCCCAGTGGTGGACCCAGGGTGAAGTGCCTGGAACGACTGGCGAATGGGGTGTCTGGCGAGTCGTCGAAGGAGCAGGTGGCGGCAATGGCAACGGCAACGGCAACGGCAACGGCGGAAACGATGGCAATAACGGCGGCGGGAGTGGTTCACTCCCGACTGGAACGAGTCAGATTTCCGTAGCTGGCCGCAATCTGTGTGTTGACATTCCGTGGGCCAACCCAGCCAACTCCACTCAGGTGCAGATCGTCAACTGTTCCGGTAACGATGCACAGAAGTGGACGCGTGGTTCTGACGGCACCATCAAGGCCCTGGGAGCATGTTTGGACGTGCGTGCATCCGGGACAGCCAACGGCACACCCGTGCAGGTCTACCAATGCAACAACACCGCCGCACAAAAGTGGGTTTACGACACAGCCACCAAGGCACTGAAGAATCCACAGTCTGGCAAATGCCTCGATGTTCCTTCAAGCCAGTTCAACGAAGGACAGAAGCTGCAGATCTGGAACTGCAACCAAACCAACGCCCAACGTTGGGTTCTGGGCTGAACAAGTCTCTGACTAGGACTAGTTAGGACACGCTCCGGTCGTGGGGTGGTCAGGCGCATAAGCGCACCTGGCCACCCCACGTTCTGTTGCCTGGCCGACCGATGTCTTTCAGATACTCCGAGGTTTGCCCCATTTTGTCCATTCGAGACGATAAATGAGTAAACCTACAATAACGTTCCCTCGCACGGTGTAGTTACACGGCCCGGTGGTTTGTTTCTGTCTCGGAAGCACGGATTGGATTCATCTCTTAAACACATTTCTTGGCGCTAAAACACACAAATGTGGCGCGCTCCCACATTCCGCGGTAGCCTCAAAGAAGTTGGCACCGGCGCCAACACCGCGCATCACTCGGCGTATTACGCCGCACATAACAATTCACCGTACGACAACGGGAACAGGCCCTGGTCTCTCCCAGTTGTACCGACGTATCTCAATGAGGAGATTCCTGTGAAGGTCAGACGTTTGACGTCCATTGCGGCAGTTTTTGCTGTCGCGATGGGTCTCGGTACCGCGATGGCAACAACAACCAATGCTGTTCCACTCGAAAAGGTGCCTTTTACGATCACCAACAATTCCGGTGTTCACGATGCCCAACTCTACGTAGGCGTCATGGGCGTCAATCCCGCAACGGGGCGCGACGCGTACCTGGTACGAGACGGTGCAACTTGGCGACTCCAAGACATCCCGGGAGCGGCTGGATTCCCTTCACCTCCGCAACCGCTCAACGGTGTGATGTTCAGCGGCCCTGCGGTCGGACAATCACTGACCGTGCAAACTCCGCACATCACCTCGGGACGGCTCTACTACTCATGGGGTCAGCCGCTACAGTTCATGTACGTCAAGAACGATCTAGGTCAGGACAAGATCGTCTATCCCGATCACCACACTGAACCGAACCGGTCGATCCTGCACGGCAGCGCCGAATACACCTACGACGCGAATAACGTGCTGTGGTACAACTCCACTCAGGTCGATTATTTCGGCCCACCGGCACAGGTCGGGATCGCGGACGCCAACGGACACATCTCATCTACAGGCCGCTTGATCAACAACGGCTTCGATTACGTGCGCACGGAACTGGAGAAGCACGGCGAGTGGTCGAAACTCGTCGATCGAGGCCCCTACAACAACGTGCTACGCGTACTGAACCCCAGCCACAAACTTGGCCATGACGGATTCAATGCGGGCAACCTCCAGCAATACATCGATCAAGTCTGGAACCACTACCGCAACACAGACATGCGCATCCGCCCGATCCTCGAGAACCCCAACCTGGTCTTCACCGGCCGAGTCGGCGGCGATAATGTCTTCCGATTCAACGCACCCGGGTATTCGCAAGTCGCTATCAACAAGCCCACTCCCTGGGAGGCCCTTGCCTGTGCTGGTCCGCTCACCGGCGCAGACCACCAAGGCTGGATTGCTCGCACACTGTGTGCCGGATTCAACCGTTCGAATATGCTCAGCTACGCTGACCAGCCGACGACCGACGACAAATTCCACGCCGATTCGCAGTGGACCAACTGGTATGTCAAGATCGTTCATGAAGCAATGGCCACTGGCCATGCCTACGGTTTCGCATATGACGATGTCGGCGGCTACGAGTCGCTGACTGCGATCGGCAATCCGACGCACGCCTACCTGCAACTCGACCCGTTCAGCGGATCGGCAGCTCCGATCGGTGACGAAGGCAGTCATAACGGTGGAGGCAACAACGGCGGCGGCAACCAACCTACCTTGCCGGCTGGAACCGGGAAGATCTCCGTGGCCGGACACAACATGTGTGTGGATATTCCGTGGGCCAACCCAGCCAACTCCACTCAGGTGCAGATCGTCAACTGCTCCGGCAATGACGCACAGAAGTGGACGCGTGGTTCTGACGGCACCATCAAGGCCCTCGGGGCATGTTTGGATGTGAGAGCCTCCGGGACAGCCAACGGCACACCCGTGCAGGTCTATCAATGCAACAACACCGCCGCACAAAAGTGGGTTTACGACACAGCCACCAAGGCACTCAAGAACCCGCAGTCAGGTAAGTGCCTCGACGTACCATCGAGCCAGTTCAACGATGGCCAAAAGCTGCAGATCTGGAACTGCAACCAAACCAACGCCCAACGCTGGGAGTTCTAAGTGCGCATGAATCGCACCTGGTAATTCCTGACCGATATGGCCGTTCCCACCCCGGTATAACCGGGGTGGGAACGGCCATATCGCATTGACGAACGATCTCTCGCGTCCCAGTCCATCGCGGCATCACGCGGCTACATGCCGCTAGCCCTAGCCCACTCGAAGTGGCAACATCAACGGAGCGGAGGTCACGACCAATCAGTAAGAGAGGATGGAGTCCGCATCGCCCCCGCGTCCGGACCCCACCCCGTTCGCATCCAATGGATGCTGTCAGCGACGCACCCGGTATCGGGTGGTCACAGTCTGATTGGCGAGTCTCTTCGCCTTGGTCAGTTTCACCTTCACCTTGCCAATTCGAGATAGCGCACGAGTACGAACCTTCGCGATCCACCTCACCGGCGTACCTTACGTTTATTGATCGCGTAGCTCTAGTCGTGCCTCACATACTTTGATCGCATAACCCTACGCTGAACGACTATGAACAAGGGCGTGGTGTCGGTGGCGACTCGTATCGAGGTGACCAAACAACTCAAACAGGCGTATCGGACCGCGAGTCGGTCTGAGAAATCAGAGATTCTGGACCAGTTCTGCGCCACGACCGGGCTCTCGAGAGTGTCCGCGAGACGCTACCTCACCGACCCGCATCTTGGGGCGAAGAACGTCACGAAGATCGACCGGCGGCATCACCGCCCCACGAAGTACTCGGCCGCCTCGAAACGAGTACTGGTGTGGTTATGGCGGGTGATGATGTACCCGTGCGGGAAATATATGTCTCAGATGCTCCCCGACTGGATCGAACGACTCGAAACACACGGCGAGTTAGTCGAGGGTGAGCGCGACTACACGTCTGAGGTTCGTGCTGAGTTGCTTCGCATGTCAGCGGCGACAATCGACCGCTACCTGGCTGAACATCGGAAAACACTCGAACTGAAAGGTATCTCGGCCACGCGTTCTGGCGCGCTGCTTCGCACCTCGATCACCATTCGTAAAGCTGGTGACGAGGCAGAGCACGAGCCTGGCTTCATGGAGTGTGACACCGTCGCGCATTGCGGGCCGACACTCAAGGGCGAGTTCGCGAGAACTCTCACCGCGACCTGTGTGCACACCGGGTGGACACACCTCGAGGTGCTGCCCAACAACGCGCGCGTCCACATGCTCGCAGCGCTCGACCGGCTGGAAGCCGCGTTGCCGTTCGGCATTGCTGGGTTGGACTGCGATAACGGGAGCGAGTTCATCAATGACAAAGTCATCGAGTGGGCAGGCGACAGGAAGATCTTCTTCACCCGGTCCAGACCCTACAAGAAGAACGATCAAGCCGTCGTGGAATCAAAGAACAACCACATCGTTCGCAAGTACGGGTTCTACTACCGATACGACACCCCCGACGAACGTAACGTACTAACCCTGCCCTGGCAGGCAGTGATGCTGAAGATGAATTACTTCACACCCACGAGAAAACCCGTCGGGTGGAAAGTAGACGGACAGGGTCGCAGACGGCGCGTGTATGACGATCCGAAGACCCCGTACCAACGGGTGCTGGAGTCAAGGGTGCTCTCCAACAAGCAAGCGAGCATGCTGCGCGCTCAGTATGCAAAACTCAACCCGGTCGAGCTGACGCGTGACATAGTCAGGTATCAGGGCACGCTCGTCACCAAAGCCCGCTGGAAAACCGACATGCTCACCGCTGAGGTCGAAGACACGAAGAAGAACCAACACCGGCGGCAAACCGGCGAAGTGAAACTCCGCACCGCCTAAACCAGAGCTACACGACCAATCTATATGAGGCACCACCCTGGTTACGCGATCAACTTGACATGAGGCACCGCGCCGGTCGCTCACCCCACATCAGGGCTAATCTGCCGACTTACCATGACTCGCGGCCGAAATAGTGCCGCTGCCCGCTAGGCGCGTACTCCAACCACCACTAATCCCCGCCTCCGCGACCGAGCCCACTGAAATTTGTGCCCTCAAGAGATTAAATAAAATAAGAGGTGGGTGAGTCGAAGTGCATCGACTCACCCACCTCAGCGCATCGTTCCAGTGCTAGGAGATGCCCGCACTGCGTTCAGCGGCCTCAACCACGTTAACCAGCAACATAGCCCTGGTCATAGGGCCGACTCCTCCAGGATTAGGCGAGATCCAAGACGCCACGTCACTCGCTGCCGGATCCACATCGCCCACGACGACTGACTTTCCGGTTTGCTCGTCAACTCGTCGGCTCACCCCGACGTCGAGCACAATCGCGCCTGGCTTGATGTCCTGCACCCGCACGATCCCCGGCACGCCCGCAGCGGCCACGATCACATCCGCTGTGCGCAAGATGTCAGGCAGGCCCTTGGTTCCGGTGTGAGTCAGCGTCACTGTCGCGTTGACCGCCTTGCGCGTCAGTAGCAACCCGATCGAGCGCCCGACCGTAACGCCTCGTCCAACGACAACCACATGCTTCCCTGCCCAGGAAACCCCGAATCGTTCGACGAGTTCGATGATTCCAGCTGGCGTGCACGGCAACGACGTGTCGATCGGCTCACTGACGCGCAGCACGAGCCGTCCGAGATTGGTCGGGTGTAGACCGTCAGCGTCCTTCGCGGGATCGATCAGTTCCAGCACACGGTTCGTATCGATACCCGCAGGAAGCGGCAGCTGCACGATGTAGCCCGTACAAGCCGGGTCACTGTTGAGCCGTTCGATCGCCTGTTCGATCTCTGCCTGCGTCGCCGAGACGGGAAGATCTTCGCGGATGGATTCGATGCCGATTTCAGCGCAGTCCCGGTGCTTGCCCGCGACGTACCACGTGCTGCCCGGATCCTCACCCACCAGCAACGTCCCCAGCCCAGGGACAACACCACGCTCTCGAAGCACCGCTACGCGCTGACGTAACTCGTCCTTGACCGTCGCGGCAGTGGCCTTGCCGTCGAGAATTTTCGCCGTCATGCCCATACCCCGCTTCTCAGTACTGGGCGAGGTTCGGGTACAGCGGGAACTCCTGCGAGAGCTTGTCGACTCGTGCCGACAACGCTGCGATATCGGCGTTGTCGCCATCACGCAGTGCCGCAGCGATGATGTCAGCGACTTCCGCGAACTGCTCGTCACCGAAACCGCGAGTCGCGAGCGCCGGAGTACCGATGCGCAGACCAGAGGTCACCATCGGCGGACGGGGGTCATTCGGCACCGCGTTGCGGTTGACCGTGATGCCAACACGGTGCAGCAGGTCCTCGGCCTGCTTGCCGTCGATAGCAGCGTTGCGCAGATCGACGAGCACCAGGTGCACATCGGTACCGCCAGAACGTACGGCAATACCGGCGTCGGCGACATCTTGCTGGACGAGCCGCTCCGCGACGATAGCTGCACCACGCACGGTGCGCTGCTGGCGATCCTTGAACTCGTCACCGGCCGCGAGCTTGAAAGCGATCGCCTTCGCGGCAACCACGTGCATCAGCGGACCGCCTTGCTGGCCAGGGAACACCGCCGAGTTGATCTTCTTCGCCAGGTCGGCATCGTTGGTCAGGATGAAACCGGAACGAGGGCCGCCCAGCGTCTTGTGTGCAGTGGAAGAAACGACGTGGGCGTGGGGTACCGGATTCGGGTGAATCCCAGCCGCGACCAGTCCCGCGAAGTGGGCCATGTCAACCCACAGGTAGGCACCGACCTCGTCGGCGATCTCGCGGAACTTGGCGAAGTCGAGCTGGCGCGGGTAAGCGGACCAACCGGCGACAATCACCTTCGGCTTGTGCTCCAAGGCGAGGCGGCGGACCTCGTCCATGTCAACCAGTGAAGTCTGCTCGTCAACGCCATAGGCGACCACGTTGTAGAGCCGACCGGAGAAGTTGATCTTCATACCGTGGGTCAGGTGGCCGCCCTGGTCGAGCGCGAGGCCCAGCAACGTGTCGCCGGGGCGCGCAAGTGCGTGGAGCACCGCAGCATTCGCGGTGGCACCGGAGTGCGGCTGAACGTTGGCGAATTCGGCGCCAAACAGCGACTTAGCGCGCTCAATGGCCAAGTCCTCGGCAATATCGACCTGCTCGCAGCCACCGTAGTAACGGCGTCCAGGGTAGCCTTCGGCGTATTTATTCGTCAGGACTGATCCCTGCGCCTGCAACACAGCGCGCGGCACGAAGTTCTCAGAGGCGATCATTTCGAGCGTGCCGCGTTGGCGACCCAACTCTCCATCGAGTACGGCGGCAATCTCGGGGTCAAGATCGACGATGTTCTGGTTCATCACATCGGATGTGGCGCTCACTTGCACTCCTTGCGGTCGACACGCGGCGACGGCCACGTGTTCAAGACATGTTTATCTGGCACGTCACCGTAGGCCCAGGCGGACGACCGACGATCTACTGCAATGGAGTCGCTCCCCGGTGGTAATCCACCTCATGCGCCAGTTGCGACCCGCATCCCATGCTACGACACGCGGACGCGATAATTCCATGTATGACGATGTGATGATCGCCCCTAAAATCTGGGCTGCGCCAGCCGAGCAGCCGCCAGATCAGTCCTTGCCCTGTTCAGCGAGAATCTTGCGCAGGTACGCGTAGGTCAGCTTGCCCGCGACCTCGTCCTGCTGATCTTCGTAGTCGTTCTCGGTGTACAGCGCAATATTCTGTTTGGAGTCCTTGCCGGTGAAGACCCAGATCTCACTGGTCTCTTCCGGCAGGTGCGGCAGAATCGCGTACATCAACTGTGTTCCGATGCCGCGGCCCTGCTGATCAGGTGCTACGGCGAACCGGCCCAGCGTCGCCTTGTCCCCGTCGAATTCGACACGTAGCGATCCGACCAAACGGTGACCTGACCAGGCCCCCAGGGTTACCACGTCGCCACGGGACAGATCCTCGCGCAACTCGTTCAAGGTCTGGGTGAGCGGCGGGATATTCGGGTCGCCATAGGCCTGTGCCTCCGTGACGAATGCGGCACGGCGCAGCGTCAACAACTCGCCTGCATGTTCGTCCTCGATAGGCTCGATGCGGATCTCAATCGATTCACCGTTGGGCTCGTTCATGACACTATCGTCGCATCCTGAATCGCCAAGATGCATCCCATTGTCATAACAAAATCATCAATGAGCAGCTCCGGGGAGCAATCGCGCTACGCTTATGGACGTGTCAAACCCCATGACTAAGCACTGGGTGCTCACTCTTTCGTGCCCCGATCAACCCGGAATCGTTCACGCTGTCACGGGCGTCCTGGCGACCCATGGCGGCAACATCACCGAGTCGCAGCAGTTCGGCGATCCGCTGACCCATCGCTTCTTCATGCGCGTCGAAGTGGAGACCGCTTCCTCGCTAGACGAATTGACGAGTGCTCTCGAACCGGTAGCTGCAAGCTTCGATATGCAATGGCGCCTCGACGAAGTCGGTCGTCCGATCCGCACCATCATCATGGTCTCCAAGGCCGCACACTGCCTCAACGACCTTCTGTTCCGGCAACGCTCCGAGTCGCTGCCTATCGAGATCGCCGCGGTGATCGGCAACCACGAGGATCTGCGCGGCCTGGCGGAGTTCTACAGCGTGCCGTTCATACACATCCCGGTCACAGCGGATACCAAGGCACGGGCCGAGACTGAATTGCTGGGCCTGATCGAGAACCTCGATGTCGAGCTGATAGTCCTTGCTCGCTATATGCAGATCCTCTCGGACGACTTATGTGCTCGTCTTGCTGGACGAGTCATCAATATCCACCACTCGTTCCTCCCCAGTTTCAAGGGCGCTCGTCCTTACCACCAGGCGCATGAACGCGGCGTGAAACTGATTGGCGCCACCTCACACTTCGTCACTGGCGATCTGGACGAAGGCCCGATCATCGAGCAAGACGTGGAGCGAGTCGATCACTCTAGGACCGCCGAAGAGCTCGTCGCGCTCGGGCAGGATGTCGAACGACGAGTGCTCGCTCGCGCCGTGCGCTGGCATGCGGAGCATCGCGTCTTGCTCAACGGGCGCAGCACCGTCGTCTTCCGGTGACGAATCAGCGTTTTTACCGCGAGAATTTAGGTGATCGGGCCGATGAGCCGATACCCTCATTGATAGCAGTATCGCGTCGTGCCACACGGCAAAGCGCACCTCGAGTACTTGATCGTGCTTCACCGCAATGACGCATCAAGGTGAGACTTCTTGGCCAGGAAAATCGGAGGGCAACAATGCGGAGCAAACTGATGCGAGGGCTGGCATTGGCCGGATCAATCGCGCTGACAATGGGCCTGGCGGCGTGTGGTTCCGATGACGACAACAATGCCGGGCAGCAGGTATCGATCACTGCGGAAGCCGAGGTGTTCACCTGGTGGGCTGAAGGTAGTGAGAAAGCCGGGCTCGACGCACTGGTGTCGGTTATGCGCGCTCAGAACCCGACCATCATGTTCGTCAACGCGGCAGTCTCCGGTGGTGCTGGCTCGAATGCCAAAGATGTTCTGGCAGACCGATTGGCAGCGTACAACCCGCCCGATAGCTTCCAAGCGCATGCAGGCCTGGAACTGACGGACTACATCACCAACGGTCAGGTGCGCGACATCTCCTTCCTCTACGACGAGTTCGGCCTGCGCGACGCCCTACCCCAGGACCTGCTGGATCTGCTCACCGTGAACGGAAAGATCTATTCCATTCCGGTCAATGTTCACCGCGCCAACATGCTTTGGACCAATCCGACCGTGTTGAAAGACGCCGGACTTGATCCTAAGGCGACATACAAGAACATCACGGAGTGGATCAAGGCGCTTGAGAAGGTCAAGGCTGCTGGCAAGATTCCGTTGTCCGTCGGTGAGAACTGGACCCAAGTGCAATTGTTCGAGTCGGTTCTGCTTTCAGATCTCGGCGCCGAGGCTTACGTCGGGCTGTGGGACGGCTCAACAGCCTGGACGAGTGCCGCCGTCACGGACTCACTCGAAAACTTCGAGAAGATCGTGTCTCTGACCAACGATGACCGTGACGAAATGTCGTGGCCCGCAGCGCTCAAATTGGTCCAGGACGGCAAGGCCGCCTTCAACCTCATGGGTGACTGGGCGGCCGGAGAGCTTGAGGACAGCCTCGGCAGCGAGATCTTGGCTTATCCGGTGCCTGGTTCCGACGGAGTGTTCAACTTCCTTGCAGACTCGTTCACGCTGCCTGTCGGTGCACCGAACGCTGAGGGCTCACGCGCCTGGCTGGAGGCTGCCGCGTCACTTGAGGGTCAAGTGGCCTTCAACCGTGCCAAGGGTTCGATTCCGGCACGCACCGACGCCGACCCTGCCGAGTTCAGCGAGTATCAGCAAAGCGCCATCGCCGATTTCGCCTCGGACACCATCGTGCCGTCGCTGGCCCACGGTGCCGCGGCCTCGCCGACACAGCTGGCGAAGATCGCCAGCGCAGTCGAGGACTTCACCACGGGTGCGACGACCATCCAGCAGTTCCAGACAGCGCTAGCGGCTTCTGGGAGCTAGTCGCGGTACGCATAGACCGTCTAAGGGTGCCCTGCGGAGTTTTGCTCCGTGGGGCACCTCTCTTTTTGCCGGACTGTGGGCGTTGAGATCTCCCGGATCGGTGCCGTTGGGATGTCTCGGATCGGTGCGCTGAGCCGTCTGCGTGAATTGTGGCCAAGTTCTGTGGTTATGGACCGGGCGGTTACCGGCCGCTTTTACAAAGGCAGTCCACAATTGCCGGAAGTGAGGCTACGGATTGACGCGGAAGGCGGGAGAAAGCCTGTGGTCTGACGCGGGGCGCGGGACCCGGAATAGCGCGGGGCGCGGAATGCAGCCCATGGCACAGCGAAGGGCCCTCGCCAGAGAACTTCTGACGAGGGCCCTTCTGTTTCGGCGCTACCACCCTGCTGTGGCAGTCGCCGCGGAGGATGGCGGGGAAACCTGCATCCGCTCGGAGCAAGATCTGGAGAGTCTGGAGCCAACCGCCCAATCGGCTCAAGGACGAACTCTTGCAGCAAGCTACAGATTCCGTCGGCGTGGTGGTGCTCTCAGCCGTTATCTCGACCGAGAGCACCACCTGCCGAACCGGATTATCCCGGCCTATCCCCACCAATCAGATGACATGTGGCTGGTCGTGTCATCGGATTCGGATGGATGTTGCTTTGGCCTTGGACTTGGTCAGGACCTTGGTGGCCTTGAAGTTGCTACGAATCTTGTAGCGACCGGACCTTGGTACCCGGATCCTGACATTGACCTTGCCCTTGGCCTTCGGCCGCAACTTGACGGTGCGCTTGTTCTTGCCGACGTGGACCACGACTTTACCCTTGGGCTTCTTCGTCGCCGCTGTCTTGACACGTACACGCACGATCACGGTGTTGCCCTTGGCACGTACTCGCTGAATCGTCGTCTTGGTCTTGGCCTTCTTCGGGCGAACGACCTTGGCATCGACCACAGCATCGTTGAAGCCTGCACGAGAGAAGGTGACCCGGACGTTGATTCGCTTACCGACATCGGCCTTCTTGACCTTGTACTTCTGCTTCGTGGCACCAGAGATTGCCTTTCCGTTGCGCAGCCACTGGTAGGTCACTGTGGTCGCTGCCGGAGTCGTGTTCGTCGTCTTCGCAGTCAACTGACGCTGGAACCGCTTCTTACCAGTGATCTTCACGGTGCCCGCCGTGGTGAAGTTCGACTTACTGGTGTCAGCCTTCACGGTGAACGAGATCGTGTAGTTCTTGGTTGTGGTTCCGTTTGCAGCTGTGACGACAACTCCAGCGGTTCCCGGCAAGGCCGTCGCATCGGTGACCACTACGCTCTGGGCGTTGGGGTCCTGCGGCGTTGCGGACACTACCGGTACCGGCGAGCCGGCTGGCAGCTCGACCGAGTACGACGTCGTCGCCGGGTTAAAGCCAGCCAACGGCGCACCGTTCACTGAAATCGATCCGGCATTCGCGTTGGAGCTGGGCACCGAATCTGCCGGGTTGAGCGTCACACCGGCAAGAGCAGCGTGGGCCACGATGGCCTCGCTTGCCTTACCGCTGACGATGTCACGCTCGGTCTCGGCGAATGTGGCAGCGTCACCCGAGGTGTAACCCTCCACCGCGGCATCGCGAGCGATCGTCACGATCGTCGATGCAGCAGCAACATTGTCCACACCGGGCAGCAGTGCTGTCAGCTGCTGAATGGCCTTGAGGCCAGCAGCCTTGTTCGCCAGTGAGCCGTCAGAGTTCCACAGCGCGTTGTTCGCCAGAATCTCAGCCAACATCCGCTCTGCGCCAGCATGATCCAGAGTGCCTACGAGCGACTCAAGGCGTTCCTTAGCTGAGTCGGTACGCAGACCCCAACCGAAGGGGAAGGCAGGCGAATAGTCTGCATCGCCAACGTTGATCGGCACCTGTGAAGCAGCCGCCGGCCACGTCACAGACAGCGAACCGGAGAACGGCTCAGCACCGAACAGCACGTCGGCAACACCGTCACCCTCTGAACCTGGGAGCCATGAAGCAACGAGTGCGTCGATGTCACCCAACTGGGCTGCGTCGATCACCTGCGGGCGACCCGAGACAACGAGCACGACCAACTTGTCGACCTGTGAACCAACGTTCGTGATTGTCGTCTTGTCTGCTGCTGACAGTTCGAGTGACAGATCAGCCGGGTTGCCGATGTCGCCTTCGCCTTCTGCGTACGGACGCTCACCGACGATCACGACACCCACGTCATAGGTCTCAGCCGGTGCTGCCGTACCTTCACCGATGGTGACGTTGTCGCCGCCGACAGCCTTGATAGCCTGTCCGATCGACGTACCGTCCGTGGTCTGACCCGAGCCACCCTGCCAGGTGATCGTCCAGCCACCCATTTGGCGACCGAGGTTGTCGGCTGTCGAACCGGCGATGTAGATCGACTGGTTCGCCGACAACGGCAACGCGTCGTTCTCGTTCTTCAGCAGGACCTGCGACTTGGCCGCGGCGTCACGTGCAATCGCACGGTTGGCTTCTGAACCGACGTTGTCGACGTTGTCACGCTCTGCGAAGGGCTGCTCGAACAGACCAAGTGCGAACTTCTGCTTGAGGATGCGCTTGACCGCGTCATCGATACGCGACATCGGCACCTCGTTATTCGCGACGCCGTCCTTGATGGCGTTGATGAATGCCTCGAAGTTGTACGGAGACATCATCATGTCCATGCCGGAGTTGATCGACATCTTCGCAGCCTGCGCATAAGCACCTGGGCCACCGCCGAGTCCACCCTTTTCGATGGGCAGGCCAGCGACCTTGTCGATGCCCTCCCAGTCAGAGATCAGGAAGCCCTCGAAGCCCATCTGGTCCTTGAGGATCTCCGTGTTCAACTCCGTGTGAACGTGTGAGCGAATCGGTGCCTCACTGCCAATTTGAACCGCGGAGTAGGAAGGCATGATCGATCCGACGCCGGCTTCGATGGCAGGCACGTAAGGTGCAGCATGCAAGTCAAGGAACTCTTGCATGGTGTCAGCCTTCACGATGCCCTGGTCGAGTAGGTAGGCGCCGTGGCCGGAACCGTATTCCGTACCACCGTCACCGACCCAGTGCTTGGCTGTTGCAAGCACCGTCTCGGCACCGCGCATGTTCGTCGGGTCGGTCCCTTGCAGACCTTCAACCGCAGCACGTGCGTAGAGCGAGACGACCGATGGGTCTTCACCGAAGGACTCGTAGCTGCGGCCCCAACGCTCGTCACGCGTGACCGCGACGGTCGGTGCGAAGGTCCACGGAATACCGGTTGCCCGGACTTCCTGAGCAGTGACCTTCATGCCAGCACGGATGACCTCAGGGTCACGGCTAGAGCCAAGACCGATGTTGTGCGGCAGGATTGTCGCGCCGACCACGTTTGAGTGTCCGTGCACTGCGTCCACACCGTAGATCATCGGAATCTGCAGGCGTGTTGACAATGCCTGGTTCTGATAGCCATCGACCATGTCGGCCCAGCCAGTCGGCGTGTTGATCGCAGGAACCGATCCACCACCTGACAGCACCGAACCAAGACCGAGGCCAGCAATGGAGTCCGGTTTGAGCGCGAGACGCTCGCCCTGTGCCATCTGACCGATCTTCTCGTCCAAGGTCATACGACCAAGAAGGTCATTTGCGCGGGCCTCGTCGGAAAGGTTCGAATCAAGGTACGGGAAACCATGCGCATTGATGACGACCTTGCCGGTACCAGCACTCTCTCCCACGGAAGGTGCCAGTTCGATACCGAAGGACTTCGCAATGGACGACCCACTGGCTGGCAAGGTCTGGACCTCAACGGTTCGTGTCGATCCTGACTCTTCACCCGCTTCGAAGCTCACGGCCTCCGCGAGTGCGACGTAGTCGCTGCCAGCAGCCGCAGAGCCATCGATCGTGGCAACATCGACTGTCACGTCAGAGACCAGTGGCTCGCCGTCGACAGACTTCGCAGCGATCTTCACCTCAGCGGTGTCGCCGTTGTCCACGAGAACGATGTTCGGGTCAACGGACACGACGATATCGTCTGGCCGCGATGGCGCTCCGTAGACCTCAATCTGGTCAATCTTGTAGCCGTTGGCTTCAAGACCTGCCGGGAAGTCGAACGAGTATCCCCATGCCCGGTTGAGAGCCGGACGCTGCGGGAGCCCGCCGCCCGCCTCGTTCCAGAAGTTCTGGTGGTCGTTGCGGAGGATGAACTGCGAGAACGGAATCTCGACAAGCTTCCAACGGCTGGTCGATGAGCCCCAGTTGTCCAGGAAGGACGTGTTGTAGAGCGTTGCGACTTCACCGTTTTCAAAGCCGGTACGAATCTCGAACTTGATGTTGTTACCAGCGGTGGGTGACGCAGGGTTGTTCTCCTGCGATGCGTACCACCAGAATCGGATGCCACCGTAGTCAGACCAATCCTGTGGTTCTTCGAAGTTCTGCGTGATTCCAGCCCAACCACCGGACGGCACCTCGTAGGTTCCGGCCATGACGTGGTTGCCCGGCTGCGCAGCACCGTCGCGGTCGTCTTCGACGATCGCGAGAGTTGGGTGAACGTCAGGAGTCTGGCCCCAGGTACGAATACCAGGTTCCGCGGCTGCTTCAGTGGTCAGGTGCGGGTTGTCGTCGAAGGACTCAACCACACCGGCACGGTCCAGCAGTTCCAGGTCGTCGACGACGGCGATGTGGTCGCCCCACCAGCCGAGGGAAAGTGCGACACCGGTGATCTGACGTGTGTTGAAACTAGGCTCTTCGCCTTCGTCGTATCCTTCGACGTTGGTGTACCCGTGCGGGTTGGTGTCTTCATCGTATGGCCCGAAGTTGAAGATGACGCGCTTCCACTCATCGGAGTCGTCTGCGAAGTGCCACTGGTAAACGGTGTTGCCACCGCCTGGTGAAGCCGTCTTAATCTCGAAGAACAGGTCGTTCTTACCCGTGTCTTCACCCTTGAACCAGATGCTTGCCGCGCGGTAGTTGCTCCAGTTTGCCTGGAAGTCCCAGAAAGCACCGCCAGCGTCACCCCACGTCGATCCCGGCGGGTTGCCCGGACCTGAGTTGATGTCGAACTGAACAGCGTTGCTGCCCGGCGCCGCATCGGGACGGTCTGACGCAATAGTGGTCAGCACGGGGTGGTTGGGACCGAAGTTGAATCCGGGCCAGCCATCCTCGAAGTCCTCGAATACGGTCCAGTTGTTAGTGCTCGGAACTGGGTTTCCGTCACCGAGCGGAGGACGAATGGTGACCGTGTGAGTCGCGATTGGACTCAACTCGACAGCAGTGGATGGGTCACTCAGCGTCAGTGTGAAGGTTCCGGGCTCAGCTTCCTCTGGGATGACTGAAGTCACGTTGACAGAAGTCGTGCCTGCCGTAATGGTCAGGGTTTCGTCGACGGCTGCGTAGTCGTCCGGTGCTGTCGCTGTGCCGTCGGTCGAGGTGACCTTCACGGTGACGTCATCGTCAGCAGCCTTGTTCAGTTGTACAGGGACACTAACCGTGCCGCCTGGGTCAACCGCAGACGAACCGGAGGCGAAGCCTACGAAAACGTCCTCAGTGTATGACCACACCTCTGCCGAGAAGAACGAGTAACCGTAGTAGCGGTCACCCTCACCCCAGTTGTGAACGTTTTGCCTGGTCATGGTGATGCGCACGAACTGTGCTTCCACACCACCGAGATCGTGCTCGGTCGTTCCCTGGAGTACGGGACTGTCGGTCACGTTGACGACCTCAGTCCAGGTGGCGTCATCGTCGGAGACCTCGATGGTGAAGTCTGCAGCACCCGAGTCCCACACGAACTTCGCCGTTCCGAGCTTGGCGGAGGCACCTAGGTCAACCTTCCACCACACCGGCCCGCCGGTGTTGTCCGGAATGAACTCTCCGCCTTCACCCTCACCTTCGAACCCGGATCCCCAGCGAGTTGCCGGGTTACCGTCGTTTGCTTTGTCCGGCGAGAAGGTGTCGCCACCCCAGCGGGAGGCCGTGGCGGTCCCTGCCAGAGCCAAGTCAACTGGACCTGACGGTGTACCTGGGTCGTCTTCCTCGCCAACACCGTTGATGATCACTTCGTTGATGGCGTGGTTCCAGAAGTTTCCGTCCGTGCTACGGATGGTTTCAAGGTTGATCCGCAGATACTGAAAATCTTCGTTCAGAATCACATGGTTCGATAGCGGCAGGTCGCCACCATATCCTTCATCGAAGAAAAGACCTTCTGCGTTAGTCACGGCAATAGGGGTTGACCACGCGTTGCCATCGGTTGAAGTTTGAACGTTGTAGCTGGTGGCGTAGTTCCAGTCGAAAACGACTCGAGCCGAGTGAACCTCGGTAACTTCACCCAGGTCGAAATCAATGGCGACCTCGTAACCAGACTGACTCGTGTTTGGGTTATTGACAGTCTGGAACCGGGTGTTGAGGTTGCCATCATTGATGTTTGCCAGGAGGTGAATCCCGCCGTCTTCAGCGGAGGCGTCAACAGATGCCTCGACCTCAGCAGTCCGGGCAACGTTGACGAGGTCTGCGAATGCCGAGCCCGAGCCCCAGATCTCGAACTCGGAGAACTCGTAGCCCCATTCATTGAGCCCGTCACCCATTTCAATCTGGATGTACCGCGCGCTGGTGTCGGCAGGGAACTCCTCCTCTGTCACCTGGTGAGTCGCACTGTTAGTGAGTGCCTGACCAGCAGACCAATTGTTCCCATCATTTGAGGTTTGGACAGTGAAGTTTGCTGGGACTGCGCCACCCCAGTTGATTTTGAATGAGTCGAGGTCGGCTTCAGCACCGAGGTCGACAGTGTAAGTCACGTCATCCTCAGTAGCACCGGACTTCCAGAAGGTCGATGGGTTGCCATCGAAGGCACCGACTGCGGTCGAAGGGCGGTGGGTCGCAGTGGCACCTGCATACTTCGACAGGTTGATCAGGCCGGGGTCACCTGGCGCTGCTTGTGCAGGTGCTGCGAGCCCGGCAATGCCGAGCGCACCCACCACAGCAAGCGCAAGCGTGCGTGCCAGTGCCTTTCGGGGTCTACCGCGGACAGCCGCGGGGGCGGATTTAGACATTCTCTACTCCATCGTAGTTTTGGTCAGGCAGTGATAAGACCGACATCTGCTCGCGGGCCACCTTCGACCCATCCGCAGAAACGCTCCCACCTGCGTGCGCTACCGCCAGTGGTAGTGATGCAGATTAGGTACAAATACGTCGGCTCGGAACAGGATAACAACCATCGAGCCATCCATTCAATCCCGTTTTGCCAGATTCAGAGCATTTTTTAGCCCAGTTAGTCACCAACCGCCACCTTATTTTGCACCTTCACTGCGCAAATTGAGGATGATGACGGGAATCTGCAGCACCGAGGAGAGACGTCAGACTAGACCCAGAGCGCGAACCGCGTCACGCTCAGCAACGAGTTCATCCGTCGAAGCGTCAATGCGCACTCGTGCCCAATCCTCGAGTTCGAGATCCGGCACGATCTGCCAGTCACCAGCACGACTGATTGCCGGAAAGGAGCTGAACACGCCTTCGGGGACACCATATTCACCGTGCGACAGCAGCCCGACACTCGTCCACTCCCCTGCCGGGGTGCCTAGCGCCCAATCGTGAATATGGTCGACGACAGCGCCAGCTGCGGAAGCAGCCGATGACGCCCCGCGCACATCGATGATCTCGGCGCCACGCTTGGCAACCCGCGGGATGAACTCGTCCTCAAGCCATTGACGATCCTGCAAGGCAGCGATATCAGCCTGGACTCCCGCTGCAAACCGCACCTGCGATACGTCAGGGAACTGCGTACTGGAATGGTTGCCCCAGATAGTGAGGCCGGTGATCTCGTCCGTACCCGCGCCGGTGCGTCGCGCAATCTGGGCCAGCGCGCGGTTATGGTCGAGCCGTGTCAGGGCCGTAAAGCGCCGTTCGGGCACGTCCGGTGCATGCGCCTGAGCGATGAGCGCGTTCGTGTTCGCCGGGTTGCCCACGACGAGCACGCGCACGTCTTGGGCGGCATGCTCGTTGATCGCCTCGCCCTGTGGTGCGAAGATTCCCGCATTGGCAGCGAGCAGATCGGCTCGTTCCATCCCGGCTTGTCGCGGCCTCGCCCCGACCAGGATGGCGTAATTGGCGCCGGAGAATGCTTGCGCGGCATCGTCAAAGACATCGGCACTGGCAAGCAGCGGGAAAGCGCAGTCTTCCAGTTCTAGGACGACGCCTTCCGCCACCCGCACAGCAGCAGGAATCTCGAGCAGTTGCAATCGGACAGGGGTATCCGGCCCGAACATGGCACCCGAAGCGATCCGGGGCAGCAAAGCGTAACCGATCTGTCCTGCTGCCCCGGTGACGGTAACAGTCACAGGTTCACGACGCTGCCGGGGTGCAGCTCCTTGCATCACTGTTCTTATCTCCGTCGCACGCTAATAGTCTTCAGGTCTTGTCTCGGATATCAGGCCAGGCGAGCAGCCAGCGCCTCGTCCAGGGTACCCAGGAACTCTTCGGTGGTCTGCCACTCCTGATCCGGTCCCACCAAGAGCGCAAGGTCCTTGGTCATCTTGCCGGACTCGACCGATTTGATGATGACGTCTTCGAGCGTCTCGGCGAAACCGATGACCTCAGGGGTGCTGTCCAGTTTTCCACGGTGCTTCAACCCGCCGGTCCAGGCGAAGATCGACGCAATCGGGTTGGTCGAGGTCGGCTTGCCCTGCTGGTGCTGACGATAGTGACGGGTCACGGTGCCGTGTGCGGCTTCCGCCTCAACCGTCTTGCCGTCCGGGGTCATCAGCACCGAAGTCATCAGACCCAGCGAGCCGAAGCCCTGGGCGACCGTGTCGGACTGGACGTCACCGTCGTAGTTCTTGCAGGCCCAGACGTAGCCGCCTTCCCACTTCATCGCGGCAGCGACCATGTCATCGATCAGACGGTGCTCGTACGTGATTCCGGCAGCCTTGAACTGGTCGGCGAACTCCGTCTCGAAGACCTCAGCGAACAGGTCCTTGAACCGGCCGTCGTAGGCCTTCAGAATCGTATTCTTCGTTGAGAGGTAAACGGGGTACCCGCGCTGCAGACCGTAGGCGAACGAGGCACGGGCAAAGTCACGGATGGATTGGTCCAGGTTGTACTGCACCTGGGCGATACCGCCAGCAGGGTACTGGAAGACCTCGTGCTGTATCGGCTCAGAGCCGTCCTTCGGGGTGAAGGTCACGGTCAGCGTGCCCTCGCCCGGCACAACGAAGTCCGTGGCACGGTATTGGTCACCGAAAGCGTGACGTCCGATGATGATCGGCTTGGTCCAGCCGGGGACCAGTCGTGGGATATTCGAGATGATGATCGGCTCGCGGAAGACCACACCGCCAAGGATGTTACGGATCGTCCCATTGGGCGAACGCCACATCTTCTTCAGACCGAATTCCTCCACACGTGCCTCGTCCGGAGTGATGGTCGCACACTTGACACCGACGTTGTACTGCTTGATCGCGTTAGCAGCGTCGATGGTGATCTGATCGTCCGTTGCGTCCCGGCTCTCAACCGACAGGTCGTAGTACTTCAGGTCGATGTCGAGATAAGGGTGGATCAGCCGGTCCTTGATGAATTGCCAGATAATTCGGGTCATTTCATCGCCGTCGAGTTCAACAACCGGTGATGCAACCTTGATCTTGGACATAGTTCGACTCTCCTGTCGACGATGTGGTGGGTTCCACCCAAGGCTACCGGATATTTCGACATCAAGATGTTTCGGCACACATTGAGGTCATTGAGTTGACACTGTGGACTTAACTAGGCGGTTGTCAGACTCCAGTGGCAAGATGCAATCGAGGCGTTGTCTCATCGACGAGCTACTCGCTCGGCGCACTGTCCTATAAGAACAAGAACAGGAAGACCATGACCGATCAGTCTGTCCCGCCACCCTCGTCTTCGGTATCGACGGTGGTTAACTCTGACGAGGCCAGTTCCAATCCCTATGAGCCTGTCGTAGGCGATGCCTCAGCAATCGACAATATTGCGGCCCCATCCAGGGCACCATCCCTCATCGCCAAGTTCGGTGCGGAGTTCTTCGGCACCTTTGTGCTGATCTTCCTCGGTGTGGGCGCAGCGCTGTTCGCCGGGGTACTTGGTCTTGGTCAACTGGGCATTGCACTCGCCTTCGCGATCGGCCTCACCGCTGCCATCGCCGCCGTAGGACAGGTGTCCGGCGGCGCGTTCAACCCGGCTGTCTCCTTCGGTCTTGCCCTATCTGGCCGGATCTCGTGGAAAGAGCTGGTCGTGCACTGGCCAGCTCAGTTGGCCGGTGGTGCCTTTGGCGCACTCGTTCTGTGGGCGGTAGCTCCGCGCCAATACGACGTGCTCGAAGGCCTGCAGTCGCGCTCTCGTGCTGACCTCTTCCAAGGCGCCGCAAACGGATTCGGCACACACGGACCTGGGTTCGACGGTTCCGCCGCCGAGCAGATGCAGATGTACCTGGACCAAGGCGCGACCCCCGAGATGATTCAGCAGGCTCTTGACTCCGGTCAGATCACCCTGGCCTCGTCGATGGAGATCGGCCTGACCGGAGCGCTCATCATTGAGGCCGTCGCCGTCGCGGTCTTTGTCGGTGTCATCCTGGCGATCACCGATGCTCGCAGCAAGATCAAGTTCCAAGCCGTTGTCATCGGTCTGCTGCTCGGCGGACTTTTGATCGTCACCATCCCGCTGACCAATGGCAGCATCAACCCGGCACGTTCCTTCGCCGCGGCTATCTTCGCCGGTGACTGGGCCTGGAGCCAGCTTTGGGTCTTCGTCGTGGCGCCGCTGCTCGGCGCGGCCATCGCAGCACTGTTCTATCGCGGTTTCGCCTTCGGTGTGCTCGAAGAGACCACAGGCGAGATCGACGGACTCGAGGGTGAGTTCTTCGCAGATGCGTCCGCTGAAGTCGACACCACAGCAGTTAACCTGCCAGGTGGAGTCGTCTCAACCGATATCGACGCAGCGCAACAGTGGGCGACCTCGGCTGCGGACTCTGCCGCTTCATCCACCGGTAGCGATGCTGAAGAAGCGGCGGCTACCGAAGAAGCATCCGGCGAGGCGACGGATGCCGACGGCGAAGAGCCCGAAGGCGACACTGTCCTACGCTGATCACTCAGTGCCACTAGTTAAGTGGGCTAGGTCGATGGGCCGGTTGCGCAGTTGCGCGACCGGCCCATCGGCGTTGCCGCAGGTTTTCTCATGTTGCAGCAGGCAAACAAACAGACAACCGGGAAGTTTGCCTGCGGCATCTGCGTGGGATGGGCAGGCGGAACGCTTCGCCGCGGTTACAACTCAGCTGCGGTTACAACTCAATTCCGCTGAGCAGGAGCACTTCCAGCACCACGGCGCAGAGCACGAATATCGTCACGTCAAACCCACGTCCGCGATTCACCAGAGCCGGGATCTTGATCGCAGGCACTATCAGCCGCATGACCGCAGCAATCGTCATCACCCCTGCAAGGCCGTGAATGGCGACATCGACACTGACGAAGACCGCCAACAGCACCACAGCGCCTGCCAACAGCAACAGCAGGAACTGACCTCGTCCCGATCCAAGCGTAAAAGCAAGGCCGCCAGGCTTGGCTGTCACTGGAATCGTAGGCGTCTCCACCTTCGCTGCCGGTCGAGGGGCACTCGCTGCGACAATATCCGGTTTCGTTGTTGAAGCGACATCCTCACCATGCGACCGCAACGGCCAAGGCTGTGCCCCAGGGGTCGAAGCCGGGTCAGTTGCCATGGCTTCCTCCTGGTGCGTCGAATCGTTCAACATCGTGGCTTTTCTCACCGTTGTGCGTTGTCTGATGGCCGCGCCTAGTGCGCGAAGTGGCGTGTTCCTGTCAGATACAAGGTAACCCCTGCAGCCTGTGCTGCCGCAATCACCTCGTCGTCGCGAATGGACCCGCCCGGCTGGACCACGGCCTTGACGCCAGCATCCAACAGCACCTGCAAACCATCCGCGAACGGGAAGAATGCGTCCGAAGCGGCAACAGCGCCGCGTGCGCGTTCTTGACCGTCGGCAAGTGAGTTCGCCCGTTCGACAGCCAGTCGGCACGAGTCAACGCGGTTGACCTGTCCCATGCCGACACCGACGGCACCGCCATCACGTGCCAGCAGGATCGCATTCGACTTGACTGCACGCACCGCGCGCCATGCGAACATCAGATCGGTCAGTGTCGCATCGTCCGGAGCCGGTCCCGCAGCCAGGGTCCAGCCGGTCGGGCTGTCGCCTTCGGCATCGAGCCGGTCGGCTTCCTGCACCAGGATCCCACCTGAAACGGGGCGGACCTCGAATCGGTTCGACGGCGGCTGGTCGACCTGTAGCAGTCGAATGTTCTTCTTCGCCTGCAGCAGTTCAAGAGCCTCGGGCTCGAAACCGGGTGCGACGACCACCTCAGTGAAGACGTCGGCGATTTGCCGGGCTGCTGCCTCGGTGACGACGGCGTTGGCCGCGATCACACCGCCGAAAGCAGAGACGGGGTCACAGGCATGGGCCTTCGCATGCGCTGCGGCCACATCGGCCCCTACTGCGATACCGCACGGGTTGGCGTGCTTGATGATCGCCACAGTCGCCTGCGTGCCGTGGTCGTGAGCGGCCCGCCACGCGGCGTCGGCGTCAACGTAGTTGTTGTAGCTCATGGCTTTGCCGTGCAATTGCGTGGCCTGCGCCAGCCCTGTCTCGCCGTTGGTGGCGCGGTATAACGCGGCACCCTGATGCGGGTTCTCACCGTAGCGCAGCACGTCAGCGCGCTCGTAGGTCTGCGCGTGCCAAGAAGTAAGTCCGGTATGGACGAGTTCTCCGTCGCGCTCGACCTGATCAGTCGGCGAGACGACCTGGCTCATCCAGGTGGCGACAGCCACGTCATAGTTCGCGGTGTGCATGAAAGCCGCCGTCGCGAGCGCCTTGCGCTCGGCGTAGGTGAAGCCACCGTCGGATAATGCCTGAATCACGGCCGCGTATTGCGACGGGTCGGTGATCACTGCAACACTCGGGTGGTTCTTCGCGGCCGCACGAACCATCGACGGTCCGCCGATGTCGATCTGTTCGACGCACTCATCCGGGTCAGCGCCGCTGGCGACGGTCTGCGTGAACGGGTACAGATTGACGCACACGAGTTCAAAAGGCTCAATGTCGAGATCTGCCAATTGTGCGATGTGGTCGGACTTACGGGTGTCTGCCAGGATTCCAGCGTGCACGCGAGGGTGCAATGTCTTGACTCGTCCTTCAAGACACTCGGGGAAGCCAGTGACGTCCTCAACCGGAACAACCGGAATGCCCGCGTCTGCGACAGTCTTGGCGGTTGATCCGGTCGACACGATCTGCACACCGGCACTGTGTAGCGCCGTCGCCAGTTCCACCAGAGAAGTCTTGTCGTAGACCGAGAGCAGGGCTCGGCGAATAGGGCGACGTGAATCGTCCGCCAACTGAATATCGGGGGCTGTGGGGGTGGCCATCTTTCTCCTCGCCAGTATCCGATCTGTTCATAGCGCGGCAGTGACCGACCGACAGATCCGTGACATGTATTGGTCTTCGAGCACCCAGGCGGACAATGCGTAGACGAGACGGCAGTTCACTTCCTGATGGTTGAATCCATCTGCGCCAGTTGTGAACCACATATCAGTCTAGCGCCTAGTTAGCGGCCGGTCGCAGTCATCCTCGGCTCCACGATGGTGCGGCGTCCCTGCACGGTGATAGTGGCAAGTGCCAAGCGCGGCACCCAGGAGACGAGCAGATCGCGTTCGACTGCCTTGATGCGCTCATGCAAGGTGGCCTCGTCATCTTCGTCGTCAATCTGGACAGCGCCTTGCGCCAAGACCGGACCGGTATCGACCCCGGCATCGACGACGTGCAGGGTGCAGCCAGTGATCTTGACGCCTGCGGCAAGCGCGTCGCGCACCGCATGAGCCCCTGGGAATGAGGGCAGTAACGCAGGGTGGGAGTTGACCACCCGGTTCGGGAATCGCGCCAAGAACGGCTCACTGAGAATCCTCATGAATCCAGCACTGAGCACCAGATCCGGGTTGAAAGCCTGCACGGTTTTGGCCAGTGCCAGGTTCCACACACCGCGGTCAGCGAAGTCCTTCGGTTGCACCACTGCTGTGGCCACACCTGCCGCTTCGGCCAATCGCAAGGCGCCCGCATCCGGGACATCAGAGATAACCGCGACGATGCGTGCACCGTAACCGTCTTGGCGTTGCGCATCGAGCACGGCCTTCATCGTCGAACCGGCACCGGAGGCGAGAACTACAACTCGTCCAGAATCGGTGACAGGAATATCGGAAGGGGCAGGCACGTCAGGTTGTTGCGTCACTCGGTCTACCTTAGTGAATCGCGAGCGGATTGATCCAACGAGTCGTACTGATCAGCTTCGTCGTCATCGCTCGTGCCCATACCGAACCAGGCCTTGCCAGCGCCAACCCAACCTGTGATCAGGTGACGTGTCGCGGACAGCCGCGAAACCACGATCAATACCAGGCCCACCAGTGTCAATGCTGTCACCAGCGCACTGGTGACCAGCCAGGACGCACCAGCTGTCTGCAGCCGACCTGGGCCTGCGCTACCGGCCGTCACTGCGATCAAGAACGCGGTGACCGCAGCGATGGCGACCGTCGCAGTGACAGCGGCGACCGCTACTTGGCGCAGTCGAACCGGCTCACCATCGTTGTGTCGCGTCAGGGCCCGCCACACCATGGCACCACCAAGCATCCCGACGAGAATCAGAAGCAACGGCAGCCACTTCGTCCAACTTCCCGCCATGTCACCGGTGGGCAGCGCTGAGACGAGCGGGACGGCGGGCATAGGGTCCAAGGAGGCTTCCCCCGGGGCGAAGTGGCTTCCCGCACCGAGCTGAAAGCCCGCGCCGCTAAGCCAGGCGACCGCCCAAACGGCCAAAGTCAGCACATACCCGGATTGCGCCATACCCAGGACAATGCCGCCGACGCCATCGGGTGCCAGAGAGACCAAAACATCGCCGGAGGCTGCTCGTCCGGCCACTGCCCACACCATGACAAAAACCGCGCCCACCCCCACGAGGGTCGCCACTGTGACCGCAGCACCACAAAGGCCTGCTCGTACCGCTGCCGTGGGATGGAACCAAGAAGGCAGGCGTCGCGCCAAAGCTGCGATGCTGGCGCGGAACGCTACGCCCTCGTCCCCCGAACGCAAACCGATGTAACTGCTGATCCCAGCGATCAGTGCAGTGACCAGCACCGCCCGAGCGATATCGGAGGGGAACATCAAGGTGAAGATCACCACGATGGCCACATACGTAGTTACAAAGCCAACGAAGGTGCTCGCACTGCGGTTCACGGAGCGACGTGCGGACAGATAACAGCAGATTCCGGCAAGCGCGCCAAATCCCCAAGGGATCAAAGAGACGGTGACATCGCCCACAGCAGCCGTTCCACCATGGGCGAGCAACCATAGCCGTGATGCCACGCCGACTGCGGCGCGCCAACTATCCTGCGTGGTCACTTGGGCTGCGGCAGCGACGAACGTCGCCACTGCGGGAACGACGAACAGCCCCCACGACCAGGCGAAAGCTTGAATGGCCGCGATCATTCCGAGGAACCACGACGGCAGTGGGCGCGACTGAGCCGTGTCCGCTTCAATGATCCTGCTACGTCGAGCGGCGGGTATCTCGGTGTCAGCCGCAGTCGAGTTTTTGGGTGACGGGCTCGTTGCCGACGCACCGGTTCTAGGAGTTGCCGGACGAGCCCGTCGTTGGGTCGAATTCGATTCCGGACCGCCGGGACGAGTCGTGCCACGTGCCGCGGGTCGCTTCCCGCGCGCAGCCGTGGGGCTTGGACGCGAACCAGAAGGTCGCGGCGCGTGGGGTCGATTCGTCATATATTCCATGTTGCCGTGTACGAGCGCCAATTCTCATTAGGCTCGCCACTTGCGTCGATTCGCAGCATTCCTTTCGGTTCTCCCTGGAACTTTGGGACGAGACGATGCAAACACTGCGAACCGACGCGGTCGCTTCTGAAACTAGGTCAGGCCGACAGGACCTCACGCAGTAGACGCGCGGTTTCGGATGGCGTCTTGCCCACCTTGACTCCGGCTGCCTCCAGCGCTTCCTTCTTGGCCTGAGCGGTACCAGAGGAACCGGACACGATGGCACCGGCGTGGCCCATGGTCTTGCCTTCTGGAGCGGTGAATCCTGCGACATAGCCCACGACGGGCTTGGTCACGTTCTGTTCGATGTACGCGGCTGCGCGTTCTTCAGCGTCACCGCCGATTTCACCGATCATCACGATGGCCTCAGTCTGCGGGTCCGCCTCGAATGCTGCCAACGCGTCGATGTGCGTGGTTCCGATAATCGGGTCGCCACCGATACCGATAGCGGTGGAGAAGCCGAGGTCACGCAACTCGTACATCATCTGGTAGGTCAGTGTGCCCGACTTGGATACGAGCCCGACCTTGCCCGGACCGGTGATGTCGGCGGGAATGATGCCCACATTCGACTTTCCAGGGCTGATGATGCCAGGGCAGTTAGGGCCGATCAGGCGCACGCCACGTTCGGCGGCCAACGCGTAGAACTGCGCGGAGTCCGCGACGGGAACGCCTTCGGTGATGATGACGATCAGCGGCACTTGCGCTTCGATCGCCTCGATAACCGCTGCCTTGGTGAATGCCGGGGGCACGAAGATCACTGAGACGTCGGCACCGGTGATATCGACTGCCTCCGCGACCGAACCGAAGACGGGGATTTCGACGTCTTCGTCTGTGACAGTGAACTCGACTGAGGTACCGGCCTTGCGGGGGTTGACGCCACCGACGATGGACGTGCCCGAAGCGAGCATGCGGCTGGTGTGCTTTTGGCCTTCTGACCCGGTCATGCCTTGCACGATGACCTTGGAAGACTCGTCAATGAAGATTGCCATGTTCTTTTCCTTGAGAAGTATTCGTAGCGGGTCAGGCTTGAGCGGCCAGTTCGGCAGCCTTGTCGGCACCGCCGTCCATCGTTTCGGACAGCGTGACCAAGGGATGTCCGGCGGCTTCCAGAATGCGACGACCTTCAGCCACGTTGTTCCCGTCGAGACGCACAACGAGCGGCTTGGTCGCCTGGTCACCGAGGATTTCGAGGGCGGAGACGATGCCGTTGGCGACCTCGTCACAGGCTGTGATTCCACCGAAGACGTTCACAAATACGCTGCGGACCTGCGGGTCGCCAAGAATGACGTCGAGACCGGCTGCCATCACGGCTGCTGATGCGCCACCGCCGATGTCGAGGAAGTTGGCAGGCTTGACTCCGCCGTGGTTCTCCCCCGCGTATGCGACCACGTCGAGTGTTGACATGACGAGGCCGGCACCGTTGCCGATCACACCGACTTCGCCGTCGAGCTTGACGTAGTTCAGATCGTTCTCTTTAGCCTTTGCTTCGAGTGGATCTGCTGCGTCCTTGTCCTCGAGCGCTTCATGATCTGGGTGACGGAAGCTGGCGTTCTCGTCAATGGAGACTTTCCCGTCCAGCGCGACGATGTCGCCGCCGCCGGTGAGGACGAGCGGGTTGACCTCGACCAGGGTTGCGTCTTCGGCGTCGTAGACCCGCCAGAGTTTTTGCAGTACTTCGGCGACCTGCCCCGTGATGGCCTCGTCGAATCCCGCCGCGGTCACGATCTCGGCGGCCTTCGCCTCGTCGATGCCCACGCGTGGATCGACCTCGACCTTGGCCAGGGCCTCGGGACGTTCCACCGCCAACTGCTCGATTTCCATACCGCCTTCGACGCTCGCCATGGCGAGGTACGAGCGGTTGGCACGGTCGAGCAACACCGAGAAGTAGAACTCTTGAGCGATGTCGGCACCTGCGGCGATCATCACGCGGTGCACGGTGTGCCCCTTGATGTCCATCCCCAAGATGGTGTTCGCGTGTTCGCGGGCCTCGTCGGCGCTGCGCGCGAGCTTCACACCGCCCGCCTTGCCGCGGCCGCCAGTCTTTACTTGCGCCTTGACGACAACCACTTTGGAGCCGTCTGCGATCAATTTTTCAGCTGCCGCATGTGCTTCGTCGCCAGTGGTGGCTACGATTCCCGCGAGCACGGGTACGTCGTGTTTTTCGAAGACATCGCGAGCTTGATACTCGAACAGGTCCACCCTCGTTGGTCCTTCCCTGAGCCGGATCGAAGTGTCTTGATGTCAAGACAACTTCTCCTAGGGTAGTCCGAATTATCGACAACCATGTTTCAAGTGACGTTCCGGGTGATTATGTCAGGTCGAACGTGATCATCGGCACCAAGCGCGTCGGCCGTTCTTGGTCACATCCCGGTCGCGGAGCACTACCGCGAATCGGTCTGAATGCGTGCGGCAGGCCTGTCGGAAGTCCTTGCGGCGGTACTCAACGGCAATGACCTGACTGCCGTAGTGCCGCCAGTACTGCTTGCATTCGCGGTAACGCCCGCACTCTTCTGCGACGGCGAAATCGAAACCGATACGGGTACCGTCGAAGTTGGACCAGTTCTTCTGCCCCGCGGCCAGGCCAGCGCGGTGCGCCTGGCGCACCAATAGTGTGGCGAATCTTTTGGTGTGGCGGGGTTTGATCAGTTTCCTGCTTCTCGCGAATGAATCGAGGTTGTCGAACTCGACGGCGTCGAAGCCATCTTTGGCGCATTGATCGATCCAGCGACCCACAATCCGCGCCAGTCGTTTCCGCTTCTTGAGGGTGCGAATATCGAGGATGTGCTCGTCCCATTCGGTATCGCGAACTAACTGACCGCCATTCTTAAGCAGCAGCCCACGGCGCGTTTTCCAGAACTTGGCTTCATCCGGCTGGGTCTGGAAGGCGTTGACGTAGCAGACGTTGTGGTGGCCTTTTGCCGGTTTCGCCTTGCGGTCACGTACCACGATGCCGACGTTCGGCGCCGGGCGGGCGGCTCCGCCTATCTGATAGTCGGCATCGGTCTTGGGCAACGGTGTGATTTGCGGGGCAGCGTTCTGCGGGTCCGCAGTGTTGGGCAGTGCGGCGTTCGCCCCGGCAGTCGGCAGCGTCAACACGAGGACGAGCATGCCCACAATCACTTTCAGCGACATGCCCATATTGGCGAACCTTTCGAGTTAACTCACTTCTCCACCAATCTACGCCGAGCGGCGCCACACCGGCCCGACACCGGCGGTCAGTTTGAGGGGATGGCAAGGCACCACCTGGACCCCGTGACATCTTCACCGGCTATGTAAAAGTGGCCGGTTCGTTTACCTTCCACTTTCACAAAAGTCGTCCACTTCTGATGTGAGTGCGCGGAGCCCGAGAGTACGGGGCGCGAGGGCGTGGCACAGAAACGAAGGTGCGACATAGTTACGGGACACGGCGCAGTGCGGGGTAGCGGGTAGCCGTCCGGGATGCGTGCAGGACCCGGCTACAACTTGGTGACCGGCGCCATCCTCAGCAGCAGTCGTTTCGCGTCCCCGGTTCCGAAATCAACCCGCGCCACGGTATTGCGGCCGGTCCCTTCGACACCGACAACAGTTCCCAAGCCGAACTTGTCATGCGTGATCCGGTCCCCCACGGCAAGGTTCGGGATCGGCGCATCACTTGAGGCGCGCTGCGCGGCAGCCCCGGCACCGCTCGCTCCCCGAGAACCGCCAGATGATCCGAAACCAGAACTGCCAAACGAGGACCGACCCGCACCCACCGGTGGCGCAAAATCAGCATCGTCGTCATAGCGAGAGGAGCCTCGTCCGCCACCAGAACCATAACCATCGGAACCGCCGCGATACCGCGAACCGTTGCCATACGATCCCCAGGAATCGCGTAACAACTGCACGGACGATTCGCGCCTTCGCCAGTCGATGAGTTCTTCGGGAATCTCATCCAGGAACCGCGAGGGCGGGAACTCCTGCGACTGCCCCCACGCCGAACGAGTCGCCGACCGGGTGATGTACAGCAACTCGCGAGCGCGTGTGATCCCCACGTAGGCGAGACGGCGTTCTTCCGCGAGTTCATGCTCGTCCCCCAGCGAACGCAGGTGCGGGAAAGTACCGTCCTCCATACCGGTGAGGAACACCACCGGGAACTCCAGTCCCTTCGCGGTGTGCAATGTCATCAGCGTGACCACACCCGAATCGTCCTCGTCACCGGGAATCTGATCCGAATCGGCGACCAACGACACCCGCTCAAGGAAGTCAGCCAAGTCTCCGTCAGGGAAATCCGTGGCGAACTCCACCGCGACCGCATGGAACTCGGCCAGGTTCTCAATGCGCGGATAGTCCTGCACATCGTCACTGGCGCGCAGCGCAGCCAAGTATCCGGTCCGATCAAGGATCTGTGCCAGCAGTTCATCGGTGCCGTGTTCCGCAGCGAACGCGGTGAACTCGTCCAATAGTTCCACAAATGCTGTGATCGGCTTCAGCGCGCGGGTGGTGATGCCTGGGATTTGCTCAGCCATCCGCAAGGCCGCCCCGAAACTCACGTCACGATGCGCCGCGAACTGCGCGACCACCGCTTCAGATCGGTCTCCGATCCCTCGCTTCGGCACATTGAGGATGCGGCGCATTGACACGTCGTCGTCAGGGTTCGACACTGCCCGCAGGTAGGCGACGGCGTCCTTGATCTCGCGCCGGTCGTAGAACTTCGTGCCACCGACCACCTTGTAGGGCAGCCCGACTCGGATGAACTCTTCTTCCAGTGCACGGGACTGCGCGTTAGTGCGATAGAACACCGCCACGTCACGATAACGCGCGGCATCATCGTCGCTGAGCTTGTCGATCTGCTCTGCAACGAATCGCGCCTCCGCGTGCTCGTCATCGGCAACATAACCGACGATCTGCGCACCAGCACCAGAATCGGTCCACAACCGCTTGGCACGCCGACCGTTATTTCGGGCGATCACCGCGTTCGCGGCAGACAGAATCGTCTGTGTGGAACGGTAGTTCTGTTCCAGCACAATGGTGCGCGCATCCGGGTAATCGTGCTCGAACTCCTCGATATTGCGGATCGTCGCACCGCGGAACGCATAAATTGACTGGTCCGAGTCTCCGACCACTGTGAGTTCCCCCGCAGGCACACCGGAAGGGTCGCCACCGCCGACCAGTTCGCGTACCAAAATGTACTGCGCGTGGTTGGTGTCCTGGTACTCGTCAACCAGAATGTGCCGGAACCGACGTCGGTAATGCTCCGCGACCAACGGCTGCTGCTGCAGCAATTGCACCGTGAGCATGATGATGTCGTCAAAGTCGACCGCGTTGGCGCTGCGGAGCCGCTCTTGATAACGGGTGTAAACGCTGGCCAGAACCTGCGCGAATGCGTCGGCGCCGCCGCTGGCAGAATCCGCCTGCACGGCATATTCCTCAGCCGTGACCAGCTCGTTCTTCAGATCGGAGATCTTGTTGGCGAGCACTTTGGCTGGGAATTTCTTGACGTCAAGGTCCAGTTCGCGCGACACCAATGTCATCAGTCGTTGCGAGTCGGCCGCGTCATAGATCGAGAAGGAGGAGCGCAATCCGACGTGATCGTGCTCGGATCGCAGTATCCGCAGACAGGCGGAGTGGAAAGTGGCCACCCACATGCGCCGTCCCGGTGCCCCCACCAGATCAATGACCCGTTCGCGCATCTCAGCGGCGGCCTTGTTGGTGAAGGTGATTGCGAGGATCTGCCCCGGCGTGGCGCGCCCAGTCGCCAGGAGGTAGGCGATGCGATGCGTCAGCACCCGGGTCTTGCCAGACCCGGCTCCCGCGACGATCAGCAGCGCCGAGCCTTCGTGTTCGGCGGCGGCGCGCTGTTGCGGGTTCAGCGAACCGAGTAGTTCCTCATGGTCGGGGGCCACCTCGAATAACGTGCCGTCGCCTGCAACGATGTCCCGCGCCGCAGTCGCACCAGAAGCAGCGTCGCCGCCCGCTTCATCAGCGTCCAAGGGCGCGAAACTCGGCAGGCGTGACTGTGATCCGCCAGCGGGGCGCTGCTGCGCCAATCGGGATGTCAAAGTGTCGAACAGAGAAGCCATGATGGCACCAGCGTAGTTCGATCCGGTGACATTTCGACACGGCCACACTGGGTCCCCTGGTATTGCTGCAGGACATCTTTCTTGTTGCCGGGAAACAAACCGTCGACAAGAAAGATTTCCTGCGGCAACCGCCAGCACTGCAAAGTGTCCAGGATGTGAACTCGCATGGAAGTTGCATATGTCGGAACCGTACCGTTTTGTGCACGGTCGTCCAGCCCCAGGACGACCCACCTGACGCAGACTTCGCCTAATGACGAGGACGACGATGACTGAGCCCGACCCGCAGGCCACCGCAACACAGCCCCCCGCCGCGGACACACCTGCCACAGCGAAGGAACCCGCTGCACCGCCTGCGCGACCCGCGCGAAAAGCGCGACCGGCTCGTCCCAATGGTCAGTGGAAAGTGGATGGAACCGCACCCCTGAACACCAATGAGGAGATCAAGCAGCGCGACGACGGATTGAACGTCAGAGAACGCATCGAAACGGTCTACGCCAAGGGCGGCTTCGACTCGATCGACAAGGAAGATCTGCACGGTCGCTTCCGCTGGTGGGGGCTGTATACGCAACGCAAGCCCGGAATCGATGGGGGCCGTACCGCACAACTCGAAACCGAGGAAATCGAAGACAAATACTTCATGCTGCGGGTACGCGTCGATGGCGGTGCGCTCTCGGTCGAACAGCTTCGCGTCATCGCGGAGATCTCGCAGGAATTCTGCCGGGATACCGCTGACATCACCGACCGGCACAATATCCAGTTCCACTGGGTCGAAGTCGAGGCGATGCCGGAAATCTGGCGCCGCTTGGAGGCCGTGGGCCTGCAGACCACAGAGGCTTGCGGTGACGTTCCACGTGTCATCCTCGGTTCGCCGGTGGCCGGGGTCGCCAAGGATGAGGTCATCGACCCGACTGACATCATCGCTGAGATCGTGCGCCGTTATGTGGGCGACCCGTCGTTTTCCAACCTGCCGCGCAAGTACAAGACCGCGATCACCGGCCACCCCAGCTTTGACGTGGTTCCTGAGATCAATGACTTCTCGCTGGTGCCGGTCACACATCCAGAACTCGGCATCGGCTTCGATCTGTGGGTCGGCGGGGGCTTGAGCACCTCGGCACACCTGGCACAGCGATTAGGCACCTTTATCGAGCCGAGCCTCGTCCCTGACGTTTGGGTGGGTGTGACGTCGATTTTCCGCGACTACGGTTATCGTCGATTGCGCAACCGTGCGCGACTGAAGTACCTGATGGCCGATTGGGGTCCGGAGAAGTTCCGGCAGGTCCTCCAGGACGAGTACCTGGGTTACGCGCTGCCCGATGGTCCGGCACCGGCGCAACCCACCCGCTCCGGTGACCATATCGGCGTGCACGAGCAAAAAGACGGCAAGTTCTACATCGGTGCCGCCCCGTATGTCGGCCGTACCTCGGGCACTGCGCTGCTCGGTATTGCGGATCTGGCCGCTTCGGTTGACTCGGACCGGATCAGGCTGACGCCATATCAGAAGCTGCTCATCTTGGATGTCGCAGAAGACGATGTCGATCAGGTTGTCTTCGGGCTGCGTGACCTCGGCTTCGAAACCCATCCTGGGACCTTTCGCCGCTCAACGATGGCCTGCACCGGCATCGAATACTGCAAGCTGGCGATTGTCGAGACCAAACAGACCGCGACCACTGCGATCCGGCAGCTCGAGGACCGGTTGGGGGCGTTTGCGGACGAGCACAAGCTCCTGCCGATCACTTTGAACGTCAACGGTTGCCCGAACTCGTGCGCCCGCATTCAAACCGCTGACATCGGGCTGAAGGGTCAGTTGGTGATGAATGACGAGGGCGACCAGGTTCCTGGTTTTCAGGTCCACCTCGGCGGCGGCTTGATCTCCGAACAGCGTGAAGAAGCCGGAGTGGGACGTACCGTGCGGGGTCTGAAGGTGACGGCTGACGGTATCGCGGACTATGTGGAACGGGTCACGCGCAGTTACGTCGATGGGCGCGAGGACGACGAGACTTTTGCCTCATGGGCACTACGTGCCGAGGAAGAACTGTTGAAATGACCGAACTCGACGAGCACAACAGGCTGGGCGCACTGTTCGAATCTGGTGCACCTGACCTGCTAGAGCAGCAGCAGGCGGCTGCTCGTCGTGCTGCGCAACAAGCCGATGGGCAGCGTCGCCGCGAGCAGTCGCGTCCGCGACGCAGCGAGTCGCTGTTGCGCGATATCGCGGTGTCGGGCCGTGCGAGACTTCATGGCTCTGGGGTCGGCGCCCCAGACGAGGCGACCACGGACCAAGTGCTGCACTGGACCATTGAACAGTTTGGCGACCGTATCGCGGTGGCAAGCTCGATGGCCGACACTGTTGTGGCTCACCTGGTCTCGCAGTACAAGCCTTGGGTCGATGTGCTTTTCGGCGATACCGGCTATCACTTCGAAGAGACGTTGCAGACCCGGCAGCGGGTGGCGGATACGTTGAAGGTCAATGTCATTTCAGTGCTTCCGGCCCAAAGCGTGGCGGAGCAGGATGCCAGTTATGGCCCACGGCTGTATCAACGTGATCCAACGGAGTGCTGCCGCCTGCGCAAAGTCGTGCCGCTGCGCGACCGTCTGGCTGATTACGAAGTGTGGATCACCGGACTGCGCCGCGACGATGCTCCGTCGCGTGCCAACGCACCGTTAGTGGTGTGGGATCAGGCCAACAAACTGGTCAAGGTCAACCCCATTGCGGCCTGGAGCGACGAGCGAGTCGCTGCCTACATCCGCGATAACGATGTGATCGTCAACCCGTTGCTGTCGCAGGGATATCCGTCGATCGGTTGCGCGCCGTGCACGAGCCGGGTGGCGCCCGGAGAGGACACCCGCTCCGGACGTTGGGCCGGACAGACCAAGACTGAGTGCGGGTTGCACGTCATCTAGCACTGCGTGGGCGTGGGTCTCGACAGGCTCGACCACCGGGAAGGTAAGGGGGCTGCCCGACCACCTACTGACCGGATCTCAGATGAACACGGCAAGCACGATGTTGACCACGGTGAGACCACCGATAGCGTGCTTGATTCCGGGCTTCGCGGCCTCCGGGCGGTTCTTCGCGATGAGAGCGAGAATCACCACAACGAGCGCCACCGTCAGTTTGATCCCGATCTTGACCATGTTGAAGTCGCGATCGCCCATCTCACCAATACCGACCATGGCGATACCGGACACCAACGCGGTCAGTGCACCGTGCAGTGTGCCGCGATACACCTCCGGTTGTTTGATCGTCGCGATGTAACCGCCCAGCACGATGGCCCAACCGACGAAGTGCAGCACCAGGAAAAAGCTATAGAGGAAGTCCATGATGCGATCGTACGAAAGGAAAGCGCGTGGTGTCCAAGGGCGGGACACGCTGACTGGTTCCGTCAGATACCCTGACCGTTCCCTAACGTACTTGCTTGAAATACGGCCTTTCTATGATGGATTCGAGGCCCAAGTCAGTTACAGCAGTCGGCGAGCAGCCGCCCAGCGTGTGATCTCGTGGCGCGATGAAAGCTGCAGTTTGCGCAGCACGGCGGAGACATGGGTTTCGACTGTCTTGACGGAGATGAACAGTTCCGCGCCCACCTCGCGGTAAGAGTAGCCCCTGGCGATCAGACGCATGACTTCTTGTTCTCGCGCGGACAGTCGGTCGAGTTCCTCGTCGCGTTCCGCGACCTGCATGTCGGGCGCGCCGAAGGAGTCGAGCACAAAGCCCGCCAGTCGAGGCGAGAACACCGCGTCGCCACCCGCGACTCGTCGCACCGCGTCGGCGAGTGCATCGGGTTCGATGGTCTTGGTGACATATCCGCGTGCTCCGGCGCGGATCACTGAGACAACATCGGTGGCCGCATCAGAAACAGACAGCGCCAGCATGCGCGATGGTGATTGCGCTTGGGCGCATCGTGCGGCAACCTCGGCTCCCCCGCCACCGTTGCCGCCGGGCAGGTGCACATCGAGCAGCACCACATCCGGCCGGAGTTCAGTGATCGCGGCGACAGCCTCGTCAACGTCTCCCGCTTGTCCCACCACCTGGAAATCATCGGGCAAGGTGGAGATCACGCCTGCACGGAACATGGCGTGGTCGTCAACGATGACGAGACGCAGCAGGGTGGCCGATTCGGTCTGATCAGTCATGAGTTCTCGTTTTCGTCGTCTCCGGGAAATTCCATGCGTATCCGGATTTCGGTGCCGCCATCAGGAATTTGACGTACATCCACGGTACCGCCACGGCGCGTGATGCGACCGATGATCGACTCGCGCACCCCGAAACGATCCTCGGCGATGCTGTCGAGGTCGAACCCGTCGCCGCGGTCGCGTACCGACACGTCAAGTCGCCGCTCACTCGCCTCAAGGTATAGCGAGATGGGCGGACGACCATGCCGCACGGCGTTCTTGAGTGCTTCGTTGGTTGCTTGGACGAGCGCCCCCGTGACATCGTCCGGTACCGCGTCGCCGACCACGACCACGTCGATGGGCACACCGTATTGCTCGTCGATGTCGACCGCCAACTCGCGTATCTCCGCTGCCAGCGAGGTGCCGTGTTCGGGTGAGTCCTCATAGAGCCACTGCCTCAGTTCTCGTTCCTGCGTTCGAGCGAGACGTGAGACCGTGACCGAGTCGGTGGAACTGCGTTGGATCATGGCCAGGGTTTGCAGCACGGAATCGTGCAAGTGGGCCGCGATCTCCGCGCGCTCATCGGCGCGTTCGCGCATGGCGCGTTCCTGGGCGAGGTCCTTGATCAAACGCAACCACCACGGGGCCAATACGATTGCCACGCCCGTCAGCACCGCGATAGCGGCGACAGCGGCGCTGATGGCGGTGGCCGTGTCGGTGCCGCGGCCGACGAAGACCAGCACCCCCACCACGACGAGGACGACCCCGCCGACCATCCGGACCGTACTCCATGGGGTACGGCCGCCGGTTTCGGCAAGGATCTTGCCCCGTCTGCGCTCATCAAGTTGTGACCAGGTCAATAGTGCACCGGTCAAGATCACCAGGGCGGGCAGCAACCACTGCCCCAGCGCGGTAGTGATGGATCGGTTGGCGACCGCCAGCGCCACGAGCACGAGCAAGAACCCGAGCACCAGATCGGACACGGAGATACCGCGGTACCAAGGCTGCTTACCAACCTCGTCGCTCGCCTCCACTGGAGGTGCGACGGTGCGCACGCGATGCGGGTCTGCGAGCTGACGCATCACCTTTTCCGCATCGCCGACCGGGACGGTGATCCATAGGAAGAGATAGGCGATGACTCCGGCGCCACCGCACAGTGCGGCCGCGATGGCCATGAGGCGAACACGTTGGACCGGCAGCCCCAGATGTGCCGCCAAGCCAGCGCATACGCCACCGACGTATCGGCCAGCGCCTGCCTCGGGGCGCACCAGCGGCAGACGTTCGGTCGCTGCGGCACCGGAAGGCTGCGAATTCTGGAAAGTCACACCTTGATCGTGTCATGATCACAGCGCTGATTCGACACCTGAAGCCCGATGCCGGGGATTTTCCGGAACATTCCTGAGTGGGCCCGTCAGATCAATCAGGGATGGTTCAGGGTGCTTCCCGATACCGCTTCGTCACTACTTTCGCCACGATGGAATCATGAACGAATACACCGCACCGCCATCCGGGCAGCAGACGCCGCCCGCGCCCGACCCACAACAGGGTGCTGGGCCGGAATCACAATCAGCTACGGCCACGTCAGACCGATTCTTCACGTGGATTCGTAACCAGGGCATCACTCGATCACAGGATCGCTGGGTCGGCGGTGTGGCTGGCGGAATCGCTCGTCGTTGGAAGATCGATCCACTGATCGCACGAGCTCTGACCGTCGTCGTCCTGCTGTTCACCGGCATCGGATGGGTCGCATATGCAGCGGCCTGGGCACTGCTGCCAGAAGAACGCGATGGACGCATTCACGTCGAGGAACTGTTCCGTGGGCGTTTCGATGCCGCCTATATCGGTATCGGAATCTTCGCCGTGGTCGGCGGAACCTGGGGCAATGACTGGTTCGGCTTCCCGTTCTTCTCGGGTGCTGATCATTTGCGCTGGATAGCCGCAGGCACGAGCGCCATCATCAGTACGGCACTCGTCGTCGCGATTGTCGTCTTCATCATCCGCGCCGTGCAACAAGACCGACAGAACCCAAACCAAAGTTCCCCGTCGGCAGCTCCTGCCCATGGCGGCTCTACCGCGAACGCTGCCCATTTCTCTACGACAACGAGTACTCCCATGAACTCAGATCCTTCAGCACCGTCATACAGTTCGGCCACTGACGGCAGTACGCCAGAGCAACCCAAGCAGGAGACCTTCACCACAACCCAACCGATTCACGAAGCCCCAGCATGGGCTGGGTCCTACGGTCCGCCACAGCAGCCGCCGACGCAACAGCCTCATATGCAGCACCCGCAGCAGCCTCCCGTGCCGCCGCAACCACCCATTCCTAGTTGGCGCACACTGCCCACACGGATATTCGCCCTTATCTTCGGCCTCACTCTCATCAGCACCGCCGCCGTACTTGTCGCCCACACCAACGGCCTGTTCGACGGAAACGTCGCCCTCGTCGCCGGCGGCGTGGCCCTGGGCGTGTTGGGTCTGGGCATGACGCTTTCCGGCGTGGCCGGTCGGTCCGCTGGTTCACTAGGCGGCCTCGTCATCCTGGCATTGCTCGCCGTAGGGCCGGTGGCGGGCTGGAGTTCCTTGACCAGCGGAACCGACCGACCCGCAGTGGCCACACTGTCACAAACCACCTGGACGCCTACCACTGTGGAATCCGCACAGCGCGGTTATCTTGCCACGGTGGGCTCTTCGACGCTGGACCTGACCAAGTTGCCCACCGTCCCCGGAGAGACAATCGAGATTCCGATTCGTGTCGCCGCAGGATCGATGTCCATCATCGTGCCGAACAACATTCCGATTTCGGCCGAGGCCGACATCGTCGCCGGCACCGTGGATTGGGAAGTCCCCGGCGCAGGCCGGCAAGAAGACGGGCTCGTCAATCGCAGTAATTTCGAGACCCCCGCAGTCACTGACGGCGCAACACCGCGTATCCATCTGGATCTGCGCGGCGCCGCGGGATCAATCACCATTGAGGAGAAATCATGAGCACCAACGACTTTGACGAGCCCAATGAAACCACTGAAGTCGTTGATGACATCCACCGTGTCGATGACAATCCGGCATCGGCTCCCCAGCCGGATACCAGCACCACTGCCGCTTCCGCTGCCGCTTCCGCTGCCGCTGCCGCTGCCGCCGACCATGCTGCCATAGTCGAAGAAGAGCACCTGCGCGGGCCACGAGTACCCACCATCGTGTGGGGGCTGCTCGTCATGGCTACCGGTGCACTGCTCATCACGTGGGGACTGGGCATTGACTTCAACTTTGGATCAACCGCCGCTATCGCGTTGGGAATCGCAGGAGGTGCGCTGGTCGTCGCGGCGCTATTGCCCGCACGCCGGAAATGAAAAAGGTGCTGCTGTCCGACGAACCGGACAGC